>Ga0214477_100001_pt1 | contig 192006 bp, 142 predicted proteins | sample M1_20Mar14CPVII9_FD_165058 | JGI IMG/M metagenome (GOLD analysis project Ga0214477, IMG submission 165058) | Marine eukaryotic communities from Monterey Bay, California, United States - M1_20Mar14CPVII9sort6BwellC16 | ecosystem: Environmental > Aquatic > Marine > Unclassified | place: USA...
TAGTAGGCCCTACCGTGGGGCTAGATGACGGCTGCAGCAGTGAAGATAGAGAGCAGGAGATATCATGTGTGAGTAAAGTGTGATGTTAAGGTAGGTATCCTCAAAAATTCAAGAGATGAGTTAGAATCGACGAACAACAGAAGCAGCTTACCTCAGCCGTCGGACTTGATGTCGGCGATACTGAAGGCTCCATACTTGGACTCTGTGAAGGAGACTTCGATGGACTCTTAGATGGACTCTTAGATGGCTATGTGAGACGAATGACGAGAAGAGAGACAAGAAAAGTGAGTGTTTGTGTGTTTCTGAGATGACGGCTGTGAAGATAAGAGTCCATACAGGCACAAAAGAAGCTGCTCACCTCCTTTGTAGGTGAACTAGTAGGCCCTACCGTGGGGCTAGATGACGGCTGCAGCAGTGAAGATAGAGAGCAGGAGATATCATGTGTGAGTAAAGTGTGATGTTAAGTTAAGGTAGGTATCCTCAATACCGTTGACTCTTGATTGATTCAGACAAACAACAACAGAACGAAGCTTACCTCTTTTGATGGTTGAGATGTCGGTCCAGACGTAGGCTGGGATGACGGCGACTTGCTCGGGCTTGTTGAAGGAGATGAACTTGGGCTGGATGTTGGATTCGCCTGCGTATATGAGAGATATATATTATATCGGATGCTGAGATTAGCGAAGGACACTATATGATACAAACAACATGAGAGTTTACACGCCTCACTTACCGTTGGTTCTGGGGTAGGCTCTGGAGGAGGAATATTAAATTCTGTGGGAAACGGAGAAGGCGCTGGTTCCAGAGTGGGTGCCGAACATACGAACTCATAGTTAGGGCCTTCAACATTCGGATTATCTGTCTGGTCTCCAGTGCATTGTTCAACGTTACCATTAAGAACACATGCTCCGACTACCTTGAAAATAGGGGTACACTTGCCTACACAAGCATTATCATTGCCAGATGCACTACCGAAACCAAACTCTTGACCGACATAGAGAGTATTGGAGCAAGAGATGTGAAGAGTGGCAATATCGGCAGCACTGCTGTTCGAAATGTAGAGGTTATTACACCCTTTACATAGAGAGGGCTTTTCGAAGAAGTATGTGCCATTAGTTCCAAAGACTTGTTGAATGCCGATGGGCTTCTTCTTGAATCTGACATCGATATCGTTTGGAGCAGGACCAGAACCAATCCACTCGATGGTTAGCGATTGAGGTTTAGCTCCACCAGAAGTCCACGAACCAGGAGGCGGAGGATTACTGGCACTGCCGCTGCTACACTCTCCACTGGTATCATCGCATTCACCACATAGACAAAGCGATGTAAGGGATGAAGCGGAGGCAATGTTGTTGGCAGCAAGATCATCTTCTTCTTGTTTCTTGGTTTGGCCCCATGGTTGCTCCTGTCATATGTTTTTAGAACACAAGGGGGGTATGTTAGTGTAGAAAAAGAAATACGTTACACTCTCGACACATAAATTAAAGATCAAACTAACCTCCTCCGTATTAGCCTCCGCTGTAGTAGACTGTTCTGCTAATGCTACGGCTTCGGCTACGGGAGATTCTACGACTACGGCCTCGGTGGTATCCTTAGCCTTCTTCTTCTCCTCCCTCATCTTCTTCCACCTCCCGAGATTCCTGAGGGACTTATGAAGAGCAATATCATCCTCCTGATGATGATCATCGGACTTAATCTCGTCCTCTTTCTCCATACCTAACCATGATAATGGTGGTACAACTACTTCTTGTAGGGCTCTTGAAAATCGTAAACCCCCGCTACTTGTTGTCAAGTTCTTGTTCTCTTGTTTACCATGGCTGATATATACAGCACTTGCAATGAATATGGCAAGTACTGTACCACATACCATGGCAATGTTTTTCTTCTTTGGCGATACCATTCTATATATTTATTAGATGATCGTGGAAATTGGAGGGAGTGTGTCGCAGGATGTAATGAGAGATGTACAGTTCGATACAAGAGAGGTTGCCGACGCCGAGAATAAGTGCCGTGTAGCCGACAACAAGTGGGAATAAGTGGGCGGCGGCGGCGGTGGTGGTGGCGGTTCAGTATAGTTCATCGTGGTGATAAAACGACATAATATTTGAACAACGATTGTCAAAGTCAAAGTCATGACGAACGTCGAGAGATATAGAGAGACGGTATGATGGTTCTGTTAGTGCAATGTAATGCAGAACGACGATATCACGAGATAGTAACCACTAATGGTAACTTACCTTGTACTGATTGCTGTTTCAATGTAAAGTCTTTCGATGTTATTGTTGATCGTAGATGATAGATTGTTATTGATGTATGTTGTTTTGCGTCGTCTTTTGTGGTCGTCGGCGCAATCAATCAATTGCAATAATTGGAATTGCAATACTGTTCTGTTTTTGAGGATATGACCAATGGATGAGATAGATTAGATAATATATATATGTGATAATAAATATTATGATGAGTAAACGATACACATGGCTACACATCCAAATAATCAAGTGCTCATCAACTGCCCAATCTCGAGAAGGAATACTTTCCTTTTCTTAAAAACTCGCACTGCCCGAGTACCAGAGTCATATCAAACTTTTACTGCTCATCTCTAAATTACCCTATAAACTTTCCAATTTGTATAGTTGTGAATATACAAGGCCTCAAAGAATACATTCGATCAAATCAACTTGAAGATATCAAAACTGCTCAGCTTTGGGGCAGTGAAAAGGCAGTGGAATTATGTTTGGTTTGTTTGTATAGTGATGATAGATGGGCTACTCGGCTGGATCTATGCCGAGTGGCTGAGATGTGTAGCTAAATTCCTCCGGAGATCTCAAGGGTTTGTCCTACATAGCCGCACACTTACAAGCGGGGTTACCATCCAAAAGCAATTCGCTTGTACTAGCAAGGTCATATTAATATTACTGTTACTAATATTGTATTGGCAAACTTAAATTTGGGATTACTGTTCCTATTCATTTGCCCATGTCGTATGGCAGCTAAGTTGGCTAACTAATGTCTAGCTATATTCAATCACTCTGATATTTATCTCACTTGATATTATCTCTGGATTAAGTGGCCAGGGATTGCAATTTGTCATAGATTCGTCATTACATATCTTCTCATGAACAATTCATATTCATATGTATATATCCGGGCGTGTATCTCCCTACTTCTCTCCCGTTGACAAGTAATTTAACGCTGCATATAGCATATAAAAGTGAACTAAAAATGGCGTCGTATCTTCTTTAAATCTCTTGCGCCGTCACCACATTATATATACATGCTGTGAACACATACACGATGATGTGATTAGGAGATGATCATGAGACTGTTTTGTCGCCAAAGCAACTTCCCCATTTATGCCCAATACGGGCTCTAGACTCTAGAGGGATAATAAGCGAGTGGTGGCGGCAGCCCCATAGGTATCCTTATAGATCAATTAGTGTTGTAATACATCATTAGTATCCAGTAGTATCGGCTTTTATTTATCAATATCAATGTATTTAACTTCTTCTAAACATAAATCAACTTTAGATTGGTTTAATTTATATTATATCATTTATGCCCAATACGGGCTAGGATAAGCGGTGGCGGCAGCGGCCCCAGTCCTTGATAGATCAATTAGTAATACATCATTAGTATCGGCTTTTATATTTATCAATATCAATATAACTTTAGTAAAGAAGGATACCATGACCGTATCCTTTTTTGTTGGATGAAAATATCAACATTTTTTTTGAGATGATGCTCACCTTCACCTCGGCTTATCATTACTTTTACATTTGTGGTGAATGTTATTTATTAGGAATGAAGAGGTGACACAAACAAAGCATAAAGAGGAGGGGGATAAGACGAGATAAGATGACGTCATCTTCAGTTGCCTTCTTTGTCATTCGAAACTCAACAAATCAGAATTGCAATGACGACGAGCAATTAATTCGAAATGGCAGCAGAAAAGAATGCAATGATATAAGCTCATCAAGTAGTAGTTCACGTAGTAGCGATGACTATAATGAACAACAGACATTGTCAATTGTTCGTCTTGTTGAAACATCTGAAGGGAAATACATGTTGGATTCATCGTCAAATTATAATGATACTTTCATGTCTACTTTTCTTGCACAGAATCATGTTTTCAATGATGGCGAAGAAGAAGAAGAAGAGAGAATTTATATTGATGAAAGAGTTTGGCAACAATTGATTGAATATAGCGTATTAGTTGATAAGCCTCTCTCTTCTCCATTGGAAGAAGACAGGGAGGATATTAGATTGAATCACAAACTTCTACATTTACAAACTTCTACCAACAACAACAACAACAACAACAACACACATCAACATCACAACCTCATCCAACTAACAAACAACACCAAGGAAATCATACATACATTACTATCAATCGATAATCTATTCAAATGGCAAACGTTAATCACTGCCCGATCAAACAATCAATTACAATGGAAAGATATACGTTATTTCCTTAAACATGTCCGTAATAATATACCCTTCCTAACACATGATGGATATTTAAAGCATGTTGTTAATACACATTTGACATTCCATCAATTTGTTTGCTTTAGTAAGTTGATTGATGAACATTTGGAATGTCAAGTTGGTATGAATGATAACAATGATGAGTTGTTATTGAATATTGACATATCAGATATCTTTCCATTGTTTGATTCATTGACACTAGAGGAACAAAAGGTGGAGTTAATGGCATGTGTGAAAGATAAATCAGTTCGGATTAGTGCTCAATCTTGTGATGTTGTCATTCCGACAGTACCACCAAGTGCAGATGATGACCTTACAAACAACGACGAGTGGAATATCTACATGAAATGGTGGAGCAGTAATGAGCATCTACGGAATGAATTCTGTATGAGAGAACTATTATATGCAGAGAAGGATGTCAATGTACGAAGGAATGCTCAAAAGAATGGCAATGTATCATTACGTGGTAGACATAGTAAGGATCAAACATTACGTGAAGACTATCTGAGAAGATTTGGTTGTTGGTATTATGGTATAGAACAAGAAAAAGAGGAAGATGTCGGCTCTGATGATAAGGATGAGCCAGAGGAGAAGAAGAATGCTCTGAATCCAACTACAATTTACACATATGATTTTGAGACGGGTCAAAACAGTTGTGCCAATCCAGTATCAACTGATGAGATTGAATCGTCTAATCAGCCCCAACTGCCCAACTTTCACAACAAGTCTTGGAAGCCTTCGTCTTCTGCAGTTTGTCAAGACGATCATGAAACGGCCAAAGAAACATTGGCACTGTCTCAACTTATGACTATTGGATCTACTACTGCAGATAATGCTATAGAGCGGCCAGTTTTTTGTAGTGACTCGACCTCGATGAGTGAGTCTGTGAAGAAAGAACCACAACACCAACCTCGTGAAGAAGACAGGGAATCTCCAACATCCACCGTACCACCAACAACCACAATATTAAGCGAGACGAATACAGCACTGGAGGATGAACCTTTATTAGTTTGTTCCAAGATTAAGCCAGCTCAAAAGAAGAAGCCTGTATCATTTAGACGCCGATTCTTGTCTCGTGTTACTATGGATATTGATAATGTAGCCTCTATGGTAAATAAGAAGAAGGATGGTGATAAACTGTCAGGCATTGGTCTCTTTAGATCCAAAGTAAGATTGATAATCATGCTCAAACGCTTTCTTGGTATCGATATGCGTATGATCGAGGCTGTGGCTCCGCAGAATGTCGACATATTTAGTATCAAGGTTGCTTCTCCTTCACCTCCTCGACCCAAAACGCCCGAGGAGCCACAACCAGTCAAGCCTGATCCTCGTATTGCCAAGGAATTACTTGCAAAAGCACGATTACATTACGAGAAGGTACTGTGTAGAAAAGTATTCAACAAGTTGGCCAGCTGGGCACGTCACATGCAAGTTGAGAAGCAAAGGAAGGAGCAGCAGAGGTTAGCAGAACAGGAAAGAATACAGCAACTACTTGCAAAGGCAACACAATTATACAGGAAATCTTTGATGACAAGGTTGTTTCGTGCTTTGAGACTTCATGCTGTACATCAAAAGGAAGCACGGGCCAAGGCAGCTGTTCCCGAGCCCGTTGTTGAAGTTGTAGAAGAGGAACCCCCAATTGTTGAACAGAAGTATACGGAAGACCAAGAAACCAAGCATAACATTGGAGAATCTAATGCCAACTGCAATTGTATGGAACTGGTAGTGGGAAGAAGTAACCGCAAATCTAGTTTGGATGTACTTTCGAGGCAAGAATACAATCAACAGTTTGCACCTGGTATCGAGTTGACTAGAGAAATATCTCCTCGATCAGTAACAGAGGAGGCCGGAATCGACTTGATAGATCATGCTACAATGCGAAAGATGAAACGAGACAAGTTGGCAGGTGCATCTAATCTCTTTGACGTGCCAGAGGAGTTTGTTTATGGATTAGCTACTTCTCAATTAGATGATGGATATAACTACATCGAGTATAGAACTAGAGAAATGTCAAAGAAGACTTGGCGGGCATTGTCATAGAATTCGCATAATGTACATAAGATATTCGTTAAGAGAACTACAATACAGGATGTATTCTTTTCTCTTGCATATTCTCTAGTCTCTTCTCCTTATTCTTTTCAAACAGACATATAACTGCTTCTTTCTCTTGTTGCAGCTTAATCATCCAATACACCTCCTCTAGATTGAGAACAGGTTAGGTAAGAGTGTCATTCCTGCAATAGCAAGACAGATAACCAATGCTTCACTACTCTCCTCATCTAATCCTGCATCCAACACGGGCACGTTAAGTGTAGAGGATTGTGGATTCATACCGTATGCTGCATGTCTTGATTCTTCTTGCATGTGTTCCGTTGCTAGTTTGTCTTTTAATAATCCAAATTGCAAGCTCAGTGTGTTTTCTAATACCTTGTGTTCCACTTCTTCTTCAATGTTAAGTCCATCGGTATTGGTAAAGGCGTGTGTGATACGTTCTTGGTGTAGCACTAATATATGTGGTTGAGCAAAAGATATGAGCATAAGATATGAGCAGGATATCACAACAACCTCCCCCGAACACATCGTACGAGTAGAGCAGCTACTTACCATTTCGCATACGATCAATATCATCCAATGAACATTCTCCAAAATGATCAGCACAATATTTGGCATGTTCAATATCAATATCTGCTTCTGTTGACATGCTGCTAGTTGCAAGGATTCGGGTCGTAGTAGTATGATAATGATGGAGATTGTTGTTGCCAGTGGTGGGTACAAATGCCACGGCGGCGGCAGGCAAGAGGGTAGCAAAGATGATGATTGTTGAGGAATGCATGTTTGTTATATTTATATTGTTGGATTTGTTTGATTGTCAGCGTTGTTAGCAAGATCTTTGTAATACCCTCCTCCTGACATTTTAGATTTTCATTTTTGAGAAGTCTGGTATCCAGATAGGTGTCTTTAAAAGGAGACGCATAATCTTTAACCCTAGCTTAGGGATAGTGATTCAAACTTCCTGGTCTGATGAAATATAAGCCTAATCCATACGTCATTAAGAAAGCGGTATCGATGTCAGTGTTCATAGAAGTTCTTATGCAGTTATCAGAATGAGGTGTTCAAGACTGACAAGTTCAACAACAAAAAACGTAAACATGACGAGCTTGATAACAATTCATAATCCAATCAATTCAATATAATCATCATGTGTGCTATGGTTGTTGCAAAGAGGGATTGTTCTTCATCATTAGCTGAAGAAGCATCATCAGAAGTGCCGACGACGATGACGGCGCAGGAAGTTGTTGCAACTCGCCCGATGAAAAGAAGACGTGTCAGTGATTTCGATTCTACTCGTCAAGTTGTTGTTGAGAATGTTGACGTTCTTCCCTTGTCATCAGCCACCACCTCCATCTCACCAATCACTACACCACCGCCCATACAACAGAAAATATCGGCAATGAAGAAGACGACCACGAAGAGACGACGCTCCTCCGTTGTATCATTTGCATCATCAGTGAATGTACAAACGATACCCAAGTGGACGTCTGAGGAATCGATGGCATCATGGTATACCACCCTAGATATACACCTATTCAAGCTACAAGAGGGCACAGATGCTGCATTACTACGATGTATCATCGGTAATGCCTCGAGTATAGGCCAGCTACCCCAAGATACATCCGTCTATCGAGGACTAGAACGACTACTTTCTACTCAGATTACAAATGAGATTAAGGAACGTAGGAAGAATATAGTCAAGTATGTCTTGGTAGAACAGGCTAGACAACAATCTCAAGGTTTAATAGATATCGAACAGATTGCCAAGGTATCAAGAACTTATAGTGATAAGGCTACACGGTGGGGTGCTACCTTAGGTAGTTTGGTGTAGCGTATCATCAAGGCCATTTTTTCAAGAGTTTTGTGTAGCCCCTCAACCATACCAAGTACGCTATATATCATGTTAAGAACCCGCGTATATGGAGGAGAGAATGTAAACTTGTAAATAGAGTTGTTGATAGAGTAGCTTAAGATAAGCTTATGAATATAGATCTACTTTGAACGATTCTTTTGAACTTGAACCCTCGTGAACATATGATATGTACTCCGCCGCCTATTACGTTGTACTGACCTGAACAGAACACAAAACAGTAAAATATAGTATGATATAACTCGTGGACAACATATTGCATAGGCAGGCAGGGAGAGTTCTTTCAGATCATACAACGACAACGAGGATAACAGTAACCAGGGGGAGGAGATACTCAAGCTTTAGCTTCAAGAGAGCAACCAAGGACATTCGTCTCAATCAAAGTATATATACTATAGACATAGCATAAAGAATAGCTCGCTTGTTGCAACTTGCAACTTGCCGCGGTATATACAAATCTGTATAGTACTCGAACTTGAGTCGAAGGTAGGTATCATCATCAGTGTCAGTATCAGGGACTCAATCATTAGATAACAATTGACGAATCGAAAGGCCTAATTATGTAATCCATTGCAACACATCCATCTATTCAATATCTATATCACTTCGCCGGTAGTACGATACCTTTACACAAGCTTTATCAACGAAGAATGATAGCACCATTCATTCATTATTCCCTATGAAAATAAAGTATCCAACCCAAATATGAACCATAAGCATCATTCTGAGTCAGCAATCGTGCACCAAAGATGTCTCAAACCCCTGCACTGCTTTCATCTCTGTCTCCAAAGTCATATAATAACCCTAATTAAGTAACTAATGTGCTAAAACGACATGATATACTTATGAGCAATGAGAATTTACTCTGACGTGTCATGCGGTCATTGCATCTCTCCGCTTGTCGACGCTAAATATTTTGTGTTGATGGATGGGTGCGTGAAATTCTGTGGCCTCGGTTCGCTCAACTCACATACATTAGTAGAGTAGCCTACATCATCATCGTGTGAACTGATTAGCGGAGAAGGAGTAAGGAGCTCATCTCATAAATTAATAATCGAACAAACAACACAACCAAATCAATATCAATGTCAATATGACCACCCATCTCTAAATATAGAGAACAATTGTTTGCATATACATTTAATTTGTCTCGTGAGCTTTATTAGCTAGTTACGGATACTGGTATAATAGATCTAGGTTATGTTTACGACACCCTCTCTCTCCTCATTAAGAATTTCTTCTCGAGGAGACTCAAGACATGTTGTGAATACCTCTTCGTCATTAGATTCACTCTCTTTCATCTCTTCTCCTTCTTCTACAGCAACTGATTCTATATCAACGCCGCTAGAACGAAAGGTAGCGATCTGTCTAGGAGGCTTCTTTTTCTCGGCCGAGGCCCTATTTGGTCTGCATATACAGACAAGATTGATCACAGCCTCCTTTACATCAGGTTTGGAAACTGCAAAACAGAAGCTATGGGGCATTGTACAGGCCATAGTAGAAAGCAAAGAGGTAGTTAGAACTTCATTAGTATCTGATACATGAACCCAGTCGATGCACGTGCCACAATCCAATTACTACTTACCTGAAGAATCCACATAGATTATAGAATACAAATGCAATTGCTTGAGCCCAACCAGTTAAGAATACAGCGATGACGAATATAATCCAAAACGTTACGAAGATAGCAATTAGTCTGAAGAAGTATAAGGCTATTGCACGTGTTCGGCCCGTCAATGGAAGCAGATCGTTCTTATAAATGTCAAAAGTCAAATAAAAGGCATATAAGGTTGGTACTGCCATACTCGGTAGCACATACGCAAACCAAAAGTACCAACTTTCCTTGGCAGTTCTTGGGAATGCTTCACATTGAGTTTCTAATGTTATATCCGGTATCCAATCCACTGATGTTTCCAACATGATACATGCCATGAGTATAGCAAATGAATTAACTAATAATACTTTTATATAAAGAGATTTTGTTGTCTCCGATGTCATTTGTTGTCCAGATCTTGTACAGGCTCTATTTTCAAGTAATAAGCTATGTACTTCATTTAACACTACTGCTCCCATCCAATAATTGGCTGTTGTGTAATAGACATCTCCCCATCCAATGGCTGCGCATGACCACATACGGAACTCTATAAAGTTGAATATATTCCATATGAATAATAATGTATTCCGAATAACATCAGGAAGCACAGACTTTTTGTAATTTATGTAGAAGAGACATATCACATGTCATTCGTCAGCAAACGAGTGTAGATATTCATTATATATAAAAACAGATACTATACTTACAAAGATGAGATACATGTTAAACTTTCTTTCTCTCACTTCTTTCTTCCGAAGGATTGCAATAATCATGAAGGAAAGTGTACTAAACGAGAAGAAATTAGCTATTGTCCACATGAGGATGTATATTTGCTGTGTCTCCATTGTGGTTGTGTTTAGGTGTCTATTGTCTTGCTCTATTGTGTACTATGGCTTATTCAAAGTTGATTCTTATGTTGCTTATGATACCAAACCTTGGCAACTGGCTCATCCACTACGGTTTATATCTCTTCGTTGATGAGATATATTGTTACAAAGCTCCTATTAATATAGCATAACTGATATATCCAGGGCTAATACTGTTCTCACATTGTCGCCGCCGGGCGGCACACTTTTTATCGATCTGATCTGTCGAACTGGAAGTTTGAGAGCGAGGGGAGGATACCATTTTGACAAATGTCATTTTTTTACGATACTTACTTCTACTACCGTACTATCCAATCTGAAATCCATCACTCTCACTTCCTCTAACAATGTATAGAAAAGGGGGAGATCGAATATAGGGATGGTCTTTTGTCGATGGATATATAAGTTAGGGAAAATAGTGACATTGAAAGATTTTGATGTTTAGGATACCGCTGATGTGATGTGAAGTAGTAGTCGGTCTTGCAATAGTGATGGCGACGATGTGATGCATATTGCCGTCGTTATATGGGTGGTATCAGATTGGTAATGATGTATCATATACATTCGAGACCAAGGCGTTGTTGAAGTGTCGTCATTCCTTTGAAGACATAAACAAAAGTGGAGTGTCATCTATGCGTTCTCATCAAAATCTATTCTTTCTTGGCAAATTGTGCACGAATGATATGGAAGTAGCAACCAGAACTCAAGCAAGATGAAGATCAGCCTGGGATTTAGATGCACGGCATGGCGTTATACTCATAAATAGGTGGTACCAGAAGAGCAAATACACAAAAACTAAATACAAAAAAGTCAGATAAATATAGCAATGGTTTGGCGTAGTAACAGTTACAATAATTACAATACAATGGCAGACAATATCAACAATAACAACCACGAAGAGGAGAAGGAGAATACCCGTACAATGTCTGCATATCATTTACCACGTGAGATAATCTGTGATGGTAGCAAGGGATGTGGATCGGATACTGAATCATCGACACATGCCTCAACCGCAGAGGTATTGCAAATTCTCAAACACTCCGAATCAGAGGAGAGATGTGACATAGAGGATAGTAAACAGCAACATATTAAACAAAAAGATGAAGAAGATGATGAACTCTATCTACAACGTGGCACTAGTAGTGGCGGTGGTTTGAAGACGGATGATAGCAATCAGAAGCCTTTGGATACTGCTGCTCAAGCAACATCTCAACTTGTTGAGAATCTATCCGAGATGCGTCTCTCATCAAACAGTACCAACAACAACAATGAAGAGCAAACACATACACATCACGAGCGTACACCATCCTCTACATCTGCAATTGTATCCCCAGATAAGACCAACAATACAACAACTACTCAATTCGAAGAATCAGATCCCGTACATATAATTGAAGTAGAAGAGAAGGATGAACTCTCACCATTATACGTAGGCAGGATTATAGGCAAGGGTGGTGAAATGATACGTGACCTCCAAGCTAGATCGGGATGTCGTATAGATGTTAATCAGAATGTACCATCAGGTTCACCACGCACAATCATCTATCGTGGTAAATCTACATCGGATATTGACTTTGCTAAAAAGTTAGTAGCCATGTTATGCAATAAGAAGGATGGTGGGGAGTATATTGACCTACCATTGGGACAGGCAACGATGAAACAAGTACAGGTACCAAAGTCAACTATTGGACGTATCATTGGTCGGGGTGGTGAGATGATACGTGAGGTACAATCGAAGAGTCATGCACGTATACAGATTGATCATTCAGGAGAGTATGCGGCCTTGGATACTGATCATCGATTGGTAACTATTACTGGAACTGAGGATGCCGTATCTAGTGCCGAGGAGATGATATTATTCCTTACTGATAATCCAGGTGTGGATGGACATTTATTGGTAAGGCAGCATCATGTACATGATCATGCAGGGATGTATGGACATGATCATCGGGAGCAACTTCGTTATGCGTTACATGGTCCTGGTCCTTATAGACAGCATGAACACTTTGCTGGACAACATCATAGTGCTGCAGAGGAGCTTACACCACAGGCGGTTGCAACTGTTCCTACTCCAAGCTTGGCATATTGGGATGGACAGCAGCAGCAGTATGGAGTAGTGGCCGGACAGCAAGGATACCCTCTCACTGGCGGCAACTTATATACCACACAGATGCAGACAGGTGGACGATCATTTGGAGCGGCATATGTCAATCCATATCAACAACCGGCACTTCATCCCGTAATTGAAACAGATACCATATCCTGTGTCAAGGAAGATATTGGACATATCATAGGGAAGAAGGGTTCCACAATCAATGCTTTGCAACGTCGATCAGCTACCAATATCCAGATTGATCAGCTTAACTATCAAGTTAGTATAACGGGACCTCGTCAGGGTATTGAGCTTGCAAAGGCAATGATACATGAGATACTGGAACATGGATTACATCATTCATATGCCGGTGGAGAAGCAGAGCATCAAGAAGGAGTTGACCACCAAGATTCTCATGACGAGCTTGCTCAATCTTATGAGCAGTCTGTTACTCAAGTACAGCCGCTGCCGCCTCCTCAAGCTGCTGGATATCCCACTGCAGCTGTTCAATATCAGCAATACTATGGAGTATGGCAACCAAGTTATCCAGGACAACAAGGTATATCTCAGGCGGCAGTACCTGGTGATCCTTATGCAGCCCCGCCCTCTCCAGCAACCTCAGGATCAATTGCATCATCATTGTCTAGTCCTTGGGTCGTAGCCACAACGGCTGATGGTCAGATATATTATTACAATCAGGTTACATTTGAATCAAGTTGGGAGAAGCCAGGTGGCATGTAAAGAAATGATACAGAAGCGGAAAGTATACCGCACTGGAGTGAACAAGCAAGGGTAGATGACCAAACCACGAGACCAAACAGCCTAAAAAATAGAGGCATAATAGAAGGTACTCAATATGTGGCGAGGTGTTAAGAAGGGATTAGCTGTTTAGATATGGTATTAGATCAATTGATAAGCTAATGCAGTATCTAAATCCAAACTATACAAACGACTTTAAGGCTATACCTTTGTACAACAAACAAACCTCTTCTGTTTACATTCTCAAGCATCCTCAAGCATTTACTTCATATTTATAGTCCTCCTGACTAAACTCGTGATCCGGGTGTTCTTTCTCCCATTCTGCAATCTCATCCTCATAATTCTTAGCAATATCCTCCTGATGCTTTTCAAAATAAGCAGGATACAACCAAAAGGCAACGGTCAAGCAGCAACCGAGGATTACATAAGAAATTACATTAGTTGTACTGGGGTTCCCTTGACATACATAATTGCCGGAGGTAAAGACACCAATGCCATAATTGTAAATGCCACCAACCACATACTAGTAAGACGCCCATATGCTTTACTACTGGATACGTCGAACCCTCGATACCAACATTATCCTCAATATATGAACGAATGAAGGGATGACCAGCCATCCACGTAATTGCAACACCTAATGCCAATCCACCATTAATGATAACGTTTGCAAAGTATTTAATTGTATCTCTATTCTCTGGTAGTGTCCAAGCCAAGATTGTTAATATACCAAATAAGACGATGAAGATAATATCTAATGTCTTTGGCCAGGATGCTGTTCTGCCCATCTTATACCAAACAAATGAGAGGACGAAGATATTAAACGCTGCTACACAACATGCTGCGGTGAATGCAATTTGTAACTCTCCAACTATGCAATGAAAGGAAAGGAGGCATTAGTGTACAGAGACAAAATACATCACCATCTTGCACATTAGACATAAACAATCATCAAAAGGAGATTATTCTTACTCACTTGCAAGTGATTACTAAAGGTACCCATCCCATCGCCTGTATGTTAGAGTTTAGAATTGATTAGCAATATATTGACAATAGCACAAACTAACGGCTGACCTTTACACACATTCCTACCTGGATAAAATAACCAAAGGCCTCGGTCAGTATATTGTTTTTATTACTCATCTCGGACGTCGATAGAAGTGGGCTCTTTTCGGTTGTATTAGACATAGGACGGGGATGCAATTAAATTATATTAAATGGCACCAATTCAGATGCATGGATCTAATATAATCGAGCGTTGGATATTAGACAAGGATAGCTACCGCCCACATCTGTTCCGTCAATAAACCACATCGACATCGCGTCATTCACTAAGACAGAATGAGGATACTCAGGATAAAAGGCTTCCCACTGATATCTCTATCTAGGTATTCAATCATCATCAATCAAGTATACTTACCAAACATCAAACAACAAATACAGTACAACTATGGTATCAGTATGTCATTTATTAAATGTCCCTTTTCATTTAGTTCAAAGACCCCGATTACAACAAAATAAATCGAAATTAGCTAAGTATTGCCGCCGCCCAATCTTTGTCTTTACCCTGCCTATCCTACTCAGCATCAATATATATATAATATGATCGGGATACTTAATATTTTTAATCAAGGTAAATATCTCCTATCTACCATACATACTTTTTAGTTTTTCATTCATTTTACTTTTCTCTTCTCTCTCAGACAAACTCACAACGCTAAACAGAGCATTCTCTACTACATCCTTCTATCCAATGACAACACTACTCATCACTTCGTTTCTATTGCTGTTACTTTGTTCTTTGGCGTCTGCATCTGGCAATGTGAGTTCTGATACCAATACACTACGTTTGTCGTTTTCAACTCTCCATCTATCGATCTCTTTCATTATTCAACATTAGGTATACAACAAACTCGGCGAGGTCACGAACGAAAGTTTTGATCTAGATCTATCTTATTCATACTCAGAACCAAGCAAGGATGACCAAGAAGGCTCACTATGGCTATGCAAGAATAGTTGTCCCGACGATCCGGCCCGAGTGTCGCAGAAGTGCAACAAGGCTTGTGAAAAGAAGTACGGACGACCACCAATGCTCCAAAGCAACAGTGTATGGTCGAATGTCGTCAAGCATCAACCTCCAAGGATGAAAAGAAGACGTGTAAGAAGGATTGCCGCTTGAGGTACAAGCAGAAGGCGGAACGTGCCTCACTAGTGTCCAATGTGAAAACTCGAGTCGTAAGATGGGCATTGACTTGTTCTACGAAGGCAGGTTTCCCACAAAGGGATGTTTCATGAAGGAAACGAAGCATGGTCTCGCCGCCTTCTTTTCGAATGATTCCTTGGGTGCCATGTCAACTTCCAACTTGTCTGGGAAGAAGAAGCGACTTTGGTGCACCAAAGATGATGAAGCCTAGGTGAAGGAAGGCAGATGATTGTTGAAACAGGGCACGGTGACTAGACTTGGGATCTTTGGACGAACCAAAAGAAAGGCACTAATAGCTCCCCAGTTACGTCTCTGATACTACCACTTGGACTTCTTGCCGCTCTATTGTGATGTGTCTACTCTACTGATCTTATTCTCCTCCCTATCATCCTCCTAACGTTTAAAATGAACTACCCAGCTTTCTTCTTTCTCTCTCGCTAAGTAGTCTTCTTCCTTTATCACCACCTCGTCTCCATTCTTTGCCAGAAGATGAAGCCTAGGGTGAAGGAAGGCATAGGCGTATTGGAAGACCTTCACCTCTGGGATTCTTTGGGATAAGCACTAGGAAGTCTCCAGTTACGTCTCTGAAGCACTTGCCAGAGTTCTGATACCAATACACTACGTTTGTCGTTTGCTTCCAACTCTCTTCTCTCTTTCATTATTCTTCACCAGGTATACAACAACCTCGGCGAGGTCACGAACGAAAGTTTTGATCTAGATCTATCTTATTCATACTCAGAACCAAGCAAGGATGACCAAGAAGGCTCACTTTGGCTATGCAAGAATAGTTGTCCCGACGATCCGGCCCGAGTGTCGCAGAAGTGCAACAAGGCTTGTGAAAAGAAGTACGGACGACCACCAATGATCCAAAGCAACAGATCCTTCTCCCTAACGCTTGAACAACCCAGCTCTCTTCTTTCTCTGTCTCTGAGTAGTCTTCTTCCTTTTTGTTTCTCCTATGAGTGAATGTTTCAGACTATGAGTATGTGTGGTTCAATTCATGAACATAAATTTAATATTATATCACCGTACCGAGCATATGAGTTTACACCTCACCTCATCTCCATCCTTTGCCTGAGAAGAACTCTCCTTGCTTTACCACTTTTCTGTTGCTTTGAGCTTTTAGACTGTGATTGGTGAGAGATTAGAATGTGCATATGATACAAACAATATACATGACATGGCTTACCGATGACCTGCTACTCCTCTTTGATTTAGATGATCTAGTACTCCAGGTAGTATATGATTTACGGCTTGGCTTCCATCTACTCGGTGATTTCCAGTTCTAATAAAACATGTTCTTCTTTCTCCTCTTCGGTTTCGCTTTGCCCTTCTTCTTACCCACTTTTGACTGCTTCTTCACACAAAGCACAATCACATGGATTGCTTGTAACTTGGGCGATTAGTCGGTTTATGAAGGAAGGCCTGGGCGTTGGCTGAAACACATGGAAAGATGAGAGTCTACAACATTTAAAAGGTTTTAGCTGAAGCTGATGAGTGTACGAAAGTTGTTCAGAGTTCAGGAAGTTGGGGATCGAGCTGTCATGTGATTGTCAATCGGACTATGTGTAGAGACATGTATCAAACAATCGTGTCTAATTTACATATCCATATCTTCTTTTAATTCAAACATGCCTAAACAATCAAACGGGTACAATTAGGATGTGAATATGGTGACATCTCACAACAATGATCATCCACGAAGGTAACGATCGAACAGAGTATCATGACGCTTATTCTTCTTTCTCTTCTTGACCTTTTTCTTTTTAATCTTCTTTTTCTTGGTGGACTTGGACTTAGACAACTTTGATCCCTTACTACTCCGAATAGATTGATTTGGCTCCTTGGACTTCTCAGTAGGAGGTCTGGTGGGCTAAGAGAAGGGACAAGAAATTAGAAATTGATTAGGCATATGAGTACTCCATGATAATACACTCTTACCTTCCTTGTTGTCGGTTGAGGTGATGGTGGTGGAGTCGGAGTTGAGGGTGGCGGTGTTGGCTTAGGTACAAAAGGAGTAGGAGTAGGAGTTACTAATGCCGATGTAGGGGGAGGTGTCTGAAAGTTTGAGGAGGAAGGTGGGTTAGACAAGTTTAGATATAGGTGAGATAACAACTAGATTCCTCTTACATTCTTTGGAGTTGGTGGTGTTGTAGGTGGTTCCGTCTTATCACTGACAGCATTTGTGATGGTAATCTGAGCACATCCATCTCCACTAGTGTCAATATCATCAACCGTCACTATCACATCACCCATACCATCAAAATTGAGGATGGTGTAAGTTTCAAGCGCATTCAACTCTGCGACCAATATTGATGGATCATAGTTATCATCATAATCTTTGTGTGTAATCATAACTTGATCAATACCCCTCTGTGTTTCTGAATTGACACCTGATCGACGGTTGCATGTTATGTAATAATCAGTTACGGAAGCATCCAACTTTATGACCACCACATCATTTCCAGTTGCAGAGAGATAATTCGATGCTCCAATAAGATTGATAGTAGTAGAAACACCAAGGTTATATGTGAAGGTAGCATGACGGTCTGAATACCATCCTAGTTTCCATGACCGTGGGCCATTGAAGCACATTTTGGGGGAGTCGTCACCCCCAGTGTTAGGGTCATAGGAAAACCCCATGTAGCCCGAACTATCCCTGTACTCATTGCCTGGTACTGTCAGGTCACCTTCTCCCGAGTGTGCCTTTGTTTATGTGATGTGGGCAGAAGTATTTGAGAAAGTTAGATAGTTGGTAATAATGTCACATAATCATTCTGAACTCTTACTAAATTGAGATTATGACCAACTTCATGAGCCTGAGCAGAGACACTAGTACACCTTAAGAATGGGGTGCAGTTCTGTGAGATTCTAAGAAGTAAGTCGGCGAACTCATACAACCAACAATCTATGCCTTACCATCGATTATTGTAAACTGTCAGCCAAGAACCCACTGATGTATATCCATACGCTACTCCATCAACCAGTTTACCGTCCTTATCTTTAACTTTCAAGGCACCCGGGGGTAAGCAATAAAGAATGTGATCTGCCAGTTGACCCGGATTGCTTACACCGAACTTAGCATTTAAGGCTGTGGTGATATCATTTTCCATGACCTTATTCCCCTGTCCTATTGTGGTGGACACCGTTAGTGTGAGTGTACCATCAACAACGCCAGGCAGATTTGTAACCGGTTCAAATCGAAGCTGGTTATAAGAACAAGCACTATATTGACTCTTGAGGTTTACTGGATCTCCTGAGGTCCCAAACACAGCATTGGACAACTGCTGTTCCGTGAAGGTAGTCTGGCCATCCGCTGCAATAATCCGTACCACTAAGACTCTCCTTACACCAGTAATAGCCGAGCGGCGTCTTGATAAGTTAGTACTATCTGTATCCTTGAAACTAACACTTGTACCACGCAGTAAAACAATATTTGCTGTTGCTCTATTGACTCTACTACCCGGTGGTAACACCAATTCAGTTTCTCCATTTGCAACTGCATTCCTTTTACTCCTGATCTCTTCCTCGGTGAGACCTGGAACTGAGTATGAAGTACCATCGGCTAGTGAGCATTTGATGTTTGATATACCATACTGTTCTTCAGTTTGATAATGAACAAGGACGGTAGAATCACATTCTGTTATAATCTCTATAAGATGACGTGCATTTGAATACACAGCGACACTAGATTCCCCCAACCTCAAACTACCTTTTTCGGCCTTGTATGCAGTTTGGTGCACATCTCCTCGGAGAAGAGGATGATCAGAAGTTCTTCTCACATTATTATTATTAGCTCGAGAAGAATGATACTTGTAATACTCTCCTGGCTGAGTATACACAAGAGTTGAGGTGAGAATACTCAAGATTATTGCAACGATCATCACATTCATGAGATTGATAAATATCACCTCGAGGACCTTTGGTACATTACAGCTCTCATTTCACAACTTAGTGTTCTCTTCTCATTCTTCTAAGCATTATAGCATATAGGGAAATGTAGTCATGTGCATGCTCAGTTTTGAAAACTGCTTACCTAGAAGGAGGATACCATTTTGATCTCTATCTCTTCTTCCTTTTTTGTTTATCCTGTGATGAGTGAATATTACAGTCTTCTTCCTTTTTTGTTTATCCTGTGATGAGTGAATATTACATGAGTATGCGTGGTTCAATTTATGAAAATAAGTCTAATATTATGTCACATACCGAGTATATGAGTTTACACCTCACCTCATTTCCATTCTTTGCCTGAAGATGAAGCCTAAGGTGAAGGATAGATGTTAAGCAGGGCACGGTGACTAGACCTAGACTTCTCCTCTTGGCCTTTGGAAGAACCAAGAGATAAGCACTAATAGGTCTCCAGTTCATTCTTCTAAACCATACTCTTCGTCATCTGAAAAGTCGTGCACTACTAGCACATCGTCGCGTCCATCTGATAATAACCGTTTCCCTTCTCTGTCTATACATATACTACCAATCCAAACTTTGTACCCTCCCAAGCCATATAGTGGTCGAGGTGTGGTTTGTATTTGTGTAACACGTAGCATACCATCATGACCGGCACTGACTAGTATCCCTCCAGGCCGTGTGGCCATTGATATAACTGGGCCTTGATGTGATGGTTTGATTTGCATTAGTGTGTTCTCTTTAAACATTGATATCGTCTCGGTGTTTCCACTGCTGCTATATGATAATGGATCGATTTCTTGTATCCACATTTCACCATTGCCTCCGCCTGCAATTATGCTCACTCCACCACTATGATGACCTGCCATGAATGCTACAGATCGAGCATGAGATGGATTATTCGTATCGGCAAAGGGATTCCACGAGCCTAGAAGATGTGAACCTTCTTCTCCTTCATCATCCTTATTTATGTAAATGCATATATTTCCATTGGCATGAGCACTTGCAACCATATCTAAATCTTCACATATATCCAATGATAGGATTGGTGATATGACCTGCTCTGCAGTTGATATGACCTTGACATTCATTTCTATATCCTCTCCTCCATCATTATTGTCAAACGAGACCATTCTCAATAGACCATCATTACCACCCATGTACAATCGACCAACCGAATCAAACTTAAGACAAGTTATTACGACCGGCGTTACGCCTGGAATATATGCGTTGTACATCATGGAGATGAAAGAGAGAGGATTGCAACTTCTGTTAGATGTGGGTTGCAAAGGCAATAAAAGGAAGACAAATTAAGTTCAAATGAAGTATCCACATTGCCTAGACTTCATATTGAACACACGAATTCATAAGACAAAACAATACTAACGCGGACTTTCCTGGCAGTGGATGTTTCAAACTAGGAACATCACCAACATAGTTCAATTCACCAATGTCATTATCAAATCTAAATAACTTTACACCACCTTCCCGACCACAACTTGCAATGAAATTACTTCCATACATTGCAACATCTAATACACCTCCACCATCATATTCTCCATATAAATAATAACGTAACTTATGATCAGTACCATCCCCATCACTATTATAATTCGAGGCATGAACATGCTTAGCAACGCCTAGTAAGCTCTGCTGCTCGCAATCACCAATGTATATACTACCCGAGGCACTACCACAAACGACACGAGGATATTGTCCTATATCTATACGACGGATCCAATCGAATTGCAATTCCTCATTAATACCATCTGATTCTTGATTGGATGATTCTAAAGAGTATGAGGCTGTGATTTTGGAGTGGGCCAAGAGAATAAAGCGTTTGAGCATATCATGTGCACAAAACTTTGACGGACACAGCAATATTGCACTTCATTTTACTACCACCGAAAGGATACAAAAGATTCCAACAACCAATGCAAACGATACAATTCAAATGCATACTCACCAGGGAACTTTGCAAAGAATTCTTCATTAATAGTAAAAGCACCAGTTGTTTTAGCCATGCCGGACGTCCACTGTTCTAGCAAGTCACGCGATGATTGTGCTATTTGATCTTGACGTTTGTATAATGATTTGAAGAATGAATCTGTTGAACTGTTGTCTTCTGTTGAAGAGGTTGAGTCAATGGATTCTATTGAATTGCCTTCTTCAGGTTGCTCTGAGATACTATTTGACGGAGTGAAAAAATCTCCAAAGTCATTATATTCTATTACTGTTTCATCATTACTACTACCATTACTGCTACTACTACTGCTTCTACCAAAGGAATCATCACTTAATCTATCCAAGTAATCACCACTGCTTGATTGCAGTATGGCTGATGGTTTTTGTGCATATGATGTGTCAAAAACTTGATATTGATATTGTTTGGTTGGTGATATAAACGCCGCTAATCTGTGAGCCGATAACAACACTGCGGCTAAGCAAATTAAGAGTTGTCGCTGTCTATATATTGCAATCATTTGGCTGGATATTGAAGGCCGCCTACGCTAGTGCTCAGCAAGAAGATAGCTATCCTCTCTGGGCGGGTACTTAATGACGATGAGACCGTTTGGTCGCTAATATTCTTTTTCAATGCAATAGCAACATGGTATTTGTGAAGAACACGAACTATCAGTTGTAGAATACTCCCAACACTTCTACTAAGTAGCAATAGAATGGACATTACCGCAGTAGACGACGTAGTTGCAACGAAATAGGATACCCAACCAACATCAAAAAAGTGATGCATGAGTTACATTATGTATCATTGCGTTCAGTTCAGTTCACTTTTCATCCTTAGGTAGTTTAATAAACTTTCTAGGCCTAAATCGACAGGGGTCATTGGATTACAGTACCATTGCAAATCTTTATCTACTAACTAACAATGCCCATCCCACCTATAATAATACCACCCCATCTCCTCCTATCTATACCAAGTTTCTCTTCATTAACAGCTCCAGGTCTTGCCACAGGTAGGGCAGCAGCATCGGGAGTTTATTACGGTGGATCTACATTATTAGCATCAGTATTAGCAGCTAACTTATGGAAGAATACACCAGAGTGGATTAAGGAAGATGCTAGTTGGCAATCTCTTGCTAAAAAGAGAGCTGATATAGATACGGGTGAAGGAGATAATGCAAATTTTGTAGATGAAATGGCAACCTTATCATCTGTCATATCAAAACTTGAACTATTAGTTAGCGAAGGGTATGATAGATTGGGTAGTCAACGGAGAATGAAACGAAGACGGCATATTGTGAAACGATCTGTTAATGGTAGTAATAGAGGAGATAAATGTCGTGATGGTCAAGGTACAGATAATACACAAAGAGATGACCAAGAAGCTGATATTGAGCAGATCATCTCGCCATTGGAATGGCACGCTTCCTTGCTAGCATATTGGCAATTATGTAATCAGATTCGTGAACAATATCCAGAGTGGAGGAATGATGTTTATAAGATTACAGATTCGGATAATTCCAATTTAAGTGCAGAACTGATTGATGCAAATGAAAGAGATACACCCATCAACATTACAATATCTCAAATCAAAGAGTTGCAAACCATGTTAGATTATGCTGTATGGGCATATGAACCAGACGAGGAGAAGCTAAGATCATATCTTCTATCTGGTAGTAAAGAAGAAGACGGATTTAAGGAAGGAGGATATCAGCTTATTGTACATAGAACAACATCTTACATTGATCCCAATGAAAGTGTACTTCCAGACACCTCTAGTAACACAGATAATACCACCAAACAAAAGAAACAAAACAGCAAAGTGAAGCGTAAACCACCAGGTAGGGTTGGGTACTTTGTTGCAATCTCCCATGAAAAACAAACTATGTTGATTGGTATCAAAGGCACGTCCACATTAGAGGAGTTGTTGACCGACTGTTGTGGCAGAGCAGTTCGTGTTGATTTAGATAACGACCCACATACCCATCAGCCATCTACTGGGAGTAGCGGTGATAGTAAAAGTGAAGCAGAGTTAGATGTGGATGAACTGATTGCAGATGTGCTCGATAATTCTGAAGAAGCAAGTACGGCATGTGAAAACGGTACTCAGCTTGCCGATAACAAAGAGGAGGAAGATATTGATAGTGTTGAAGAATTGTTATTAGATACGATCCATGTATCAACCAGTAAAAAAGGGTACACATCAGAATGTGTAGAGGTTGAACTCATGAGTTATGACAATCAGCAAAGCTCAATCAACACCTCCTTCGAATCATTATCTCCTAACACAGATGAATCTAAGAAGCAAGATATGACTTCCTCAACAACAACAAAACCAAGTGAGAATGTACTTCTCTTTCCCTCCCACTCAATAACTACCAACAAATCACAAACCAAGTTAAATCAATCTCAACCACGAGAACTGTATCAATCACCCACCGACGAGTTCATGGAGACACATGGTATTGAAATGGAAGAGAATCGATCACACAAGCTCCGTGGTGCACACGAGGGGATTACACATAGTGCCAAACAACTCCTCTTTGAAATAGCACCACTGGTTGAAGAATATTCTGCCAAGGGGTATAAGTTTATATGCACTGGTCATAGCCTGGTAAGTCCAGTTTGTATGTTTTACCTTGTGGATTCGTGTGCTCAATATGTAGTCTCCGTGGTTTGGATACTTCGTTTGGTTGTCCTTTCAAGCTCATTTACTAACTGAAGTTACATCTCTCTCCTTCCAGGGCGCTGGTACCGCTATATTATTGTCAGTACTCATTCGAGGAAGGTATCCAACACTGACAAAGCCAATATCGGTATCTGATAGTAATGGGGATATTACAACATCATCAGAACGAGTTCAAGCTTATGCATACGCACCTCCTCCAACTCTTGATCGTTCATCGAGCTTGGCATGTTCACACTATGTCACTTCCATCGTATTCAACTCTGATATCATACCAAGAAGTTCTTTGACCAATCTTGATATATTCTTGACCATGTTAGAGGCAGTACGAGGTCGTCTGGAACAAGTGGGCATGAATCCGGGCAGCTCAAAGCCTAAAACAAACGCAATTGCATCAACTGTGGCTCTGTTTCGTAAGTTGTCAGAAGGAACGGATGGTGAACTCCTAATTGAACCAGATGAGTTGCAAAGGCTGTGGAAGGATGCAGTCGAAGAGGCAAGTATCGGAGATGGGAAGGAAGATACAAGCTATTGGGACGCAGAGTTCGGGCATCATCTATTTGTACCTGGCAAGTTATTAATGATGTATGAGGACGACTGGTCATCTCCTCAACTTGGCTCAGCACAACAACAGCAAGTAGTAGTATCTACTGAAGAGGAGGATTCCAAGGAAGATCCTGATCATCAACAAAGCAAATCAATAACATCATTCAACGCCATGTGGACTATTGGTACTACTATATCGGCTCTGAAACGATTTGATATTGGTTCTGGAAGTGGCATGGCCACAGATCATCTCACAACGTCATATGAACGAGCATTAGCATTACTGTTAGAACAGCGATTAAGGCATGAAAACTATCGTGTAACTTGAAGCCCAGCAACAGCTTAAGGTTAATTAAAAGTATCTCTACTCAAGGATTAGGCAATTATGTTATGGGGGTTTCTTCTTTCAAGAGTCATCTCATCTATGCCCGTCAAAAGTCATTTCCCTCGAAAACTGCTAAGCAATATTTGGCTTATCTAATAATGCACAGGATATAATCCGATACTCATTCCAAACCAAGATGCTCATACTGCATGCTACATCTAATTAGCAGTTTGGACTGCATACAAAGGACCATAACACGAATACCACCATTCATATCAATCACACAACTCAACATGGCCTTGAACAAAACCAATGATGAGAATAACCTCGCTTGTCTCAAGGCAATGTGCTCACAAGAAGATGCAATAGCGACATGCAACTACCTTAAACTATCTCCAAACAACATTATAGATGAGACGTGTCGCACTGCCATGGTTGGTTGGTGTCAAGCGATTGCAATGAAACTCAATCTAAGACCCAATACTTTATGGATTGCAATCTCATTCTTTGATAGATATCTAAGCTCTGGAAAGGGAAGGAGCCGTGCGGCTTTACAAGACAAGTACGCGTTTCAGCTGGCGGCCATTACAACATTCTACATTGCTGTCAAACTATACGAGGATTTCGAGTTTAGTATTGATACATTATACAAGATTATCAAGGGTTTCTATTCCAAGGAAGACATTCTACTTCTTGAAGTGGATATACTCTCTTGCTTGGATCATCGTCTTTCAATTCCAACACCTATGGACTTCAGCCGACTGCTCGTTATGTTTTTACCACATGATATTCAAGTGAGCAAGGTGGACTTATTAGATGAGTGCCAAAGGAAGGTGGCTTATACATCTACGGACATGTACTTTACGCTCTGTAAACCTTCCGTTGTTGGGTCGTCCTGCCTCATTAGCTGCCTCATCGATATGGATATCATGACTTCTACTCAACGACGAACATTCTACTCCAAAGTAGCATCTGTTGTAGATCTGATAGACGTTATACAAGCACAGAAGAGATTACTTGCAAAGACTAAATGTTCAAAGTCGCCACCAAGTACGAAGAAGAAGAAGAAGAAGTCAAGTGCCGTGTCCCATTCCAAGGTTAAGGTAGCTAGTCATTCAAAGGTGAAATTTGCTGTTCCCAAGTCCAAGGATGAATCAAACCTTGGTATCAATAACATCCTTCCCCGAGCTGCCTAGAAGTATATATAGACATAGAGTATAGAGGTAGAATGCCTACTTAACATTAACATTGACGTTTAACACAACCATGAATATGAATCAATGCAGTCTAGGGCCCCAAAGACACTCTTGACCTTGAACTTGACTGAAAAGTTTGACATTTACTCAAGCAACAACCCACTCATCACTTATTTAGCTAAATCTACTTCATGTGATCAAAGAATAAAGTTATCTGTGAGATATGGTACGGGTATCATATTACTAGAGCTTGACCGTCAGCAACGCAGTAGTACCGTATGCCTTTGTTGAATCAGTGTTCTCGTTTTATTAATGTAACAATCGTTCAACTCTACTACAAAGGAGATAAAGAACGAGAACACTAATAATATAGAACTTCTTTACTGCGCAAGCAGGCTAGCGGAGCGAAGCGACGCTAGTCTTATTTAGACACCGCTCAAAGTGTACTTGTTGGGACGTACTCAAAGGAAAATTGGCTAGCACATACGGTATCATTTAAGCTCATAACAGATACCTTTTTGCTCTTGTGTCATTTAGCAGTACATTAATCAATCTTTATTCTCTTATTCCAAAAACGTGAAAACTAATCAAACTTGTCAGATTAGATTTATTTCAAGGTATCTTTGATGTTTTTAAAATTACAGTACCCCTTTGTACAATGACATAAAGAGCCATCGATCTTGCATGTTGCATCCTACTTATATAATTGTTGCCATAATTCTAACCACAGTTGTTGCCAACATAGTTGCTCTATCGTCCAAACTCTATCCTATCTACTACCAACCTTATCTCAAATATGAAGCTCCTGTTTATTTCCTCTCTTTTGGTTGCCGCCACAAATGCCGCCGATGTAAGTATTATATGGACGATTTGTTTCTTCGTATATATGTATGTTATATTGCAAGCAATTGTTTATTGCAATTGCAATTCCAATGGATTTGCAAATTCGATATATATTCTAACCATCCATCTATATCTATGTATATTGTATTCTCTTCTAATCGATCGTCAATACAATATAGGTTGATAGACGTCGTATTAACGGTATCACATTTGCCGACCAAGCCATCGAGGCATTAAACATCGTACACAAGGGTCAATCAACCACAGAACAGAAGTTAGTTGCTACCCGCAAGGGTGAGGATAAGTCGGACAACAAGGGCGATGATAAGTCTTCTGACAACAGCAAGAGCAGGGACAATAAGGTAAGTAGAGTAGAGAGAGCTAGTTATGTGTTAAAGTATATACATATGATATGGTTTCTTCACTTTTATACAAACACAATCTAACCCCTTACCCTACTTGCCTCTTATCTTCTCTCTTCTGGCATATACAGAGTAGCTCCTCAAGTTCCAAGAGCAGCGGTGGTAGTTCTAGCCGTGATGGTCGAGGTGTTTGTGGCGAAAGTGATGGTTACTGCAAGGATTATGATTCATCCTCATTCCTAAACATCAAGAAGGAGGGCGGTAATAATAAGGGCGGTGATAAGTCCTCAAGGGATGATAATAAGAGCGATGACAAGTCATCCAAGTCTAAATCATCATCATCCAATTCCAAGTCCAGTTCTAGTTCGGGTGACGGTTCAAGTCGTACTGATCGTTGCTTCCGTGCCTGTGATACCGATAGGTGTACCAGTGATGATCGTCGTCGGTTAGAATGTCCTGCATCAACTGCTGCCAGTTCTGATTTTGTACAGAAGGGTCAGGCATCACCTATCCAGAAGTTAGTTGCTACCCGCAAGGGTGACGATAACAAGTCGGACAACAAGGGCGATGATAAGTCCTCAAGGGATGACAAGTCTTCTGACAAGAGTAGTAAGTCCTCAAGTTCCAAGAGCAGCGGTGGTAGGTCTAGCCGTGATGGTCGAGGTGTTTGTGGCGAAAGTGATGGTTACTGCAAGGATTATGACTCATCCTCATTCCTAAACATCAAGAAGGAGGGCGGTAATAATAAGGGCGGTGATAAGTCCTCAAGGGATGATAATAAGAGCGATGACAAGTCATCCAAGTCTAAATCATCATCATCCAATTCCAAGTTCAGTTCTAGTTCGGGTGATGGTTCAAGTCGTACTGATCGTTGCTTCCGTGCCTGTGATACCGATAGGTGTACCAGTGATGATCGTCGTCGGTTAGAATGTCCTGCATCAACTGCTGCCAGTTCTGATATGTTGAAGTTGAAGGGTCAGGCATCACCTATCCAGAAGTTAGTAGCTGCTAAGAAGGAGAGTGGTAAAGGCAACGATGGCAAAGAGAGGTCTTCTGACAACAGTAAGAGCAGGGACAATAAGGTAAGTAGTAGAAGGGAGCTAGTAATGTGTTAAAGTATATACATATGATATGGTTTCTTCACTTTTATAAACACAATCTAACCACTTACCCTACTTGCCTCTTATCTTCTCTCTTCTGGCATATACAGAGTAGCAGCAGTAAGTCCTCAAGTTCCAAGAGCGGCAGCGGTAGCCGTGATGGTCGAGGTGTTTGTGGCGAAAGTGATGGTTACTGCAAGGATTATGACTCATCCTCATTCCTAAACATCAAGAAGGAGGGCGGTAATAATAAGGGAGGTGATAAGTCCTCAAGGGATAGTAATAAGGATGACTCATCCAAGTCTAAATCATCATCATCCAATTCCAAGTCCAGTTCTAGTTCGGGTGACGGTTCAAGTCGTACTGATCGTTGCTTCCGTGCCTGTGATACCGATAGGTGTACCAGTGATGATCGTCGTCGGTTAGAATGTCCTGCATCAACTGCTGCCAGTTCTGATTTTGTACAGAAGGGTCAGGTTGCTGCTACCAAGAAACTCCGAGGTCGCGCCTAAACACAAGAGGTGTTAGCTTCCCCTCTTGCAAGACCAAACATTGTTCCCCCAAACAGTCTATACCTTCTTTGTAATAAGGAAAGACTGTGTTATGGGTTTTAGATTATACGTTTCCAATCAAAATAGGAAGATTTGATTCCTCAAAGTGTAAAGCTCGTGTCTAAGATAATGAGATAGATAGATATTAAGTTGAAAAACAGAAGCTCATCTTAGATTATAGTATTAGTTAAGCAGCATTCTTTTATGTCCAACTTACTATACCGATGAGTCTTTTGCCTAGATCAGTAAGATTAGATTCAACAGTATTTCTATCTGTATCATTCACTTGAGTTGCATCATCGACAACATCATCATCCTGCTGCTTTATCCAACGATCACCAATCCTAGGTGGACGTCGTTCCATCCAATCAACTAACTGTCGTTGGACAAACTTTCGATTAATATCAACATCTGGTAAGAATGAGCAGTATACCACTGCTCGTGATCCTGATGTTCCCAATATACTGTTGTTTTCCCCATCATTGACACTTTCTGGAGTAGGGTCATTTCGATAGGAGTTGCCGTGAGGTATTCTATTATCCCAGAATACTACACTACCAGCCTTGACTGGTATATGTTGTATTCTTTTCATTAGATCTTTGTCAAATGATGGTGATAGATGAGTGTACTCTCCTACACATGGTAATGGATGTGATATGTTGTTTGGTTGCTGCTGCTCTACCGATGTGGCTGTCTTCTTTTTTCGTCCATTGGCAACCCAAGAAGAAAACTCACGATGAAAACCCGGCACTGCCTCAAATCCACCAGTATTGAGATGTAAATTAGTTGTTAATGAAACGAAGCATTGTATTGGACGCCATTTGTTTTTGTTTGTTGTATCATGGTACTTTTCTGGACAGCAATCGAAATGTGGCGTTAATGATCTTTGTATTGGTTTTGCTTTCTTATTCTTCTTTGATTTGTTGGTTGTTTTACTACTAGCAGTGGGTTGTTGAGTTTGTTGTTGTGTTGTATTCTTAGTCTGTAGCTGATGTTGTTGCTTTCCAATAGTTTCCGCAAGTGATGTTGGTATACGATAACCAATCCGATCAATATACTGCAATAGCAAATGGCATAAGATGTGTTCATATTTATTAATTTTGCATAAAGTTGTTCTTATAGTATCAAACATCAACTCACCATATACCCTCTATTGCAATCAAATGAACCAAATGGATGCCATTTAAATGATGAATCATCGTCATCTCCTTCATTATTATCGCTGTAGCTATTGCAATCGGCATCATCTACTTTTTTGCAACAAGTCAAATTATCGTCTTTCAACTCTTCGCCATTATGATAATATGCCTCCTTCCACAATTGGCACGTCATACGAAATAATCGTTCATTCGTTGCTATTTTCATCTTCCATTCTGGGTAGAATATATCTAATACACCTCCTTATGTTTGTGAAGTGAAAAGTTTGTGCACATCTTGTGAGCTTGACATACATACTCATTGCAATAACACATATATTATAACGCGTGGTGTCAAAACGTACCAGCACCAAAAGTAGAACTAGCATCCATCAATCTATATCCGGTACCTTCTAAATCATGTACGTCTACACCATATTCTTCTTGTAATGTTGATACTAGCCCAAGTTGTGCAGCATTAACCTCCTGTGGTGAGAGTAGATTATCAACCACAAGGATACCATCCTTTAGATATGTTGCTATTTGATCTGATGATAATGGTAGTAGAACTTCTTCTTCTGATGACGATGTTGAGGAAGTAGTTGCTACTGTTGACATCTTATAGAGCGATAGACTTCTTCATCCTGCATCTAATTCTAACATAGTAGCCTCTTGCTTCTAGGGGGGGTGCCGACAATGAGTACCCGATAGTAATACTTTTAGGTTTGGGTGAAACACCTGATCAAGGTCGTCATTTTTTTACTAAAGATTGAGAACCCCACTATCAACAAAAGGTTCGTACTCTCAATGAGAATAGCCAAGAATAACAACAACACAGATATAGGAGGGAGATATTGAAGATAATTATTCTACTATTATTGCAACAATACAGATCTCTGTAGTTTGAAGACATATTAAATCGAAGATACATCTTGGTATCCTTATCTCGATCGATTGACATTTGACATTGACATCCATCAACCAAGATATAAACATCAATAGTGGCAGCTGTACAATATCAATAGCACATATACACCAACAAGAAATGCCATACAAAGCAGCAATCCTTTCAGCAATAGATGAACTAAAAGATCATCAGACCGGATCAACTCAAACATCAATCCGTCGACATATAAAAGAACACGATACAACATTTGCCTCAGCTATTGCAAAGTCATCAGATCATGAATGGAACGAGACATTATTCCTATCAACACTGAAAAGTTTAGTACATACCGGTACACTTGTGCATATTAATGGTACCAATTATAAGTATTCAGATGAGTATCTAAATAAACGTACAGAGTGTATAAAATCCCGATCTGAATCGATAGAAGAACAGCATCAACAACATCATCATGAACAGCATGTACGAGAAGAACCACCAAAGGAAATACCAAAGAAGAAGACGGTACATGCAAAAGTTAAGATTAATGAAGGTAAGGTTATAACGGTTGTTAATCCGGATGTGATCAAGCATGGTGATGAGATGGAAACTGATGAAGATGAGAAGGCTGTGGATGGTCTTGGTAATGAAATGTCATGTAATGGTAGCAATAAGAAGCATAGTGTTAAGATTATACCGAGAAAGGTTGGTGTTAAGAAGATGTAAGTTTGTTGTTGTTTGGGAAAAGGCGTTGTGCTGTAGTATATTTGACTTGATCTGTGATACTCATCTTAATGATCTATTCTTGTGTATAGGATGCCAGATCCGATGAAGACATGACATTGAATATGAACTGTAGATTATCTCAAGATATAAAGGCGGGGGTGGGAAAAGAGGGCACGACGCTTGAAGGAGACAAGAGTAGTTGGAGGAGATCTGCGCATAGAGATGAGCTAAATACTAAAGAGGATACATTATGTCAAACCTCCTTCTCTACTTTACAGACTTTCACTTAGCTCGGATAGGTTTCTCTCCACAGTTCTTTTATTAGCACTCATGTAATCTTTCAGTGGCTTTCTGATGCGTTGCACTGTTTCATGATACTTCATTACGTCAAAGTTGAGGAGCTCGTCGAAGAATATCTTCCATAAGTCAGGTTGACGACGCTTGTTCCGGCTCAAATCAAGATACTCTTGACTTGTGAGGCTCAGCCTTCCCGTCTTCTCATCAATAGGCGTGTCCTCTACTTTCATATGACCATTTTTGTTACCATTTGCACCAAATAGTAACAAGTGCATGACACCAGCTATGCCGTACATGTCTTGATCTACTCCCCACTTCTTATTTCTACGCATGGCTGAGCACATCATAGAAGGGTCACCACCGACAGCATCGCCTTGATACATGGTATTCAAATTAGTCAGTTTCTTGGCCCGACCGAAGTCAATGATTGACACAACAATCTTATTACGTCCCATACGCTTAGCCATGATGTTGTCGCTCTTTAAGTCACAATGCTAGAGAACACAGTTCATGTTAGAATACTGAAATTGCATGGTACGACATTATCATCTGATCCACTTACCGAATGACCTTTACTGTGAAGAATTACCACCGTTGAGAGCATGAGATCGGCAAGATATACCAAAACGCCAAGCGATAGGGTGGGGCCCGTTGCAATATGATGTAGCGTTTTGCCATTCTCCAACGACATGAAAAATAGAGATCCATTGGTAAAGGCGTGGAGTTCCAAAGGGATAGGGATGATCCCTAGCTCTTGGTCAACTCTGTACATGAGATCTAACTGGTAATCGAACTCCATGGCCAGACTGTCAGCCTTGTCATCTTCTGATGTAAGCTGAACTTTCAATGCACAATCTTTGCCCTTATACTTAACATGATACGTGACAGCATACGCTCCTTCACCAAGCAATTTGATAACCTTTACACTCTCCTTATTCGGAAGCTTTAATAAATACGGCTTAAATTTAAACTTCTTCGGGTCATTCTGAACAGACTTCTTACATAGATTTGAAGGTAGTTGCTTATCGTGTTCAAATGTTTTTGATCGGAAAGCTTTTCCCAGCTTGTGTGCTATTATTGACGACATGGGTGGTATCGGATGTACTAGTCTTGGCAGTTTTTAAAGAAGAGGTAGTACCTTCTTGAGCACTAGTTGTTCCAACGATTCCCCTACCAGGAGGCATCATCATAGGAACCAGCGGTACCATCTTAAAGCCTTGTGGAGTCGGGACCATTCCATACTGAGGTTGGATGCCTTGATTATAATTACCTGTCATCATCATCATTTGCCAAGTTGGCATCATCTGTTGATTCTGTGCACCCTCTATGCCTCCGGTATTATTAGGGATACTAAAGTCCTGAAGTTGTTGTGGGTACTGATGAGTAGCCATACCAAAAGGCATGCCGATCTGACGAGATTGAAAGGCTGATGGCATCTTCCCACCAGACGAGTTCAAATTATTATTAGAATTGTTTTCTTCTCCACTAGTATCAGAACACAAGTCGTTACTAGACTTGGCTTGAGCACTATCTGATCCGTCTCCTCCACTACCGTGCACTTGGGCATCAGCTTGTTGTGGTGGTCGATGAGGCATCTTTTGATTCCCCATTTCACTTCCGACTGCGTATTCCATATCACTTGAGGAATGATGGAGTGTATTGCTTCGCATCCTCTTACTAGGCATAACTGGTGGAAGGACAGAGGATGGCGACTTGGAAGCCTTAGTCTGCGCCTTCTTCTTCTTCTTCGTTGTCTTCTTCTCCTTTATCTCAACCGGCGGCACCTGTTCTGCTAAGTAATCCTGAATTAGATCGGTGTATGTGGCGTTGTTAACTTTCCTGACGATGCCTTCATTTGACTTGTTGTGGCCAAATCCAATGAAGAGGGCAAGTGATAATTCGGCACCTACATCGGAACAAATGGAAGCAACAGATGTCCCAGTGACCATAGCACGTAGCCCTTTGAGACTAACTTTATGGTGCTTCATGATTCAGAAGATATACTCGGCGATCTTCTTCGGTTTAAGTTTATTGATTCTCCAACTAATATCCTTCATGTAGTCATTAATGTATTTTGCACCACGCTCTACGTACATCTTAAACATGAGATCAAGAAACTCATCGTCACTGAGCTTATCGAGATCGATCTGCTGGTTGTACGGCACAGTTTCCTGTGGAGATACCGCTACTCCAAAAGAGGTTAGTCTTGGTTTCGATTGTTCAGTGGATTGATCAGTCTTCTTGGGAGGTGAGTAATCCTGAATTAGATCGGTGGTTGCGGCGTTGTTTACATCTTTGACAATTTTATCATTTGACTTGTTGTGGCCGAATCCAATGAAGAGTGCAAGCGACGATTTGACACGTCTATCAGAACACAGGGAAGCAACAGGTGTCTCACTAACCATAGCACGTAGCCCTTCGAGACTAACTTCATGATGCTGCATTATTTTGAACATATACTCGGCCTTCTTTTGCCTAGGAAGTTTATTGATTCTCCATTTAATCTCCTTACTGAAGCCGTTTATGTATCTCGCACCACGCTCTAAGTACACCTTAAACATAAGATCGATAAACTGTTCATCACCGTACGTAGACAGGTCAATCTTTTGGTCGTCTGGAACAGTTTCCCGTGGAGACGCCGTCACTCCAAATGAGGTTAGTCTAGGTGCAGAAGATTTCTGTAGTATATGGCTTGATGCGGTATTCCATCTTTCAAACATGAGTTGCACCGGCCGGCGCATAGCCTTTATCATACCAATTGTAGTTTGAAACGATGATTCATTAATGGATATATCTAATTCTACGAATGTTTTACCATTAACACCGATTAATATATCATTTCGTTTAACTTCTGATGAGGTTTTATTATCAACGACACTAATTTGTGCATCGTCAGTTAATCTTAGGGTAAGACCGAGTGATTCTTCAAAGAATCGCACGTTTAGTTTTTGAGGATTGTCTACGGTAACAGTGTCGTCTGTTAGATCAACTATCGACTGTGGCGGTGCCGACTTGAGTTTGGATTGTTTATAGTTCATAATTTGGGGAGAGGATAAGGCATCATTAACTGTTTCGACAATTCCCTCGTTTGACCCGTTGTGACCAAATCCGATGAAAAGAGCAAGTGAAGGTACGACATCTCTATCAGAACACAGCTTATCAACAGGTGTCCTCCCCACCAAAGTTTGCAACTCCTCGATATTAATAGGATAATGCTGCATAATTTGCAAGATATAGTCGGAGACTTTATCACTGGGAAGTTGTTTGATTCTCCAAGCAATCTTGCTAATGTACCGATTCATATACTGTGTACCACGCGATGTGTATACTTTTACTAATAGTGTAACAAATTCATCATCAGTAAGTTGAGCAAGCATAGAATGGTCGATATCTGGCAGACTAATATCAGATCCATCCATCTGCAGCAACGTGTCTACGGTAATCGTGCCATCTATTGGATCAACCTCCTCTGCCTCTGCCATCGTCTCAATAATAAGATATTTTATTTGTAATTATGTAGTTGTATGATTTATTAATTGTGATAGAGGGTAGGGGGCAGCGGCCGTAATATATAGGTGCAAGGTATTGCAGTTGAAATAATTATTGATTTGTGTGGGGTTCCACGCTAATTGAAAATTTCTTGAAAACTTGCACAATCTCAGAAAAACTATCAGAGTCCCATAATCATATCCTGATATCAGCCTTATTATCGTCGTATTGAAGACCCGTGCTGGTGTATATTGATGCTGTGATCGTCTCGCTATCAACTATCTATTAACTACATTTTTTTTGTTAATCTTGCAATACATATCATATATCGTATCGACGGTAGTATACACATTCATATGTCTACTCCACAAAATAACGCCCCTTGCAGCCTACCATCAAGTATTGGCAGTAATTCGATACCTACATCATATATGCGGCTACTGCCAGCCGCGCATACCTGCCCATGCTCAAATGAGCATATAATTTTTGTTCACATGATGTGCACTTCTTTTTGTAATTTAATACCTCCCGACCGCCGGCCGACCACCGGCCTACAGTAGAATATCTTGTCTTTATCGTCTACTGATACTAATTTCATCCCTTCACTGATCAACTTTCATACAATGAACTATGTAGCGGGTATGTACGTGGGTATTCATCTCATTTTCTCACTCAGGCTGTTTCTTGGTGTATCTACGAAATAACCTTAGATGCTACTCATTATTTGAGATTTGAGTTACGATACTGTGTGTTGTGATTGTAGGTATGTTGTTGTCTAAGCCTGTGTCCAGTTACTTAAGTAAGGTTATGATTATGCCGAGATAATTCTTTTCAGTGCTGATAGTATTATAGAATACGCGGTGCTTAGATATTTAGTGATAAGAAGATACTTTGAGAGATAACTCTTTGTTGATGATGGTTCAAAAAGAAGTGAAAGTACAAGAGACAGTTATCTGTAAAGACGCAGTGTTATTTAATAGTGATACATTATCAAAGGTTATATCATATCTACCCTCAATTGATCTGCTCAATTTGGCACTGACGTGTACAAGATTTAGTGCATCTAAGTGTATATATATTGAATACAAATCATATTATAAAACCATCATTAATTGAGGAGAGTGCATGTCTTGCTATACAGGATATAGCAACAGAGGAACAATTAGCAGCGTTACCGCATTATGAAGGAGAAAGTTCATTGGCGGATTATCATTATCTTCAATTGTTACGAGCACCTCTTACTTTTGATCAGCTGACTGGAGGAGCTGAGTATGTAAATTTTGGGGATAAATCATGTATTAGGGGGAAGCCCATGGCAACTGCATTTAGCAACAATATACTAAGAGCATGCAAGCATTACGTTACATTTGAAGCTCGTAAAGAACAGATCATAGAACTAGGTTATCTAGTAGGTGTGATTAGACCAGGTAAAGCAAACCAAGAAGCATGTTTATCCACTTGCTAATTCTTTCTTCCAAAATTTTGAGGAAAGAATCACAAGAGAATGTGATAACAATAATAGTTTCAAATGTTGCATGTACGCACAATTTGTGGGCATTGTGATGCAAGTGATTGAAAATTTGTTAATGAATATAAGACTACTTGGGATGGAATGGAAAGTGTGTCTATTCGTGATGAATTGGGATTGCTACTTGATTTAGATGAGGGTACACTATCCGTTTATAAGAATGGACGGAAGCTAGGTATTATGAAGAGGGGACTAGCCGGTGAATACTGTTGGGTAGTGTCGGTGTTTCCAAGGGTACAGGTTACAATCAAACGCGGAACGATACCAAGAGATTGAATGCTGATGCTGATGAATACTTGAACAAATGCTAGATACACCCACTTATCTTATGTGCTCTTAGGCGCAGCATAATATATAATAACATCCTAGGTTTACAATTACAACACATAGAACTCAGTTCCAAACTAAGCCCGTGATAAACTCCCGATACATATACAATACTACTCCTAACATAGAAATCGATTCCAATCAAATGACACATTTCAATACATATAGTCGTTCTATCTCCGCCTTTACACCACACAAACGTCTACCACCTCTACAAAAGATCCTATGAAGTGAAGCAAACTTTCCAATTCTCCTTATTCTTCTTTCTATTACCTCTCTTCTGTTGTTTAAGTTCATGCATAATCAATAATTGTCTACTCTTCTTAATATAAAACAATAGGAATATAAAGATGAGAACTGTTGATGTTGCATGAGTTATGACTTTCATTGTTAATGACATCTTGTTGGTGCTTTGTGATTGGTTAGTAAGATCAGTTGCTAATAGTAGAGTGCTGCCATACCATTCACCTGTCCAGTGATTTGAACCTACATATCCTTGTGTAATCTTCTTTGTGAATTGTACTGTCGGTTTTGTCGGCGGCGGCTCAACTGCTGTTGGTGTTGTTAGAATACTACTAGCCAAGCTAAGTGTAGGCATGCTTATCTTAATGGTACTTTCATCCGTCAACTCTGATTTGCTGTCGTTGCTATCATCCTGATAGTCTATTGTTATTGTTTCTTCTTCTTCTTTGGTACTTGCTGTAAGTAATTCCTTCTGTGTCCTCCCAACTAACCGATACATATCAAGCAACCTCGGGAAGTCATTTTGAAAGACTAATTCATTGAACAAACCTTGTTTTGACTCCTCTGTCTTACTCTCATTCGTTTCTAATGTTGTACCAAGTGTGGCATCAATTAACTTTAATACACCCTTCAATTTAGCTTGCTCCTCGCCATGTATTTTACCTCGATTATAGAAGTGATCAATGGCCGTTGTGAATGTTACTTGATTATTATTTTCGTCATGGGTTAGATTTGCAAATGTTAGGAAAATAACATTGTATATTAGATTGGTTACTATGATTAAGTTTCGTGGATCTTCGGTATTCGTATGATGTTCATAATAGTTTGCCAATAGTATTGAATTTTCAGGTGCATATGATTGAGATGATAAGGTATGATGTGTAGGATGATTCTTATAGAATGACATTATATCATCATAATTAACTAATTCGTTACTGTCGTGAAGTAATTCTTTAAGATCCATGGGTAGTGTTGCCCATAATTGTGATAATGATAGTGTTGCAATGGTATGTTGATTCTTCCTCATGAGACCGGAGGCTGTTACTATGCCCTGTTTGTGATATGGTACCGTGAATCCTCCTGATATTTGATTTAGAGGTATTACCTCCTTTGTTATTGCGTTGGTATACGACATTTGTGATATAATATAATCTAATCAACTATCTAAATGCCGTTTGTTGCAATTAAGAATTTTGCATTCAGTTTCTCCTCGTCAGCGACGTAACAATAAGAAATCTATCCGACTGCTCCCCTGTTGCATCTGGCAACGGAGCTCATCTGTAGAGGGTTAATCGCCCTTTATGGAACCCCCCTTATCCTTCTGTCCGATGAAGATACCTTTCCTACTATCCAGCCTGCCTTTCCCCTGCTTGAGCCATGCGTCAACTGTCAGATGTGTTCACAACGCCCGTTTGGGTACGGTCCATATTATGGCTTAAGGTTGACAATTGGTAAGAGCTTGCACCTGATATCCCAGATTGGTGTCAGAGCAGGATATCAGGGTTCGGATCGGTGCCAGAGCTAGCGGCTAGTGCCTTAAATAGGAGAACGGGAGGTATTGGAGGAACTTGCTTGTGAATGAGAGCATGGGAGCCGAAATGAGAAAGCCTAAGCCTTTGCTGTGATTTTTTTACTCCCCGGTCATGTCTAGTCAATTCATGGATAACCAATAAGTGATTGGCTCTGGGGAGGCCAGCGAGGCCAGCAGTTCTTGGAGATCCCGCCGCCCCCTTCGGGGGCAGGCGGCCATAGGTCGATCCATGAGCTTCTGCGGCGAGTGAGGTGAAGGCACAGTGTGTATTGATCCTTAGAGCGGATCTCCGTTAACCCACTCACAAGACAAAAAATAACAAACTAAAACTAAAACTAAAACTAAAACTAATAAGAAATCTATCCGGAGAAAAGTTATATTTGAAATATATTAACTTGATATCATGTGCTAGATATCGGTTATTGATTGGAGCTGTTAGTACGTATACTCAGTTCAGAGTTCAGTGTTGATGGCGACTTGTTGTTGTTGTTTCAAGAGCAACGGACGGACATCATTTTGTGCACGAAAAAGGATACCAACTGTCGAAATGAACTAAGAATAAGTACCTCCTTTTTACCTCAATCCCTGTCAATCCCAGTCTTTTGCCTTCAATCATTGCATAGCTCATGCTGTAATAAGCTGGGAACGACTTCACTAGTTCCCTCCATAATCACACTTAGTTACAGCTAGGCTTGAAGTAATGTTTAGAGAGTAAACCATCCTTGGTATCCTTCTCGCTCCATCCGGAACAACTCAATCGAAGTATGAAAGCAGCAGTAAAGCGTTGGTTTGTATCTAAAAGAACCTTCACTAATAGTGGATCAATCTTCATTTTAGTTTATTCTCATTTTACAACATGGCACAAAAGCAAAACTGAACACTTGGCAAAGATACCAATCTCCAAAATCTAAACCTCCCAGCGCCATATTTGCTCTTCATTCTTCACAACTCTATTCAGTCACACTCACACATCAGCTCACACACTTCTATTAAAGGCTTGACCCAATTGATAACATAGTAGTCAAGGCAGCAGCACTACCTCCAAGTACAACCTTGCTGGATGAAGAAGAAGTCAGTACATTGTCATCCTCCTCACTATTCTCATTATCATTCTCATCGCCAGTATTGACATAATTATAATTCTCCACACGAAGTTCAGGAAAGTCCTCACAGTTAATGAATTGACCATAAAAGTATTGACATGGCTCTGGAAGACATATATCACTGACTGTTTTCATTTGAGCGAGTGTACAATTATCTTCCTTGCAGTAGACACTAGTTTGCCACACTGTATTGCAAAAGTTCTCATCCTCTTTGCAGGTGCCACAGAGACTTTTACGACCAACACAATAGCTGCATGCTCTCATTGAGACGCTAGCATTCATCATTTGTTCATATTGAGCAGTAGACATATTCATAATAATATCTTCTTCTACTCCATTGGCATACTCTGCCATTTTCTCAATCCCATCAATCTTTGCAATACATCTATTCTGAGGACAAAGGTAGGCACTGAAGAGAGAAGCCTCATTGTCGGGTAAACATATTTTAGAGTCCGTACAGAATTCTTCGGAGTATCCACCAGTATAACATCCAAATGGTGGCTCATCTTCTAAACATTTACATAGAGCACTATCTGGACAAGAGTCAAGACAATGCTCAATCAACTCTGTCGAAGTTATGGATCCCACTGATACCGAATAACTACTCGTCTCACTAGAAGTAGCTGTTACATCTACTACTTGTGTACGATCGGGAACTCCGGCAGTAGGACTATAAGTTGGCCAATCTGATGATGTATTATTGGATGAGGATACCGTCGACGATATGATACCCACATCTACTTCTTGATTTAAGAATCTTCTCTTTTCCAATAACCGTGCTAAACGATGTTGTGTTTGCATTAATTTGTTAGGTAGGATGAACTTTTTATTGGTTGCATGTTCATCGAACACATTATGTCTGTGTTGCAATACATCAGTGGTTGTAATTGTAAACTCTTCTCGACTTCCATCGACGGTGGAGATAGAGCTCAAAAGAGCTATTAAACCCACCGAACTGGCCATCATCGATACCGCCTACTTTGCCACTAATATGTTCTCGATCTTCGAAGTTGTGGCTTGCTTGATCGGCTGGCAGTCGTGAGGGTAGTATCTTGGCAAAGACAAATCAAAAGTGCTGAGCACTTTTAATGATTGTTTCTCGGGACATTGATTTTGTAGTACTTTGTCGTCGAGATACTGGCTACTGGTAAGGCAGGCAAGGAGTACAAAGAACTGCATACAATCTCAATACACGCCACAACAAGATAGTTCAAGTCTTTGAACACACATCTTTCAGATGCTCCAAATCCAAACCAACATATTGTGCACATAAATTTGCTTAAACAACTCTCAAACAAATCAAATTCTCATTCTCATGAATTCACTATCACCCTTCGTTACAAGTAGCAGTACTAGCTACTACATCATCGATGCTCTGCTCTTTGGCATCAATCTGTTTAATCTCTTCGTCTTATTCACGTATCTCCAACCTGTTGAAAGTCCACTCAAGACTTCACTAGTACATCTCAAGTACCGTATTGTATCAAAAGTTCATTCTACGCCTCTTGTCGTCTCCACAACACTGTCGGCTCTCCTTTGCATTACTACAACTTCGTTTATCAAGTACATCTATGATGTGAGCTCCTCAAATGAAATGCTTATTCGGGGAATAATCTCCGGATATACTTTCGTCGTCACTTGCATCTTCGTCAAGCTATCTAACATAATGATCACTTTGAGTGTGGATAAAGTATTGGATGTTGAAAGGGAAGTGGCACGCCATGAAATTGTATCATTCAAACCACCAAGTAAAAGTGTTATGAAGGCATTGATGGCACCTTATAATTCCTTCTTTGCAGTTGAAACAACTGGCCTAGAGAGGATTCCCGATAATACACCACACTTTTATGTGTCAAATCATTAACTTTATGGAATTGAGATGCCGATAGTTCTGAATGAGTTGTACCAAAAGAAGGGCATCTTCCTCAGAGGACTAGCCGATCACTTTCACTTTGCCACGCCTAATGGTCCAATCATCAAAGCATTTGGAGCGGTGGATGGGACAAGAGACAATGTAGATGCTCTGATGGAAGCAGGTCAGGATATCCTCGTGTACCCTGGAGGTGGGCATGAAGTGCTAAAGCATGGATCGGTACCACGGTATGAGCTAACGTGGAAGCAACGCCTTGGGTTTGCAAGACTAGCAATCAAGCATGGATATCCAATCATTCCAACTGCTTGCGTCGGTAAGGATATGTTCCAATTATTGCATTCCCATGGGCTTTAAAGGTATGGTAGTTCCAATCTCCGTCACAACGCCGTGTCGAATTCAAAAGATCTACATGTGGTTTGGCAATCCAATTCCAACAAGCAGTATAATGGAGATTATACCAACGATGATTATGCCAAGGAAGTAAGAGATTTGACCAAGGCTGCAGTTGAGCAGGAAATTCGTGATCTCCAGGCAAAGCAGAGCGTTGATCCCGAGCGGTATATGGTTGATCAATATGCCACCAAGATTCGTAACTGTGTTGGTACCTCCCAATCAGTATCATCATCATCATCTACTAATAATGGTAAGGAAGAAGAAAAGGCAGCGCATAAAGTCAGGGATGATATTGTAGAGAAAAGACAAAAGCAGTCTTAAATTAGATAAATCTTACATGTTTCAACTTCATCTATCCACTTCAACATCAATCTCAATACACAGAAGATACTCTTTTGATTAAGGCCTAGGCTTCAAAGTGAGCTGTATCTCATTATCAAATGTATCGGTGAACCTAGCAACACGTCGAATAGGTGGATGATTTGCAATGGGTGCTAATTCAAATCGTTGCAATATATGAAACAGAACAGTGACAGCCTCGGCCTTTGCCATGGATGCTCCAGGACACACACGTACTCCGTTCCAAAAGGCATATATCCTCCATACCTATTGGTTGGTTGGGTAACTGACAATGAATTAGATTGTCCCGGTACAAGCCACCTTCGGGACAAAACTTGGCCTTCTGAGTTTGGTCCGAGAGGAATTTCAGACACAGCCTTTTCTCCAAGATTTCTTGTTAATGCACATATAACCGTGCCCGGCTTCAGTACTTGTCCCTTTATTTCCACGGGTTCATTGGGTTCGACCAGCACATCTAAGCACCTCAAACAGCAGTGAGTGAAGTCTTGGAAATCCATTCATTACATCTTTCAGTGACAAATTGTTCATATTTAAAGCAGACTCCGCCACCTCTTGATACAGCTCTTCTTGCAGCTGGGGATCATTAGCAATTTCCCATAAACAAGCGGCCAAGGTTGTGCTAGTTGTGTCAGTTCCAGCAATAGGAGCGTTAGGAGCTGAAATAGGGGGCAATGGGTGTTAGTTTCTTATCAAATGGCAGAGAAGCATCAAGGAAAAAAGACTCTCTACTTACATTTCCAATGACCCTGTCCTCATCAAGTCTACCGTCATCACCATCATCGGATATATCAATTAACTTTTGCAAACATGTCTTTGCCCTTTTCTCTTCTTCCCCAATAACACCCCCATTTTGTTCTTTCTGCTTCTTGTACTCCCGAACGAGCTCTCTCAATACACTGAATATCCTCTCCGATACATCCTTTCCTCCGTCTAAGTTATCACAGAATGGTATCTTCCAAAATGGTACTGGAGATAGTGTTCGTTTGAATAATGTCTCAAACATCTTCTCAATATCATTTGCAAGTTCATGACTTGAATTGTTATGACTATTAAAATCAATACCAAGTATAGACAAGGCTGTAATATCAAGTGAACATTTCGATAAATCTAATACTACCTCACGTGCGGTACCATCCTTTTCACTATCCCATTTCGTAATTAATCTATTTGATACTAGTTTAATATGATGAAAGTAATCTTGTAAATGATTCTTATTAAGCGTCGGCCCAACAATTCGACGATCGTTCTTCCACTGATCACCCTCTGCATTGAATAATCCATGTTACCTAAACTTTCTATTGCATTACCCATTTTCCTTGCTCGTTTTACCTTGTATGGACGTAATTTCATGGCTCTGCAATGTGTTTGGTTTTTGTGCATAAGATATGAGTAAAATTATACAGCGGATCATAACAGCAACACTATAGAAACCTACACTTACTCCATAAAACTATCAGCAGTACATAATACCACCCATCGTTTACCAAATAATGAGAATTCGTATCACCATTCTTTCCAACTTGAGTAGTCCAATTATTCAAGACATTTAGAAATTCATCCGAATCAGCCAAGGAGAGTGCATGCCCTAGTAATGGTATATAACCTGGTGCAATTGGAAATCGATCACGTCGTCGTTTTTGCAATAAGTATATGGATAATAGGATGGGTAGTAATATATGATATACGTCTTATACTCTGGAGGAAGATTGATAATAAAGGTGCTCATATCGTTTGTGTTGTTTGAATGATAAATAATGTGATGTCAATTGAGATATGTTCGTTCTCGACGACAATCGCTACCGTTTGCCGTATATATCTCCACCTCCTATCGTACAATTATTAGTACCTACCTAGGTACTAGAGAGAGGATTGCATAATTTTAATCTTCAATCTTGAGACCGACGGTCTGTCCGTAGCATCTCAAATCTCAAACGGACCCAACATCCGCTCAGCCTTCTAGCCCAATTGGCAATATCATTATTGATTAAATAATTTCAATTCATCACCTTATTCATCGCATTGCAATGAGAGAATTGACAAATGACATATCTACTAGATTATTTTCAATTGGTGGTCTTGATGACGGAGAGCTGAAATGATCATGGTGTGTTGCCAATTAGGCGGAATTGAAAAGGTCGATAGATTGGTATTGCCTCAAGTTCATATGGAAATTGAGGTAGTCATTAGATCGGTTTTAAACGCTCTTTCAATTCAATAGTACTCTTGGGATACGAAACTTATTCGATCGAGCATCATACTCAGAGGTGTCTTTTTTTTTGTGGCATTGAGCTAAACTCTATTCAATTGCAAACTACCAACAGAGTAAGATATATCATGATCAGATCATCGATAATATCATCCTGTCGGTTTGTATCTACCACTGCTACTACTAGTCGGTACCATAGCCGAAGAACATGGGGGCATACTACTACAGCCACACATCAAAGTCGAATACCTTTGAGTACACATCATGTGCACTTATCAACAACATCCTCTGCTTTAGACAATGACATCAACGATGAAACATCCACTCAATCTACCACTTCCAACACCAACACTACCCCCAAAAGAGTGTCATTCTTCACCGAGGTAGACAACATAATGAAACGCAATGTAACAACACAACAATATGAAATTTTTATCCAATCTAGAAAATTGGCACTAAATCGATTGAATGACCATATGGAATTGCAAAAGAAGCAGAATAAGAAGGGTGGTGATGGTAGTAGGGTTGATGATATTGCAATGTCCAATTTAATATTGGATAAGGATGATACTACTGCTAATAGTAGTAGATATGGATTGTCGAATGTTACTCAAGGTAACAGCTCTTCATTTGCAACCCAACAGCATACTTCTTCTACTCAACAATATAGACATGAAGAGGAGGAAGTACCCTGGTTCAAACGTAGAGATGATATAAGTGACTATAACAATAACAGTAGATCCACATCATATGAATCATCAAACAAAATTGAACTTCAATCCAAAGTATCAACACCGCCAAATCTTGTACCAAATCGATATCAAAATTTGTTAAAGCATGATGCTAATGAGAGACATAAGCTCTATAGTCATGACAATAAGAATGAGGATACAACAATGCCTTCATCCTCGTCATCTACTTCTACAACTGATATAAAACCATCAGGTGGTATATTCTCATCAATATCTAAACAATCATCACTCAACACATTAAAACACAGAAGTGACACTGCTGCAACTACGCGTATACCATTAAATGAACTATTTCCAACCCTCTACGCCACCAATAATACATCAGATGAAGAATCATCAACAAAGAAGAAACAACAACGTACAATAAACAAGAAATTAATATATAACACTAATCATTATGATGATTATAGAACAGCTATTGAAACTGTGTTAAATGAAAATGGTGCACAACGTGCTATTAAGAGGTTATCTAGTAAATATATTAATAAGGCAAAAGATGGTGAAAGTAACAGTGAGAATAAGAGTAGCAAAGAAGTGAATGAACAGGTAGTGACATTGATTAAACATTGGTTATTAAATGATCATCGTATTATTGAACGAAATCAAGTGAAAGAACGATGGAATAATGTTACTAGTGATGATGAGAATGAGATGGTTGAGGAGGGTGAATCCGAATCAAAGTTTATGAATGAGTTTAAAGAGCAGCAAGATGTCTTTTTGAGGAAGTTATTGGCTAGTCAAGAAGAAGATGAAGATATCTCCACCCCTTCCGTATTCGAATCAACATCCGAAGACAAAGATACAACCTCATCATCCAATCAACACAAACTCACAATAGAACAAATTAATTCACAATTCTTCTATGCCATAACAGATAACATCCTATCAGCATTAGGTCGATATTGTGCACGACGTGCAAGATCATCACCAATGATTGTAGCCTGGTCAAAGATTAAAGAAAGTGGATTATTATTAAATAAAGATGCCGTGAGTACATATCTGTATGTCGTGGGTACAATGAATATGGGTAGTGATTCATTTTCTGGAAGTGGATTGGGTAGTATTGGATCAATGTATCCCTTGACTGATAACAAGTCAACAAGAGGAGGTAATGATGTAGTAGATGGTAAAGAAGAAGAAGATGAGGCAGATAGATTCCTAGTCCCAGAGGAGGTTGCAACCTATCATGATTTATCAACGAAACCTACTGAATCAAGTATAAGTTTACGTATCAAATCATTAGTTTCCAAAGGGAATGTTAACAGTGCTCAAGAGTTGTTGGATACATTTAAGAAATCAATAGCAGCCGTAGATTCAGATGATGATGATAGTACCTCCAAGGAATTGATACGATTACGTACCTATATACCAATATTGAAATATTATTGTGATAATGGAGAGTTGAATCATGCCTTATCGGTGTTTAAACAAATGCAATCTACAAATGGTGTTATATTAGAACCAGAGACATATGTATTGTTATTGGCTGCTATTGCTGAGAATAGATTATTTCATGAGAATGCATTGCCTATTGAGGGAGTACAAGATTTAGGATATACTCATTCTCATGGACCTCAATTGTTTGATGAACTTGTTACCGAAATGGCAAATGATGTACTTGAAATATCCTCTTCGTCTGCTCGACGATTGTGTAATTCATTGGCCATTGGGTTTCAAACTGAAGATGACGACGCTGGTGCTGTGTCAAATCTCAAGGAAGTACATCCACTCAAGTCTATTTCCTTATCAAGAGAGCCTGCCAACAGCAACGAAGTAGTTGCCAGTAGGGTATCACTTGATCGTTCTACAGGTCTATGCGAAGTAACGAATGCCCAACAGCGTCTCATTATATTAGAACCCGATCAACGAGTACAGCTACATGATGATTTACTCAACTTATCAACTGAACAGTCTGCCAAGTTTGCCGGAACACGAGCAAATGATGATCCAAATAGGGCAAGAGAAAAGTTAGAAGAGTTCTCAGACTGGCTGAATAAACGCGAGGGTGAGCCATTCACCACTATCGTTGACGGTGCCAACATTGGATACTACATGCAATCATTTGACAAGGGAAGGTTCAACTACCATCAAATCAAATTCATGGTTGATACATTAGAAGAACGAGGAGAGAATCCCTTGGTAGTTATCCCAAGCAAATACGGATATAATCAATTCTTCGCCTCTAACAAGAGAGAGCATCAACGACTAGATCAATCTGAGATTGGAATTATGAATGATTTAAATGCTCGTGGCAAGTTGTATAAGGTACCCCCAAGATGTCTAGATGACTTTTATTGGATGCTTGCATCCGTCTCTGATCAAACTGCATCACGGAATGGACAAGATTTGTCTGTATCGAATGATGATCCGAATCATCGTTTTCCGGGAACACGTCCAATGCTGATTACGAATGATCAAATGCGTGATCATAGGTTTGACTTACTCGAGCCACGGTTGTTCAGACGATGGTATGGATGTCATATTGTGAATTATAACTTCACGGCGTTTGTCTTAGGTGAGAGCGTGGCTAATAATGAGATTGGATTTTCACAAGCTGATTTCTTTAGTAGAGAGATTCAAGGCAATCGAAGTGGTAATACGGCTGGGGATGATAATAATGATGGAGGTACAAAGTGGGAAGGACAAGCTTGGCATTTCCCCGTCAATGATTGGGATTTAGATGAAAGATTTGTTATCAGGATACCATCAAAGAAGAGAACTTAATAACCTTTACCTTTAATGATAGCTTAACTTCTATCTATTGATCTTTAATGGTAGTTGTTTTGCTTAGTGTTTCATAAGTGTTGGCTTTCATTTTGTTGATTTCTTCCGAACTGACGATTGACATTATATCGGAGCTGTCAACCAGATTTAAATACCAATATCTAATCTTCTTTTCATATTCTACTTGAATATGTACCCAATCTATTGACACCCATTATTGTTTATATCATCTTTTGAAATATATGCTTATTATGAAGATAATGATACCGGCTTCCCACTACTTGCCGACCACTACTCATAGTATTGTCATTTATTCATATGCCAATAATAAAGATTTTTAGATTGATGAGCCCTTAAAATAAACACGTTGCAATAGATACTCTTTACACATACCTTTTGCAGTTTCGCATCTATATCTGCACTAGTAACATTATCATCATGTATAACAACAACTGACTTTGCTGCCACGTCTGTTTCAATTACTGTAACTCCTGTGTATTGTATGTTATAATAGGTATGTTGTTGAATGTTAGTTCATATTATGATGTGCACATATAACTTATGTATCTGATTTAAACATACATTTAGAATAATACCATATATAAACAATATACTCACCGGGAACCTTTCCAAGAATACGTTTGATGGCACCGGCACATCCCTCGCTGTTTAATGTGGTTGTGTATATTGCATTGAAGATATTTCAATTTCATGATAAGTAATGATAAGAAGTCAAAATTTTGAGCAAGAGATCTTTGCAAATATCTATGTGAAATCAGAAAATAAATAACTTACCATGTCATTCCAACGTCAAATTTGGTCTCCGGCATTGTTAATATTAGTAGGATGGTGAGTAGTATGGATATACAGAAGAGAAGTCGAACTAAGTATCACGTCTTAGATGTTGATTGATTTCATCAGTTTTCAATTTTTATATTGAAAACTCTTTAGAGATGATGTGATGGGAAAGCGGAAAGTGCAGATGAACTCCGAGGTCTTCTCTTTATCAAAGTATAATCTTGTGCTACTTTAATTACTTTATCAGTCAGAAACTCGTATACACATACTCAATTGACACAACATTTCATCTCTTCAATCGATCACAACACATCAATTCACTTGTCCCTCGAACAAAAGAGTCTAAATACCCCTCCGTAGATCATATATGCTAACATAAGATTCACCTGACCAATATGCAAGTTCACCAATCACTAGACGATCTCCATTACCAGTAATGGAAGCTGTAGGAGTACTACCCCTGCCACTATTCAATGCCTTGCCAACGTTACCCCATACTTCCCCATCAAATCGATATGGTTGTACAGATTTGGCAGAGCTCGCCGGATACACGACCGTATTACCATCCAAAGAGAGTGAAACTCCATTACCAGCGCTACCACTATAGTAACATTCATCAAAACCACTGATATTACTGCCAACCTGCATCCAGCTATCACTATCCATATCATAATCATATACTTTTATAATACATGCACTGGCTTCAATCTTTGATGTAACCGCAAGACGATTACCACTACCCGAGAGTGAAACGGTGAGGGGAGATGCTGCGGGTAATTCAACCCCCAGAATAGTCCAAGAATCCATGGCCTTATCATATTCATATACTCCACTTCCAGTGGCAATTCGTTCTCCGTCCGAGCTCAATGAGAGAGATTTAAAACTATCAGGAACTATGATCGAATTTCCTTTCTTTTCCCATGATTCACCAGTTAATTTGTACACATCGACACCACCAACATAACCAATTGCAAATGTTTTCCCGTCGTTGGATAGTGATACAACTTCTCGTCGGCCCTTAAACTCTGGCTGAGTATACCGATCATTTTCCATCATGTGTTCTATGGGGGCACCTAATGTCTGCCACTCATCACTATCACTATTCTTTCGTTTAAAGACTGTTGCCCTAGAATATACACATTCTGCCCGATAACCGTTATCATATCGATTTGTGACATTCAACGCAGTAGAATTGCATAAAGCATGATATCCCAAACCACCCAGCCGAAAATTATCATACATATATGCCATACCCAACACTACAAGTGTATTACCGTCTCCAGAAAGTGAAAGATCATAAAAAGTACCATATGGATCGAAATAATAATCATTATTCTCAGAATTGTAATAATCTTTATACATGGAGTTAACTGGAAGTGGATAGTCCTCATAATTATTGAAGAAGGGAGATAGACGAACTGCATCACTTATATTTGAAGATGTGGTCGGTATGACCTGAACTGCACGAATATCCTCAGACTTCCCTTCCTCAGTAAGTGCTAAGGTAGATCCATCACTAGATATCATTTGTACACTACCAAAGTTAGGTCCTCCAACGTATTCATTCTGTGATTTCCAATCCGCCGGTCGGCCATAAATAACTGCTAGAGTGATACCGATTGCAACAAGTATGGTTGTGATGGCTATTGCAATATATGCAGTACGTCTTTTCATTCCACAGAGTAGATCATCCTCCGTCGGTTTAACATTATTGACTTCTTTATCATCTGCAGTTTCAACGTCAACATTTTTGGTATCGACATCTGATGCTTGTTTTGTATTGGCGTTACTAGTTTCGACTTCCGCCGGTTTTGTTGCATCACTCATATCGGCCATTATCTTCTCCTATATATGATATTAGTTGTACTGCTATTATGATATCGATTACGATACCCGAAGAGAACAACGGCAAGAAGATACCATAGGCAAGCCGTTTTGCCGTTTTGTGCACATCACGTGTGTTTTCATACTCCGTCTCATGACCACCAATTGAAAAATTCAAGGAGAATCATTTGTCAATAATCTCACTATATACTATGTAAGAGATGAATTGATATAATATTGCATCTATATAATATATTACCAATTGGGCTGGGTAGGTAGGTGTGATTGAGAGTATGATATTATTACATGGCTACGGACAGACCATTATTTGTTTACATGTTTGTGAAAAGTTGAGGGAGGTTGTGAAGCGCGAGAGATACTAGTCAATCATCTCTAGTAGTGCACAGAGTAGTAGCAATAGGTGAGATATATGTATGCTGAATGTAGGCCATCGGCGAGGGATGGGCGATTTTGAAGATAGAGAGCACAACAACAAATTGGTGCAGAATATTTTTTTAGTATCTATTAGGAGATTGTAGAGAGATTGTAGAGAATTGTTTATTATACGATATTTGGATATATGCTTTGGCGGATTTTGTGTTTCAGATGAGTAGTCAACACGGCGTCGTATATATGGTTTATATGTATGTGAGCGGTTTGCGGCTGTCCGATATAGAAAACATTGGTATAGACACATCATGTGCACATCTTTATTGCAATGTATGCCTCAGGGGCATTATACATGAATTTGGTTGTAAACATCATATTCTTATTCATTCTTCATTATACACAGCATATAGCATGGATTCTTTAAACAATAATGATATCATTCTACGAATTACACCATATCTCAACTCTCGAGAGCTACTCAACTTGGCATTAACTTGTAAACGTTTTGGCAGCATAAACGATGATACAAAACATAATAGTAGTGATACTAATGATTCTCATTATACTTGGCCATTAATGGAAGAAGCAGCATGTCAAATTATCAATAATGCAAAAGTGGAAGAGAGGAATGCATTACCAAAATATGATGGAGAGACATGGTTGGCTCTTTATAAAGAATTGGAATTACTCCGTGCTCCACTGACGTTTGATCAATTTCTTGAGAAGATAGATGGCTTACATTATGTGGATAATGATAAATCCCGTATTGAGACAGCGTGTAGTAGTCTCCAAAGATCTGGAATTTCTAACAACATTATGAGAGGTGGTAAACACTATGCAACATTTAGAAGGAGTGGGACTGTTCAAGGTTATATGCGTGTTGGAGTCATGAGGCCAATGAAAGGTTTGGACCAATATTTAATACCGAGGGTAGCAGGCCAGTCACCTTTAGACTGGGAATTATTTCGAAGATGCGAAAGATGGGGTAAGAGTGAGGTACATGTTTGCCATTACTTGGATTATAGTGGACGCTGTTTCTATCATGATTGGGAGGACTGTGAAGGAAGCCAATGTGATGACTGGACAGGGAGGAAAAGCTGTAAAAATGGAGGATGTGATGTGGGTATGCTCTTAGACCTAGATGAAGGTACTTTATCCGTTTATATTGATGGACGACGACTGGGAATCATGGAAAGGGTAAGTAGCAGCCACTCATTTTATCCTCTTTTGTTGATTTAACTGAATAGATCATTCTCAATCCATGTTCGATTGTTCTGCAGCGTCTATCTGGTGAATATTGCTGGATGGCACTTAATGGACGCACTCTTGTAGGGCCGTGTACTGTCCAAATCAAGAGAGGAAGTCTCCCAGAAACAAAGAAGAGGCAACGAGAAGAGTAAGTCTTAGAAATTCGGAAGTTAGTTTATTGATACTTTGAGGCGGCAATCAAGTAGAAGCTACATGCACATCAATTGAGATGCAGTTTAGAAACCAGCACCACGACTATGCATCGTCCAGTCTTCGTCGTCATCATCATTATCGTCACCCATTATTTTACGCTTACGCTTGCCACCCTTGCCACCGACCCTCTTCTTCTTCAACTTGCCGGCTCCTCTCTGTAAGATTGGAAGTATACAAAACAACATGATGACATTACACATACGGTATCATGAAAAGTGTAAGTTTCTGCTTATACTATTATACGTTGTGCAACTGTTTCGTAACCTCGGTATTTGTTTTTCAATCAAAGGGTCTTGCTGGTGAGTATTGCTGGGTTGCGGTGATTGGCACTTATGACGGTTCCCCTGCCCAGATGCCTGCGAAGTGCAAATTACAAGAGGGGATATCCCGGAGATATCAAGAAAGAGAATAAGGGAAGAATGATTAGATAGTTGGTATATAATTATGCTAGCCCTCGGTTGCAATCAAAGGTACACATTATAATATATTAATATCAATCACTAACACAAAGACCACTAAAGATATCAAAATGACATAAGATGTGCACTTATTTTATGCAGAAGTTTGTATGTACATACAAAGAAGCTACGACAGTAATAGACATTTGATACTCACTATTCATAAAGGAATATCACGTGCCTCTCAAACCGAACTTAGGTAGTATTATAACCTTACTTACTTAGCTACAATAGGCAGTCGTTGCACATTATTTCGAATGAAAATAGCGCGCAATCTCCCTAGAAGATCTTTTCTTAGGATTTTCAAACTCAAATTTATAATTTGCAATGCTTCATATTCATGCACCATAATTATTTTGATGGGCCATACTCAATAACATTCCAGCTTCTATATTTATTCAATACAATGTCTACTACTACCAAATCTACCGCCGCTGCCGCTTTACTCGCCGCCAGCGCTACAACTCTAACATCGGCAGCCAAAAACAATGTTATTGCTGCAACACAACAAACCCAACTCGTCGTGACACATGATGTGCACCACAATCAAGAGTGTAATACATTTGACACATCCGATATAGCCACCGCCATTGATACTGATAACAGTAGTTCATGGGTTAGTAAATCAGAAGATAAGGATACGTCTGATATTGGTATCTTAATTGTTAGTTGTGATGATGACGAGCAAGAGTGTATTAAAGATGGTTCATCCTCGCTTGGCGGACGGTGCACCTCCTCAGTTTCTATCACCGATAACACTGAATCGTCGTATACTACACCTATTATCAAGAACCAACAAAGTGTAGATACACCATCATCATCAAAGTTGAACAAACTAATCACATCATCTCAATCTCAATCAACATCACGAAATTTACAATCCTACAACTTTAATTGTCCTTCCACATGCCCAACACAATTCTGTAACTGCATCGAATCATCATTCTCAGGTGATGAATTTCCAAATAGTCAATGCGGATGGCATATTAATGAAGTTTGTACTAGTAACAATGGTACACAATTGACTGATGATTGTGGATTGGCGGATAGTCCATATTTAAATTTTATTAAGGATGGTGTATGTCCCTATGCGGGATGTTTATTGGATGTACAGAGTGGTGAGAAGTTGTTGGAGGAGTGTGAATGTGGTTATTACAGGTACGTCGTTCCATGTTATGCCTTTGTGTTGTGTGATGTACATGTGTTTATATTGTTCATGAATCAACTCTCATATCCTTCCCATGCAACAACTTTTAACTCTATCTTCATACACACACCAGTGACTATTGTGAACTGTACGACGTGTACTGTTCAGTAGCTGCATGTTGTGATGCCGCACCTGTGGGTGAGAAGACTCAGTGTCTACCCAAGTCCAAGAAGGAGGAAGAGGAGAAGGACGAAGAAGAAGAGAATGAGGAAGAAGAGGATGAAGATACGGAGGAGACATTTGCAACACGTCCACCTCTATCCCAAGAAGATACAGAGCCCTGTGATGGTGTTATTACCTTTATTGATCTAGATGCAACTGTCAATGAAGATAATGGTAACCAAGACCTCGTGGTACGATATGAAATTGGCAACACATGTGGACATAAAGTGAATCTACTTGCCGCTGATTGTGAAACTGCAATCTCAGGAGTTGATATTACACCATCTGATCCTGTTGAGGTTACGGGTGGAGATAAGACCGAGCTTACATTCGTATATAGTATTGATGGAGATGGTATTGAAGAGTCGAACGTGTGGAATGTGGGAAGTGAACAAGTTGAAGTTTGTGTATCGTTTACTCTCTTGAATGAGAATGGGCAGCCCATGTCAACTGAGAATCGTAAAGTCGGATTGCAAAAGGTTGTAGAGAGTACTCCTGTTGAGACAACCGAAGAAGATAGTAGTGCCGGAGCTAGTACCGAAGAGACGACCACCACTACCGAAGAAACTAATAGCACTGAAGAGACGTCCAATGTGTTAGAAGAAGTAGGCAACAATGGAGAGCCGGCAGATGTCTTTCCGCTGGGTCCGTGCCAAGGTGATTGTGATAATGATGATGAGTGTCAACCTGGATTGGTTTGTATGCAACGTGATGGAGGAGAGGATGTACCAGGATGTGAAGGAGAAGATGATACAAGCACCGACTATTGCTACCTACCTACTACTTCTGAGGAAACGGAAGAGGTTGCAACAGAAGAGCCCACGACATCTAGCCCTGTTTCGAGTCCTCCAACCACTGCTAGCCCTATATCTGATGAACCGACCACGGCTAGTCCAGTATCAAATGCTCCAACCACGGCCGTTCCTACATCAGATTCGCCAGTCACAGATGCTCCTGTTGTACCTCTTCCACAAAGGACTGGTAAGCCAACCGAAGCTGTTAATTTGGAAGAAGAAGAGTATGATCCGACATTAGGCCTTGGTGGAAGTAGTATGAGCATGGCACCCTCGCCAGCATCTGACTTTGTTGCTTCCTCGGTTACAAACAAGCCTACGGTAGATGAGGCAATCTCTCTTATCCCTGTTAGAGATGATGACGAAACAAAGTCACCAGTATCGTATTCAGGTAGTAAGAATGAGTCGTCAGGCAAGGCTGGAAAAGCAGCTTTATTCGGCAAGTCATCCAAAACTCTATCATATGACAGTAAGCAAAGCTCCAAGGCTACAAAGAAGAAGGGAAGTAAAACAACGTCAAAGGCTACTAAAAAGGGCGGTAAAGGGTCCAAGCACCACAAGAATCAGTGGCAGGCGCATGCTTTAGAACGTGCACATGATGTGAGTAGTAGTCAGAGTAACATTGTCAAGTGGGGTGCTGTTGCAGTTCTTAGTGCGGTGCTAGCTTGGATGAATACGTTTTAAAGTGTTTAGAGATATGAGATTGTGTTTAGAGAAATGTATGTGTTGGTAGAAAGTCAATAGTTCATCAGATCTTAAATGAAAATAAGGAAAGTGAAAGTGATTAGTATCTATTTACATACGGTATGTAGAGAGATAATAGTTTTCTTCTGCCACAAAACAAATCACCTCATCGCACTCGAAGGAGACTAAAACACTCATTCTCCTGTAGCTCCAACACTCTTCTAAAACAGCTTAGAATCATTGTTGATAATCATGTCGGACACTGAAGACGAATATCTCTCATTTAGTGATGACGACGACGAAAATGACGAGTCAGATGAAAGTAACAGGAACAATGCTGCTGAAGAACAGAGCCTATCAGAGTCGGATGACGAATCCGTGGCTGTTGCTGTTCCAGTAGGGCCTACGTTCCTTAGTGCTTCACACTTTCGATCTCGCCGTTATGAAATTGAACATTATGGTAACAGCACTGATTCGGTCTCTTATGGTATGTCGAATTTTCAATACAGTCTTCGTTGGCAAGGAGAGAACAACGATAAAGTTTCGTTGAAAACAGACCGATATTGGTGGAATCCTTTATCCAAAGTCCCTTATCATTCTGATTTACTACCACAGTGAGTATTCTGGACAGATCATCTAATTTCATTAGCTTGTCCACTCTCAACTACTTCCTCGTTTGCTTATTTCTTAGTTGGGAAGCGTTTGTCAATGAACAGATGAGTGATGAGATCAAGAAGAATCCCCTTAAGAGCCGAGAGGGGTTGAGATCTTCAGATGTTGCTCAGCCTCAGAGAAATCACAACAGCTTATCAACTTTTAGTATTAAGAATGTTGTGTTACCTCCCTCGTCATTTATTGATAAGAAGCTTTTGCCAATGTTGGGCAAGAAGACAAGTCTAACTTCATTGGAACTGCACGATTGTGAATTAGGGACTAATAGTATCAAGAGTATTGCTCGGTTTCTCTCCACCAACGAGTCATTGTCCATACTAGATCTTTCCTCAAACAAGATGAACGACCTCGATAGTGTCAAGGCTTTATCATCCGCAATCAAGGACCATCCCCAGCTAACATTTGTAAATCTATCAGATTGTAACCTTGTCTATTCAGATGATAATGGTGTCGAGCTCAAAACAGATGTACTCTCTTCCATCCTTGATGGATGCTCAAACTTGAAAAGCTTGGTGCTTGATCGTAATGATATCAAAATCGAAGGGGCTGTTTCGTTGGTAGCAGACTTCATTGCAAGCAACTCAACATTGACCCTGCTATCACTTGCCAATAATACCATGGGAGACGCAAATGCTGAGCTTTTGTACAAAGCCATGAAGAAGAATACATCGCTGCACGAACTTTCTCTTGGTCAGAATAGGATTACACTTCCAAAGTTGCTATTCGAAAGTAAGAGAGCATGTGAAAACTTGACGCATCTCGATCTGAGTGCTAGAAGATATGGCTACCCATACAACAACAAGGAGAAGATTAGGACTACTCCGAGTGTCAAATTGATTGCTTCATACTTGACAAGAAACCCAGCTCTAATAGAGTTGAACCTGTCTGGTAACAGCATTACCTCAAGTGCGGTCCGCTTCCTTGCGGCATCATTAAAATGCAACTCAACTCTCCAGCATCTCTATCTCAGCCGCAACTCTTTGACTGATAAGTGCATACCCTCGTTTGATGATGCTTTGAAGAAGAACACGACTCTTCTCTCACTTGATCTCAGCGACAACAAAATCAAAGTAACTGGTAGGAAAGAACTCATTCAAAGTATCATATGTGATACGACGAGCCTTGAGGCTGTTGCTAACTCTAACCATACGCTCAAGTTGATAATGACCAATGGAAAGTACAAGAACGACATCACTAGAGAGGACGAACTTCGTAATATCAATACTCTCAGAAAGAAGACCAAAGGGGTAAAGGATTCCACTTTATTCGATACGTCTGAGACCGAGGGACAGAAGATTCGTTACAAGGTTGTACTAGCTTTGTTTTCAATGAACACAGACTTGTTCAGCCCAACAAACTTTGAGAATCTTCCTCTTGAGCTCATGCCGCGTCTATTAGAGATTGCCCAAAATGAAATCGGTTACAATGGGTACGGCGAAGGCTCCGTTCGATATGGCCAGGGGGTTACTTGGTCGACGGAGAAGAAGAGGAAGGATGAAACAGATCCCTACCTCAATCGAGTGTATGAAGTTTTGACTGGGTGGAACACACCTCTTCTCTTTAATGTAAGTTGATATCGCATATTGTACTTTCTTTACCGTATGTGTAATGTCATCATGTTGTTTTGTATACTTCCAATCTTATAGAGAGGAGCCGGCAAGTTGAAGAAGAAGAGGGTCGGTGGCAAGGGTGCCAAGCGTAAGCGTAAGATGGGAGAAGATAATGATACCGACGACGAAGATTGGACGATGCACAGCCGTGGTGCTGGTTTCTAAACTGCATTTCAATTGATGTGCATGGTACTATGCTTCTTCTACTTGACATGTCACCCCAAAGTACCCAATAAACTAACTTCCATGTAAATTTTAATAGACTTACTCTTCTCGTTGCCTCTTCTTTGACATTTCTGGGAGACTTCCTCTCTTGATTTGAACAGTACACGGCCCTACAAGAGTGCGTCCATCAAGTGCCATCCAGCAATATTCACCAGATAGACGCTGCAGAACAATCGAACATGGATTGAGAATGATCTATTCAGTTAAATCAACAAAAGAGGATAAAATGAGTGGCTGCTACTTACCCTTTCCATGATTCCCAGTCGTCGTCCATCCACATAAACGGATAAAGTACCTTCATCTAGATCCAAGAGCATTTCCCACTTCACAATCTCCAACTGGCAAAAGTTCCTGTCCCACCCAAATACCATTATCTTCCGATGTAGTGAGCCAATCACTCCAGCTACATCTTCCATTATAAGTTCTATATAAGCAACAGTTTATGGATTTTGTACCCCATCTGGTATTTCTTTGAGCACGTAGTGCAGGCCAATTATTGACATGTAAGGGGAAACATGGTTTACCACGAAACCTGGTCTCATCTAAACCTTTCATTGTCCTAATGATACCCACACAAAGACCCCCACGTCCTGTTTTTCGAAAAGTTACATAATGTTTACCACTTCTCATAATGTTGTTTGATATGGCCGTTTTCCACATGTTCCTTTCTGATTTTACACATGATTTGTCGCCCTCTACGTAGTAGAAATTCTGTTCATCTCCTCCTATTAACTTATCAAACGTCAATGGGGCACGTAGTAATTCCAATTCATTGTAAAGAGCTAGCCAAGTCTCTTCATCATACCTTGGTAATGCATTCCTCTCTTCCTCTTTTGCATTATCAATAATTTGACGTGCTGCTTCTTCCATTAATGACCAAGTAAAATGAGATTCATTATTATCATAACTACTATTCTGTTTTGTATCATCGTTTGTACCACCAAAACGAGTACAAGTTAATGCCAAGTTGAGTAGCTCTCGTGAGTTGAGATACGGTGTAATACGTAGAATGATATCATTATTGTTTAAAGAATCCATGCCGTGTAGATACTGTAATAAAGTATGAATACCATAACTATGAGAATGAGGATGTATGAAACCCCAGACAATAGAATCAAAATTGATAATATTACCATCAAGACATTTGCAATAAAGATAGTGCACATGATGTGTCTATACCAATGTTTTCCATATCGGACAGCCACATACCGCTTACATACATCTATACCATTAATACGCCACCGTTAGTCATCTGCAACACAAAATCCACAAAAGATATAAACAATACTCTACTTAACTTCTCATAGACACTAAAAAAAATTCTGCACCAATTTGTTGTGCTCTTTATCTCCAAATATCCCATTTCATCGCCGTGGCCATCAACCAATACAGCATACATATCTCACCTATTGATACCCTTTCACTACTAGAATGTCCGCAGATCTCCTTCCTTGCCTAGGGTAGGATAGCATACCATCTCTCTTCAAGACAGATAGAGTTTATAATAGTTTTCATAAGAATTGAGAAACTCTTTTTAGATAGTATCCCAAGACCAACACCAATTAATCAATCTCTGCCGTGCCGCCATTCAAAAGTTTCTCTGCACCATGCACAATTATATGACTTATATCATTAAACCAGCTGACGAGAGCAAAGGAATCAGATATTATCGATTATCAAATGAGGATACCAGATATCTTTGGGAGAAAGATTATTATTTTTTCTTTTTTTGTTATGCCATTGCAATCTAATCGGCCTCTAACATTAGTTCTAGGTAGACAATATATAACGGCAGCGGTCTAATAATCCTCAGAATAATATCATGACAACATTGCTATTAATCGACATACAAAACGACTTCCATCCGGGCGGATCACTCGCAATACCAAACGCCGATAAAGATGCCGAGCGAACTGCAAATTTCATTAAGAAACACAGTGCATCAATTAGTCGTATTGCATTAACCATGGATTCGCATCAACGATTACATATTGCACATCCTGTATTTTGGAAGAATTCATCTGGTGAACATCCTACTCCATTCACAATTATATCAATGGAGGATGTTAAGAGTGGTAAATGGATGCCAAGGTCTGACATTAAACAAAAACGATCGGATGTTAAACAACCACCCAATTGTTCACGTTCGGGACCGTTAATTGATATTGATGTATTTGCAAAGCATGGACCGATACCTGATAAGTTATACGATGATAATGGTGATTTAAACATGGTAGAATACTGTATCGAATACACTCGTCGATTAGAAGCCAAAGGTAAATTTCAATTATGTATCTGGCCTGAACATTGTTTAATTGGTAGTTATGGGCATAATGTCGTGCCCAAGATTATGGATGCAATTAACTATTGGTCACATGAAACTGGTGCTAGTCCAGAATGGATTAGTAAAGGACAGAACTTGGTTACTGAGAAGTATAGTGCTTTATGTGCCGAGGTGCCTGTTAGTGAGAAGACTGATTATGATAATGTCTTGTTTGAGTGGGTAAGTTATATTTGTGGTATTCGTATGTATGTTATGTTTTATTATATTTGGGTATATTTGGTATACTCATCAACTTTCTCTCACACCTCATGATCAATATGAAACAAAGCTAAAACACGACACGGAGAAACTTATCATGTGTGGTCAGGCATTAAGCCATTGTGTCAACTATACAGTCCGTGATATAGTTGATCATTGGCCAAAGGGAGAGATGAATAAGTTGATCGTGTTGGAAGATGCTGCATCATCTGTACCGGGGTTTGAAGCTGCAGGGGAACAGTTCTTAAAGGACATGAAAGAAGTCGGTGTGAATATTGAAACAACTGAGACATGTCAGCCTTGAAAGTGTAGCAGGGGATGAGCTCACTTTTATCTTGTGTATACTAGTATTTGTTAAATTACATACATCTTCTTTAACGTGTATCAGCCAGTTTTTAAGTAACTCTCAGCTCACATGCTTAGAAACCACACTCATCGTCATCATCCTCTTCAAGCCTAGCTCTTTTCATCTGAGGAGAAGCAGCTTTAACCTTACCCCCACCATCATCGTCGTCATCTCCATCACCACCTCCTCCACCACCGTAATACTTGGCCCGCAGTTCCTCAATTGACAATCCTGCATCCTCACACAACTCATTAACTTCGCCATAATCAGCCTTCTCATCAAAATCATCATCAAAACTATCATCATCATTATGTCGTCGACTACGCTTGACCGCACCACTTCGTGTTTCTTTGGTATTAGTATCTCCACTACTACCATACGTCTTCATAAACTTAATCTTAGCTCTTGATCCACTGGCACCTGCTGATGGTGGGGTATATATACCATTTGATAGAACAAATTGTCCATACTCATTATAACCCCTACCTACCACATTTGTCGAGGTATTATTGGCAATAGTGGTAAAGCAGATCTCAACATCTCGTTCCTTAATCTTCTTGTCCTGTTGTTTTGCAGGTGTATCAGCCTCCGAAGGAGATGGTGGTTGTAAGAAGAATCCGTCAAAGCACATTGTTCGACGAGTTGGTATACTGTTATTATCATCACTCTCGGTAGACGGAAGTTTCGACAATGTAGGACGATGAATATCAAACAATACACTCCTTCGTGACTTCTTCTCTTCATTCGAAGATTGTGATAATGATGAAGGACCTGACGTTCCATAAACTCTATCCTGACTCTTTAGTTTGAACTTTGGATGTTTGATCACTGGTTTCGTACACATCAAATCTTGAGACTCTGTAACAAGTTGAGATTGTAAACACCATGTGCCACTAATGATAATTCTTCCTTCATCATTAATATATAGAGTGCCATTTAGTACCACTGGATCGACAATTGCCTCTTCTTCATCATCGGATGATTCTTCACCTGTAAATTCGTCATCATTCTCGGAATCGTAATTGGCAGGGTTAAAGTCTACCTCCTCGTTATCGTCATCATCCGCAGCTGCAGCAGCAGCCTTGTATTCTTCTAGAATCTTTGCACGTTCTTCCTCCGATGCCATTATCAACAAGTTTAAGTTTGGAATTGGTATTTCTGCAAACACATGAGAATGTGAGAAGAAAATTATGGATACATATAAATTTGAGTAGACGATAGTAAAAGATATATGAACCGAATGAAAGAAATATAGCAATATGTAATAGTCTAACACCGCGTTGAGACAACAAGTTCACAACATAATATACAAACAACCACAAGCATGTAATACATTTAATAATGATTATGAAGCGCTTCTAGAGAGAGAGAGTATCTTCTCTCTTATTTCACCAACATCGTAGGTACCACCAACATATCACCACAAAACTGCACCACAGCCACTTACATTTGATTTGCAATTCACAATACCTGTATGAGAAACACCAAACTAACTCGCATTCAACTCCATCTAATCTCTTTACTAGTATGGTAGGCAAGGTTTAGGATACCGCTCATTTTTATGAGAGTTGAAAGATGAGATTTAGTGATTAGAAAGAGGTCAGAGTTGTCATAACATTACACACTGTTAATCATGAATGTTGTTGACGATTATAATACCGAGGAAGTAGATGAATACACATCCGCAAAGAAATTAGTCCAACGTGCCGCAGATCGTGAGGCCCTATTATCATTATTTAAGAAGAAGAACAAGTCAAAAGATGATGCTCATTTTACAGACTCTAAATTACAATCAACATCAACTGAATTAGGATCAGACTTTTCAAATTTACCATTGAAAACAGATCATCCATCACGTCCATGTTGGACATGTCCCGATGGTACAATCTACCTTGAAGCCTTTCATGATTTATATCCCAAGGCGTATGATTTTCTCGTAGCAATTTCAGAACCAGTCGCTCGTCCTGAATATATACATGAATATAAATTAACACCCTATTCGTTATATGCCGCGGTCGCCACCAACATTGATACTGAAAGTATAGTCAAGGTATTAAATCGATTTAGTAAGAATATATTACCAACTGGTGTTGCAAAGTTTATTCGAGAATGTACAAAGCGATATGGTAAAGCAAAGTTAGTATTAAAACATAATAAGTATCATGTTGAAAGTGAATACCCGGCGGTGTTAAGGGAATTGTTACGAGATGATTTGATTAGTCAAGCACGTGTGGCCGAGGAGACTACTACAACTGGTGGTGATGGCGGCACTACGGAGGCAAATAAAGATGGGTTCGTGGTACACACAAAAGCCGAAGAGATGGAGGAGAATTTACGTATATTAAAAGAAATGGATGGTGATAGTAGTTCAGATGATGAAGATGGAGATAATGAAAAGGGCAAGGAACAGAAGACAACAGTGTCGTTTCAGATTAAGGGTGATAGTGTTGAGGTTGTGAAACGTCGTGCTATTGAGTAAGTTTTCATATTGTTTTTATGATGTGTTTGTGTTTCTCCTACTCACTTACACAATTCTCTTATATAGTTTGGATTATCCACTAATGGAAGAGTATGATTTCCGAAATGATAAAGTTAATCCAGATGTACCCATGGATTTAAAGCCACATACAAGGATTAGACGGTATCAAGAACGTTCGTTGAGCAAGGTGAGTTAATGAACTGACCATCTCCCATGATTTTGTGTTTCTTCTTATCTCACTCACCACCCTCCCCGTTTTTCAAATCTTAGATGTTTGGTAATGGACGTGCACGATCGGGAATCATCGTCCTACCCTGTGGTGCAGGTAAAACACTCACCGGCGTAACTGCTGCCCAAACTATTAAAAAATCAGTAGTATGTCTCTGTACCAACGCCGTATCCGTCTTACAATGGAAGTATCAGTTCAAACTATGGACGAATATTCCCGATGAGAATATATGTGTCTTTACCTCCGATAAGAAGGATGATTTACCCTCTGGTGGGTGTGTATTAATAACAACTTATACTATGATATCATTTAGTGGACAGAGGAGTGATAAGTCGGCTGAGGTTATGAAGGCAATTCAGAGTAGAGAATGGGGATTATTGTTGATGGATGAAGTGCATGTTGTACCTGCCAAAATGTTCCGTAGGGTTATTGGTAGTGTTAAGGCACACTGTCGTCTGGGATTAACAGCCACGTTGGTACGTGAGGATGATTTAATTTCGGATTTGAACTTTTTGATTGGACCGAAGCTTTACGAGGCAAATTGGATGGATTTAACCACACAGGGATACCTTGCCAATGTCCAATGTGTTGAGGTATGGTGTCCCATGACAGGACCGTTCATGAGAGAATACCTCATGGCCGATAGTGGCCGGCTCAAGCAGTTACTTTATGTAATGAATCCTTCGAAACTGAGGGCGACTGAGTTCTTGGTCAAGTTCCATGAAGACCGAGGGGATAAGGTTATTGTGTTTAGTGATTTGGTATATAGTTTAAAGTTATATGCGGCTATGCTAAAGAGGCCGATGATTTATGGTGAAACAAGTGAGCGTGAAAGGCAGGCCATATTGGGAACGTTTAGAACTAGCGAGTGAGTTTGATAAGTGATGTTGGGTTAATCTCTTCATTTTCTTTGTTGCAACTTACTAACTAATTGCAACTCCTCCTCCACAAAATACAGTGCTCTACGAACGATATGTATCAGTAAGGTCGGGGATACATCGATTGATCTACCCGAGGCAAATGTCATCATCCAAGTGTCGTCCCACTTTGGTAGTCGTCGACAGGAGGCACAACGTCTCGGTCGTATCCTCAGGCCTAAGTCATATACCCAAACCGATGGGTCTAACCGATCATCTTTCAATGCCTTCTTCTACACCCTTGTCAGTACGGATACACAAGAAATGTTCTACTCCACAAAAAGGCAGCAGTATTTGATCGATCAGGGGTATACATTCAAAATCGTCACGACACTATCAGAAAGAGCAGATAGAGAAGCTGTCGAACATGATTATGCTTATAAAACTCCCGAAGAAGACCGCACACTACTCCGGACAGTCCTTACTAGTGACACAGAGCTTGAGAAGGACCAACGAGCAGAGGATACAGCCATTAGGAAGAGTAACCCCGACGGGGCACGCTTAGCAGATTTAGGAGTAAAGAGAACTGCTGGAAGTACACTAGCTCAGTTATCGGGTGGCACTGGTGCCAGATACAAGCCTGGACCAAGAAAGGTCCACCCTATGTTTGCAAAACGTAGGAAACGTTAAACTATAATATAAAATATAGTCAGTTAGACCTTCTACTTCTGTTCATTCAATATTACTTTAATCTCGTAATTTCTAAATGAACTCACACCCATCCCCTCAAAATTGTCTAACGTACTGCAACTCCTATTGGTTATCCACAAGTCGTAGCATACATATTTCTACGTCCCTTGTTATCAAGGTCCTTCTCTTTCATACATTCTAAACATGACCTTTATTCCCATCTAATCACATTCTAAACAAAACTGGAACTCATTTCCATCAATATCCTGCATGTATTAATTCTCTATTATCTTCATTTCATATCGCTATCATCCCCATATCATATTCTGTCAATCACTTCCCACCTTAATATGGCATCCTTGTTAATTTTTTTCTTCTCCTGCTTTCAACATCTCTAGAGCATTGCCTCTCCTCATCTCAATAACCGGGGCAACATTAGGGATGTCCTGGTTAATGATGATTGCCATCCAGCAATACTCACCAGAAAGACCCTGTTAGTATGAGCAACAAAAGCATGCGCAGAAATATGTGAGGAAGGTAAACAGACGGAAGAACCAAGGAAACATATGCACGTCTCATACAAATAAGCACTTACACTTTTCATTACGCCTAGACGTCGCCCATTTTTGTATATTGCCAATGTACCCTCATCAAGGTCGAGCAACATACCAAGTTCGTAATCACCATGAGCCCTCTCTTCTCCTTCCCAACTTTCAGAATAGTTTGTAGTTTCCTGCCAATCGCTCCAACATGCACGTCCACTCCAACTATTGTATGTGATAGTATTGACTTGACATTCAGTCCACCTTGCTGTTCGTTGAGCAATCTGGCGAGGCCAATACTCCCGTAAGAAGGTTGAATATGAACCTGTCGGCACTTCATGACCCTCCCAGTCCATTGGGCGGATTAAACCACAACTCATTGCACCGTCACCAGTTTTCATAAACCGGACATAATGTTTACCACCACGCATAACACAGTTCGAAACTGCAGTCCTCATCCCACCAAGGATAGAATAGAATTGGTTATTATCACCATCACCGGTACAAAACCCATTCTCCTCACCAAACAATCGATCAAAGCTAAGTACCTTTTTGCGCTTTTCCAACTCTCGAACTAATCCAATCCATGTCTCTCCTTCATACCTTGGATTAAACCAATTCTTCTGTTCCTCTTTTGCATTAAGGATTCGCTTCGCTGCCACATCTATCAATGAACAGTCCGAGGTAGCGGCGGAACTATCAGCGCTACCAAAACGTTTACATGTCAATGAAAGGTTGAGTAAGTCGTGTGAGTTGAGATATGGTGTAACGCGTAGGATGATATCGTTATTTATGGATTCCATATTTTTTCGTGTACTGTGTTTATGATAGAGAAGATACATACGATGATCGCCGCTATTGTATCAGATTGATGCTATTACACCACTGAAATATTGCAATAAAGATGATAATGTTGTTAGAATACATGAGTGAGTTGCCACAATTTGAAGAATATATAAAGTGTCTCTGACATCATAGACTCAACATAAAACACAGGGGAACACTACTTGGATACCGTTGAAATTATAACTATTAGGTACACACAATACAAACAAACAATATAAACTTATTATACTCCACTCGCACACCTTCATTAACAGATAAAACCAATCCAAATTCGATAACAACCAACCTCAACAAACTCAGTATCATTCATTGAGACATGAGTTTTAATAGGTTTCTTAATTTGGTGTATCCTTATCTTATAGACCGCTAACAATTGAATTTCTCGAATAAACTTAATAAATGATAGTATGATTATAATGATACTCACCTCTCTATTATGTTTTATGATAGTCCCTAACCCTATAGTAGAGGTAATTGGCCACTCCTCACTGACTGGTGCCATAAAAATATCTTTGATTAAACATGGAGACTAAACGCTTAAAGCAAAATGAATTTGCAAAAGTTCGACTAGAGATGGTCAGCCCTTACTACTATTGCCCTCTATCGATAAGAAGTACCGTCTTATGATATAGTCGTTATGCTGTATGGATCGTTAGGTCTAATCTACGAGTTGTACACAATCGTCGTAGTAGTTCTAATGAACTATCCACTCAAAGATACCTCCTCAAGTAGTATTGCAAACAACAACGACACCATAATGACATCACTATCACAAACAAACAAGCCCATCCTTGGATATTGGAATATCCGTGGATTAGCATCTTCAATACGGTATCAATTAATATATTCGGGTATCGAATTCAATGAAGAAGTTTATGAACAGGGTGATTCTCCGGAGTATAGTAGAGATGAATGGATGAAAAGAAAGTACAAGTTGGGATTGGAATATCCTAATCTACCATATCTAAAAGATGACAATTATAAGCTAACTGAAAGTGGTGCTATACATCGGTATTGCGCGAGAAAGTGGTGTCCTGAATTGCTATGTTACAATGATATTGAACTGTACGGGAAGGCAGAAATGGTATGGGGAGTAGTCTCAGATTTGAAGGGATTTGTAACAATGAATTGCTATAGAGGTGACGGTGATACGAAGTCATTATCAAATGTAGCCATTCCACGATTTACATTAGTTGCTAAACAATTGGAAAGTAACAAGTATCTTATTGGAGACAAATTGTGTTGTGCAGACTTTGCATTAATGGAATTAATTGAGATGATGGATTACATATCAAATGGGGAGATATATAAGACATATCCATCATTGCAGTATTATCGGAATCGAATGTTTAGTTTACCAAAAGTGAAAGAATACTATGAAGATGAGAGGAGTGATAAAGCACGAAAGTTGCAGTTTAATAACAAGAGTGCCAAGATTAACAATTAATCTACACATTATGATCATGATAATGATCATTGGGAATTACGATGAGAAGGGGAAGGTGTACGGAGGTGAGTTTAGTAGACAAGATTAAGAATGATATTTAAGATTCTAGCATACTATGGGGAGGCAACAATTGAGACTTCTTAAGAAGAAGAGAAGAGATTGCATAAGAAAGGTTGGATATTAAGGAAAGAGCTTAAAATACTTATTATTCGGCCAGCCCTCTTTAAATGCCACCACATAAAGATAAAGATGTTAGTTGAATGACATAGCATGCCGTCTATCCATAGTAAGTGGCGGTGACCTTAAAGTATAGTATGTACCTCTCATATACCTTATCTAGTATTTACTTTAGCCCATTGCAGAGTAGTAGGATTATGTAGATATGAACTAACAAAGGTATGAAAAAGTATTTTAGATGCACCTTAAATGTCACTCTATGATACATGCCAAGGTACTCAACATCTCAGACCCAGACAAGTGTTGTCCACTAGGCCTCATTGCAGCAGTTTTGTGTCGAGGTATCTTGGATTCGTTGACAAAAGAATGAAATGCCGATATGTTCGCAGTGTACGCCGAGGGAGCTCCTTATATGATATATACATACAAGTACAAGCCCCCTTCAGCGATTAATCTAGTCCTTTTCATCAGATCTTCTTCTAACAGAAGATAAGATACTCGTAATCGGAAAAGATACTTCCAGGAGCATCCGTTCTATACTGAAGAATACAATGAGTTGGTTTTGGTTCCTATATTCAGTCTATGTCCGATGACACCGAGCATAAAGTCCATGAAGGAGTGATATGCGGGAGGCAAATAGGAATTGTCATCTTGGCACTGAATACGCCATTGTGCTATTACGGCTTTGCTTCTTCTTGTGGGTCCTAGGTCCGAAGATTTTACTCAACTTTCCATCAAAGGTTAAACCCCGGCGATAGCATGCGGATCAGGCAGTTTCGGTTTCCTCTACAAGTACTTCCTACGGCGACAGGTTTCATTTCATTTCCCCGAAGGTACTCTTACTCTTACTCCTTAAGGCTAAGATCATGCGTCGCAGGATTTTGTTTGTCTTCACTGACAGGAGTTATTTGTCTAAGGTCTTGCGGCACCGAAGTGACTTCCGTGACCTTGGATTTTTTGGGTGGTCTTTACTGACCGAGATAAGTAGTGGGGTGTCGATATTGTTGTTAATGTTCGTCCTTCGGCAGGATATATTAGATTTTAAGGCCTGGGGAGACCGTATGGAGTCAAACCATTTGACTATTTTGGTATTGGTATATTGTTGGTGCTTTGATACCCATCACGAGGGTTATCAACCCGAGGAGGGGCTGATGTCACTCATTCATTATGCTCATGAGGATGAGATTCCGCCGTAAGTTTGTAAATGTGTGGAATGTATAATATTATTAGCTATATCTAACCCAATCAACTCCGACATAAACCGATTGATATGTTGTTGTGTTGTTGTATTGTTGTTGCAATTGTTGTTGTATTGTTGTTGTATTGTTGTTGTATTGTTGTTGTATTATTGTTGTATTATTGTTGTATTGTTGTTGTTGATCTTGATGACTTGATCTTGATTTCTACTCCGAGAAAAGTTTAAAATGATATATTAATTATCTACGCGCCGCTCAATCTCTGCATACACACCCCGCATCTACTCTACCCAAACTCTAACTTGTCACTGTCACTTAACTCTCACATAATACGATCTCCGACTAGTACTATATTGTGAGCCGAGCAATATAGGTATACTTCCTCTGCTTCAACTCAAATCTCACATAATACAATCATAATACATTCTTCCAACTACATCAATATCAGTGCATTCATATCCATCAATATCAGCTCGAGATAGTAGATATATCCATTGGACATCCATCTCGAAACTTTCCGTCTTCTTTCCATCCGAGAGAAACTTAGGCCATCTCCTTCTCGTACATCTCATCCTCCCAGGCTACACATGCATCACGAAATGCTGCCAAGTATGCGGCTGTTGGTCCATCTCTTGACTTCCAATGTCTTGAATAACAAAGCAGGTAGAGCCATTCCAATTCGGTAGTTGGGAGCTTCTTCAGTTTATAACGATGGATGATACTGAGAGCCAAGTTGTCAGCTAAGTCGTTTATTCGACTCTTCTTGGCTCGTGCATACAATCTCCTCTTGATGATCTTTTTCTCTCTATCTTTATCAGTATCATCATCACTCTCAGCTTCATACTCCTCGGGGATATCAGCACACTCATCCCACTCGTCTGTATCATGCCTGCCTTGTGCTGCCACAAAGACAGCTGGTTGAACACCCTTGGGAAGTGGGGAGACAAAGAACGGGAAGACACCATGAGCATCGTAATGAATTAACCATACTTGGTTGGGATTAGCTTCGTCTGCCAAGAGTGCATAGTAGGTACCCAACTCCTCCGAGTATTGTATTATAAACTTCTTCTTCTTAGGTGCATCACTTTCAATATTATCAGCTTGGTCTGGAGGGAGTACATCATCTTCTTCTACTGCCGACTCATCATTCATCCCAACATTGGTGTTGTTTGTTGAGGTAAATTCTTGTAAGGGAGGTTGTACATCGTCAGTCTCTTCAGCTGCGACTAGCATGTCCATCTCGTCATCGTTATTACTTGAGGAGGTAACTTCAACGGGAGGTTGTACCGCCTCTTCTTCTACCACTTCTTGAACTTTCATCTCATCAACACAGCAAATAGTTCGATACTCTTCGAGGTTAAGGGTCCGATTCAGCTGCTTCTCCTCCTTCTTGGCCTCCTGGGGGGTACACGGGGCCTTGTCATCTTGAGTATCCTTGACCTCCTCAATATCATCATCAACCACACGTCCAAAGTTGATGTTATCATCCTCTACTGCTGCACCGTTGAGAGTTGCAACGAGCTCGAGAAGCACCCTCGAAAGTTTGGTTGAGTGATCTCGTCTTGCTTCTTTGATTTCTTCATTGCACTTGCTTTGATACTGACCAAGAAAGTTGGGGATTGCATCGGTATCATAGTACTTCTCCATGTCGACCAAGATCTCACAGAGATCTGGATGTAGGAGTCCTTGTTGCATCTCTTTACACCACCCTTTGACGAAGAGGTAGATGTAATGTCGATGAAAGTAGTTCCAATTGGCCATTGTATCGATTGACCAACTAACATCTGGCTTGAATTGAACGAGGTGCACCATTTCATGGGCATCGAACTTAACAGCTCGTACGTGAATCTTTCTTGAAACCCAATCTATCATTCGTTGTGCAGTATTGGCAACATCTCGTGATGTAGCCCACTCGAGGAGATCTAATCCAGCACCCTCGACACGGTTGAGTTGCCTTACTACCCAAGATTTCAAGCTGAATAGTGTATCAGCTACTGACTCCAATCCCAACCAATCACAGATATCTATCATGGCATCATATGTAGATATAGCACGACGAATACACCCAATGAGATGAGCAGATGATGTAAGGTGTTGTAAAGCTTGCCTAATCAGTTGACCAACATCCACCACGAGACTTGATATCGATGAAAGCATCTTGCAGAGTAGAGACATTGTAATGTAGATGCAAGCTGCGACAGTCAAGACTTGAACTGTCGTGGTAGGTTCCCAATTCCTCGTGGTCATCATTACCAGTAATCCGGTTCCTAACCAATGTAAAATACCCTCTTGCTTACTGTTGTTGTTACCTTCTACCTCCCGAGGCTCTACTTCCTCATCAGCGAGTATACGCTGCCACTTAACATGATTGATACCCTCGGTCACGAAACTTGATATTGATGACACTACTTCACGACCAGTATACACCACGAGAGTTGACATGGATGACACTAATTTGCAGAGCAAGGTGATTATAGTGTAGATGCTGTAGTATAAAACCCGACTCATGCCCCAAGCAGTACGTCCCAGAAGAGTTGATGTTGATGAAACCATCTTAGGGATAACAGTCGCTGTAATGTAGATGCATACTGCAATAGTCAAGGCTTCAATTGTATCAGAAGAGTCCCAACTACTCGTGACCGCCATCAATAATAATCCAGCTCCTAACCAATCTCTAATGCCATCTTGCTTACTGTTGTTGTTGATGACTACCTTTTCTTCCTCGTCAGCAAGTAACCCCAGATGCTGCTCGACATGATTGACAACCACACGTTCAATGGTACTGTTGTTAATGATTGTTAATGTTTCGTTTGTTGATGTATTGTCCTCTAATCTCAAGGCAACTTTAATCTTTATTTCATCAAGAACACCGGAGAAAGCTTGGGAATGTAATGCCCTCCATTCATCATCCAATAGACATTCAAGCTTCTCTTCTAAACTGTAGATTTCTCCTAAGAACTGATACGTATTGCAATTATGGAGAAGGACTTGTAGGGTACTACCAATGTCAAACCTGAAAGGATACGTCTTCTTCATTTGTTCAATAAGAGGTTCAAGCTCCACCATCTTGGGATCAATTTGATCTTTAAGACCACCAATATAACGAATATCTTCCATATTATCATCGTTAAATTGTACTTGGGTATTGTTGGGTGCAAGGCTGGTGTCATGATCTTTAAACCAAGTTTCATTAATTAATGCCACCTCCTCCTTCTGTTGATATTCATAAAGTTCATCCCTAGAACGGCTAAACTGTAGTAGACGGTTGTTTTCTACTACTTCCTCCTGTTGTGGCTGTTCAATAGTTGCTGTATCATCTACTAATACTTCCGGTACGTCATTAGCTACTGCAACATACTCTTGAGCTGAAGGATCCAACCTACGACTTCTACGGACTGGACCTACTCTCACAACGTTCCTCTGTGTCCTACTTAATCGCCGACTACTCTGAAGTTGCTTATTATTGCTATTAGAGTTGTTGGTGGTTGATTTCTTCTTGTATGAACGTGTAGACCTGACATTCTTCTTCTCTTCTTTCCATGCTAGTTCTTTATCATCACTACTACTAATATCCGATTGTAATTTTTTAATTCGACTACTACTCCGATTGAAAACTTTTTTTGCTAACGCCTGATTATCATTATCACCATCAATGCCATCATCATTCTTGTTAATATCTTTTTGTTTCTTTTTTTGTAGTATATGTTGTTCTTCATCTACCGTGGAGATATCGGCGACTGGTACACGACGGCGTAGAATCGAAACAGGGGATGTTGCAATTGCTTTAACATCATGTGATGTATCCTGCAATTGCAAGGGAGTCGGGACACCGACCAATTCGCTTTTGTTGACCGAAGTCATGATTGTATTTGAATAGTTGTATATAGCTGTTTGTATAATTGTGCTCAGGCTGCAAATTATGAGAGCATATAATTGCAGTGAAAATGTATGGTGATGAAATCTCAACTGATTTGGGTATCCTTTTCTTGTATTTATGATCAATCATGAAACACATGTAAATGTTCCATTCATTGCATAGAAGAGGGAGAAAGGACATCTGCATCATCGTAGTATATATGGTTGACTTGTAGAGGCTGTGATGTACACAAATCACATGGCGATATATCATATCATAATATCATGATCATACAGATGATCATAATTTTTCATGTGGTATCCTTTACTCATACGATGATCACATCATAGTCTGACGATATGGTACTACCACACTAATAATCCTTGCTACTATGTGTAGAGGCATAAGAGGAGAGATAGATGTAGGTTGATTGAGAAGATCGGCAGCGAGTTGTCGAAATTGTTTTGCCATCAGGTAGAACTTTTGGTGGTAACCGTGTCACTTGAGGCAGTCGAATGATAATCAATTGCCCCCCACATGACATAATTTTTGCATCGCTCCCATACACAATAGAGGACCTAGGTCAATCGAATACAATCGTACACCAATTATAATAAGTATGAAGATACAGCTAAGAATTAGACGAAAGAAGAAGTCAATCATTCGAAAGATAATAGTCGAAGGAGATACAGCTATGGCAAAAACAACACTGGATAAAGCAATTCAATATGATGAGGCATATAATAAAGAAGAGGATGTGGAAAGTGATAGACGACTTGCTTTACTGATGGAGGCACAGAAGGCTCGAAGTGTATGCAACCCAACGGATGTGTAGTGGTGCACTAGTATCATAAAGGCTGAGAGAGGAGAGGAGAAGATGGGACATGGGGAAAGGAGCTGTTTTGACGCAGATATATGTATGACAAAGCAAACAATACTGTCCATGATAGATTTTAGAGCCGATATTATATGTGACACGAGTAGTCTCATTAAGAAAGTACGATACTGCCCATTGATATTGAGATTTTTGGGCCGATATATGTGAAATTATTAATGGTTAGTATTAGTAGTATTAGTATAGTATTAGTTGACCAAGTTACTTCCGTCTCTGTAATTATATACACAATTAAGTGTTACCACAAAAGAAATATGGAAGGCGCATCCGGACAGAAATACTCTCCAGCAGCAAACTTTTCATGATAGTTGTTACCTGTGACATTTGCAGAACATATGATATTAGTGCCCGACACTCCAAACAAGTCAAGTAGTATATTCATTCCAACACTCACCTGTACCCGGCCAATCTTGATGCTGTCCACACTGCCGACATTTGTGTACAATGATAAGCTTATCACCATAGAAGAATCTTTGGAAGTTGGTTTGTTTATAGTTGAATTCACCCAATCTAACATTCGGTATCTTCTCCCAATGTTGATTTCTTTCCTTCCTTCCACGATGTGGTAAAACCCATCCATTTTTGTTGGCGACATCTTCAAATGCTTGTCCAAACACAGCCACGCCGCACATTGCAAAGACACCTCGGCCCATGTCTTCTTCTTGAAGGTCAGCACGACTTTGCAGTTTCTGTAATGATATATTAATTGCTCGTGCTAATATCGGAGATTGTGGAGGGGTGCCGAAGAAGGCGTTCTGCATATGATTAGATCTCGTATAAGGTTGATCAAATGCAGAGAACCATGTTGTGTTATCACTAGATAACCAATGTAATAATCCATCAACCTTGCACTCTTGTTTCCAATCACTGTAGAATCCACCCTCCCGATATACCAAAAGGTATCGGAAGAGATTTGTCTTTCCACTAAACGCTTCTATACAATCAAATGCTCGTAAGAAGATGGGATGATAATACCGTTGCAAATACAGCCGAGCCAAATGCAGGTTATAATATCGAATATCATAATCTCCATTCATCTTAAACCATGACAAGTGTGCATGTATCAGTATACCTTCTTTAGGAGGAGAAGTACTATCTCTATTTGTTGTTGTTGTATTTATTATTTCATCAAAGTACTCGGGAAAGCCTCCAGTATTGGTGAGTATTACTTTATGTAGAATCTTTGGTATAACTTTGTTACTACTGTCATGTGGTTCTTCATTAGTACTAGTACTGAGCAGCCAATCTTTTTCGTCAGGCATTGTATAGATTGCTTCATTTGCCTGCTTTATTGGCATAATAGGTTTGGGTCGTCCGAATTCATCATTTTCTATCTTGAAATATGGTGTGTCAATATTAACTAATATCCTCTTCTCAGCCGATTCATCAACTCTTGGTAGTATTGTTAGTGTATCATTTGTAGATATTGTTGCAATAAATAGGCTGGTATAATCATAACTTCTTATATTTTGTAACGTAATACAAACAAACAAAATTGCCACAAGAAGTATCAAATAGTATCGCTTTGCAATTCTCCTCAAGACTTGTATATCAACTGTATTGGTTTGATGTTTAATATTATGATGCTTTTGATATTTTGAAGGAGATCCACTCTCAGTGTCATTATCAAGTTGTTGATTGTTTGATAATGTCGAGAGTTTTGATTCCATTGATCTTTTTATTTGATGTTTGCAACGCCTACTATCTATCTACTTATATACCGATGATCATGTACATACTTAATAAGTGAATAATATTCTACAGGAGCCCCTCATAATCTAGATTATTAACCATGTATTGCATGAACTAGGAGTCCACAGTCCACAATTAAGCTCAACTCACAGCATACGTTAGTGTTGTTTATATCCGAATATCATCGTTAGTATCCGTCTACTTTGATATCGCTTAAGCGTATCGTACATTACATAGGTACGCTGTGAACTCACTCTTGAGGGGAGATGACGGAGATCATACATAGTATGAGATTCATGTACTACGATATGTTTATATGCATTCCAGCACATACTAGGCGGGGCATAAACTACCGCAGATCGTGATCTGCATAATTCATAAATCATAAACTTACATATTCAAGTGGTGGTGCTTCAGTGACATTACCACAAAACATAATTTGAGATTAGAGATTTTATGGTAGAAGTTGTTTGTTAGTTGCAATGTCTTGAAGATCAATTCTACCTATCATACACGTCCATAGCTGGTATATAGATAACACTCGTCAATAGATCTCACTTATTTAATTGTCGGTAGTTTGGCGGTGGCGATTTAATAAGTAGTACATAAGATACAAAGTTGGTATCCTTCGAGAAAGATTAGCTGATCATCCATCACTATCACTATTGCAACATACAATGAAGATTATCCATCAAAAGAGAGTGATAATTGCTAACATCTTTATAAATATATCTATGTTAAGTATAAATGCATTTCAGGGTAGTGTCGGTAGTTTTAGAAACTATAACTGCGGACTAGGTACATATAATCTATGTTCACATCATGCACCATCATTAACACCCAATCAAATAAGAAGAAGTATCAATACCATAATACAAACTCCACATCCCACAACGCCAACGGCACTACATGCTTTCCGAGGTAGTGATTACAACAGCAATAACAACTTTGGAGAAGATGATGACGACGATGTCGATGAAGATGATGAACCACCAAAATTAGACACATCTCCACAAGAATTTTTATATAGAATGCAACAACGTGAATCTCAAAATAAATCATCAGACTGTACCTCCGACGATTCCAGCAGTAATAATAATGATAGTATACTATCAGCACCATCCTACGGTCCAGGACGGGGACGATCTACACCACAAATCCGTTCGGCATTTGGTGCTAAAAAGAAGTCTTCTTCTTCACTCTCTAATAATATAAAACGAGGTGCTAAAGGAGGAAATGATACTACTAATAAAGATATGACAACAGTACATGTATGTACAAACTGTGGAGCGGAATATATACAATGGAGAGGACAATGTAGTACATGTCTAGAATGGAATACTATACAGGAATATAGGGCACGTCGTAAACCAAGTAGTTCTAGTGGTAGTGGTAATAGTAAAATGAAACCAATCTTTGGTAAAGGAAAGTTTAGCCAAAAGAATAATAACAGTTGGTTAGATGGTATTAATGACTATTCGTACAATTCAGGAGGAGGTAGTAGTAGTGGAAGTGGTGGTGGACCAGTTCGAGTTACAGATGTATATCAAGAGATACTGTCAGATACTGACGATGAGTCATTAGATGATTTTCAAAATGGTAATAATAGAGAACGACGAACATTGGTACCCGATGATTCAGAATTGAATACTGTTTTGGGTGGTGGTATTATGCCTGGTAGTATATGTTTAGTTGGTGGTGATCCAGGTAATTTGTGTTATTTGTTTTGTTTCTAATTTGATGTCTTGTGTCTTCTTCATCTATCTCACACATAATGTTCTATCTTTGTTATGTAGGAGTTGGTAAATCTACATTAATGTTACAAATGGCAGGTAGTGTGGCCAGTATAGCTGAACGATCATTGCAATATCAAGGTATAGGTATGGGACCAGCCAAACCATCCGAGTCATCAAGAGACGACAAAGAAGATGAAGCAGATGAAAGTACAACAACAAAGAAGAAGCAACAACAACAACAAGCAGCAGGAGGAGGACCAGTCCTTTACATATCAGGAGAAGAGAATGCAAATCAAATAGCATCACGTGCATTACGATTGGGTATACATGATCCTGAATTATTATTATGGTGTGAGACTGATGCTGATATTATTGCAGATACGGTTGTTAATAGTATGTATGACAATCCATCATTTGATTTTGATGATGATATCAACAAGAGCATTAGTTCATCACCACCCTTGGCAAAGTTGCCTTCGTTGGTTGTTATTGATTCAATTCAGACAATGTTATGTGATTCAGGTGGGTCATCGGCAGCTGGTGGTATCACACAAGTAAGGGAGTGTGTAGGATTGTTTTTAAGACTTGCCAAGTCAACTGGTGTGCCGATAATGTTGGTAGGACATGTAACAAAGAGTGGTGATGTGGCTGGTCCAAGAACGGTTGAGCATATGGTTGATTGTGTATTATACTTGGAAGGTGGAGGACTGTTGGGTGGAGGTAGTGGTGGAAGTGGATCGTCATCAGCCTTGGGAGCCGAAAGTGGTGGTGGTGGGGTTTCATCACTACGAGTACTCCGAGCTGCAAAGAATAGATTCGGTTCATCTGAGGAAGTGGGTGTATATGAAATGGGACGTGGTGGACGTCTCTTGCCAATTTCAGATCCATCATCATTCTTCCTCTCGACAAGATTAGATAATGCAGATGCTGAGGGATGTGCCATTAGTGTTGTCCTCGAGGGTATACGAAGCATGACCGTGGAAGTACAAGCCTTGGTTGCTTGGAGTGCTGGTAGTGGTGGATACAGTGGACGACGGATAGTCGATGGTATATCAAATTCACGGCTACTTCTTATATTAGCAGTGTTGCAAAAGAGATATGGTATATCCTTTCATAGACGAGACGTATATGTCAATGTTGTCGGAGGCATGCACCTTGGTAAAGGATCCAAGGCTGGTGGCGGATCTGATTTGGCAGTTGCAGTAGGGTTAGTGAGTAGTCTTATTGGTATACCGGTACGATCTGATACTGCATTTGTTGGTGAGGTTGGATTATTGGGTGAGCTACGACCAGTACATTCATTAGAGAAACGGATAAGTGAGGCAAGACGAATGGGATTCTCAAGGATTGTAACCCCATCATCGTCATCTCAGAAGAAGAAGAAGTCGGGGAAGTCATATCATCAGTCAGGTCCTCAAGAAGTCTCAGCAGGAGGTATCAAGCAACTCATGTGTGAGAATGTACTCGATGCTATCAATTGTGGATTAGTGTCAAAGCTACCAACGAAACAAACAAGAAGTGGAAGTAAGCTAATCAAGCCAAAACGGACAAAATCCAGAGAAGAAGATAGAACCAAATCGTTCGATATGAGTGATCTGGATATTATACTGGATGATGAGGAAGACACGATGTATGAATGATTTAAATTAAATAGTATCTCATAAAGTATAATGATGATACTACATAGTACATAGAACTCACTTTACTTTATCAACATATGTCTACACACCACTTCTATTCTGTTTACTTACCAAACATAGTCAGTGGACCAGGCAGGAGCCATCTTATCAGCATGAACATTTGACGCCTTCCAAGTCTTCTTCCCAGGCATCCACGATCTTTGTGGCTCATACACGGCAGGCTTCCATTGACTAACGTTTGATACAGGCTTCCACTGTTCAGCTTTCTTTTCTTTTTGTACCTTCTTCTTTTCTTTTTGCACCTGCTTTTCCCATGCCTTCTTCCTCTTATCCTTGTCCTTGTCTTCATGAATCTGCTGTAAACTTTGAAGTAAAAAGTTTGACTTCGACCTCTTCTTCTTCACATGACCATCTCCTTCCCTCTCCTTGTTATCAACATCTGCCACTACCTTCTTCTCTTCTACCACCACTACCTTTGTCTTTGTCTTCTGATCCTTCTTTGTGACTTTCTGCTTCTTCTTCTCATTGTTCTTTCTCGGGCTGCCCTGCTTCTTCTTCTTATCTATCTTCTTGACGATTTGACCATCTCCCTGAACACTAACTTCCTCGACATGCCAGGCGTACGGTATCTTCTCAAATCCAAATGTATCAGCAACCTTCTCGTCATCTAAATCCTTCATATTGTATATGTCCTTATAATCATGACTCGCATACATGTCCAAGTAGGCCCGATAGGCTCCCCTGCCTAGCTTGCTCAACTCACTATCATCCTTGACTAGTTTGATAATCTGTTTTTGAATCCTTTTAACCTTGGGCACTTCGTACTCGTATATCTTAACATTGGCAGCCTTGTAATACTTTAGGAAACCGAACTGATTGGGAGCCAAGAATAGTAAGGCCCGAGGTGGATCCTCACCCTTGTGGTTAGTCTCGGAGCTGATACGACCAATTCGATAGATATACTCGGTTGGACTTGATGGAGGCTCAAACTGTACGAGCCATGTTGTTGATGGTGGAATGGCAATGTTCATACCCACATCTGACTTTAGACATAGGATACTACCGCCACTACTTCGTGTAAAGTCCATAATCTCTTTCTTAAATCTACCCTTGCTCATACCATGGTGTACACTGTTAACATTGAAGTTTAACTTGTCCAACAACTTACAATAATACTGTGATGACTTTGTTGTAGAGAAGAAGATGATGATCTTGACATTCATGTTACGTTTGAGGAAAGCACATAGCATTAAGAAACGGTGTTCTTCATCGACTGTAATATAGGTATGTCGGAAGCCATTATATGTTTGTGATGTATCAATTGCTTGATTGCTACTCGTATTGTAAATTGTCAAAGTAGAGCATTCAGGGTAGACTCTGGTTTGAATGGTGGACGGTACCAAGTCTACAACTTTGGTAGGGACTGATGATGTTGGTGTCGTACCGGAAGAAACAACGGGAACTCCTGACTCCTTGTATGCCTTAGCATATCGAGTAAGGCTATCCGTGAACAAGGCAAGAGTTCGTTCTTTTACTGCAAACGATGCTTCTTCCGGATCAATTGCTTGTCGTACTACGAGTTGTTGTGACATAACTTCATCCTCTGATCCTGCCCTCTCGGACCCTTGACTCTCTTCCTTCTCCTCCTCTTCCGACATACTTGCTAGCAGTACATCGAGATCAATACGATCATCGGCGGTATCTTCTTGAGGGAATGATAACGAGGATAAACGCCTCAGCTCCTCATCGGGTCGTGACACTGGAGGACCAGCCTTCATCCTACTTGATTTCGGACGGTAGAAGCCTGCCAATTTCTGTCCAACGACATCCATGTAGTTGTCAGTTAAACGTCTACCTTCAGTTACTGTACTCAAACGCCTACTTTCATCAGCAACAGTACTTTGAGTAGTACTATTAGAATGTTCCAAATCTTGTAATTCGATCTTCAACTGCTCATCGAATATAGAAGTCGTGCTTCTCTTCTCCCACTGGTGGTGTTGCTCTTCTTCTCTGGTGTCGTCTTCTTTGTTTTCATTCAGCTCTTGGGGCAGACGATCAACATTAGCAGTTCGGTCAACATTGGTACCATCATGTGATTGAGGATGCTCTTCTCCTACCCCCGAAGTATCCTCAACTAGTAACTCAGTACTAATCCTTCGTTTAGCCGCAGCTAGTAACGCCTCAACATTCTGTAATTCTTTTAACGACAACTGCTTCAATAGTGATACCCTGGAGGACACCGATGTCGCTTCTGAGTAGGTAGAACATGACTTCCAAGCAGTAGACGAAGGCTCGGAAGAAGTCTCAGACTGTACCGACCTACGAAGCGGCTGCATCCAAGGATGAGGATGCAAGGGGGCACAGCTACCAGATAAAGAAGAGGAGATCGTTACCACGTCAGATGAAGAACTCCTCCAGTCAGGCAAGGTATTCAAAGAACTTGGTACTGATATATTAGGCCGTTGCTGTCGTGAAAGGAAGGCAAGTGGCTTATCCAATCTTGGCATTGATCTTGATCGTTTACTATAAGCGCTTGCTACGGACTTGTCGTCCAAGTAGTTACTCTGCCCACCAGTTACTACCGAGTCAACTGGATCAATATCTTCATATATTGTAAATGCAGAATTCGTCGACGCCAAGGTTGTCGAACCAATACTTGCTCGTCGTCTGAATGGCTTCTTACTAGAAGACTTGGACTTGCCATCTCGTTGTTTCGTTTGTATGTCATAGGTACCATAGACCTTAGTTGAGGCATATGTTGATGATAAACCAACACCGTCAAGTCGTCGATAGGTATCTGGTAGTGACGAGTCAGGTGAAGAGTTGACTACTCCACCACCACCAACAAGACCATTCGGCATTTGTTCTGCAAGTGATGGTGACTCATCACCTCCATCGACAAGGTCATCATTAGGCATTTTGAGTGATCCTGGGATATTCATATGTCCACTCTTCTCGTCTTGGACATTACTATGAACAGGTGTACTCTCTGATATACCTCTAACTGGTACGTTATCATCAGTACCGTCGTTATTATTACATCCAATGATATCATTCAACATCTCTCTTGTCAATACTACATCACCATTACAACCATGGGTAAGTATACTACTACTGCTCTGATCATCCTCGGCAATACCTCGAGTATTCAAACTGTTAAAACTGTTTCGTAATGGCTCACCAGTTACCACAGATTGTACCATAATCACATCCTCCTCTTTCTCGTTGTTATCGTTTGTATCAGTAGTATTCTTTGTGGGAGGAGTTTCAAATGATGAATCTACCGCAACTAATCCTTTAACCCAGGCTGAGGAAACATCAGTATTGTAACCAATCACATCAAGTAATGTCGGTGTTGATGTTCGTGGTGTTCTATCCGAGTCGTCTATTGAGTTAGAAAATACCCCCTTGCCTCCTAACTTTACGTCAAGAGATACTTTCTTCTCTTCCCGGGCCGACGCTCGTGGAGAGGTTTCATCTTTACATTCAGCAAATTTGATAGATGGATTAAGTAAGGATGCTTCTGATGCACCACTACCACTAGTAACAACCGATACACTATCATCCTTAACGATTGATCCACTGCTACCGACTGACAAACCTCCCGAGTTGTCAGACGCATAAGGACTCAATGCTTGATTCGTGTTGATTGATAGATCCGATGCCTCTTCCCCCCCTTCTTTCACACTGATAGTATTACCATCTGATTCATCCGATGGGTAGGACGTCGAAGAACTTCGTCGAGTTGCTGCTACTACCATCAGACCTCCCGGCTTGTTACTTAAGTTACCAACACAAGAAGTTGTATTTGACGAATTGAATGTAATATCAGATGTCTTCTGTAAATAACTTGTTGGTTGTGTTGTTGGTACTACCAGTAATCCTGACCTAATATGTTCTGACACTGATAATGCTCCACTTATATGAGAAGACTGACCTCCTGTCGTAGTTGTATTGTCGTTACTGGTACCACCTCCTACCATGCTACTGTTGGTACTATCAGATGCTACCTTGATGCTACTACCATCCGAGTAGGCTGACGACTCTTCGTCTCCCGAGTTATCATCAACCAAGTTATTACTACTAGTAGTAGTATCCAATTCATGTTTACCAAGACATGTCTGATTCGAATAACTCCTTGGATCCAACTGATCTGAGTCACTATCAGCCTTGGACAAAGAATGATAAGCTGACCATGACTTCCTAACCTCGTCAATTGACGATAAGACTAGTGGTGGTGGTGGAGGTAACGATGGTACTCTTACCATCTTCTTTGTCTTAGTAGCGGCACCTGTGATAACACCTGTCGGAGAAGAATCTTGTAGCCCACGAGGTGATGGAGAGGATGTAGTTGGTATCATCTCCACCCGAGGTTGTTGTGACGACTGTGAGGGCTGTGGTACTTGTTTAACAAGCTTTAACTCCTCAATCTTCGTACCACCAATAGTTTCAGTTGTAACATTTGAAGTACTTGTCCTTCTTCGATCTTCTAATCCCCGAGGTTGTGAAGACGACTGATGTTGTGCACTCAGTAAAGGACGAGTTCTTGGCGGGGGTGGTGGCACTGGAAGATTCCTTGGCCGTGCTGGTTGTTGCGGTGGTTGTCTAACAATCTTTAACTCTTCAATCTTTGTACCACCAACTGTTTCAGATGTAACATCCGTATTAAAACTTGTCGTTGGTGACATGACACTTTTAGTTGGTGATGAATCTTCATCTTCCTTCTTCGTCTTGTTGGTATCATTCCCTACTTCTTCCCCACTTGTCCCAACTGTAAATCTTTGTACCTTATCTTGAACATTACCAGTACCCTTCATACGTTGTAACTCTGACTTGAGACTAATATCATTATTCTGAATAATGTCTGGTATAGATGATACACTGCCTTTACTATCCGCTGTTAACAGACTAGTTGATGATAGATTGGAAGTTTTTGATGTTAGCAGATATGAATTCTGCCTTGTCCATGATATACGTCTGTCACTACCCTTGTTTGTTGCTAGGTTAGAGGGTGTTTGATTAGAGGATGTTTGATTAGAAGTAGGAAGAGTAGATGTAGAGGAGGATGTTAGATTAGGAGTTATAGGAAGGGAGGATGAAGGAAGAGAGGTCGAGACTGGCATATAATCTGATATGGAAGTTGCTCCGCTTATCTCCGAATTATCAATTGATGGTCTGTTGTTGTTAATATCATTGTTGTTAACACTAGCTACTACTACTGCTGCTGCTTTCTCATCTACTGTTCCACCTCTAATTTGTTGTACTATCTCCTCATTCTCGGTGTTGTTATTAGTGTTGTTGTTTTGGATATTGCCAATATCTACAAAGTCCTTATCATCATCTTTTCCATTATTATTAGCACCATTGACACTACCAATAACAGCCAGCTGTGAAGAACTCACCGATGCCAACTCAGATGATGATTTAACATTATCAGAAGGTGATTGTACAGCACCACTAGTTGATGAACTATCTTTACTTGTGTAAGTTTGTAATATGATATCATCTAATGATTGAAAGTTTGCTCGTATGCTTTGAATGTAGTCTAATGATACTGGCTTATTGATACTGTTGGTACTACTACTAGTGTTAGATTGAAAGCTGGATCTAATGTTTTGAATGTGGGCTATTGGTGATGATTGTTGTGGATTTGTTATCTTTCTGTTGTATGTTGTTGACGATGACGTCGATGACGATGGTGTATCATCGTCGATCGTCATTGCTCCTATTGTTGCTACCTTATTGCAATATACTTGATGATTGATTTGGAATTGCAATTGTATTGCAATTAGATTGCAAACGAAGAACTGTTATATGAGCGAGTGTATATGATATGTTATTTAGTATCGCGTTGGGGGATGTTAAGTGTTTAACGGAAGGCTTAAATCGGCAGAGGAAAGGCACATACAATATATTCAGTTCATTTGCAATAGGGCTCTATCTATGCCACATATCGTTCAACAAATTTGTGGGCATAATAGATTGGATAAGCTCAATAGACCGTTCATATAGCTGCACAGTGCAGCACTTATAGATAGACAGTAATAGATTTTTTAAACTTGCCCTCTACTCTCCTCATAATCATAAAAAAGGGCTGTACTGAGGATTCTATCGCGGTCATTGGACAGAAAAAATGCTGCGACCCCCTGGGGTCATTATCTCTTACATCAGGGGCGCAAGCCGTTCATGTAGTAGGCATGATTGACACTCATTAGGGAGGTATAAATGTTTTAGATCTGCCCTCCTCATAGAAAATAAGATGGGGGTCATTAGCCCTCGATTACCCTTTATCTCTAATATTTTATATGCGTAATGATATGTATGGCTGTTTATGAATTGAGAGTCTAGGTCGATTGGTATACCTTTACCTTAGATATACAACCACTGATCAGGCTAACATATGTGGATTTGGAGCTGGAGCTGAAGTTTGACCTCTACAAGATCACCTAATATACGAGTAAGAAATAGATATGCATGGAGAGAATTGAGATATGAATATGAAATATGGTAGTAATTAGTATAATTCACTGCATAGTTACACTCACATTAATAAGTTGAGTATATTAATTAAGCTACATTTTCCATATATATCTCAATGCCAAGGATACCACCGCAGATGCAAAGGATACATACCTTCCGACTTATCATTTCCTACTTGCATACGCTGTCTTGCCAGTAGTCTTATACTTTGGATTATCCGACCTGGCTGCATTTCTGGTTTTTACCTTCTTCTTCTTTTCCTTCTTTTTACCAGTCTTCTTACCACCTCCTCCAGCTCCAAAGCCACCGCTTGCCTTTGTCTTTTGTTTCTTGGGTATAGTCTCCTCCTCATCTTCATCTTCTTCGGATCCTAATACTTGTTCTGTTTCCAATGGTGGCATATATCTAGCTGAAAGAGGTTTCGGTTGCATAGCATTTACTTCCTCTACATCAGGATCAACTACTGCATCATCTTCTGTATATAATCCAAGAAGCATATCTATACTCTTCTGTACCTTCTCTCTATCCTCGGGAGGGAATCGATCATAACATAGTATACCCTTTAAATGATCATACTCATGTTGAAAGACACGTGCCTCAAAATCTTTCAATCGACGTCGTACCTTCTGTCCTAATTCATTCTGATATTCAGTTTCAATCCATATACTCCGTGCAACTTGTCCGGCACATTCATCACTTCGTAAACTTAAACATCCTTCCTCTTCTACAATAACTTCCTTTGAATATTTTGTTATTGTTGGATTGCAAACGATACGTTCCATAGCCTTTGTATCAGAAGGGTTATATACGAATATATTCTCATTTAAACCAATTTGTGGTGCTGCCAATCCAACGCCTTTGGCTTCATACATGATATTTAACATTTGTTTCGTCTTTGATTGAAACGTTGTATCATCGTCATCGTCGACGAATGATGTTATGGGTTTGTTTGGTACACGTCGTAATGATGGTCGTGGGAATTCTGTTATTGTGTAAGATGTACCTTTGAAAGATGACGGGTTTAATCTCATTTGTAGTTGAAAGCATTGTGTATTGCTTGGAATGGTAGTCATGAGTAGTAGAGTGATGGATGATATGTCATAGATATTCATACTGTTGATGTTTGTTTTGATAGTTGATGTATGTTGGGTAATACTGTATACGGAATATGTGGCCAGTTTTATGATAGTTTACTTGCCAGTTGATGGGTGACGGTCGCGGCCGCTCTGTATTCGTCTATATAATAATAATCGGTTGGTCTACTCTTATCATTCACTGCACACATACTCTCATCCCTTGCCTACATCACCATCATTAATGAGTGGCTAATTCGGCGTTCAATCGCCAACCAGATACAACGTCCAAGAGTAGTCGATCGCCAAAATCGTCCTAGCCACACAAATCTCAAAAACATCTGGCATCAAATATCAAAACAACCAATGAAAAAGAAGAGCTTATAATTTTCGGATTATCAACTAGAAGTAATTAATATTATATTCAAATATCAACAACAAAAATGGCTTGTACTGGAAAGGTTAAGTTTTTCTCTGATAAGGGCTTTGGCTTTATCACTCCTGGTAAGTCTATTGTGTGTTGCAACAGCTCAAGTGGCGGCATTATGTATGAGGTTTTTGTTGATGGCCAAAGATTTTATGAGTGTAATATTGAATGGCTGGTGTTCAAGGTTGGATGATACGGATGGTTTAATTGCAATTATTGACTCCTTGATATTAATGATCGGTAGAGCTGCGATATACCGCCTTGGCTCAGACTTGATGGCTGGACAATTGACCAGGCGCTTGATTGCCCTCCACTCGATTTGGGTGGCTGTGAGGTTGCCTTCGCGTGCTGCCTTGCTGGATTGCAACGAGCACTACCCTATCACATGATCGGCGTGTTCTATTACGCAGTCGAATAGCGATAATCTCGGGCTATATGCCACATCGGCTCGTGCCTTGATAAAGATCGGTAGGTTGCCTCAAAGTTCAAGTTCAAACTGAGCAGCCTCATGTTCTATAGTGGTATCCCCTTTAACAAGGTTGGATTTATATCAAGCAATTCCGGATAATTCAATGTGGAGGATGGATGGGGGGCGTACATGGCGAGGAGGACTGCGGCATTTTCATATCCTTCGACTTATTTACACGTGTTCAAAATTCTAACAAATATCTTTATACACCACCCCACACCCACAATACCCACACAACAACAGATGATGGATCAGAAGATGTATTCGTACATTTCTCCGCCATCAACAAGGAGGGATTTAAAACACTCAACGAGAATGAAACCGTATCATACGATAAACAATTCGATGATGTGAAACAAAAGTGGAGTGCGGCAAATGTTACCGGACAGGGTGATGGTGAGCCTCGTCGTCCCCGCGGGGGATACAATGACCGCGGTGGCGGAGGAGGAGGATATGGCGGTGGAGGTGGATATGGTGGTGGAGGAGGTAAGACTTGTTGATGGTATTGAGATTGTTTTTTGTGCATATCATATGTCTCTTTTTTTTATTTCAAGGTCTGGTTCTCACATCTGTATGCCCATCTTTATTTAACGTCCCGTATCAATACTTTAGGATATGATAATGGTGGTGGAGGAGGAGGACGCTGGTAAATTCCCTCTTCAATCCCCCTCTGTCGTGATTTTAACGTACACGGGGATTGATTGAGAATGAACGATGTGTGTTCCCCCCAAAAAAGAAATAGATCTCTAAGCAAACAGAAATACCGAAATACCCTCAAGACCTACCCTCAAGACCTGCCCTTTATTAAGTTGTTCTGGGGGAATATTATTCTTGGCGTTTACACCGCCAAGATATGTTCCTTTTATCAACTTTATGCTCTACCTAATGAAAAATTGAAAACGAAATTTTGTCAGTCCGTCAAGTCTATCTTATAATTTGAACCAAACTGTAAATTAGTACTCTTTTGTTGATCTGAAATCCCATCTTTATATATGTAGAGGGGTGCCTTTTCACTTTATATACAGTATATGTATAATTCAACTTATATAGTCCGTGTCTTTCTGTTCGTATCTGCAAAGAGTTAAAAGTTAAGTAAGATCTAAAGACTAAACTTCCTCGATAGCTCTTGCTCCTTCGAGGAAAAGAAACACTAAAGCTATGTGTGCCTATAATAGATAGGTTTTAAATTATTAAAGAATATTGAATATAATATACTAAAGACTAAACTTCCGTTTCACTAAGTATTGTAGATAGTGGACCTTCTCTGTCCCCATCTAAGGCATACATCTATCATATTCTTATGCCTCTTGATGATAGCTACTTTCCACTTCGCTAGACCCCCAGCGTTAGACTACTCAATCAGAGTAGTGTTCCCAACCATTATGTAGAAAATAGTGGGCGAGATATATAAAGTCTTGCCTGTGATGAGACATTATTTTCATTATAAGTCGAAAATGATATGTACACACCGAGTGCCGAAGAGGTTACTATAATTGACAACTAATAACAAGTTGATTTAAGTTTAGAAAGTAATGTTAAGCCATATCCAGTAGGTTGCTATTTAACCTGAAGCAGTACTTATTGTCTACCACTGTAGAACAGTTGCAAGAAGTAATATGGATAGAACAAACGATGACGATACCTCCAGAGATACTGAACTGTTTTCACCATCCGCAAGAATGACATCTCCACCTCCTTCTTCCCCGCCCTCGTTGTCTTCTTCTTGAACAGTAGCAGACTTGGGGCGGTTGTTTAGAATACAATATTCACAATCAAACATAAAGTATGGATCAACAGCCAACTTGATTTCCTCAAGACGCTTGAGTCGTTCCGTTCCATAGATAAATTCCTGAAAAGAGATACACTTGGCATCTCTCATTTCCAGAGTATATTCACCAGGACATGGTTTAGTCCAATCTTCTTTCAGAGGACCAAAGTCACTCACTCCATTAGCGTGGTTTGAATTAGCAACAGGAGGGAAGTTGGTCTTATCTGACGAAGAGAACATCTGAGGGAAAATGTTGGTATAGAAATTCTCATCATGAGCAACAGCTATAGTTGTCGCTGCATCACGATGGGCTTGAGACAATGCATTAGCCTGGTCAGAGGCAGTAGTGGCTGCTCCACCAAACGAATAGTATTCGTCGCCTGTGAGATATTTCTCCGTAAAGGTGTCCCAATTCTCTTCAAGCCAAGATTGAGGCATCAAAGTAAACGCTCGCCCAAAAGGAGGGTAAGAAGGAAATGGAAAGTCTCTTGCTTTTCCAGGAAACCGTTCATCGTCCCCCATTGTGATTTCTTCTCCAAAATCATTCCAAGCTGCTTTACTGATACATTCTGTTGCGCCCGCAATGTTTCTCTCGTCAAGAAGTCGACTCCAAGCTGACATAATGTCATCTTCTCCATAACAAGATATACGAAGACGACCATTTTCAGAACCACAAGCAGTACTCATCTCCTTGGTAACATTCAACATTGATGGTAGCATAAGGTACATTGCTTTGAATTCATTGTAGATGGAGTCAAGGGCCGAACACTCTTCGGTAGTTTCGGGGTTCCATGTATAACGGTGGTAAGGGAGATAGTCATGAAGTTGAAGAAGTACTAAAAGATGCGAAGATATAATATATGTTAGTAAATGTGGTTTGCAAATGCAATCAAACAAAGGCAACAAAAACGAAGCCGCAACATGATTGAGATCTCATATTGAACACTTAAATCCACAAGATAAAAGACTTTACCTGATGTTACTACTCCCCAGGTGCCACCTCCTCCTCCCCTCACAGCAAACCACAAATCATTAAAATCAAGATCAAAGTCTTCTGGGCAGGTATCCCATATCCATTTCGCCTCATCTTCTTCCTCTTGATTACTCCTACATACACCCGATACATCTATTGTCTTCGGTACGATGAATCCGTCAGCACTGGCATCTTCCCATTCTGTTGGGCCAAACTTGACATGATACCCATTTGGCAGTACCATTTCAATCTGAACGACCTGATCTACTCCTAAACCATACCTGCGGCTGCCCGTCGTGCCGCCAAGGCCACCTAGCCACGTCCATCCCATTGGTGATACAGTGCCAGCTCCTCCCCCAACCACATGATACTTGTATCCACCCTCCTGTGCCCTGTTGGCATTCGATACAGCACGGTATAGCTTGTCTGTTTTTATATGAATCAATATGATATGTGATAATATGTATGAAATTAGTTAACAAAAGACAAAAGAAGAGAAGATATATAAACTTGTATAAGCTCACCAAAGTTCTCCCCTCCGCCAACTCTGATCACGGCCGGCTTGTCTTTTGCAATAGATAGATGACATGCTTGATTACTCAAGTCTCCAGCAATATCACTATCCAATATATCGGATGAATCACAATCGGTTATCCCAGTAGGAGAATATTGAGTAAACTTGTTCATATTCAAAAGTAGTGTATCTTTCTTTGAGGATGCCCCCTGATAACTATGGCCACTATTCTTAACACTAATCTCCAAGCTGTGCTCTTTAGCAAAGTTGATGGCATTAATAATATCAGATGCAACAACGGGGAATAGTACCTTTGTAGGAAGATCCAAGCTCGGGTTTGTTGCATCTAAAATAAACCCATCTGGGTTGGAAGGATCAAAGTCTGAAGAAGGAAATTCTTCACCCGCAATATCGGCTAAAAGAACAGGCATTATATCTTGAAAATATATTTCAAATGGGGTAGTTGCATGTCTGTCATCACTGGGACGAGGGTAACACTTACTCCAACCACACCACATATGGGGCAGGCATAACCCAGACGGCTGGTCGATCAAAGCATGATTTGATCGCCCACCCAACCAGGTGTAATCAACAAACTCAGGTATACATTGTTCAGTATACTCTTTGAACGATGTATCAATAAGAGATGCATCAGTACTTAACTTTGATAATAGATTATTCCATGGTAAGTCGGCACCCCACTCCTTAGACGATGATTCCTATATAATGTATATAGAGTATAGACAATGGTATAGACAATGGTATAGACAATGGTATAGACAATGATAGATAATGATAGAAGATATCGTGAGAGATGGTTGTTGTTGATCGATATGAGCAGTAGTACAGATAGTGATAGAATCAATAATAATTATATTATCACAATAATATGATAGCGATAGGCGGATACGATGAACATCATATGGAATCGGATGGTATAACATTGCAATACATATATAACTTACCTCCGCCAATGCACTGGGGACTGCGGTTAGCAACACACAGGCTGCTGATAAGGCTTGGATCTTCATTATTGGTTGTTGCCTATTTTGATGTTCGACTTATCGAGAGATGGCTTGTTTATGTTTGTTTTTTTGATGAGCAATGCAATTTCATTATAGCTCAACCATAAACTATATCTCTTCGTTTCGATCATCGAATAGCCCCTACAATTCTACTATGATAAAGACCACACGTCAATCATTGCAGCGCAAATAGATAGCTATCGATGATACTTATCTATGTTTTGGTATCCTAGATTTCTCTTTTCTTTTATCATCTATCTCGCTCATTCATTGGATGGACGTGTGGTGCTTTATACCCTGGATGATCTTAGTCTATCCATCAGAGGTCTATGGGACATCTCTTCGATAATACGGCTAGATATGTCAATGCTGGATTGCATGCAAAGAAGAGTTTGTTGCTAGTTACTGCAAGGAATTGTAATTGTAACTTGTTTAAGAAGTTCTGTATCCATTACTCATATGTAGCTGTCTTGCAATGTCTGGAAGATCCACGAATTGGAAGTTTCATGTGGAAGTTGTTATATTTTCAGCGATATCACTTTCGATGCCATTGGCCAGCCAGCGGCCGCCTCGGCCGCCGTCGGCGTTACGTAGGCGTCGACGTAGTTTTGTATGGCGCCGCGGGCCGCGTACCACTTTCGTAAAAGCTCAACGGCAACGAAAGCTCATCGCTAATTGAAGTTTCTTATGAAATCGCGGATCTTCCTGGTACAAGAGAGGACATGGTCACCATATACATCCATCTCCTTGCCACAAAAGCAAAATCTAGAGCCAATGTCAGGCCACAAAGGAAGTCGTAATTTGCGACGAAGCATGATACTAAAATGTTCACTCTTCATGCGATTAGTAGGCTTGAGTCGACTCATATCTAACATTGCTTGTGAGACACAAGGGTTAAGCAAATCTTCTAATTGACCAAGAGAAGCATGATCATCTTTCTATGTTTTGTAATTTGTATCCTTTTACTCTTGTTACCCGTATCTTATCTTACTGCAAGGATACCGTACTATACATTACATAGAATACTTCGGACTTCTATAGAGGGGGAGATTTCATGTATAATATGCACACATTCCAATTAACAATCCTATTTACTGTAGTTGGTTTGCTGCTGATATACACCTATGTAAGAAATGATTTTCAAATGGTGGTGCTCCATGAAGCGGTATCTTTTCATCATTTTTTTCTCTCTCTTGCTGTTACTATCGTAGGTACAACACCACGCCGCAGCTGTGGGTATTTAGACACCACATCCTGCTATCGAGTTTTCATATCTCTTCTTCTAACACCAAACCTAAGTCATAACTATGTTAACACTACTTATTATTATTCAACTCTGCCATACGCTTTTTCCTGGTTAGCAAAATATGATCTTGCAAATGCTCAGCACGCTTCAAGTACTCAACCAAGTCTCTCGGGGGAGCAAACGACTTATCCATATCAATAGGATGTAATAGATATAGCCCTTCAAATGTAGTAGATCGAGAAATGACAACATACGGCCAATTCTTTGCAAAGTACCCCCACGATGAAATGATGACATGGGGTATTGTCATTCCTTGTAGCTTATGACCAGTAATAGCATCGGCAAGTACCACTGGTATCTGAGTCATCTTGCACTTGGCTTCTTCTCTGTAGTTTGAAAAATCGTGATCAGTGTATTTCACTGTAGGATAAGTTGTTTGAGGATCAAGTTTGAATCTTCGAGACTGCTGCTCTTTCATGAGGCGGCCTTTTAGTTTCTTCAACCTTTAGTGCAAGTCAGTGTCAGACTCGACAACAAAGTCCTGTGGCTGTGGCGCTTAGACCTGGACGGATGATCAAAGTCCATCCACCGGAGCAGAGGCCTATGATGGGGCATTCTACCATTGAAGAGGATTGCATGCAAAGAAGATTAGATTATGGTTGCAATATCATAGCCATCAATATCATGACACTGACACAGCAATCCTTCCTTACTCTCTTTCCTCCATGACTACAGCAGACTCCATCCTTCTGAGCATGTTTGGTGCATCCTTCATGTTTGCAAATCCTCCTTCCTCCTTTTCCGTGCATTTGGCATCTTCATTCGGTGCACCCTTGAGTATGGCAATAAGCTCACGAGCTTGATGATCATCAACACTTTTGAGAGGAGAGGAATCATCGGCAATTGTAGGTGGCTTAGATTCACCTCAGAGGAGTAGAATCACTTTCGTTTTGGTATAAGACGTTTGTATCTAATGCATTGTTCCTCTCTGCCTCGGTTCTAGCCTCTCTTACGACTTTTCGCTGGTATATCAATTCCCCAAGTATCTCATCTCTGAGTCCTCTGAAGTTGAAGTGTCCCTAGAATATGTATGGGCATTGTTGTCAGTCTGGGAAGATTTCCATTTTATGCACTCCTCTATGGATACTTTACTTTCTGTCGCCATCTTGTTGGATAGTCTTCTCTAACGATCAACTTGCCTCGCTCGTCACCCTAAACTATTGTTTGCATATGATTGATATTGTAAGCTCTATAGTTTGTCGATTATTTGCCGTTGTTTGCCAGGGCCGAAATTGTTTTTCAGAAAAGAATCCTGACTAAACGTCTTTGTTGGTAGCTTTGACACTAAGCCACAATTGATAGCATCGAGTACGTTCTCACACATGAGTTGCTTGATACCTCCTGCTGAGGCTTCGCGGGGACCTGACTGATGATATGCCTTCCCCACTTCTTCTTCTGAGATGATGATGACGGGGTTACAATCCTTGAGAATCCCATTCTTCTTGCCTCACTTATCCGTTTCTCTAATGAATGTACTGGTCGTAGTTCACCCAATAATCCAACTTCACCAACGAATGCAGTATCAGATCGTAGGCTACTGTTGATGAACACGTTCCTCCTCAAGTCCTACTACGGCTTCTACACAGAAGAAGAAGGCACCTGCCACGAAGACATGGAAGGGTGTTAAGAATGTAGTTGACGAATCATCTAATGATACGTGGGCTCAACTTATCGGATGGTACACAATTGAGAATGTTGATGACGGGAAACAACAGACATTTTCACATTTGTCGGATGCTATTCGTGCCTATGATGCCTCGGTCGTACGCGCCAAGGGTGACAAGACGAAGCGTAGCGATTTGAACTTGCCTGATGATTGGGAATGGCTCTTTTCCGAAGATGGTGTACATGAACCAATTATGATGACGGAAGACGAGTACAATGAGGCATTAGCGATGAGCTCAGGACCGGTAATTGGTAGCGTTGAAAAAAGTTCCCGGGGCCAATAAAGTGTTTAGAGTGAAGAATCTCGACTAAACGTTTTGCTTCCAATTCATTCAATTGAGATACACATGATACCTAGTATATGAAGATACCGGCACATGATAGTGTATGAAGATGCCAGCTATGAGTTCACACCCCTGTTCTTATGCATGGACTAATCTGCAAGTAGCTCCTTCCATCCCTCATGTAAAAAGGTAGCAATTTGTCTAGCACTAGCTCTCTTCCACGGATCATATACATAACACATATCACGTGCCTTCATCAATAAAACATCCACCGGATCTGTACTATTCATTATTACACTACTTATTCGTGGTAACTTCCCATCAATAACACTCTGTTGTGCTTTATTCTTTTTCAATTCTCTCCATACCTTATTACCAGTTAGTATATGATGTATGATTGAACCCAATGACCATACATCGACTGATATAGTTTGTGGATGATGTTTGTATTCCTCGGGTGCACGTGTTGTACCATAGTTGTGTGTCATTACAAATGTACATGCATCACTTGTTCTTCTTTGATTGTTCTTTGTTGTCAAAGAAGATGATAAAGTAGTATTTCTTTGGAGCATGATAGCCCTATTGAAATCATTAAGCTGTAAAGTATCAGTATTATCATCATTCTGAACTAGATACTGCTTGATTGTTAAATCAGCATGTACTACACCAATATCATGAACGTCTGCTAAACCATTCGCTGCATCTATTGCATACTTTAATCGTTGATTCGATGACATGCTCTTCCATCCTCCACCATTGTTAGTATCATTGTCATTACCTCGATGTGACTTTAAAATGTATACAAAGGTACCCTTCCTTTCATATGGTAATGTCGTAACAAAGCCACAATATGAATATAATGGCAAGACATACTTTGACTTTGTCAATCGTTCTGTTATTAATGCATCCTTTCGTACTATATCAAAGTTATGTATTGTATAATCTTTCTCATTTGATAATGATAGTCGATGTTTTGACTTTGGTGATAGTTTCTTTAATACATACTCTTCTCCTTCACTACTTGTAGTATGTATACTATTATTATCTTGATGTTCGTATAGTACCTTGAATACATCATTTGATCCACCCGAGGCTAAATAATGAAATGTATTACTATATGTTTTAGTTGGTATATCAATTTCATGTATTATATTGCATGTTGGATATGATAAATTATACCATGTTGACATTGGTTGACATTCTTTAGTATTTTTTTGCATTATTACATCATCGTCATCGTTATTAGGGATGTTGTAGTTATCATCATCTTGAATATATCTCCAAGTGCGTAGTGTGTGTTCATCGATATGTATTGATCGAGTAGTCTTTGATATGAGAGTGAAACTTGTACTACTTCCGTCAAAATTGATTATCCTTGGATAGAAATGTTTTTTCTTTAATGATTTGGTATGAGTTGTTGTTAATACTTTGCTACTGTTTGGTTTACTTCCCTCTCTGTTCTTCTTCTTTGTCGGCTTTTGATTCTCAACTAATACTGGAGAGATCGCCGCATCTTCCAAACTATCTGAAGATGCTACATCATGGTGCACATGATATGTATTCCAGAATAGCATTGCAAGTAATCCACAAAAGGGTATTATAACAGAACGTCTCATTATTTTGTTATGAATAGCAGCTGCATTCCTTCTTCTTCTGTTGGCTATTGCAATTGATTGCTGCAATGTTTACATGTCGGGGCAATATGAATGCAGTACAACTAACAACAACAAGAAGAAGTTGCAATGTATATCGCTAAAAGTATCTATGATTATCAATCGAATCATCTCGAGAGATCATTACGCCGCCGCGCTAGTGTTTTATGTTCAATCAGCATTGCTCTCGAAATCGAATAGCCATACGCTTATCCATATATGAGAATGTATATAATATAAGGTCTCCACCAGTCCATTCAACATACGTGTTAGCATTGCTTTGTTTTTTCAAATGGGGTATGAGATAGCAATTGCAGTACCGCTAAATACAAAAACAGGGTCTAGAGAACCATTATCTTAACACATTAACCTACCTTCTCGGTTCGTGCTAGACCCCTCAAATTGTGAGGGGGCATGAGTTAATTTTTAGACGGTACATCCGTAATACTTTTCACTTTTCATATTTCATAATTTTCAGCATTGCTCTCGAAATCGAATAGGCCCTGTGTTCTCTTTCAACTAACCAAACAACCGAGACAAACAGAAACACTCAACGTAGCAATACAATACAAATACATCGTCCCGCCCAAGATATCCGCAGTCCGAACAATTTCATTACAGTGCTACACAACCAAAGACGAACCACTCAAAAAATTGTCATTCTTGCTTACACCACATTGTTCATTACATTATATAATCAAGCAACAAGAGAGAGAGATGAGAACAGAACGTCAAAAATCATTAAAACCAATCCTAACCCTTAATCAATCCATCTATTCAGCCTACTGGCCACCATCTGATCCACAACGTCTCACTTCACCACAATGGTATCCAGGTACAATCTCCAATATATATTTATTAAAACTACCAGCTGACATTAAATATGGATATATACATTATTATTCTATAAAATTTGATGATGGTGATTATTGTAAAATGGTAGAGGAACATTTAGTTATGGATAGGAAGGAGTATGAGTTGAGTTTACAATTGCTTGATGACAATGACGACGATTGTGATTCAGTTGAGAGTGATTCAGACGGTGACGGAGAAGAGAGGAAAAAAGCTCATAGTGGTTGGAAGGGTGTTAAGAATGTATGTGATAGACAGTCTGCTGATAATTGGGCAAAGCATGTTGGATGGTAAGTTTATTTTATTGTGTTCTTTGGTTTGGTGTGTCTTTGGTTTTTGGGTGGTGTGTTAGTTTGGTACACGTACCCCGATATAGGATTTGTTTGGGAAGTGTTCCTTGGGTTGAACTTGTTTATATGAGGATGCTAACCACACTTTAACCACAATTTGATACTGCGGTCTTTTCTCATCTATTCCCCAATCTATAGGTATGTGGCAACATTACAGAATGAAAATGGCAATAATTCAGTGGAACATACATTTTCATTACTAAGTGATGCACTACGTGCATATGATGCCAACTTAGTACGGTTGAAGGGATTGGTGAATGTTACGGATGATGAATTGAACTTGCCGAATGATTGGATTGGTAGTAGAATCACATCAGATGGTAAGGGGGGTAAGAAAGGGAGCAGTAAGGCCAGTAAGAAACTCCAACAGCAACAAAAGGAAACAACAATACAACTCAAGATGGAAACTAAACGTGCTACTAAATTGGCTACTGAATTATCCAAACTGAAGGAAGAACATGTCACCCTTACTTCTCAACTCTCTACTTCCCAGTCTCAACAACAACCTACAAATGAAGAAGATATCAAATTACAAATTAAAACAGCCGTCCAGAAAAGTACTAAACGTCACAAAGCTGATATAGATCGATTGAAACATCATCTAAATTCCAAATATGAAACATCCAAACAATTGGCAATATCTGATACCATCACAAATGAACAACGTAAGTTCCGTGAGGAAAAATTACAAATGAAGAAGGAATTAACAGTATTACATAATGCACAGTTAAATAGTTTACGTGATTCATTAGATGATGAAAAGGCTCGTCTCCAAAAGAAGATGGAATTAAAAGAGAAGAATGCCGAGGAAATACATAAAAAGAAGAAATTAAAACCATTGTTCGAGGTTGGTGATGAGGTATACGCGGCATACTTTGAGGATGTGAATGATATTGAAAATTCAAAATGGTATCCTGGACGTGTTCGGAGTTATTATGACGTTGTTCAGAAAAAGAGTGGAGGAGAAGAAGATGGGGACGTGAAAATGAAGGGTAGTGATGGGGGTAATATGGAGGAGGAACAACAGGCGTACGGACCAACACGTGTATACACTGTCCGATATGACGTGGATGGTTCGGAACTTGATGAAATTCCTGAATGTTATGTATTCACTAAGAAGGATTATTTGTTATCCACCGAGAAGGATGTTATGAAGGCTTCTTCCTCATCAGGTGTCACTGTATCTTCATCGTCTCCATCTGCCAATTCTCTCAAGAGTTCAGGGTTACGTGCTAAACCCAAATCAAACAAGAAGGGAAAACATCCACTTGAAGGATTCCCCACAGGTTGGACAAAGGAACGTATTCCCCGCAAGTCGAGTGGTAGTGATTCATACTACTATTCACCTATTGAACATTACAAGTTTGATAGTATGGTTAAAGCCAATCGTTTTTTGGAGTGTTTAAAGAAGGTTAATGGCGATGAGGTATTGGCACTTGAACAGTTTCGGAGTACTAACAAGTATGCCAAGGCTACTGTTGATGAACGTTCCTTAAGTCCTACTACGGCTTCTACACAGAAGGCGAAGTCACCTGCCACAAAGACATGGAAGGGTGTTAAGAATGTAGTTGACGAATCATCTAATGATACGTGGGCTCAACTTATTGGGTGGTATGTATTTGACAATGTTGACGATGGCAAGGAACAGACATTTTCACATCTGTCGGATGCTATTCGTGCCTATGATGCCTCGGTTGTACGTGCCAATGGTGACAAGACGAAGCGTAGCGATTTGAACTTGCCTGATGATTGGGAATGGCTCTTTTCCGAAGACGGTGTACATGAACCAGTCATGATGACGGAAGACGAGTATAACGAGGCATTAGCCAAGGAAGTTGATGGATTTGTTAAGGAGGCAGAATCAATGAAGAAGAAACTTGATCAGACACACAAACGTGAGAAAACATTGGCAGTTAAGGAGGCAATTGATGCCGAGAGGAAGAAACATCATGCATTACGTAAGAGGTGGAAGATTGATTCTGATAAGGATAAGGCTGAGGCAGTTGCGGCAGCGAACAAGAAGTCGAAAGAGGCCATCGAAGCTGCTGCCAAGGAGAATCAAAAGAAGATTGGCCAAGCAATGAAGGAGGCCAAGAAGGCTATGCATGATGCACGTGAACGTGAGGAGATGGCAGTGAAGGAGGCATCTGTTATGCACAATCTACAAATGGATAAACTCCGTTCTGAGTTACACCAACAGTATGAGCATGATAAGGATAAGGCTTTGTATTGGGCACGTGTTGAGCTTGAACAAAAGCACGAAGATCAGTTGGCAAAGGCATCCTCCTCTTCGGCAAATAACTTGTCAGTCAAGTCTGCGGAACCTCCTGTCCCACACAAGACATCATCACCTGCAAGGAAGAAGCAGGGATTGCATAGGGGAAGTGAAAACATTGAAGAATCATCCCCTGCTCCTCCTGCAAAGCGTACCAAGCTGGCAACTGCCGTCAGTGGAGAAGCAATAGGGGCCGCGGCAGTGAAAGAGAATGTACCTCTTGCCGCCTCTTCTTCGTTTTCAAGTACTGAGACTACCCGAAAACAACGCCAGCAATTGACTAATCCGAAGATTGATCAGTCTGCGGGAGAGAGTTCAACTGAAGAGAAGAACTCGGGTGACCATCTTGATCCAGTCAATGCCTTATTGCAATATGCAGAGAAGTTGGATAGTGAGGAAGAAGGGTCTATTCACTCAGCCATGAGTGTAGAGGAGGAGGAGAAGAAGGAGGAAGAAAAAGAAGACGGAGTGGAACAAGTCAAATTGAGTATCATCGTGTAGAGGGGAGAATCAATCAGCCTATACTCCTCGATGCACCGTTGACAGTCTTATACCACTCAAATCGCTAGGAGTAGCCTGGCTTTATTTATTTCATCGTGTGAGGTTTCCTTTGAACATAGGATAGACTTTTCTCCTGGAAGACTTTGTGTCTTTTTCGGAGATGGTTCTGCCAAAGGACAACATTATCACACACATTCATTTATTCATTTGTGAGGTGTTCTTGAGAAGATTTGGGAAGTATTATTGGGTAATGTACATTTGTACTCCCCTAGGATACTCTTCCAAAATTGAATAGAAACACAAAGCTCACATGGCCTCATAGGCCATTATACGTTTCATTATATCTCATCTTAGATTTGGTTTTGGTTTCATAGTAGGATTGTAATGATAAAGAACCTAAATGAACCAACAATAACTTTTATTTCTTTAGTTAGTTAGGAGATATAGTTTGTATTAAGTTTTACTCCTCGCACCTATTCTTCTTCTCTGCAATAGCAGTTTAGCCATATTCTCTCAATATTGCCTCTCTGTAAGCATCTTCTGACTTTAATATACTCCCACCATCTAATCTAGTCAATACTTTTTTGACCGTAGATGATATATCCGATCCCCATTGTCCCCAACCAGACATGAACCGTTGCCAATCACACAAAGCTAATTCGACAGATTCCTCAAGTTCTTGCAGAGTAGGCTGATAATCGTCTTTGTTTAGTTTGCTGAGAAGTTGTTTGTGATAATATTGGAGGTATTCCTTGTTTGTTGTATGTCCAACTGCTACACACAAAAAGTATGCTAGATCAACCTAAATACATAGCATGAAAAGTGAGCATAAGATGTGTACAAGGTAAAAATACATGCATGTGTTGTGATACATATAACTTACCCCTGGCGGTGCTCTTCCACAATACTGCAAATCATACATACTAACTCCTCCCTTCCCATCGAATAACATATTAGCTTCTTTAGCATCACCATGTATACAACATTGCATATTATCTCTCTTCAATCGTTCATCAATTGCACGAGCAGCCAACTTTAACCTACCCTCCCACCCTCTATTTGATATGGCATTATGTTCATTTGGTCGGGTATCTAAATGCCAATATGATCCAATTGGTTGTACTAACTTTTGATTGACATATTCATCAGCTTTACTACCCCATGTTGCGGCATGTAATGTAGATAGCCATGATAGCATAGCTTGTATACTATCATCATCTCCACAGTATCCCGGCGATCCTTCTAATAATGACATACATATAGTAACCTCATCTGTATTATCATTACATTCAACATGATATGGTATGGGTAGTGATAAATCATATTGTTCAATTAATGTTGATGCAATATGTTTATAAAACTTGGCCTCGATTAAATAACTGGCTGCCTTTCGTTCATCGCCCATTGATCGAGATGACTTGCGTGGTGGTATGACACGTTTGACGATAAAGCTAACTTTGTCATTATCTGGCAATTGTACTTTGATTTGATAGATGTATCCCATGCCTGCCCACAGTCGACATATTGATTTTACTTGTACATTATGTTCTGAAATTTCTGCAGTGATTGATGATGCAGTAGATAATATTTTGGGCAGACATATCTTTGCTAGACGTACCGCTTCTGTGATGTTAACACTCATGGTTTATATTTCAATTGCAATAATCTAGTGCATCGTCGGTAACTCTAGCTCTCCTCACACTCATTACAATAATAATATTACAATAGTCTGAATGGAGGGATGGAGGATACCGTCAGTTCAAGACATAAAGAGCATGCTGAACTGAATCAATCTAAAATCTACTGACCACTACAACCATAATCTCATGCTATTGTTCAGAGATAATATCCAGTTCTATACATTCAACACGATATGGGGGCTCTTTACTATGTAGGAATCCTACTGTGTCTTATAGTACAGACGGTGTCATTCGGGCTAACACCAACGCAATTCTATTTGCAACATCGATCACTTATATCAAAAATAAGGAAGGTGCATCATCTCGCAACTCAAGTACTACAACTCAGCAGTAACAGTAACAATGAAATAGACAACACATTACTAGAATCACTAAGGTCAATGAGAGTGAAAGAGTTAAAGGTTGAATTAGATACACTGAACATATCGACAAGTGATGTGTTTGAGAAAGAAGAGTTGGTTCAGCGATTATACCATGCACGGATTGATGGGGCGTCAGCCAATGTTATTGCAAACGGTATAGATATTAAGAAGAAACAGAAAAAGAAGAAGCGTAGAAGTTATGATGAAGATGATACTTCCACAGATGATACTGTAAATCCCATGACAACTTCTTCTAATAACAGCAACAGCAATAACAACTCATGGACAATTACAACACCACTTATATATCATGACTTAGAGTCATCCAAATCAGTACAAGCAAAGAATGCAAATGATATATACATCCGTCCATCACCTGGTAAGTATGCATCTATCAAAGTACAATTACTTAAACAAGGTAGTCAAGGAGCAAATCCTATAGAATGGATGTTACTTGTAGACACAGCCTGTAGTGGCCTAGTTTTATCTCCAAACGCAGTATCAAAAGCCAATAATATGTGTCCAAATATAATACAAACTATTGATAATGCAGGCACGATGACAATGGCTGGATCATCACAAGGATCATCTGTAGCCAAATGGGATACATATACCAAGTTATCCGTCGAGGGTATAGAAATTGATCATACAAATGTAGCAGCATGTCAAGATATAGGCGCTTTGCCATCACAATTAGATGGTATTATTGGATTATCATTCTTAGAAAAGTATGCATGTGTTGATTTTGACTTTGTGAATGATGAATTACGATTGGATATATCTAATTCAAGTCCGATTATATCAAATGCGAATGATGTAATTGCTCAAGGTCCATTGTCATTGACGAAGTTGCGTATATATACAGCCGATGTTACATTAGATGGACGTGGTCCTGTCAAGCTGCTAGTTGATACAGGTGCAGCAAGCTCGTTCTTGAATTGGAACGGTGTATCACAAATGAAACTATCATCTTCATCACCGCAAATAAATCCAATAAAAGATATGATTGGAGCAATGGAAAGTCCGCGTTAGTTTTGTTTCATCTTATAAATGCATCTGTTCAGTATGAAGTATTTTATATCTGAGTGCTTCATTTGGCTTGTATGTATCTTCATGTGTTTGTCCTTGCAAGCTGTATGCACTAACTCGAGTTACTACTGTCTCTCTTCATCGTCATAAACCGCTCTCAACGCGCATCTTCCAGGGTGCCGATAATATGGCGTTACAGTTAACACATCGATATAAGGTGAAACGTAGATACAACTTGGTAGCTGAGAATAATAATGCAATACCCCTCCCGGGCATTGGTTTAGATGGAGAAGTTTGTAATGTTGATATAGGTGATTTACCCGTGTTGGAAACACTAAAGTCGGATGACGTTGGTGGTATATTAGGGGCGGACTTGTTGATGATGTGTGATGTTGTTAGATTTAGTGGATTGAATGGAGGAGGATCGCCGACTATGATATTGATGAAACAATAACACCCTTGGGAGAGTACAAGCCCAAGAGAATAAAAAGATAACAAAGATCATTTGGAGACAAGTGTGCGACTTACTTGTGGTGGCAAGTTTTGCGGTGAACTTATTGCAACACACAGTTGAACAGCTTATAACCTGGTTGTCATTACATCATTATATTACATTACTACCAGTTATAAGAATTACAACCATCGGCTTACTTATAATGGATGATAGTAGAACACTTTCGCTAGAGGACTTGAATTGTATTAGAGACATGATGTTAGCAGACTTAAGAGCAGACTTAAGAGCTGCTTTGACACATTCATTAAGTAATCAGAGTAGCATTCAACACCCCACACCCACTACTGCTCCAGAACGGTATCGGGAATTAGAAATGAAGAATAAGGCATTGCAAGAACAGAATTCACAATTGAGGAGAGAATCCAAGGATAAGGATGACGATATCAAGAGTTTACGTATTGAAAATATCTCATTGGAAACTGAAGTGGTTGGTCTTCATCAGGAGATTGAATTGCTCAAACGTAAGTATGATGAACTTGAGAAAGATTATCAAGAGTGTCGAGCTGAAAAGTCTGCCGATTAATGATCGTCGTATTACCGAGTTGGAAGATGGTGTTCCGGATGTTGTTGATCTAAAGGATGATGCCAATTGGAAGGAAGTGGATGATGATATTTGCATTGGAGAATCCCTGAGTATGGAAGATGCCGTGGCACGGAGGAGGAAAGAGGCAGAGGCGAATGGTGATGTGATACAAATTGATGATTAAATCTACAAGAGGTGATACTTAGAGGTTCGATAGTTTGAAATATGTACTTTAATCGCTGTCATCTCCACTACTACTATCTTCTCCACTGCTACTATCATCATCCAACCACTCTAAGAAGTCTTGGGTAGGCTTCTGCCAGAACAACATACCTAGTGGAGTATCCTTGCCTTCCTCCTTCCTCTCTGATGCCCATTCAAAAATTGCCTCCTCATTGACAATCTCCTGATCATGCAACGTTTGCAATACAAATCGAAAGGTCGGCTCTTTCCCCAGCACAGAAGAGGATGTGGACCCCAACGCCATAGATTCCAGCGTGTGAATAATGGCTTGTTCTTCCTTGGAACCAATACAAAAGGATTGTAACAGTGATCCCCAATATCCCAACTTTCCTTTTAGCACGCCTACCAGCTTTCCTGGCGTGGGAGCCTCGCCTGACTCTTCTAGAATCTTTTCCATAACTGCCATCATGACGCCCTTACAGCAGTCGGCATATGCGGCATTCTGGCTAAACTTGAAGGATTGGATTTCAATCCGTAGATTATCTACGGGATGTGATGTCTCGTGTTCAAGACAAATGTCTCGGAGTTCCTTAACAACGTCCACTCCCTTCTGACGACCAGTAATTTGCATACCGTCATCATCAAGATGAGAAGAGGATGCGGCAGATTGCATGCCTCCTCCTGTATTATCGTTTCCCCAATCATCTTCCATATCCATACCAGCATCGTCATCGTCGCTACCCATACCCTCTAGACTAAACCCATCATCTTCATCTTCCGTCTGTAGCTTCTTCCACTTTTGATACAGCAGGGTCATATCATAACCGATACTTTGACTCTGCATCAACTCCATGGCTGCCGCTTGAGCCTCCTCCTCGTCGTCATCAGAGTCATAATCATCTGGAGGAGATGGGACGTATACTCGTCCGATGCCATCCTTGCCAACCACATCATGATTCGTGATTATATCCGTGGCGGCGGCGGCTGACGTATCGACAACGGCCTTCTTGGCATTTCCGTCACTACTGCTACCACCCTCGTCGTCTTCAGAAGAAGATTCTTCCTCCTCACTGCTGCTGCTACTACTATCATCAAATCCACTATAATCATCATCATCCTCAACCTCGGCTGCACATGTAATACGTGTAAATTCCTTCAAATGTACACCCTCACCAACGACACATCCTCGTCCAATTACACATCCCCGTTCAACTACCGCTCCCTTACGTATAATGGCACCCTCACATAAAATCACGGATGTAAGTTGTGCACCCTCCTCAATCACAACATTACCCCATAAATGCGAATCAACAATAGAACAATTATCCAATACTGTGCAGTTGGGTCCTAAGACTGATCGTTGCAACAAACACTGTTCACCAATCGAGTTGTTTGGCCCGAGTAACAACGGTCCAAGTAGCTGTGTTGACCGTCCAACATGTGATCGACTACTATTACCACCTCTATGATGATGCACGCCAACATCACGATATACCAAATGACGTTCACAGACATAACTCGCCGCATGACACATATCAGCACATCCCGAACTATTCTCATGATGACCATAATTATCAGGAACTAATGGATAACACCACCTCCTTAATAAATCCATACTAACACGATGATATCGTCGCATATCACCCATCCGTCCCGCATACTCACCACGTTTCATCATATAGGCAAAGATACGTGACTGCAATCCAACTTCCTCCTCGGCTACACAATTCGCAACAAATTGGGAACGTAACTCACGATAATCAAACTCATCACTAAAACGTGCCAACACATCCGGTGAACAAATGTCTATACCCACATCGAGATAATTCCGTGTTAATGTTATATTACTTGAATTATCAGTAAAGAAGATAGTGGGTATGGACGTATGCGATTTATGTGGATTAGAATCCCATAATAGGATACGATTGGAGTGGGTGGTGTCTAATGCTAGTAGTAAATCATCTGTGGATGAACGTAGTGGTGGTAATTGATTATTTGGTGGATGTTTATGTTGTTGATTTGAGGTGGTAGTTGGTGGTGAGTTTGGATTATCCGATGTATTCTCTTCTTCCTCCTCAACAACATCAGTAGCATCGTTATCATCATCTTCAATTCCCCAACCACCAACTTCTTGCAGTAGCACAGTCATAATTGCAGCATTATCCTTCTTACGACGGACTTTATGACCCTCCATTGCGTCACGTAGATCAACATTCGTTATTACATCACCCTGCATTAAGATGAAGGGATCTGATTTGATTACATTACGACGATCTAGTTCTCGTAGGGCACTGTGTGTGTGTGGAGTTGATGGGTTGGTTATTGAGTGTGAGAATAGTGAGCATAAGATGTGATCAGATTTATAGTTGTATGAATTACATTGCAATGAAAGTACACATATCAACAAACATTAAACACACAGACAATACAATACAAAACTAAATAAACTCACTCTCCAGCATTCGTACAATCAGTAAACCGTAACAATGATATAGTTAACTTACTACTCCATATAATTTTACCTTCCACACTGCTATTACTCCTGTGAAATTCTTTACTAATCTCAACTCCACCCTTACCATTACCACCGCCACCACCTGATGCAGTAGTAGTTGCAATACCCTTGGCATTATTAGCTTTACCACCGGCATATACTTTAATATACTCTTCCAATGCATCAGCACCTGAGGAACATAATAGGAATAATTCTTCCACACCGGAACCTTGGAGAAAGTCGATTGTGTGATGTAATAATGGTACATTGTTCAATGGACATAATACTAGTGGACGTTCTTGTCCTTTCCCTTCCTTTCCTTTATCTCCTATTGTACCATTGTTAGTAGTATCAGAAGAGGAGTATGGTTCAAAAGTTATTGGATGGAAGGCATTTGAAAAAGTATCGGCTAGTAGTACTGCCTGTAATTTTTGTTCATGCTTATTGTCTGATGGATCATTGTTATTGTTTGATGACTTGACCATGCTTTATATATTGGATTGGTTATGGACAGTACCTGAGGCACGGAGGCGGAAAAGATGATAGAGGTTGTTAGTAATAGCTTATTGATCTTTATTGAATGATTATCATGAGACTGCGTCTGTCAGTCGTAACTACGTGTACTAGATAATAGATGATATGTATCAGTTCGGTTATAATCAACTTGTTGTCTGTCAACGATGATCAAGCACCCTAGACATCTAATGTTATGAAGGCAATATGGGTGGTAGAGTGGTAGATGAATGATTAATCATTTCATTGGTGGTCATGGTGACACTAACTGGAAGGAGAGGAGTGAGGTAGGAGTGCATAGTTGTAAGTTGTAAGCCATTCCCTGCTTTATATGCATATCTTCCCTCTCCTTTCTTATTCTTCTGTTGCTGACATTGGTAGTTGGCTGCATCGTATCCTTCAAACCAAAGTCAACAGTTACCTACACGAATAGATACATACCTCATACCTATCAGAGTTGAAAAACAGCCTACTCAAACGTTTAATAACCCCTGTATAGATATTAACTGCTGTATTATCATCTTGTTATTGATATTGGTATTAGTAGTAGTATCAGTATTAGAGATTTAAAGTTGGATCGGTAAAAAGCACAACATATCATAAATAATTATGAGCATGTCAGACAAAGTTTGCAGCGTTAGTGCATCAACAAAATCAAATGACGGATGTGAGGTGAACGATATGTTACAAAACATGAGTACTGCCGATGGTATATCGGTATGTGCTAATTGTGGTAAAGAAGACAGTAATATCAATAACAAATGCAACAAATGTAACCAAGCAAAGTATTGCAACGTCGCATGTAAAAAGAAGCATCGACAAAAACATAAAAAAGAGTGTGAAAGATATATGGCTGAGCAACATGATAGAGAACTGTTTAAACAACAACCATCACCGCCATTAGGAGATTGTCCGATTTGCTTCCTACGAATCCCTACGCTTCAAACGGGGTTTAGATACTATTCATGTTGCGGGAAAATTATATGCAGGGGGTGTGATTATGCTCCTGTCTTGGATGATCATGGCAATATAGTTACTGAAAAGAAATGTCCTTTTTGCAGAACCCCATTGCCTGATACAGATGAGGATGAACGAGAAAGGTTAAAAGTACGAATGGAGGCTGGGGATCCCGAAGCAATTCACAATGTAGGATTTGTCTGTCGAGATGGGACAAACGGATACCCACAAGATTATACCAAGGCATTAGAACTTTGGCATCGAGCAGCTAAACTTGGTCATGCTGACGCTTATACTGCCATTGGTTATTCACATGAAAATGGCAGAGGAGTAGAAGTTAACAAGAAGATGGCTACACATTACTATGAACTAGCAGCTATGGGAGGTAATGCACAATCAAGGCACAATTTAGGTGTTTTTGAGGAAGATAAAGGCAATTTGGATAGAGCGGTAAAACACTATACGATAGCAGTGAGAGGTGGACATAACGAGTCTTTGAAGGAGATTCAAGATCTCTTCTCAAAAGGACATGCAACAAAAGATGTATACACGAAAGCATTACAATCATATCAAGCATACTTGGGTGAAATTAAGAGTGTTCAGAGGGATAAAGCCGCTGCCGCCGACGAGGAGAATTATTATTAGTTTGGTTATCCTACAGGGGATTGCAGTCATGAGAAAGAAAGAGGTCTGCAAATCAAAAGACTCTCTATTTATATGGCTCCTATATTATGATCAAAAATGCCCCATCATCTGGATAATAACTTAAGCTCTTGGGTATTCTTGGGAACTGACGATTGACATGAGGGTTGTGGCAGGATATGAGAGTCGTTTGATTTGGATCCCCACTAATGGTATGCTAATGCTGGGGAAACAGAAAGGTGATTCACTGCCATGATATTTAAAGTATGACGGTTGGAAGAAGAATACTAAGTATATTAGAGAAGGATGACGAGAAGAATTTGATTAGACATTAAAGATGAACAACACAGAGACAATCATCATGGAGAATCAAAATAGCACGGGAAAGAATCAGACAGACTAGTTTATCCAAGTTAATGATGATTTAGTATCACCACAAACAAGCCAACGAGCACTCTTGTCAGAACATCTATACATAAGTGGTGTTAACCTCCACTCCAACTCAAATGATTTTAAACGGCAAAGTCTGGCATCTTGCCATTCCAGAATGGGTCTTTTAACTTCTTCCATTCCTCCATACCACCCATGGCGGCAGTCTCTTCCTCGGAAATTAAAGCTTGGGTAAGCCATGTACGCATCTTGTCTTTGTCCAAACCAATACCAATAAAGATTACCTCGCTACGACGATCACCATACTTATCTGACCACTTTCCTTTTTCTTTCAACTCCTTTGTTTCACCTTCAACAAAGTTAATCAAGAAGTCATCAGGATTCTCCTTCTGTTCAATCTTCTCCTTGATTGCGGCAAAGAATGGTTGCTCAGAGAACTGCATTTGGATAGAGGTACCGGCTGTTTGAAACTTGATTGGGAAGTTACTAGCATTGGCAATCCATAGCTGGCCTTTTGTTCGGACCACACCCTTGAATACGTTATCGTGGTGGTATTCTTCTGGATCCTTCTTTTCTTCGGCTTGGTCCTTCTTCTCTTCGGTATCATCTTCTGGGGTATCATCACCGTTGGAGATTTTCATCAACGACCCATACGTGCCAAAGCCTCGGAGAGTCATGGCAAACCGCTCAGGATGGAACGGTAAATGAGACTTAAAGACCATACTGGAAATACCATACTCCTCGGTTTCAGGAGTATGCTCCTCTTTCTCAAGCTCCTCGGTCCAGGCTTGACTAGCTTGACTTTCAGCCATATCAAAGAGGCCGGTATTGATCAACGTGTTAGATATATCGAGATCTTGATACTTGTCAAGCTTGGGAATAACAATCTTAGCCTTGGGGTTCAACTTCTTCAAGAGACGTTCTATCTCATTGAGTTTGGTTTCATTCTCCTTCTCAATGAATTGAGCAGCCTTGGATACGACAATCACGTTTGCAAACTCAATCTGATCAAGCCATAGTCGACTAATTGAACGATTGTCAACTTGGGCAGGCTCTGATCCGAATTCCTCCTCAAACAAGGCGACTGTTTACGCATGAGAGGTATGTTAGTTATATTGGAATAGTGGATGTGCACATCTTATGTCACACATTAGAATCAACGACACTCACCGAGTCTCTTGGCAAGCTCAGTCTTTGTACCCGTGGCATCATGATCTCTTGACTTGAGAAGCTTACGGAGTTGATTGATATCGGTAGCCATTGCCTTTTTCATGGCCTCTGCTCGTTCTTCTTCACTAAAGCATCCATCAGGAGGAGTGTCAGTTCCGGTGTTTCCTACCATGCCTGAAATGTTTTCTTTATCTGCCAGAGATTCAACTACACATTTATGGGATGTGAGATTTGGGGAAACTAATAACATGATGAATATGAAGAGCAAACGAATCAACTTACCAGAGGCTAGTACATCAAAGATGTTCAAAGCATCGACAACGGTTACCAGCGTATCAAGCTCGGCGTAGTGGAACAAGCTGTTCTTCTCATCGGTGGCAACAGTGAGGGAAGGATTCTCACTCTTGCTCTCCTCTGTACTTCCATCTGCACTGGGCTTTGGTGTCATACTATCAACATCCATACTAAACGTCTGCGCGACTGGCAATGGTTCGGAGATGCCAGTTGACTATGATAATGACGTGCACGATAAGAAGACGAATGAATCAACACATGTGAGATGTGAGCAAAAGAGAAACTACATACAATAAGCAAAAGACATACCTCAATCACTAGATAATCGAAATCTCCCTCTTGAGCTAGAGATTTGACCGTCTTTAACAAATCACCTCGTAATGTACAACAGATACATCCATTTTGCATCTGTGGGTATGATGGGTATGATACGAAACACGAATAAGAAGACGAGTGATCAATTTATGACATATGATGTGAGCAAAATAGAGATACCACACAATAAGCAGAAGACATACCTCAATCATCTCGGTCTCTTCCTGAATCAACTTTGTCTCTTTGATTTCTTCAGCATCCAGATTGATCTCACCCCTAGTTAGTGTTTCAGTGTAGAATAGTGTGTGGATGGAATGAGCAAACAGAAATAGAATCAAATCTTGCAAAAAGGATCTGAGGATACCACTCTAACTCCGGGCGTCAACTTACATATCATTAACTTTTCATATTACATTAATGAATCAATAGGTCAGTATTGCAAATAAACGTATGAGAGGTTATTACAGATCACAAGATATGGTTAGTTTTGCATCGAAAATTGAAATATTGGGATATGTGCACATCACGTGTCACATTTTTATGAATCGACGACGACGACACTCACCGATGACTGCCATCTTTAGTTTCTCATCATCAGCACGTTCATTATTCAATCTTAGGATTCTCTTTAGTAGTGTTGTTTTACCAGCACCCAGGAACCCTGAGAGGAGAGTAACTTTCATTGTAGGAGGTTCATTGTTGTCAAATTCTTCATCAATGTTTAGATCGTCTAAATCATCTTGTGGTTTCTGTTTTTCAAGATGATCAGCCATCTCCTGTTTTAGTGATTTCCAATCGTCCGACATGTCAATATAGTATGTATCAGTTGTTGTTGTGGATATGGTATACCGTACCTATATGGAGCAGAAGCAGAGAGTATTCTTTCTGATGCTGATTGGCTGATTTTGCAATGGATGCGGTATCCTGAGATTAGGAATTCGGGGCAATTATTTCTGTCTCATCTCAAGTCTAGATGCTCTACGCCTACCGATTGGTCCTCTAGGAGGTTAGATGAGCATTGTTATGTACTGACACTCGCTCCATTGTGTAGCAGAAGTCAAACATACAATCTTTAAGACGACTTGCAAGATCTCATTGATAATGCCTAAAGTCAAAGCAAAAGCAAGCTCTGGCACAAAAACTTCGTTACCAAAAGCATACCCTCCTCCACTGCCGCCTCCTCCACCACCCATGGATAATCCATACTATCAAAAGTTCTTCCGTGAGTATTGGACAAAGTACGGTGCTGGATTTCAGGCAGCAGCACTTCCAGGGGGTGGGGATACCAATAATAATAAAGTTCCTGCCATTCCACCGTTGCCATTATCAACACAGTCAACTCAGAAGTAGAAATGATGAACGTCCAGTTGTCTAATGCCTAAGTTAGGAAGTAGTTACAGGTAATCACTAGAAAAGAGAATGTTACAAGTCTTTATGTACAACATTATCTATTTGTCAAAGCTCTTTGTCACCATCCAAAATCACATCTTGTACTTCCCAATTCATATATGTTCTAAGTCTAAGTTGAGTTGGGCAGGGATTATGCTCACACTCTCATCCTATGTACACTCTCACCCTTCACTCCTCATCTTCGACGGTTGGTAAGGCACGTATATCTCTAACAAAGTCAATAGCCCCCTTCACACCGGCATTCTTAGCCAACATTAATGGTATTAAAGGACTATATACATGTGTAACTGATGTCATTTCCGTCTTGTATGGCTCGCCTGGTATAGACTTGAGGATGTTCACTCCTAGTAATATCTCATTCCGTACTAACTTTTCACCATTGGGTGATGTTGATGATGGTGCATTGTTACTCCATTCTCCACCAGTGACTGCTCTACTCACTACTACATACCCAGTATTGTCGGATGTATCCTCGTCATCAATATCACTCTTATTGGGATTTAACATCTTCAAATCACTCGAACGTAACTTACGAGCATGCATACACGTAACAAACTCTAACAAACTACTAACCATTGGTGGTTTAGTCAAATTCCTAACAATCTTCGTTTCACCATCATTACCAAATTTACCATTGTTAGTATCAACACCAGTCTGAAATACCTTCTCATCAACACGTCCTAAACTCATTTTATTATATATCTGTACCTTACTTGAATCCATTAATAACTTTGTAAGATATATTGGTGATTGATTTATTATTGATATACTTTTAATAATTGGTAATTCTGATCCATACCCATCTTTATTGGTTGGTTTACCTGACCATACTAATACTTCTTGAGTTGTATCTAATGCCTTATACCAATCATTACTATTCATTACTGAGGTAGTATCACCATTTACTGCACCTTGTTCTTTTAGAAATGTATTAGTCTTCTTCTCTCCAATCCAAGTAACATGTTGATTTATCGTTTCATCTAATGTCATTTGTATCCCAGTTTGGACTAATGATTCTATACTTGATGGATAGTATAATTCACGTCCAGTGAAGGATGATAGTAAGTTCTTGGGTAGGAGTGGTTGTGTTGCTGCTTCTAGTAATTGTTGTGATGGTTTGATTTCTTCTTCTTGAGTTGATGTGGATACTTGAGGCAGGGCTACTGAGATTTCCAAACTTGTTACACTTGCCTCAACATCACCAGTTGAGGAAGTAGTTGTGGATGGAGAAGAAACTTTAGTTCGTGGTTCAAACGACCTGGGAAGTATAATTGGAAACAATGGAGTTTCAATAATGTATACACCCTCCTCTTCCATGCTAGTGGAGCTGGTTGTTGAGGCTGATGAATCCACAGCCACAGAAGCAGCAGAGGAGCCGCCACGGATAGAAGACAGAGCGTCATTTGATATAGTCTGAGAACTCGTTGGCATGCAATACTTGACTGATGCAGTAGTATAACCCAACTCAATCTCATGTTGCTGCTGTTCAATATCCTTAGTACGCTGTTGCTGTTGGAAGAATCGACCAACTAATGGTATAATAGAAGTCTGTTGATTCCTCTCTTGATCTGTTACTGTGCTTTCTCCTACTGTAATGACTGCTGAACTCTTTTCTACTGCCGCAGCGCTCTTTAAATCAACCAATTCAATCGAGGTTGGATCATCAAGAATGGTACTAGATTCCAATGAATTTGTTATCCAGGCATTGACATTCCCTAGTCCTAATGTGTCCACAGTCTCCATTCTCATTTTACCCTTGTTCGAATTCTTTGTTACCACAGCAGTAGACTGAGAGGCCAGGTTATTAGCAGACCGAATAGCTCTTCTTCTTTTACGATGTAAACTAATTGATCTACCAACTCTTAGTATAGAATTATTATTATTGTCATTGGTGGACACATTTGTATTAATCCTACGCTGCTGCTGATTAGGCATGTTTAGTCTCCTATCGCTATTGCTGCCATTAACAGATCTTGTAGAACTCATAGCTCTTGTAGATCTCCGAGAATAGCCGTTGCTAAATCTAATTGTCCTACCACGAGATTGAGTAGAAGATGAAGTAAAGATACCATTAATATTCATGGCAGTACCAACTATAACTTGTTTTACTACTCGTATGGCACGTGTTCCTGGTATAGTTCTTTGTGGCTGTTGTAACAATACTGCTGCACCCTCTCCTTGAACATTAGCTATACATTGCAATGCTGTAGAAGTACTGCCACCGCCGCCGCTGATACTAATAGATGTAGTAGTAGTAGTAGGAAGAGAGGGTATATCGGATAATGAACCACCCCGTGGCACTGGACCGTATGGCACTAGTGTATTAGTTTTGGTGGCGGCCTTGCGCTTGTTTTTTGGAAATAATTTCCATAATCCTACTGTTTCACTGCTGCTATCATCTGCGGTTGTACCTATGGATGAGCTATCATCGTTTACACTTGAGGTGTATAGTCTTGAGCTACTGAAAGTGTTACCAACGGTGTTAATTGGTGATGATAATACCTTTCGAGGACGTACAAATGATAAGGTAGATTCATAAGAAGGTAATGTTAATCCCTTTACTATACACAATGGGTAGTAGTTGTTGGATGAGTAGGAGAGTGATAGGATGATGGCTGCAATTGCCAATGTAAATTTTGATGGATAAGAATTTCTTCTTGTTGTTGATGGCTTGTTGTTGCTGTTGTGCCGACTGTCGACGCCGGTGACTTTAGGGGTGGTGCAATTAGCCATATTGTTGAGGATGGTATTAACAGTAGAGGTTGGATGTGTGCTCTATTCGGCTGCCGTCTATGCAATAGATGATCTATCTTCATGTTCCAATCCATCAAAATCTCGTTGCACTTGAATGTCATATCGCGAAGTTTAATAGGGTTATGATATTTCATATCTTGTACGGTATTACCCTTGTCCCCTAATAACAAAATTATACGAATATTGAGTTATAATATTAATTTGCCTATTTCTACAGATGCCGGACATAAGATAGATTTGGCGTCTTCAAAATGAGATAGTACCATTTAGTGTAAATTATTATAGTGCGTGCAACAGGTTGCAATCACCCCCTCGATCTCATCTGAAGAGTATCGGAAAAGAGCTTAGTTGAAATGGAATATATGATATGTTTGTCTGAGAGTTAGTGAAGTCATAGTGTTAGTTCTATATCCGTGCAGCAGTATAGTCATAGTACATATCTCGTGATAGTTTGTATTTAAATTTACTTTTTGTATATCTCGTGATAGTTTGTATTTAAATTTACTTTTTTACACTCATCTTATGTTCTATCTTTCAATGTCATCTCTGGATGACAGGGGAGGGCGTAGAGTCAAATACGCTGCCAGACCAAAGAATGGTACATACTTGGCCACATTTCGGAGACCACTCAATTCAACATCCTCTACTCCTACCCCTCTTCGTTTCAAATCATCATCGACGAACCAACTCTGAAATAGAGCAAAGATTACCAGATCTACAATGAATGAGCTACCGACTCTATCAATACTCAATAAGTCTATGAAGCTATCATATCTGTCTGTGAAATCAATACCAAACTCTGTTTGACGAGCAAATAACCCCCAGAATATTGAGGCGGTGCCGACTCCACCCAAGAAACCACATAATGGTCTCCACTCGGCAATCTTGCCTTGTAATGTACCATCTATATCTTCCTGGTATGCCTGAGTACTCGTTTCTACACTTCTTGTGAATACATATGGTAGTAGGAAACCGCTAGTCAAGAACTGCATACCAATCAATATTGGACCAAAGGGTAGTAAGTTTGGTTTGTCTTTTCTTTCATCCGATAAGAAGCCAGCAAACAGTGCAGCCCAGGCCAAGAGGAGATTGAACACACCTTCCAACATTGGATGAACCACTGGACTGAATGGTAACTTGAGCAACGGAGCCACTAAGAAGAAGTTGAGTGACAAGTCTCGTACTTCTTCCCAAGTCCTTTGTTCCAATTGTAAAGCATTAACACCGGGAAGTATGCCCTCGGATATGAATAGCGTATATATGTACGCTATCCAAATCACTACCGGTATCCAACGGACAGGTTCTGCTTCAAACTTGGCTGATAATGTATTAATATAACCCATCTTTGGTGGTGCCTTCTCGGGTATCTCAAATCCCCTAGATATTAATCCAGTCCTTGGGTTGATAGTGTAGAATGAACATCCTCTTGTAAAAGCCAATGGATCATTATTGTTTTCAACATGCCATACCACACCAGCCTTTGTTGATGTTACTGCTATATCATCAACTACAAAGTTGAATGTATTCGGTAAACAATCTTTCACACGGAGTAAATGCTTTTCAAATTCATCTCGTCCACTGAAGGCATCATCGTATTGTAAATCTCTCATCTTGCAATCGTTGTCGAAGAGAGATGTTGCCTTGACCATATCTCGTTTGTTCCAGGCATCAAAGTATTGTTCAACACTACTACCTTTTGTTGTAGCTTCATTACTACCATTGACTGGAATACTCTCGTCACCAATAAACTTGCTAACACTCTTCAAAAGCTTCAATCCAGAATCGCCTGGTTTGGGCGAAGACGGTTCGGTAACATCGAACACTTGTGTAATCTTATCATCTTGATTTAGATTGTAGAATGAAATTGCCGTAGTATCTGGTATATCTACTTCTCCATTTGATGTTAGATGATACATGACGCATACTTTCGAAGTGCCATCTGAGTTGGTTGTTGATACAATATCGTCTATTGAAATGTTTTGCATATCATCATCATCTAATTTGAAGGATGACATCGCTGACGAACCAGCATGTAAGTACCAATGCTTTAATAATGCATCTTTACCCTGTATAGGGTTATAATACGAGGTATCAACATAGGTTATATCATCATCAAAGTATTGCAATAGATTAGTTGGTTGTGTTCGTGTATTTAGGGAGTTGATGAATGTTGTTACAATTTGTTCGGATGATGAAGAGCTGCTTGATGAAGATGATAACTTTGAAGGGTTGAATATATCAAGTATTGTACTGAATGGATCATTATTGTTGTTCATGTATAGACTACTAGTACTAGTACTTCTTTTATGAGAGGATACAACATGTTGTTGATAATATGACGATACTTTTGAAGAGTATCTTGTCAGTCTTCGGCCACCACTGAATGCAGCGGCACAGTGAAGAGTTGCCAATACTAGAATATAGATAGACATTATCATTATACTACTAGCATGGCTGTGGTTAGTGATATTGTAGTACCTAGAGAGTAGATAGGAGCTAGCAATGACTCATCGCCGACCATTTTAAAATCAAGTACCTACCTATTACCTATGGAGCGGATCCACCACTGATTCAGATAATATAGATAAATCCAATACTTATGCTACATTTGGTTATCATTGTGGTGGTATTATATCATGCTTTTGCAAATATCAGTATCATTTTGTCATTTGGTAGTGGTCAGGTGAGTACAGTTGAAAAGATTGGGAGTCTTTGTAACTAACTGGGATATGTTTGGCGCCATACATTCAACATAATAACATACCTTGACTACTACTAACATTCCATCTATTAGAGACAGGACGCCTGCAGCTGCCGCGTAACAAATAGCTTTATGAGACAAACCTCACTCCTTACAGCGTTTATTGCAAAGCCATTGTTATTGCATCAACAGAATAATACTCCAATTCATCAATTATCAGCTTTCTTTAATAACATGTCAAAACCAGCGGATCCATCATCATCATCATCGTTGAAAGATGATCTCGATCTCTCATCAATAGAAAAGTTTGCTCACAAGAAAGGAGATGCATTATTTGGTTATCTTGAACAATGTCAATTGGAATCCAGTACTCCATCTTTTGGAAGGTTTTTAGATGCAGGTACTGGTACACATTCACTACGATGGATGGCATCAATTATACATCGTGAACAATTATTAGCCAATTTATCGGATAACGGTGAATCGTCCGCGGCTCCAGACATATCAATGAAATCTTATGTAGCAATCACAGCCGATGAAACGATGAGGAAGAATGTCTATAAACAAGCCAAGGAATTAGGTATTGAAGATAAAGGTAGTGTTATTATTGGTAATTGGAAGACGGGTATTAAGGTCAATGAAGAAAATGGTGGTATTGAGTTTGATGATAGTGGTGATGCATTATTGCAAGGTGGACAATTTGATACTATTTTAGCCGATTACTTAGTCGGTGCGATAGATGGGTTTTCTCCATATTTTCAAGATCAGATCTTTCATCGTCTTGTAAAGCATTTAGCTCCGGGCGGAAGACTTTACATCATTGGACTTCAGCCCATACCCGATAGTGTTGACGGGGATGCCAATGTATTTTGTAAGATCACAAAAGTTCGAGATGCGTGTATCCTATTAGCTGAACATCGTTGTTATCGTGAGTATCCACTAGATTGGATTGAACGACATGTTAAAAGAGCAGGATTGAAAGTGGTTGAGTCTAAGAAATATCCAATTCGATATGATTTCTCTACAATGTTAAGACAAATTAATGTCGGACGGAGTAAGCTAAAGTTATTCCCCACCAAAGGACTGGGGAAAGAGATGGGAAGTGTCCTTGATGAATTAGAAACAGAATGTCGGGAGGTTACCAACAGGCAGAAGGATGGTAGAATAACATTGGGCTTTGACTATGTAGTAGTTGCAGAGAGAACCAAATGATTGAGGGTTGCTTTAAATTTACACTTGATGCTACTGAGGAACTTCTATCACTTATCACAAGCTGAGGTTGTGCAATTTTGCTCAAACTCTTTGTTAGTTTATCTTCTTGACACGATCTTCTAAAACAGGATGAATAACAGAATTACTTTGTAGATACTTCAATAAGATACAAGACATGTTCACATCCTCCCATGCTGGATTCTGTATACAATTGCTTTTCAACCAAGATGTACACCCTTCATTGCCCCCGGCTACAAAGCATGTTACTGCAATGAGATACTTTTGTGTATCTAATATCTCTACATCATCAACCGTGAAGGATTGGATACCAATATCTTCACTACCATCCGACTCTGTGGTAAGCACATATTGTAGATTTGCATTAGAAGACAAATGGGGATATGCGCCAGTTGGACCTCTCGATGATCCCATGAACTGTTGTGCCATGGCCGACTTGAGATGGCATCCCTCAATCTTTAAAACTTTCATTGTTCTTGCAAACGGTAACTCATTCAGTATGTCACGAACAGTAAAGATAGAGCCGGACTTATACAATCTATCTCCACGGATGAAACCTCCATTTATCATAGCCAACATGGGATAGTTATTGTCATTTGTATCACTCATGCTAGTTTGTAATACCCAGTGCATCGCATCGGCCACTAGATTTCCACCTGTAGCCTCTCGCCTGCGTACTGAGGACATTCGCGTATCCAAAGGCAGTGTACTATTATCATCTCCAATAGTTGCAATAACATCATCAAGACTAATGGTTGATGCAATTTCTTCTCCAAAGGCAATGTTCATTGCACTTTCATCCGTTTCTTTTCTATACCTCTTGACTATATCAGATGTGGTTGGATCTTCGGGTACTGCTGAATTGACAGCTTCCATCGTCCAAGATGTTGATATGGAAGTAACCCTTGCTGCATCCTTCTCTTCATCTGAGATTGTAACATCTAAATCAACACTACCAACCCAGTACGCGTTCATGCCACATTTGAAGATGAGTACGCCCCCCTCGTTATGCTTCTTCACTACTTCCACTTCTCTACTATCTCCTCCACTACAAATAGTATCCTCATCCTGTTGCTGATTCCGATGAATCATAGTAGCTAAAGGCTCATGTTCATGTCCACCCAATATTAAATCAACACCAACCACAGTATCAGCTGCTAATAATCGATCTTCTACTTCTGACAAGTGTGTAATTGCAACTAATACTTGTGCACCGTGCTTACGTAATCTGATTGCTGTACGTCTGGCAACTTTTATGATATCAGAATCAAATGTAACATCTTTCGATGGACTTGATATCTTGGGTGTTTGTTTCGTAACTAATCCGAATATACCTACTTTGATATTATTTGATAGGTTGTATAGTTTACCATTACCGCATATGTTTGGAAAGTAGTATGTATCCTCCTCATGATCTACTTTCTCTTGCAAATTGACATTACTTCCATCATCCTGTTGTTGTTGTTGTTGTTGTTGTTGTTGTTGTTGTTGTGGATAGTATACATTACTACCCAACCAATCAAAATTCGATTCATATAATCGCTGTTTTAATACTTCATCTCCATAATCAAATTCATGATTACCCAAAACAGCCAAGTCTATATTGATATTGTTCATGACATCAATTGCAACTTTTCCTTTACAATTAACTAATAGTGATGATCCTCCTAACACATCACCATTAACAACTGATAATACCGTTGTTGAGGTATTATTATCTGTAGAATCATTCTCCTTCTTCTTCTGATTGACAAGTTGTTTAATTTTGGTAGCAGCTCGACACCATCCCCCTCGCGGATGATCTGAGTTGTCATCGACATTGTCAAATGAGTAGACATCATTAACACATACAAAGCTTAGTCTATGATGTTTTACTGGCATTTTCAAACGATATTTGTCTTATGGCCGCCTCTCTGTCTCTTCACGTACAACTCTATTACCTACTCATCAATCATCTGAAACATGAACAACAATAACACAAAGTTTTCATTGAGGAAACTCCATAAAAGATAGAGCACCACCAATTGAAAATATAGCCTTATGTATTAATGAGCTGACTAGTGTATATTGGGAAATGACGAGGATGAGGTAGCATTTAATGTGCGTGATATAATTCAATACATTCATATAGTATAGGTATGATATGTCTAATGATTACCCGGTATCCTTTTATGAGACTTTTATGAGATGCCCGATTTTTGAAATTTCCCTATTTTAGGGCCGGGATGGTCTCGGACCTTCATATACAGAGCCTTTCTAGTTCACTGGTTGTTGATTCGCGGCAGGCGTTGGGCGCTGAGGGCTGAGATCGATATTGATGAGTTGAAGCTTTACAATAATGCCCAAAATATTTGGAGAGACAAACAATAACATTGCAGCTAATATGGATAACGAACAGCTATCACCCAGATCGAGAAAGCGTAAGGATTTATTGACATCTGTTGAATTAACAGACGACCAGATTGAGTGAGTTTCTGTGTTTGGTATTTGTTGTTATTGCAGTATATTGAATGATGAGTTGGTTTGCTATATTGCAATTCGATTTTTTTATGTGTGGATATACGGATAGGACTGTGTGTGTATATTATGTGATGTTAGACCTAGTACTAGATCTATATGCTCATTTTACAGTACAGTACTCATTAAATCATTTCTATATATTGCAATACGCACCCATACATCAAAAGTCTCGTACTACAAGATTTAGCAACAGAAGAACAACAATCCAATCTCTTAACAGCAACATTAGGGAAACAAACATGGTCAAGATATATAGTCGAAAATTATTTACAACATTATAAATGGTACAATCCCAATCTACATAAATCAGATGCACCAAACTTATCTAAAGGATGGGCATACTTTGAACACTTTACATTACCACGACGATTTGATAGTAAGAGTGGTGGACATCATATACGTGCACCACCGGGTGAACGGGAGGGTACCAAGTTATACAGTGCCTTTATGACACCACAGGAATCATTATCAGATTGGGGTATTGGTATGGGTATGTACTTCAGTTCATTATCAACACTTTGTATTATATTCATATTAGCGGGGTGTTTAAATATTTATAATATGATATATTACTCAAGTCCAGAGTATGATATATCTCAAATTGAATGGAATTTGGTTGATATGCTACACTTTTCAGTGGTTTGTACTGATAGGGAGTGGGTAGTTTGTGCTGATACTACTGATACAACAAATGAAAATGGTGTAAGTAGTTGTAAGAGTGAAGAAGCTTTGGGATATTGGGATTCTATATTTACCAATTCTTATTATGGAGTTACCGAGGATGGTACTGTACTCATCAACAAGACGACGTGTAATCCGGCCACATTCAAACAGGGAATGGTGAACTATGGCACGCTCATGTTGTTAATACTCTGCATGTCACTGTACATGTGGTACCTATCTAAAAGGGAGATACGATTTGATGAAGATAATACATCAGCACCAGATTATACCGTGGTAGTGCACAATCCACCACAGGACAACGACAAGGCATTAGATCCGGATGAATGGCGTGACTTCTTTGATCAGTTTAGTGATAAGGGTGTTACATTGGTGACCGTGGCATTGAATAATGAAGTACTATTAACCAAATTGGTACAACGTCGAAAGGATATCAAGGCACTCAAACGTTGTTTCCCATCAGGTATGGATGTTGACATTGATAACGAGGGCGCAGTAAATGTTGCTGTAGAGAATGCCAAACGATATCGAAAGGGAGAGGAGGAATCCCAGAATTGTATTGCCAAGTTCTTCAGCTCGATCTTTCTTCCTATATTACGTCGGTTGGGCATCGCCCTTACCGAAGAGACACTATGGAAACGTATACGGACAACTACTGAGGAGATTAAGAAGTTACAACAAGAAGAATATCAAGCAGCCGCTGTGTATGTTACTTTTGAAACCGAGGAAGGTCAACGCACCGCTTTGGCAGCACTCAAGGCTAGCCAAACCGAAATCATAACAAACAAACCAATCACGTTGGATACATCATGTCTATTCCAAGAGCATGTACTTCATATTGAAGAAGCTCCTCCGGTAACAGCCGTGAGATGGAAAGATTTACATTACACAAGAACCGGAGTATGGTTACGGGTGATCATATCCTGCATAATTACGTTTGGCCTAGTAGCTTTTTCGGGAATCATTCTAAATCTTGCCCGTACTAGGGTGAACACGATCCTTTACTCAATTCTACTGTCAACATTCAACTCCCTCATTCCAGTCATCGTACGGTTATTGGTATCCTTTGAGAAACATTGGGATGAAGGGAGCATGCAGGCTAGTCTTTATTTCAACATCACACTCTTCCGATGGGTAAACACGGCAATAGTAACAAGAGTGATCACTCCATTCCTCGTGACCCTTGGAGAGAACAAGATTGATCTCGTAAACACGGTGAATGCACTGATGATCTCTGAAATGATTATAGCACCACTATTGAGGTACTTTGATTTCATGACAATTGTCAACCGTCATATCTTTGCACCACGCGCTAAGACTGAAGAGGAGCTTTTCAGTTGTTTTAAGGGTGGTTGGTACAGTTTGGCAGAGCGCTTCACAGACTTCACCAAGGTGCTTCTGCTCTGTACATTCTACTCGGCAGTCTATCCTCTCATATACTTCCTCGGGGCTGCAATACTGTTTGGACAATACTGGATGGACAAGTTCTTGTTGCTTAGATCATGGCAGAAACAGCCAAAGATTGGTGTAAAGACGGCAGAGTTTAGCCGTACTTACTTCAATACAGCCGCTATTCTACTCGGTGCTATATCATCTGCTTATGTCTATGCTCGTAGTCCATTTACAAACTTGTGCAGTTGTGATATCAACGACAAGGAATGTGGGGCGGTACCAGATACTCAATTCACCAATGTGCAATTGCTCAATGGAGAAACGACAGACATTTCCGAAGATGATTTAAGCAATGAGGTATACTACTTTTGTAATCAAGACCAAATTGGATTCCCCCCAATTCCATCTGCTCAAGATACAAACATTTGGATGACAGAAGATCAAGAGAGATTGTCGAAGATTTATGGCTGGACAGCTTTTTGGCTACTGATATTGTATTGTGTATTTGTCTTGGGGTGGCGTACCATACTAACCGCTCTATCTCTCGTCAAGGGTGTATACAAGGTGAGCATATGATAAGTATCTTTGTCTTCTTCTAATATTATCATCCGACTCACTCATATCCATATAATCATGCGTCGTTTATCAGCCAAGAGGTGTTGATCAGCACAAAGATTACAGTAGTTGTATTGGATTCGAGACATTTGGTTACATTCCAAGATTAGATGTGCCAGGGTTTCACTTCCCTCTGCTTTGTGCCAATATCGATGACATCGATGTTAAACTAATAGGTTGGAAAGACCCGAACTGTCAAAATGATACAGATGAACATCGAAACTATGACGATCATAACTTGATATTTGATGTAAAACATGACAATTTACATCGATCACGAAATGAAGCAGCTACCGACACCGAAAGTGAGGTCAGGAGGGAAAGGAAGAAGAGACCAATCTTTAGTATCATAAAGCACTACCCACCGGCCTGGGCACTCAAAGCCAAGATTGCTGCTCTTGAGAAGAAGAAGTAAGATCTGGTAGTGGAGATAGACAAGGATGTTAGCAATAGTGAGAGTGAGATCCTCTAACTGTCACGACTTCTCCTGACCACAGCTTGAGTATAGCCAAAGAAGAAGAGAGGAGTGAATGATGGCATGAGCATTTACAGCAAGATGCTTACCTAATGTATAATCTAAATCATCACACCCTTGGGACGGTATCCTTTTGTAGCCTCCTCTATCCTTATTTGGCATAAGACAAAGAGACTTAGGCTTTGGTTGATGAGTAGTGTCAGTGTACTACTAGTTGATTACATTTACAAAGATTTCATCTTGAGACAAACCTATTCTATATCCCTCTATGTCTATACAATACAAAACTTGAGTCACAGACACAGAGCTTTCAATGTCATCGCTAAACCTATTCTAATTATTCAACCTGTTCTAGTATACAGTACAAAACTTGAGTCACAAAGCTCTCAATGTCATCTCAAGATATTCATTAATGACACATTGATGCTCATGTGTTCTCATCTCTTTACATAGCATCCCGGTTATGAGGTTCTTGTAGCATCTCTACAAAGTCAGGTCCTCGTGGTACTATAGAAAACTTGTTCAGGTCGGGATGAGAGCAATAGTAATGCTCCTTAATCTGATGCATATTAACAGTTCCAGCTACTCCTTTCATTTGATATATCTCACGGCAGTAGTTTAGAAGTGTTGGTGAGCTTGCCACTGATCGGGTATTACATTTGAAGTAGACTGTATAGACTTCGTCGAACCTTAGAAGTGTTACGAAGAGACGAATGTCTGACAAAGTAAACTTATCACCGGCTATGTATTGTTGTTCAGACAGAATCTCTTCTAGTCGATCGAAGGACTCTGTAAGCTCATTAATAGCTCTATCATATGCCTTCTGACTCTTTGCAAAGCCACATCTATTTGTATAAGAAGAAACATAGTAAAGGTGAGCATTAGAAAGTGAGGAAGTAGTACCATAGTCTTGACGAGTTGCAAGATACTTCTACTTACCTATACACTCCATTGTTTATTGCCGGGTATATCCATTCGTCAACCTCTTTCATCTTTGATATCAACTCCTTCGGTTCAAGATCAATATCAGGATTCGCAGCCAGAACATTAAACTCTGAATTGAGCATACGTATAATCTCGGAAGATTCATTACTAACTATTGTCTTGAGCTTCTTATCAAACAATATTGGAACGGTATACTTCCCTTCTGTATCCCCAACCTTTTCATATACTTCTCTAATACTCCGTGCATTAAAGTGTGGATCGGGCATGTTCTCAGGATAGGATGATGGAAACGGTCCACCAAGTCCTATCGAATTGCTAATTGGTTGACCGTCTGGATTTGCGAATACCCAACCGCAGTGCTTGTCGTCGTCATCTTTGGGATTAGTCCGTTGCCATACGGGCATGACAATAGTTATCGATATGACATCTTCTAGACCTTTCAATGCTCGTGTAATGAGTGTTCGATGAGCCCATGGACAGGCAGCTAGTGATTGAAGAGGAGATGGGGATATGCAGATGAGACATGAGAGAGGACTCGTCGTTATATATCATTTAGCTTTACACATTCTATACTCACCTGCAACATACAAATGGTATCGATCTTTCTCTGGTTGGAATGTTAATGAATCTTTCTTAACCCAATTACGCCATACGGCATCAGTTCTCTTGAATGACCCATCAGAGCCCATCTCTGTTCATTGCAACGATATAGGTATGACGATGACGATGAGATGATCGATTATGTGCATATTATGTTAGTAGAGGTGAGAGATATGAACTATTGCAATAACATCAATATACAATTGCAATTGCAATATACTTACCATCGAGAGCTGTCTTGACAATCATATTAGGTGGCATACTTGCAATTGCAATGGTAGAGAATCGAGTTGTTGATGTTGATGAAAGTAGAATTAAATTCTTGACACGAGATGTGAGCATAATATGATACCGCCAATTTATGATTGCTTTTATTATCTACAACATACTGGCATGGTGGGACGGCGTTATTCTTCTATCGGCTCCGCTATGCTCTGATTGAAGAAGAGTTGATGAGCTGTTTTTACAACCTCGCCGAGCTGTGATATAAGTCAAGTATGTAAGAATAGAACCTTCTCAGCAATATTACTAAAAATGCAGCATTGGACAAGATTTGACTGACTCATTGCATGGTACCAGACTCATTGCATGGGGGTGTTCAGGTGTAAAGTTTATTGAAACAGATCATCAGGAATACAATATCATGTGTCGTCCTCCTACATCCAAGCAGCTAGGCAAGAAGGCTTCAATCGTATGGTCATCTCTAGTTGAACATATCATTAAACTTACACTTTACTCTGCATTTCTAATCCATGCAATTCAATCGACACAACGATCAACAACCAACTTTTCTTATGCAGTAAACATATGCATTAGTTTAGTATCATTAACTTTAATCAAATCAGAACTAACAGTACTAATTCAACGTATACAACGAAAGTTACCACCAGGCTATCTAGGTTTTCCCATCATTAGGGATATTAAATTCATATTATCCACAACTAATGGTGGTGTACAACAATCGTTAGATTATGCACGACGAAATTATGGTACAATGTTTAGTCAAACCTTCTTTGGCCAAACCAATATAGCAATGGGCGGACAAGATGATTTACTTTGGTTATTCAATAATGATCGTAAAGCATTTACTGAAATTGCATGGCCACCCAACATTGTGATGCTACTCGGTCCCGGAGCGGTTGCCAATCAAACAGGAAAGTATCATCGTGTCCTTCGTAGATTATTGGAACCATATTTTGCAAACAAATTTGTGACCAATTACTTGAAATGTATGGATGATACTACATTACAGAATTGGATGATTGGTCAAGTAGTGGAGAGTATCAATCAAGTGAAGTATTTAAAATGTATGCTTTGCGATTGTTTCATGTTAGTTCATTTGGACGGGCCGATGAGGATGTTATTGCAACATTGCATGATGATTTCAAAACCTGGATTGGTGGATTCATGGCTGTTACAGTGAAACGTATCAGGGGTACTGCATTTGATGAAGCAATGAAAGCAAGAGATCGAATCTTGGATACTGTTGATATGCTCATTGATGACTTCATTAAAGAGAATCCCGAGGAAAGTGAACGGGCACAAACTACCATTATTGGAAGATTGATATATGGCAAGGATAAGGACAACAATCGTATGATGACACGAGATGAAATGAAGGATAATATATTGAATCTAATCTTTGCTGGACATGATACAACATATGCCTCGATATCGACTTTGCTGTATCATTTGAGTGAGAATCCAGATGCAATGGAGGCATTAGCCGAGGAGGTATCTACATTGAAAGAGCCTTTGGACTCGGATGAATTGAAGAATGCACCGGTGTTGAATGCATGCATTCATGAAAGTTGGCGTATGGATCCACCAGTACTCGGCAGTTTCCGTAAGGTTGCAGATAAGGATGTTCATCACAAGGGATACACCTTTGACAAGGGTACAACATTCAACTACAGTATCCTAATGGCAACTACTGATGAAAGTTTATACAAGAATCACGATCAGTTCAACATGAAACGTTTCTTACCCACAGATCATCCACGATATGATCCTCAAGTTGATTCGAATATCGATCCTTTGGCAGGGCGTACAAATTACCCAATCTTTGGTGGCGGAACTCATGTTTGTTTGGGAAAAGCCTTTGCTCAACTCGAACTGCGTGTTCTGGCAGCTCGTATGTTGAAACATTATCAAGTCGAGGTACAGAATCCAAAGAAGTCGTTCTTCCCTGTGAATGGTTGGAATGTTGAGTTCAAGCTTACCAAGAGGAAGGATGTATAAAAAACAAGTAGTCATACTCACCCGCCGAGAGAGGAGCAAGGAGCAATACCGGCAGGGCTTTGTATAGAATGTCTATAAAATAAGCCAATAGGACGGTTTATCTTTTACCTTTTCTTTCGTAGAATGTTTATTTGATGATATTCTAGACTGACTATGAATCTGTATTACATAAACTGATACTCATATTACGTCTCATTCAATTGGTGGTGTAGTCGGTGACTGTATACCTAACAGAGTTTCTCATTATTTCATGAAAACTGATATTTGTTGTGTGGACTGAAGGTGATTGATAGTATGGATTCCTCTAACGATAACGCCGCCGCTCTACCTTCAGCTAAGGCTGTATCATCCTCTTCTACATCTACTGCCGCCGCTGTATCAAGCTCTAAAACAGTCTCTGAACACTTAGCTCAAACACTCCATACTCTCGACCAACTAACAACAATATTCTCCTTTCCTCACCACCTGGCCAAGTTAGCAATTGATACCTGTGGCCCAGAAGACATAACAACATGCTATAATTGGATATTAGATAATCATAGTAATGAAGTAGAAGATTGTGGTGGTCCAGTCGTACCTATTAATGATTGTCCACATATTAATAATCATGTTAAGTTTGCAATTATTAATGATAAGATGCAACTTATTACAACTGACAATAATAATATTGCAACTGATACCAATAACAGTGGTAGTATGAGTAGAAGCAGTTCATTAACAAATTGTTGTCAAGAATTTACCAACCTATGCTGTATTGATGAAAGTAGTGATATAATGACAGCTAAATGTCAATATTACAATGAATGTAATATGAAGAATAAACGTACAGGGAGTAGGAAACGATTACGTAGTGAAGATGAAAAGGAGAGAATTGGACAATTAAAGTGTGAGGAAGATTATGAAGATACTTGTACAAAGGTGGCAGGAGACGGGAAGGAGAAACAGTTAACTTGTCCATCAGGCGAAAACTGGATTTGTTTGGAGTGTGGTGCATTAATGTGCTCACGATATGCCAATGGACATGCCAAGTTACATTATGAAGATACAAAGGACGAAGAAAAGGCAGCAGCGGCAGCTGGTGGTGGTGGTATTGGTGGCGGCGAGGGTGGAGGAGCGGCAGTAGGACACTGTATTGCGGTTAGTTTGGCAGATTTAAGTGTTTGGTGTTATGACTGTAACGCTTATTTACATCATCCAAAGTTGAATTTGTTGACAAAACATTTGGAGAGGATTAAGTTTGGTAAGGATGAAGCAAAAGACAGTGGGGTTGCAACGAATGATTTAGATGAAAGTGGGGCAGCAAAGAAGGCGGCAGAGAGTTCATTGGAAACTGTTAAGCCATCACCAATCAACAAACGGAAGAGTCAGCCAAGAAAACTACCCCCAGAACAAATCGGTACAGATGTCATGGTATCATCAACCCAAACTCTTCCAAAACAAAAAGACAGTGACGATAACGACAAGAAAATGGGTGGCAATCAATCAGAAAGTATCAATAGTAATGATAATGACAGTCGAGTTGATGAGATTAATTCATCCGATGATGAATCAGATGAACAGGCTGCCATGATTGCATCACTTCTTCAAAGTGAACACGGGGAGGCATTACGTGCCTATTTGGCTAGGTTTGAATCATATGACACATCTGACATGGGACAGTGTGTACCCATGAATATGCCAAAGCCGCCTACTTTTCCTGACGAGGTAGCAGACTTTTTACAATCACCCATGTGTAAATCAATTATTGTTTTGGCGGGGGCTGGTATGTCTGTCTCTTCAGGAATTCCGGATTTCAGATCAGCTGGAGTGGGATTATATGATACTTTACGTCCTGAGTTATTAACCGCGTCGGAGTTGGAACAGGCTTTGATTGAAGATGACCCGACCTTGGCACTTGACAAAGGTATGTTTCTCGAGAATCCACTCCCCATGCTTGAGACCAAACGAAGTTTCATATTAGGTACATATGAAAGAAAGTGGAAAGCAACACTGGCACATCGATTCGTTGAAATGTTACATACTAAATTGGGAAAACTCACGAGGTTGTATACACAGAATATCGATGGATTGGAGTTACAGACTCAATTACCTAAAGAAAAAGTTGTACCGGTGCATGGCACCATGGCTGCTGCCGCTTGTGAAATGTGTGGTGAGGAAATGAACTTCGATGAGTTCTGTGGCAAAGTAAGGACAAATATCAAGGATATTACAGGTCTAGATTATACGGCTCCGGCACAATCAACTCCAATTGTTTGTCAAGCATGTCAAAATCCAACAATGAAGCCAACGATCGTTTTGTTCAGAGGCCAAATGCCTGCAGACTTTCATGTGAAGGCCGCTCAAGACTTGCCAGATTGTGATCTGTTGATTATCATGGGCACGTCTTTAACGGTAGCGCCTGCAAATAGTCTTGTGTATCGTATCCCACCAACTGCTCTTCGTATCGTTATAAATAATGAGCCAGTTGGTCGACGATTGGGTATCGATTACAGTGAAGACTCTCTACGAGACGTATGGGCTAGTGGATACACGGATGAGTCTTGCCTAAACTTGGCAGAGAAGATGGGATGGTTAGATGATTTAGCCGGTATCGTAGAAGAATTGCCTGATAGTTCGGCAGAGCTTCTTAGAATACGATTGGCTCAACGACAAGAGGAAGATGGAGCTCTAAAGACCGAAGAGGAGTGATAGTTTTAATTTGTACAAAGAGTCATTGGGCAGATTGTAGTGTGTAGATCATATAGATAGAGGCAGAGGATTGTATATCTAGCTAAATAGACTGTTATCTCAACTTTAACCCAAGTCCCCTCCCTTTGGCACTAGCGAGCTTGCGTTGGAGTAATGATGTTTCATCCCCTGATTCTTCACTACTACTTCCTATACTAATAACCTCCTCTACTTCCTTCTTATCTAGCCAGTCTCCTGGCTCTCCAATTCCAACTACTTCCCTGCTGGTGGTATCCATATCATTACCCTTCCTGCGCTTCTTCTTGTCTGATATCAACTTTACTACAAGGCCTGGATGGTTCTCCGCCGCTTTTCGAACATGAGGTGGCATAGAATCTAATTCATCCTTAATATCCATATCATCTAACTCCGAGATTTCTCTCTTCTTGCTCTGTATCTTGACCTCGTTTTCCCATTCCGCTGTCTTCTTCTTATCGCCCACTTCTATTTTATTCGGCGAGGGGGTAATTGGCATAGACTTTCTGTTGTTTGTAGTGGATTGTTTTGTTGCAATTGTACCATTTGTTGATGATGGCTTATCGCTCTCCTCTACTGATTCTTTTGCAACAGCAGATAAACGAGATGACTTGCGTCCAGACTCTTCTTCTTGTAACTTTCTTGCCAATTCATAATCGGCTGTTTCTGAACGAGTAGTCTTACGACTACGTCGAGGCATACTTGATGCGATACGATCTTCCTCATCCTGAATCTTTTTAGCAAGCAATAAATCATTCCTATCTTGCCGTAATTTATCTGCAATCTTCCTACCCTCTATACCTCGCCACAATCGTTGGATATTTGCAGCTACTTTCCTCTTTGCTCGTCGTTTTTGACCTAATTTAATGTAGTATTCCACCATTGTTATTGTATTGTTAGTTAGTGTAATGATGTGTATGATGTTCCCCTTTTCCTCCCCCCAAAGATACCAAAAATATTTGTATACTTTGTCACAAGGATAAGATCTTTTTAGTACAATTCTATATGAGAATATCAACTATATATTAGAGAACAAAGAACATATAACTAGGCCATTGGCGGTTGCCACCTAGCTTGTTGACAGGGTGTATGATATATTATTGTGGACATAGTCAAACTTTTCTCAATCATGCAAATTTGCAAAGCGGTATCCTTTTTCTCTCCCCGGTCTCGATCTTGATGGCTCGTGATTCGTGATGGCATACAATCATGCTATACATATAATAAGATGGAAGAAGCAGCGCATATCATAAGCAACGACAGTGGTAAGGTGGTGGTATCCTTAGCTCTCTCAATAAAAAGACATAGTTATCATTATTACACAAAATATTATACATAAAAAGATGATGGCAAGAGATGATAACAATGTTATCTCGTACGGCTCTCTCAATAAGACGGAGGTGTCATTAGAATCAAATCAAAACATTTCTATCAGTCATGATGTCGTCAATCATGGACATCCATATAGTGACGGACCAGTTGATACAATCGTTAGTGATAAGAGATCAGATAATAATGTTACATATTGGAGTTTAATCAGAGATAATGAAGGTTTTAGATACTACCTCATGTCATACTTAGTCACACATGCCGGTGAATGGTTTACATACGTTGCAACTATAAGTTGTATTGAACAGATCCACAATTCAAATGGTACTATATCAAGAACTTCTATATCGATACTTGTTTCATTACGCCTTCTACCAAGTGGTTTGTTTTCATCAATAGGGGGAGTACTTGCAGATACATATGACAGGAAGCAGATTATGTTCATGTTAGATTTGCTTGGATCATTAGTTGCTTTGTTGTTTCTTCTCGCATACCATATGAAAAGTATCACGGCATTATATATTGCAACAACATTACAAATGAGCGTCGCTGCTATATATGAACCATCTCGTAGTGCAATAGTCAGTATGCTTGTTGACAACGAAGAGAGTTTAAAGAAAAGTATAACAATTTCTGAATTAGCATGGAGTGTCATGACTAGTGTTGGATCTAGCTTGGGTGGTATAGCAACATCACGCTTGGGGGTACCAGCTTGCTTCTTCATCGATAGTATTTCATACTTCATAAGTGCACTACTGATATACAATATCCAGGGCGATAGCTTCGTTGCAACGCCAGAATCCAAAGCCTCATCGGATACAAATGATGGATTCTTTAGTAGAACTATAGACGGGTTTATATACCTTAGATCAAAGCCTTGGGGGGCATTTGTATTCCTCAAGTTCTGTGCTGCAATGATTTACGGAGCGAGTGATGTATTAAATGTATCCTTCTCGGAACGAGGAGACGATGGTGCTCTTGATATGGACAGTAGCAGTGAACGTTTAGGGTTACTGTTTGGTGCTGTTGGAGCAGGCTGTTTCTTGGGGCCTGTTCTTGTTGATAATTTCACTAGTATGGACCGAGTCCAATCAATTGAAAGAGCATGTATCTTCTCATTTGCTGCCATGACTGTGGGCTGTTATGGATTGTCTAATGTAGGCGGATTTCTATGGGTTTGTTTGTTCACTTCGATAAGATCAGCTGGTTCGTCTATAGTGTGGATACAATCGTCTCTTCTGCTTCAAAAGTACTCTGCTAATGACATGCTTGGTAGGGTGATGTCTATAGACTATGCCCTGGCAACTCTTAGTGAAGCTTTCTCTGCAATGGTTGGTGGCGTTGCCCAAGACAGATTAGATCTATCAGCTGAGAATGTGTCCTTTCTAATGAGCTTGGTAGGGTTTGCAACTTTTATAATATGGAGTATATACCTCACATTGATACGAAATTAAGATACTTAAGATACATATAGTGGTGCATTGATAGATATTAGCTTAAAGCTAGCTACACTTAGATAACTGCTTCCGACTATACTTGATTATTGTGAACTATAAGTAATAAGAGAAGAGAGGCAAGTGTTAGATATAATATGATGTGTGGCCGATATTACTTCTCACACCCTATTAACCTTGAGGATGGGAAACCTTAGACAACCAAGAACTTAATGTTGGGTCCTCGCAACTCACAAATGAAAAGATTGGCGAATGCTCATCACCAAAAAGGCGAGTATCAATCATGCAGTTCACTATCCAGTCCAATATCAGTCTCTCCCAAGCGTAGTTCTCGGAAGCCAATCGGACTGGGGCTTTGGAAAGAATTCACCCGAAGGTAAAACTGCCGCCGCCTTGGGAGATGAAGGCCAATGCCAACTGCGACACACGATAAGCGATGCTGAATAGCCTACTCAAGAAGTGTGCCGACCCTCAAGTCAAGTGAATGATACCCTTCCTCTAGCCGACGAGAATCCATCTTATCATTTGCAGTGTGGCAAACTGGATAGCTGGTAGGATATGAGACTCAAATTGTCTAGCCAACTAACCAAATGCCACACGAGAACCCGTTTTCTCCGACATATAATAGACTAATAGAAACTTACGTTCTCTCCTCTGTACTCGTGCTATATCTCCCAACTGTTGTGATAAGAGCGCGAAATGTATTAGTATAACCTTCCATGAGCAATAAATAAGAACTGCGTAAACACCAAAGAATGTGCGGCCAATGTCTCCTCTACACAACATCAACGTTATCAGAGCCTTTTTTATCATCAGCCGCTTCTTAATAATGACAAGTCCAAGAATAAAGTGATCTGGCAATATAATTGGTCTTCTCATCATTTGATATTGGGTTGTTTGTTTGATAAATGAAAAGATGTATTGGATGTCATTATGAAAAGAGGAAGTATCAATCATGCAGTTCACAATCCAGAGTTCCGTCGCTCCAAAACTCTGTGCAGCAAAGCATAACTATAACTGACAGAGCACTTCTACTTCTGGGGCGTCTGATGTGCACGCCTTGGCCTGGTTGCCAGGGAGCTTTACATGCCTGTCAAGATGGCATCAAATCATTGTCCAACTTACATCCGTATATCATGCTCCCCTACTGATTCGTCTAAGAACCCCCGAAGGGTTAACAGACGCTACAAAGCAGTGGTTGCATGAGACTAGAAAGCCACGTTGGGTTACCAACAGTCTGGAGACAACCCGCAAGTGAAGTGAATGATACATCCTCCTTTGCAAATAAACATCCATCTTTTTCATTATGCCTTGTGGCAGGCATGAAATATTCTGGTATGAGTTGCGTTAGCAGCCAGTATATTTCAAAGAGATATGCCACAATAACAACCCGTATTAACTCTCAATATCTTCTCGATGTCCAAGCAACAATAACTCATACATAACATAAACAATTTACTCACATCATATGCCACTTCCCAAGTAAATGTGCATATGATATGCACATCTCATTCACCATCCCTTCTTCTTCCTACTCTTTTCATATTTATTCTTCTTCTGAACCTCCTTCCAATCCCTATCCTTCCATTCACTCAACTTCACTTTAATAGGTCGACTACCTAACCAACTTTGATCCATTTCACGTATCGCCTTGGCACAATCTTTAGCATCTAACAAACTAACAAATCCATATCCTCTTGATTTACCATCTGTTTTATTATACATTACTCGTGCCATATGGAACGATGGATATTTCTTAAAATGATTTTCTAAATGTCCCTGTTTTAAATCTTTGGCTAAGTTACCGACGAATAAACGAAAGTCATTTGTTGGCCATTGGACTAATGTTGGATCTTGCCATGTTGTTCCTGCCGCGGAACGGACGTGTACTTTTGTTGGATCAGATGCTTTTGCTATATTTTGATTATTTGGTGGCAATGGTGGTTGTTGCTGAGTATTATTATTGGTAGTATAGTTGTTGTTTGGCGGAGGTGGAACTGCAGCAGCTTGTTGCATAGGAAGGTTGCCGGAGGGTGGTGCTGATATTGAAGTTACAGGAACAGAAGATGCAACAATAGACTTTACAGGTACTGATGATGCAACTGATACCTTGATACGCTTTGCCGGACGTTCCTCCTCCACTTCATCTTTTGATGGCTGTTTTGTTGCTATAGAAGTATCAGCCTCATTTTTATCCTCCTTATTTGCAGCTGTTGCTTCCTCTTCTTCTTGTACTTCCTTCACGGCATTATCGATATCATCAAAGAAGGCATCTAGATCATCATCTGCGTCCGCCATGGTTAACGCGGTGGATATATCGACCAATCTAGCTAGCACTAATAATTGAAGTACAATATTTAGGCGCAGCTCGCTCAACTCTCTCAAAAAGTCATCACCACCACCAATTGAAAATATAACTTTTTGTATTCAGAATTCAGCACATTATTGGGAATGAATGATGTACGCCCATGTACTGTGTTGTGATATTATTATATTACATTTATATAAATGATACTTATCTCCTTCTCTCTGTGTCCGGTATCTTTCAATCCCCGCGCGGTATCCTTTTAGTTACGACTTCGTTCTCTTCATGTGGTCTGAGATCAATGTAATGCTCTGAAAGTCAAGGATATACCTCTCACACATCTTTTCTATAGTTGGTTGATACGGGAGCTTGCCAATCAATGTACTTGTATCATAAATAATATAGTAGGATACCCTAGGTCCAAAATTTCAGAATCATTTGTCAGTGTCAGATGTATCATTAGGGCACAGTGAGATGTAGGGAGGAAGTATTAGACATAAACTCAACCTATATTATAACACTGATTTACAAGTAACATGGTACTTAAAGTGTACCTCTTCACTCCCTATTTCCCTATATCCTAAACATGTTCATCCTCTTTATCTAGAGTTAGAGGATGATCGTCAAATTTGTCATTGTCGACTGCAGTAGCTGCCCCATTTAAACTTTCCGTTGTTGAGCCTTTCGTACTAGTAGTCAACTCTCCGAGTTTATGTGCCGATTCCACCCATTTCGTGTATTGTCGTCCCTTGCCCTTAGCTACAACTCCAAGCTCACCTTCATCATCATACCGTTCTGTCATTCTAAAGTCATAATTGGGTGCGTCCAATAACATACGATAAGTAACGGGTGATATCTGTATCTTCATCTTCTTCGATGTCTGTTCCATTCGTGCAGCAAGGTTGACAGTATCACCAAATAAAGTGTACTTGGGCAGGTTTGTACCAGCAACTCCTGCAACAACTGATCCACTGGCCAGACCAACACGGATGAAAACTTGAGCCCCGGATGATTCGACTCTGAAATTCTTGACAAGTTCAATTATATCCAAGGCAAAGAGTGTGACTTTTTCAGCGGCGGCTGGCCCTGTGCATCTCTTGGGACAGCCTCCGACAGCAAGATACGCATCTCCGATAGTTTCTACCTTGAATATCTTGTGCTTTTGTAAAACTTCATCAAACTTCGTATATAAGGCATTTAACATTTGCATCACTTCCTCGGGGCTCATCTCAGCCGACATGCTAGTGTATCCTACGATATCACTGAAGAAAATAGTGACCATATTATACTTCTCAACAACTGTACGACCTTTCCGCAACTTTCGTATCGCATGGGGAGGTAATAACTTACCAAGGAGGCGTTCATGTTCCTTCTTCGAGACCAATACCAAAAGCATGAGAATCATGAATGCAAATGCTGCACAAAAGACAATGGGATAAGCCCATTTCTTATAATTGGGTGAGAATCCATCATTATATCCAACACTAATAACCCAATCATTATCTCCCGTATCAAGACTGAGTGTGACATTATCCTTTTCAATCAGATATGACTTGGCCGACTCGGCAATCGTGACAACATTCGTCTTCCCATCTTTAATATCTGTACGTGTTAATTTGAATTGACTCTTCTCCGCTTCGAAGTTCTCATATATCTCGCTATCATCCTTTAATGTTTTCCAGTTCAACAACACAACTACAAATCCCCAGCAGGGGTATTCAACGTCGTCTACGACCATGGAATGTTTCCATGGCTTAGGACCTTGATTTGGAAAGTTGATTGCTAAACGGGCAATGAATGTTTCTCCCCCTTGAATCAAGTTCAATGGACCAGCTGTAACCACGCCCGGAGCCGGGACCGTAGCCCTGGCAATACCCACACGATTAGGATCATTCAGTAAATCATGTCCCCACGCGCCCGTATTATTCATACACCATCCACCTTCAAAATCCTCACAGTTTACCATCGGATAGATCATTGATACAACACCCTTGGGTGCCAATTGTATATTCACTAATGCCTTACCTAATCCAGAATTTGTCTTAATTCCACTTGCAATACTATCAAATTTCGATTGTATTGCTTTACCCTGTTCAGTTGTAAATACCTGTGACATATCACGATGTGTTACATTCCGCATTGGATCGATTGGTGCACCATCAAAATTACTACAATCCTCCATTGATGGATCGCATCTATCACCAATTAACTCATCCAACTTGTGAAATTCTGGCAATTCTTTAATAAACTGTGCCATCGTAAATAATGGTACGAATGCATTCTCCAATACCCTAACAAAAAACAAGTCCGTCTGTTCCGCTACCGCTAATGCTGTCTGTTTCCGACTATTGGTCGCCGCGTTATCGAATCCATATACTATTAACAAGCCACAGATACTCAAGACAATAAATAGTATTATACATGGTACTAACACCGAGGGGGTAGTTACTGCCGTTTTTAATGTAATGCCCATCCATTCTATTGATGATTTGATATTATGTGATATGTATTGCATATTGCATAGTACCTTCTTCTCATCTTCTTCATAATCAGATTCGGATAGTAATGATTGTGATTCCCATAAGTCGGACTTACGCATAACCTTGGACCATAAATTAAACTGAGACTGGGAGGAAGACCGTCGTGAGGCTTTTGATGATCTCGTTGTTGTTGTAGTGCCGTCTCCTTCTGTATCGACACTGTCTGCGTATGAGACGCGTTTGGTTTGGATGATACGTTCTTTGATATTGATGTTGTTGTTGGTAGTAGTAGTATCATTATCTGATTGTAATGTCAGAGTATCGCCATTATGTGTCTTATCCGTAGGTCGGCGGTGTTGAAGTTGTTCATCAGATTTATCATCTTGTGCAGTAGAAGATTGAGCTGGGGAGATATTAGCATGATCATTATCATTATTATTAGACGATCTTTCTCCCGATCTATCGCTGATGTTGTTGTCCTCCATATGTACTATCTTATTGCAATCCTACCTACTAACATATACTATTTCAATGAAGGCAGTAAGTAATAGAGATTTCGAAGTTTCAACTAAACGACCTCACAATTATAAAAGGAGCAAGAATCATGACACGAAGAGTTCAGAAATGGATAAACCGTGAAAAACTGATCTAGAGAGTATGTTGATAGTATACCAATCCTCTCCAATCCTATCTTATGGTAATCGTTGCAAAGAGGCTTATTGACATCATTCAGTTTGCAAAAACTTCAACTTCATTTCTACGTCATATATCACCACCAATTGAAAATAGAAACCTTCTATGAGCCAATCACAATACGATATAGGGAGATGATGGGGACGATTATCCATGAAGGTAGTATTTGATCTGTTGTGATTTACGATATTAGATTGATATCGATACGTAAGTCATAGACTCTCATAATATTATTATTTGCTCATTCTATCATCTATCTCACCTATTCTCACCATCACTCCTGCTTTGTTTGAGATCCCCCGCTGTAGGCTGTAGGTATCAAAATAAAGAGAAATGGATCGTATTGCAATAGCCAGAAGGGCTCTAAACAGTACGTCTTCAAGTAGGCGTTCATTTCTGAGCAGATCTGAAGCTGTATGCTGCAATAGAAATGCATCAATTTTGAGCACAAGATGTGCTCATCCATCAATCATTCATCGTCAATTATCCTCTCTACCAACCCCATCTAACTCATCATCACTACAATCAAAAGAAGATAATGAACTAGCAGTAGATCCATATGCACACCTACTACCAATAGACTATACAACCTCATCAGTTATTACCGGTGAGGAATCACAGGAGAGTTAATGTGGTTTTGTTGTGTGTTATTGTGTGTTTAATGTTAAGACTCGGCCATTCGAATACTTATTTGAACTTAGTTGGACTTTTATTTAATTGCCTTTTGCAAGTCATACGTGCTAACAGAAGTTACTCTCATCTCTCTTTTCATCTTCATGAACCGTGTGAAACGCGCATATCTTTCAGATATTAGAAATACAACTATTACCAAATCAAATGGTCCGTGCTGAGAGTGGTGCTATGCTTTACATGACTGATGGTGTACATATGGAAACTAGTATGGGATTGGGCGGTAGTAGTAGTGGTGGATTAAGTGCTGGTTTGACAAGAATGATGACTGGGTAAGACAATGCTTTGTAGAGTTCATTGATCTAGTGTATTTGAATATGTACTAATCTGATGTTCCTTTCTCCTATGATACCATGGCATAATATAGACAAAACCTAATGGTATCAGACTTTACATATAAAAAACAAGATGGATCTGGCACAATTGCATTAGGTACTGACTTCCCAGCAAAGATATTACGATTTAGTTTAAATGAATATCCAAATGCAAAGTTAGTTTGTCAAAAGGGAGCCTATTTAGCTGGTAGTCACAGTGTTGCAATGGAAATGGCATACACCAAAAACTTTTCTTCTGGTTTCTTTGGTGGTGAAGGTTTTATATTGCAAAGTTTACAGGCTACCAATGTTGATGGTAGTGGTGATGAGACTGTATTTCTAAAGGCATATGGTACAGTAGTTAAGAAGGATCTGAAGGAAGGCGAAACACTACGTGTATCATCTGTTTCGTTAGTTTGTATGACTAGTGATACTGATTATGATGTTAGTATGATGCCTGGTGAGTAGTGTTTTACATCTTTTCTGACTTGTTTGAGTTGTTGTTTCTAATGTCAATACTACGCATCTCATCTCATCATTATGAAGGATTCAAGAATGTAATGTTTGGAGGAGAAGGGTTATTCGTCACAACATTGACCGGACCCGGGAGTGTCTGGTTACAAGGCATGCCTGTAGATAGAATGGTGAGTGAAATAGCAAGGCATATACCCAGTGGAGGAGGAATTGGATTGGGTATACCGATTGGAATGGGCGGAGGAGGTGGCGGAGGAGAAGGAGCGGCAGATGACATGGCCGCGGGAGAAGCGACCGGAGAATTGGCAGCCGAGGGCGGAGAAGAAGATTCAGTAGATGCGGATCGGAATACCTTTGTTGCATCGTCTGGAATGGAATCATCGTCAGATCCAGAGTCATCAGAATCTTTATTTGGTGATGCGGCATATGGAGGTAGTGCACCAGAGCAGACAGATACCACATCATCATCTTCTTTTGGTAACGAAGACAGCTTTTCTAGTACTTCCGATGACTTTTCAAGCAACGATGATAATATGCCCGAGTTTGAAGAACCAACCATGACAGAGGAGCAGTTTGAGGATGACGGCACTACATTTTCAACATATGACGAAGGTTCTGAATCAACAGCTGGAGATACAGAAGGAGTTGATATGCCCACCGATGATGAAGGATCGGGTCTTTTCGGACAACTGTGGGATATGTTTAGAGACTTTACAGATGATGATTAATAGGTAAAGCTGCTTAGATAGAATCACGAGTGAAATGATTGTGATACCCGCTAATAACCCGTTCACGGATTACCTCAGTTCCCCCTCAAAGACATGAAAAAAGGCCGGAGAGAAGCCACATTGTTGCTGAAAGTGTCAGGTGTTCTTTGACACGAAAGATATCAACACCATAGTTTGTTTCTATCTATTTGACTGCAACTAGCCGAACATACTTCGATTAGATTTAGATAAACTCTAACATCATGCCTAAAACTTGTGCCAACGACAAATGTGCCTGTGATGAAGGCTGTGCCTGCTGCCCAAAGGATAAGTCTAGCTGCTCATCGTGCATGTGTTGCAAACCTCGAGATGAGGGGAAGGGATGTGGTGGATGCTGTATTGATGGTACCCCCTGCTGCTCTTCATGTGGATGTGAGAGTGGTAATTGCAAATGTGTAAAGGATTTTGGTACTTTGCCACACTAAATGGAGATTGGAGGAGATTGGAGGTGAGGATGATGTGTGCGGGGATAGTTGATGTTGATAGTTGATGTGTCAAGAGGGGTGGATTTTAGGGCGGAGAGTTTGTACACTGATGATGGTACACTGATGATGTTTCAACATGTCAAATAAGAGGCGAATGGGGAGTGAGATTGAGAGAGGATATGATAGCTCACTGATTCGGGCAATTGATCAAGAGAATAACACAGGAAACAGTTGTGTGGACTTAAATTAGTAAACATTTCATTAATACCTCAGAAAATATGGTACATTTTGAACTTTTGCTTTATATACCACTTACTTATATGGTGTATGCATTGAAATAGATGGTACCACAGCTTGTTGATAATTGATGTGGTAAAAGACTGTGGAGATAACTAAGTCATAAACATTCTTTCATATGTATTGCAGCATATGTATAATATGATAATCAAATGATTGATAATGTACTAGCTTATGAACAATTGATTTGATTCACTTCTTATCAGTCAGCCAATCACAAGGAAAGAGTCTTTGCACACCAAGTATGCTTGTGGGCTCCCCTAAATGAGCAGTTATACCCCCAGTAAAATTATATGAATAAAACATACATGTAATACTCTTCTTGGATCGACTAGTCTTGAATTGTTTCTTCTCTGGTTCCATGTAGACCATAGAGTAATGATATGTTGTAACTTTTGGTGGGTAGTAACGTAACTCAAACTTCACAACACAATCACATAATGGAATGTTTAGAGACTTCGCTTGTTCCAAAATAGTTGCTGAATGATCAAGGAAGAGCTTGAGTTGAATCATATTGTTGTTGATCTCGAGTTCCTCCATTTTGGCAGCAGCTCTTTCATTATCTGGTGTTATTATTGGTAGAACCCTGCCTTGGAACTGACCAGAAATCACAGTATCTTTATTGCAACAGGCATGACTATGTCCACTCAACCAATCAGCCCTCTGACATGATCTTGAGCAGTATGTCATACGGTTACATCCCCCGCATTGATATCTTTCTTTTCTGCTGAGAGATTTGTTGCAATGGCAGCAGTTTGCACCGTTTATATCAAGGATGGACTTGATCATATCCAACAGCTCTTTGCACTTGACATTGTGAATAATGCTTGTATCTAGGTGATCCAGCTTCTCTTCAATATCTTGCCTCTCGTGCCTAATTGCTTTCCAAGTTTTCTTGTGTAATGCAACATCATGTATAGATTTGAAAATACCCTCAATATTGCGGAACAGAGTTGATCGTGTATCACCTTGAGAGTTTGTATGATCCCCAAATCTCTCAATGAACCTCAAGCACATCTGAACTAACCCAGCACGGATGGCAAATGCAAAACGGGTATCGCTAGGGTATCGTTTAGACACTTTGGATCCCTGAAATAACATGGAGATCACCATGGGAAAGAACACTAAGCTTGTTGTAGCATCCTCACGCTCCGCCAAGCTTACCCCAAAGCCTATCATCCCGACAATTACACTCTTATCAACACAATCTTCATCTACAATCAAATGATGAAGAGTAGATAAATTTTCTTTATCGAATTCTATCGACATTCGACGGATTAATCCAACCACAAACGAGACGATGCTATTGTCTGGTAGAGACACCGGTGTAGAAGCGATAGTTTCCCGTAGGCTAGGCATATTCTTCGTCAAGTAGCTTGTGACCAATCTCCCACAGCTAAGTATCATTGCCATATCGGTATGACCTATTTCATCGAATAAGTCGGGACAACTTCCTGTGTACCAGAAGCTAGCCCATTGAACAATTGATCTAACTAAGCCCTCGTATTCTATAAGAGCAGTAACAGCCTCATGTTTTAAAGGATCATCCGAGTTGGCAGCCTCATTTAGAACAAGATAAATAAACTGCGAAAAGATTTTTAACGACTCCATCCAGTGCTTCTTGCTTTGAAAGAATAGCATCTTCTTATCATCACACATACAATTTAGGAGAGGGCCGATGTTTTTGGCAATTTGTAAAATATTACTTGATGCTGATGTTCGGAAGAGCGAAGTAATCCATAGTGATGGACTTCTCAAGTCCCCATCAAGACCCGCCATAACTGATCCAAATAAGTCTCATGTTCACAGCGCTGTAAATGGCCGAGGATAGATGCAACTACTTTGTCAGTTTGAACTCGTGAAAGGGTGTAATCCCCAGAAGAATACATTGCGGTTGCGGCATCATGACCCCTCTGAATCATGGCAACAAATTTTGTAGGTGACACTTGATCTGAGATGGATGTATATCATTACCACCTTCTCCTGCTTTAGTTTTGGCAGCTTTACGTTGTTTACCTCTCTGCTTTTTGGATGCTCCCATATTATTGCAATGATTTGTTTTGTATACCTCTAATGTTACTCTCTGATACAACCGATGATATGATACCAATATAAACTACTAACGTAATACACCCCAATAGTAACGAGCTACTAGTAATACCCGCCCTAATATCATCATCATACAGTAATTGATAACTACCACCACCAACTGCAATCCTCTAAAATTGTACAAGATTGTTTTTTATTTATATGTTATTGTCAAGTACCGCCGCCAACCGCACAACGACGATGTAGGTCAAACTAGTACCTGAAGAACTGCTAATGCTGCCACCACCGTCGACAAACTCCTGCTATACTGTAGGAGGAGATTGGCTACTGAAACTAAGCGTGCTTTGTATCATTTGACTTTTGACTTTTGACCTTGTTTTAGAAGTTTCTGAGTAAAAAGTAATTGTAAGATGAAACTTCTTAAGTTAAATAACCAATAACCTCATTAACTTATTACCATTGCCAACTATTGCCAAGCAATTGCTCGCCCATCTACCATATCGTTCACTTTGCTTGCCTACAAGTGTATTATCTCGATTATTTTGAGCGGTTGATTGGATACGAATCGATTTAAAGGCATATATTTTTCTATTTCTTAGTCATTTGCAATAATTTTCAATACTTTGCATTGGCCCTTCATTTAATCAATTCTATTAAGAGAACAAGAGCAACGTTAATGCATCCTGTTCATTTAGGTAATCATATATACACAATGTCAAAATCATCGAATCATCAACAGAGATCGCTGCCTACGAGCTCACTAAACAACCAAGACAATTCTGCAACATCAATTTCGATTGAGGATGATAAATTCGCAATATTCGAACGATGGCTCCGTATTAATGGTGCTCAGTTCCCTATGCTTGAACTACGAGAGTATGATACATCGCCTACTACTGCCGCCAAAGTTAATGATGTAGTGAATTTCTCCACTTCCGAAGAGAATGTAGCAGAAGAGAAGAAAGATAGCGGTCCTGACTCTGAACAAAAAGGAGTAGCCCGTCTACACATTACCGACACATCCCCATCCTCTTTATCTCAATTAGCAGTAGAAGATGACGGATCAAAAGAAATGAGAGGAGTACACGCAACACAGTACATACCACCCCAAACTAAATGCGTCTCTATACCCAAATCATGTCTAATAACAGTCGAAATGGGACAATCCACACCCATTGGACGACAAATACTCTTAAGTGATTTAGAATTAGATGCACCAAAACATATCTATTTAATGATTTATTTATTATATGATAAAAAAATCAATGGAATAAAAAGTTTCTATGCACCATATTATAATATATTACCAACAACATTACGTAATATGCCAATATTCTGGACTAAAGATGAATTAGAATTATTAAAAGGCTCTCATATAGTAAATCAAATTAATGATAGAATTACAGCAATTAATGAAGATTATAACAATATACTATCGGTCATTCCCGAGTTTAGTAATATTGCTACAAGACAAGAATTTCAATGGGCAAGAATGATAGTCTGTTCTCGTAACTTTGGTTTATTGATTAATGGTGTACGTACCTCGGCACTTGTTCCATATTCTGATATGTTAAATCACCTTAGACCACGGGAAACTAAATGGACATTTGATGATAATACACAATGTTTTACGATTACTACCTTGGGAAAAGGTATTAAATGTGGTTCACAGGTTTATGATTCGTATGGACAAAAGTGTAATCATCGTTTTTTATTAAATTATGGGTTTTGTGTTGAGAATAATGTTGAGATTGATGGTTTTTGTCCGAATGAGGTACCGTTTGAGTTGGGTTTGGATTTAGTAAATGGGAGGAATAGACGGGATAGAGAAGTGGTGAATGAAGAGGAGGAGGATGACAAAGATGCCGAGAGAGAATGTTGGGAGAAGAAAATTGCATTCTGGTGTCGAGGAGATCCTGGTATGGGATTATCATCATATCATTACTTGTATGGTGAGGGTGCCGTGGGTAGTGGTGGAGGTGAAGGAGTGAGTGCTTCAAGTAGCGGTGAGGGATTGCAATCGGCTGCTACTGCAACGTCCACATCACCATCATCGACGTCCACTAATATCATGCAAACCATGGCAAGAATGGCAGATGCCTCAACCACAGCTGCCTTGACTGAAGCTCGACGACTATCTCATCCAATAATTTGTCCTTCGAAACGCATCAGGGTATGTGTATCAAACAATGAGAATACACGTATTCTCTTTAGCATGCTACGAGTACTATCCTGCAACTTGGCAGAGATTAATCGGATAAGTTTGGGTGGAAGACTCAGCAGTGGTGGATTACCATTGACTACTACCACGGCTGCACAACGATTGTTTGGTATACCCGCATCAGTATCTGGTTCGTCTACATCGTCATTACGGACTTGTCGAGATATACGATATCCCATCAATCTACGGAATGAACGCAAGGCCATGGAACTTCTCCTTGACATCACGGCATGTTCCTTATCCAAATATCCAACATCACTGGCACAAGATAATGCCGATCTTAATGATGAGGTGGCATATCCCAAGTATAGTAATCGACGTAATGCCAAGCTGCAGGTACGAGGAGAGAAAGAGGTTTTGCATCACTTTTCATTATGGGCACGTTCTTCTATACATGTGATTGATATCATCTCACATGAATTAGAGATTGAGAAGGAGATGTTAGTAAACGCCTCGCTATCATCCATGGTACGCAGTGCTAGTGATGGTAGATCTGTCGAGGTTGATACGAATGGGGTTATAGCACCACCACAGAATGAAGAATTGGGATATGATTATTTGATCCAGGCAATGGAAGATGATGATGACTGTCATACGACCATTCTGAGGTATTGTTCAGATGTCTTGGGTGCTGTGAGAAGAGATGAATTGAATCGTATTGCTGCCCAAAATGTTGTAGGATAGTAGAGAAGGAGAGTAGGCACATTTACTAGGTAGTCAAAATTGATGAGAATGTAAGTTCAATACATATATTCTTCCTATTGATTATGGCTATTGCACAACTGTGGGTAATCTAACAATAACTACCCTTGAATCTTTTCTTCACCACTAGTCTTCATCTTTTTAACAGCATCTTACAATAGCAACGTAACCAATAATATGCTCACCAAACCAACATAATGTTTGTACACAAGATACTTCACGAGCCAGAGAGTGGTTGGTGTGAGGACATAGCCACTCAAGACCCAGCGGGCTAACATAACTGCAAAGCGAGCATATGTATTCTCAACTTTCAAACCATTCAACCAACCCCGGGTAAAGTTGAGACAGAACATGATGATGAAGAAAGCAATACCCAACTTGCCTTTCATTTCATTAACTAGTTTCTTTCCACCCATTAATTTGGCTGCACTACGGTTTACCATTACACTGATCAATGGAGATGCAATGTTAAACATAGTAATAACGACAAGTAAGATGAAGCCAAATACCTCAGTCAACAGAGCAAAAGATGTCGACGAATCCTCCTTCGCCGCTTTTTTGGCTTTGGTATTAGTAGGAGGATCAATACCAACCTTCGATTTCGAATTAGAGGGTGTTTGATGAGGTGATGTATTGGTAACCTCAAAGTCCAACTGCCTTTTAGTAGATGATCTCCCGCTGCTCTTGGAACGACGAGATGATCCACCAGATATCTCACGAGATACTGCCCTAAAGTGCCGGGGACTTGATGACCTCATAAGTCGTGGGCTTAGGTTCAGGTTCGTTTCAAGCTTTGCCAAGGCATGCCTCTCGGTGCTGTCTTCTTTGGATGTCATGCTTGCTTTTAGTTATGATTGTATGATACGGTAGAGAGGAGAAGCTACAGCTACCCGTCTTCCGTCCATTCGTTGATTTTCCCGAAGAAGAACGAAAAGCTTTCTTGTGATGCGACTAATTATCTAATCGTTGGAAAGGTTTACAATTGTAATCATATACGACTTTCCTAGCTTTCAAACAGGTTAGGTTTACTTTCTATATACAAGCAGCAAGGCAGGACACCCATGAATATAACCCGACTCTTGACAGTCTCATCTCTCCTATTGACCTGATTATCATCCAACAGGTTTACTTTCTACACACATATATTTGTAGCAAGGCAGGACATGTATCAATAAAACAACTCAATCATCTTCTCTTCTATTGACCTAATTCCCAAGGACTTGCAGAAGGATCAACAATCCTACCAGACCTAGTCGAATCTGTTACGAAATTGAAATTCCCTATCAAGTCTTCAATAGCGTACTCTCCATTCAACTCCAAAACAACAACCTCATTAACACTAATAATAGTCTTTCCATCAGCAGGATTTGCACCTAGTTCCGTAACATCATTTGCTACTATCTCAATCTTATCACATGGGTTCTGTGTAAAACCGAATATGTCAGTACACTCGGGCTGGAAATCTTGAATACTAGCTCCTCCTGCAGTGCCTGAAATAACGAAGGTATCGGCTCCGTCACCACCAAAGAGATAAGCTTTACCACAATTTCCCTGAGGGTAAACCAAGACTGTATTATGATGATGATGATAAAGGATGTAGTGTAAGAAGAGATCAAGTCAATGTTGTAATGTTGTACGTGTGGCCAAAGCAAACTTACCATCGTCACCGTAGTAGCCATATACCTCCACAATAAACCCATCATCTTTACAAGGAGCAATTAAAGCATTGTCATCGTAACCAGTACCAAAGACAATGTCTTCAAACACATCTTGTACAGGTTCGTCACCAAGATTAGCGTCGGGCTGAAAGATTGTACGGAGGTACTGTAAGGTCAAATGACCCGTGCGTGTGCCCATCTCAAGACCCTTCATGTTACCTGAGATGAAAGGAAGTAAGAAGGAGGGAGATTAGTATGGTAGTAGAATAGATAAGGTACATATCATATGCACAAAGTTGTTTACCTTGCATGAAGTGGATACCTCCTAGTAGTCGGGAGAAACCAGCAGCATCGGCAGCTTCAGAGAAATACTTATAGCTCAAGGTGGTATTCTCATTACCATCATCTGGGTTTCCGTTAAATCCATCAACCAAATCAAATCTAAGTATTGGAAGCAAGCAATGTGATTAGCCAAACAGCACTATCTGATATCCACAAATATGACACATGATGTGCACATAATACTCATGACAACATACATGCACTCACCTTGACTTGAATTCTTCAGAAGTAAAGTCAAAATCATTCGTTTGAAGGAGATTGCGCATCACAGTTGCAGCGGAGGTTGAGAAGGACGAATGACCAGAGGGGCAATCAGGGAACGGCGGGACAATGTTCCTTCGTAATTGATACGGCCGCCAGTGACCCTTGTCGGCAGGTTTGGCAGTTTGATTACCACGCCAATCGGGAACAGTTGAGCCATCAAATAGCTCATTAATGACAGTGAAGGGGCGGACACTATCGTAGTAGTACTTCATTTCCCAACTTGCAATGCCAGCATCATAAACGGTAATGCATACAGCAAGTATGAGCTTCAAAGATTGCTCGACGTTAAGACCCAAGTCTTTAGCAATCTTTGTAGCTTGACCAACCCACCAACCCGGTGGATAGGGGAACTCGTCCCCAAGCTCCCAGTATTCAGAACTTGCACGGCATTGAGGACAAACCGTATCCTGTTGCTTCTGGGACAAGTCAACGACTTGTCTTGCCTCGTCAACCATTTCTTGGTTTATGGTACCATCGACATTATACGGACCAAATAGACCAGTACGAAGTTGGCTTGAGTTCGATAAAGATATGGTTGTTACACCGCCCCACTGAGGCGTGAGAGGGAACTGTTGTCCTCCATCGGCCGCAGGAGGAAAGATACCGTAGTTACCCAATAATTGGTACGTTTCGGTAAGACGAACTTTACCGGCTTGAGGTTCACCGTCGTTTATAAAAGGCTCGAAATTACTAGCCCTGTCTGATCCAACTAGGTCACCAACAATACTGTTGATCTGAATGTAGCCTGGGTTGGGGTTTTCAAATGCTGTGGTAGCATTGAATGTGACAAAGTCAGTAACCCATGACCCATCTTCAAAGTTGTATCTTGCTCTTGGGGATTCAATCTGTGTCGAAGGATAGATAAATATATAAAATAGAGAACGGAATGTTGTGTTAGTTATGTAGAATGTATTATAACAGACATATCAAATCCAAGATCAGCAATACTACTTACCACAGGTACAGGTAAAGCCCAGCTTTTAACTTCATATCCCGACGTATCCTGATAATCATTGTCATAATTACTCCCATCAACTGTAATCGCTGTCAATATAGCAGTCGAAACTGCCTGTGACACAACTGTAGCCTTATCCAACCACTTTGTATTGGTTCTCAATGCTTCGAATGCAGCATTACGTATCTCAAATGCCTCGGTTATCAGTTCCTCTAATCTTGTAATGGCAATTTCGGGAGGATTGTTACAGTTCTTTTTTGTTGGATTATCTGGGAGACATGGAACGTCCTCCAAGTACTTTTGGTTAAGCAATACGTGGCCCATTTCCATTATAACTGTATGGGCAGAGTCATCTATAGGGAATGACGTATGCAAGTTGAGAATGTTGAGGATGATTATGATGTGAGTTATAGAACATTACAGACATGAGACCAAAGGAGTATATGTATCATAACTTACACATGGCATACAAACATGCCAACCTTTTCCTATAATTAGACAATTCGGATGTTGTATTACGAAGACCCAAACCATCAATGTCAATGAAGATGCCAGTTGTACCATCACGGTAACATGCCCATGCATCGAACAATGCTGCCTGGACATGAAACATGAAGTGACCTGTAATAGTCGGTCCACTGTGGATATAGAGGAGATAGAGATGAGAGAATGGATAGTGTATGAGAGGAGAGGAAGACTACATGACAACACAAGACCACAAAGCAATAATGACATAATGAATCAAACAAACCCCAAACGGAGGAGCTATAGAAGGACGTACCGTTCCGACATCGCAGCCCATTTAACACTAAGGTCAGCGTATTCAACACTTGGATTAAAAGCATCAAAATCAACTGATTGCAATAATCGATGTTCAATATCATCTTCATCTAGCAAATCAGCAGTAGTAGCATCAAAAGTTGACGATGGCGTCTCATCATCAACATTACTACCGATCCTTGCATCGACGACGATACCACCACTGCCGAGTATTGCAGCGGCCAAGGCAATCTTTACAATCTTCATGATAATGATGATTGATTGTAATGTGTTATGGATATAATCGAGTGACGATTGGTATTATCAAACTTTTATGAGGCCTAGATGTGTTGCCAAGTTTTTTTAAATACAGCCAGTGAAAGCAAGTACATCTCTACCACGCAATGAATTGTCTCGAGCAAATCACTAATCAATCGTATTCAGCTCATTCTATCCGTTACTACAACACCCCTCATCATTCTATATTGTATTACACATATTGCAATACTAGTCGTTACCATCTTGATTGTCTCGTAATACAATCTATAGTAAGGATAATTGTTAGTATTGATGATACACATGATAAAAACGCTAAGCCTTGGTAGGGCTTAAGATTTTGAATAGAATTGCCGCGTAAGAAAATCATTATATCATGTGCCATAAAGTGATTGAGAGGTTCTCATCCTATTGTTTATGTGTATCAAGTCGACAATATAATGATATGAGGTGTGGTATCACTGGTAGTAAAGAGAGGGCAGCAAATATGTGCAAGTCATCAACAAAAATGAGATTGAATACCGCGAAAAGATACCGTGCCATTTAAGTGAGTGAAAGGTATCCTAGTAGGCCAGCACTAGCCACCATAAGTTTAACCAACCATCGGCTCTTTACTATCTAATAATGATACTAGACATCTTATCGGGAGATTGTATTTGTAAGGACTCAATCTAATAGTGCTGTTTAGAATCTCAAAACACAAATCATGGCAAAAGGAATATTCTCACGTGATAAAAAACGAGTAGTACCAAACTCGACAGAGAACACTCAACTTGCAATAGAACTTCGTGAAAGTATCAACGGCTCATTAATCAATGTAGGTGTATTAAGTGCTTTGCTATTGGCATTAGCGGGAGCAATATATGTAGACCCACCTGAACCTCCAGGCCAGTGCTTTGGTGAGAACATGTTATTAGCTGAGATGGTTATTGTTTGGATGTCAATGGGTATGTTCTTCTTTAGTACGATATCGTCAGTAGTGTTATATATGGATATTGACGGTATACCTACAGACATGTTATTACAGCATTTATATAATAGTCAACTCTTCTATAGTATACCACATGTTGGGACCTGTATTGGCATATGTATGACAGCAATAGCATATGGTATTGATAAGGTGAACGAGGTGGTTGCAAACTATTTGTATTTGGTATGGTTTGCGCACCGTGCTTTGTACTGGCTATAGTAGTACTTTGGTTAGTTTGTCGGTATAGAAGAAAAAAGTTATTTCGAAAGCAGAGAAATACAACAACAGGAGGACCTTTGACAAGGCATCAACTTGGAGCATCTTTAATAGCCACTTGGTCCGATCGTGTACCAACTACTGCCGTTTCTGATGACAATGAGGCACCTGAAGAGATCAAAAGTGAAGAGTTAGATAAAGATGATTCATACAAGCAATTTGTTGATAGTATTATGCCGAGGGGACAAGAGAGATAGTTGGTACACATATGTACGTTGATTACTTATCAGTTTGGTATATAGAGAGTTGCAAGAGAGAAAGAGCTTTGCAGCTGCATGCTGAACAATGAATAGAACATCTACCGTCTGTTTAAGATTCTACTACTCCATTCCACTACTCCTCTATTACTCCGTCTATTATCATTATTCAACTTCCATATCTAATCCACACACAAACTCTCTTTCACGGAAACATATATCTATCAGAAGAGCAATAACTCTTCATAGTTCATCTCCCCAAACTTTCGTTTCGGCACCCTTCATCTTCTTCTGTGTATGTTTCTTTTTCTTTGGTTTCTCGTCCTCTAACTCTTCATCATCTCCCGATTCATCGTCAGAACTGGCATCATCACTACTATCATCTTCCGAGTCATAATCATCTTCTGAATCATCTCCAGCATCTCCAGATGCCATGTCGTCACTGCCTTCCTCCTCATCATCGGAAGCGATTACTGCCGCCGAGAGAGAAGTCATTAATGCCTCGTGGTACCTCCAAGCCGTATCCCATTCATACTTGGGCATACTATTCATCAATTCCTTATCTTCCTTCAATGTTTCTTCTACTTCCTTCAACCGGATTAGTTGTTTGCCCATCCATTCAATATTGTCTGGAAGAGGTAATTCATCCTCTGGACGGGGTGTGTAATTATCTCCAAATGTCAACACCAATGGACCATCATCCTCAGGCCTTTCTAAACAAAATTCAACATCATCCCACTCAGGTCTTTCCTCTGTACCAACATTCATACTAAATTTCCAATACTGTGGATAATCTTCAACGAAACCAAAGATATCAAACACCTCACTCGTTCCATAATGACTGTAGGAATCACAATTTTGATATGTCTCATCATGCCAACATTTATGACATCGATTGTAGGATATAATTATCTGTTCGCCTGGCTGAATATCACGGATAGCACGAAGGATGAAGGAATCACCCTTGTGTCCTGGCTTTTCGGAGATTGTATTGAGTAACTTTGGATTGTTCGAATGATTGTGCATATCATAGAATGGTACCATTAACGTATCCTCATCACGGGATGTGAATTGATAAAAGGCTGCTCGGGCTAATGGTGTGTCTTCTCCACCACATTCTCCAACATATGTATCAATGAATTCTTTAAGATGTTTTTCAGGTGGTAATCCTCCCTTGTGTGGTTTTCTCCACATTGATTCTGATTCACTATCTTGAAGAGAATGACCTTGGATTGTTTCCTCAAGAAGCTTTCGTCCAGCGTCACTCCACTCGGCTGGTAACAGTCCACGAGGTTGATGCTTAAGATAGTTAATATATGGTGCATGCTTTGATTCATCTCCAAGTTTAAATTCTTCATACATCTTATGAAGAGCTGTGTGGTGTTTTGGGTAAAATTGGTTAGGACAGATGAGTTAGTAAGGTCGAAAGCTCATACGAAAGATGAAATAGTGGCTTGTCTTCTCACCTTCACAACTCCAAAAGATATTATCAGCATAATTATCTGGTTTAACAATTAGGTCCCTATTAATATGAGATACAAGCAAAGGGTTTAGAATTGAGACAATAAAGTGCACATCACATCACATGCATGCACCAATACCTAGCACACCCCAAACCAATCACAAACAACAACTTACCAAGGAATTCTACCAACAATATCACCATCCTCAATCCCATCAACAGTACCACCCTCTTCCAATGTTTTAACAAATACACCACGATATTGACCAGTGGGATCTAATCCAATACGTGCATTTGAATGTATTAATCCACCATTTGAATTAATCCATTCAATTATTGCTTGTCCTCGTTCTTCTTGTAGGATTGCTTCTTTTGATTCTTCATTGTTTGCAGTTTTTGTTGTTGATTCTGTTTCTTCAGTGGTATCTGATGTATCTGTGTCATCATCTTCGGCCGCCGTTGCAGTTGTAGGTACACTCATATTCTTCTTATTCCTCAATTCAGCAACCTCCTCTTCATCCCGAACTACTGCATCATCTTCTATACCTAACATACGTGTTAGTGTCTCCTGTGCTAATAATGATACTGCACTTTTATTAAATTCACCATCGTTTAATGCCATTGTTGTTGTTGTGGCAGAAGAGGATAGGAATAGGAGGAAGGATGTGATGTAGTGGACCATTGTTGCTGTTTATGTAGGTATGGTATCGCCGTATCCGTATGCAGAAAACACAGCTCAACGAATAATATGATCACGTAGATAATAATTAATTACCGCGCCCAACTCTATACTTGGTATACTTGCGAATATCACCTCTTGATAGCTCTTATAAGTTGTTTGCAACGTCGAGTTATTTACTTTAGAAGTTTCATCTTATACTTTTTACTCAGAAACTTCTAAAACAAATCTCAAAGTGTTGCTAACAAAGTCAGTTATTATATCTCCTCCTCCCAACAGTATAGCAGGAGTTTGTCGACGGTGGTGGCAGCAGTAGCAGTTCTTCAGGTACTGTTTTGACCTAGAACAGTGTCGGCGGCGGTACTTGACAATAACATATCAATAAAAAACATTCTTGTAAAGTTTTAGAGGATTGTGATTGTTATCAATTACTGTATGATGATATTAGGGTATTACTAGTAGCTAGTTATTATTGGGGTATATTATTTTAGTTGTTTATATTGGTAACATATTATTGGTTGCATCAGAGAGTAACACAAGGTATACAAAAAATCATTGCAATATAATATGGGAGCATCAAAAAAGCAGAGAGGCAAACAACGCAAGGCAATGAAAAGTAAAGCCGCAGAAGGTGGTATTGGTGTAAATATATCAGATCAAGTTTCTCCTACAAAATTTGTAACAATGATTCAGAGAGGAAACGATGCCGCAACAGCAATGTATTTTTCTGGAGATTATAATCTTTCACGAGTTCAAACTGACAAAGTTGTTACGTCTGTGCTTGGCCATTTACAGCGCTGTGAAAATGAGACATTTGATAATGTATTGGCTGATTTGCGTGGAAACTCATTCGGTGGTGGTGCTCATCTAGGGGGAGACTTGAGAAGTCCATCACTATGGATTACTTTTCTCTTCCGATCAGACCCAAGGTATATGGTACAAATTGCCAAAAACATCGGCCCTCTCCTAAGAAGCACTGGATGGAGTCGTTACAATCCTTTTCGAAACTTATTTATCTTTTTCTAAATGAGGCTGCCAAATCGGATGATCCTTTAAAACATGAGGCTATTACTTTCCTTATAGAACACGAGGGCTTAGTTGGATCAATTGTTCAATGGGCTAGCTTCTGGTACACAGAAAGTTGTCCCGACTTATTTGATGAGATAGGCATAGATGATTTCACACTGATTCATAACTACGGGAAAGTATCTACACGACTGTTAGTAGAAGGTAGACATAGTCTTCGAGAAACTATCGCTTCTACACCGGTGTCTCTACCAGGAAAATTTACCGTCTCGTTTATGGTTGGACTAACACGTCGAACGAAGATGCCATTCGAGGAAGACTATTCATCGACTCTACACCATTTGATAGTAGATGGAGATTGTGTTGATAAGAGTGTAATTGTCGAGATGATAGACTTTGGTGTCAACTCGGTCGAGTATGAGGAGGCTACTCTTGTTGCTAACTACATGTTCTCCATGTTGTATCAGGGAACCGTAGTATCTGAGCAATATCTTAGTGACGCCCGTGTTGCCTTTGCCATTCGTGAAGGGCTGATTCAGATGTGCTTGACTTTTATGGAGCGATTCGGGGATCAGATAAGCAATCAAAATGATATTCGAACGAAATTGTTCTCTTATGTTGAGGGTATTTTCAATGCCGTACATGATGTAGCATTACATAAGAAATCTTGGAAGGCAATTAGGCACGTGAGGCTTGACATTGAGGAGAGGTTGGATCACCTAGGAACAAGCATCATCCACTATGTCAAGTGCAAAAAGCTATTAGATGTGATCAAGTCCATAGTCGATATGAATGGTGCGCACTGCTGCCATTGTAACAAATCCCTCGGCAGAAAGGAAAGATATCAATGCGGGGATTGTAATCGTATGACATACTGCTCAAGAGCTTGTCAGAGGTCTGATTGGTTGAACGGCCACAATCTTACTTGTTGTAAGACAATTACTACTGATAATAAAATTGGTCAGTTCCAAGGCAGACTTTTACCAATAACAATACCAAGTAATGAAAGAGATGCATCGAAATTGAAAGAACTCGAGATCAACAACAATATGATTCAGCTCAAAGTCTTCCTTGACCATTCATCAACTATTTTGGAACAGGCAAAGTCTCTAAACATCCCATTGTTTGATTGCATTGTGAAGTTTGATTTATGTTGCTGTCCGCCAGAAATTACAACACTTCATTACTCAGAGTGCTATAGCAGCTCCCAAAAACATTATGAGGCTAGTCGATCTACGAAGAATATTACATGCTTGTACTATTCGTTCAACTTCATTGGTGATGTTGTTGCAACAAGTCATTTAGAACAAGACATCGCCACGCTTCTTGCTGTACAAAGACTCTTTCCTTGTGAGTGGCTGACTCATAAGAAGTGAATCAAATCAATTGTTCATAAATAAAGCTAGTTTACATATCTGTCATTATTGTGTACACTGAAAGTTAACACTGCCTAGACTACCATAGTCAACACTCACAGTATCACCTTGCTTCAATAGTACCAGCTTATCAATGCATACTCCTGTCGATATGACGTCTCCTTTCTTTAGTATTTCTCCACGTTTGGCAAGTGAGTTAGCTAACCAGCATAGGGCATTGAGTGGATGTCCCAGTACTTTATCACCCTTTCCATTAGCGACTGTTTGTCCGTTTACTTCAAGTGTACAAGTATGCCTGTCAAGATTATCTAACACATCACCAAATGACCCATCACCGCTGTCAGTCAGTTCATGACCTAGAACTAAAGCGCCATGACAACCGTTGTCTGCAATGAGATTTGTTGCACCGACAGTCTTGAAGGATTCTAATGTAGGCATCTTATAAGCTGAGGTAGCCAATTCTACGGACGGGACGATTCCTCCAACCAACCTTTTGATGGTTTCTGGTGTGTAGACTACATTGACATCTGTATCCTCTTTCATTCTTAATCCTAGCTCGGGTTCCACGATGACAAAACCGTCTTGTAATCCTAAGCTTGGATCACTAATTGATATTGTAGCATCGGATGAGAATGTTGAATGTGAATACAAATAGCCATAAAAAGGTTCTGTTACTGATACAGAATCCTGGGCCATCTTACTTGTGGCCGCAATCTTTCTGCCGATAACCTTGGTGTTATATTCAGCTATTGCGGCATCTCTTATAGCATCCTGTATCTGATAAGCATCATCGATTGATTTGGGAGAATGTTCACTACTAATATTGTCTATCTTGTTGTTTATTGATGATGCTCTTCGTGACGATTGTATCTCATCAGCCGCAGATAGATGTTTCTGATGTATCTTCTTTCCTTTTTGAATATCAAAGAGGACTTTACCTACCGTCTTTCGGTTTTGCAACATCTTCGTTCCTTCTATAACACCTTGTCTTGTAAAGTCAAAGGTTTCTTGTATGTTGATATCTAAATGACCATCTTGTACCATTTCAAAAACGTCACTACTACGTTCGACGACTTCTTCACGAGTTTGAATGAAATCATGTAACTTTGGCCGAGTTATTGTTAGACTACCGAGCTTTGACAGCAGTAGAGGATTTATGTCAGGCGGAGGACCCGAGGCATTACCAAAGAATACAACTGATCCTCTTGGCCTTAGACATTGTAAGCTTGTCATGGCGCTTGCCTTTCCAACACCATCATATACTACATGAGCTCCGTCGTTGATTGAAATTGGCCCATAATTCGAGGATAGGATTGATTCGTCATTCTCCTTAGCATACTGTCTTATAATGTCCCGGACTTTGTCGGGTATCCGATCCCAACTCTCATCTTCATTATTAACATCTTTGGTTATAACAACATGATCACATCCCTTTCTCCTGGCTATTGTAGCTTTTTCATTGGTTGAACAGGTGCCAATAACATGAGCTCCCTTTTCTTTTGCCATTTGTACTAATATCTGTCCCGTTCCACCAGCGGCAGCATGTACAACTACCCAGTCTCCCTGTTTGATACAATAACTATCATGTATAAGATAATGTGCAGTCAATCCTTGTACTGCAGTTGCAGTTGCAATATCCAATGATATATGCTTTGGAACAGGCATTAATCTTGTATACTCAACGGGAGTATACTCTGCATAACTCCCAAATTCTCCCTCTTGAAGGTAGACCACCTTATCACCAACTTTTACATCTTTAACATTACTTCCAACTTGACTAACTACACCACCACCTTCACATCCGACTGTGAAAGGTAACGGTAATGGATATAATCCTGATCTTGTATATGTGTCATGAAAGTTTAACCCTGCATAGTGATTCTCAATAAGACACTGCGTAGAGCTTATTGTAGGGATTTGAGTAGATGTATTCAATTTGAGTTTATTCTCATTACCAACATTCACTTGAATTGCCAGCATAGTAGATTGCAGTGATGTTGATGTGCAGGAGTATGTTCTTTGAGTGTGTATCAATGGATTTATACGCCGAGTATGGAGTACTCCTCTTGTCATCATCATAGATAAACCAAAGACTAACATGATATCTAGACATGTAATCTATCAGTAAAAAAATCAATGTGAGGTGTATCCTTCTTTTACTCTTTGACAAACTTCATCCAACCAACACAAATCGAAACAGCATTAATGACTGGTATATTAACACCAGTGGTGGTATACGAATAGCTTTATTGAGGCACAGTAGCACGCATCTTTGTCTTACTTTCACTGCGGCAGGCGGCAAAATTACTATTAGGATACTGCGACGGTCTACAACGGATACGGTATGTTTTGATACATATTGCAATAAATACGTCTATTTCCGAGAGTATTTTACTAATGGATGTTGTGTTTGTTGTTGTATCAATTGTCGTGGCAGTTGTAATGTTTATACTGCTGGAGGTTGTTGTTGTTGATACATTAGTAACTGTTTTTACTGATGTGGTTGTTGTTGAGTTTGTTGGAGGAAGTGCCAATGGTTTCAATACGGTACGACCAACGAGTTCTACCTTTTCAAATGGGAAGGGAGGCAAGGCTGGAAGTAGATTACAGCGTTTCTCGTGGTGACCCCAACCAATCAAACGGTGTGCCATTCGGTTAACAATGTAAGTCACTGTAACCTCACGACATGCAGCATCAAAAAACTCGGAAAACGATCTCCAACTCTTGTTCCAAATTTCAGAAATGCCCATAATCTTTCTCGTTGGAAACTCTTCACCATCAATCATAACATTCATCCCCATTGCTGGATGCTCGGCATCGAATGCTGTGTAGGTATCCCACGTAATTTCTACACCCGTATGCTTGCAAGTATAACCATTGACATGTAATACTAATACTACCAAATATGCATATTGTACTCGTTGACGAAAGCCATAACTACCCTTGCCATTCCTCATCTTGTCAAATGTATCAACTGCATGGCGTCCGGCACAGGTAGGATGGATTCCCTTTGCTTGTTCTGCATGTTGTTGTTCGTTGAGATTACAAGGTTGTACCATTCGACCATTAGAATGACGTACTGTAGCCTTCTGCTTCTTAGCCTTCGAATTTTTGTGATCCTCATCACAATGAATTGCACCAGTGAATAGTGCACCCTCAATCTTGCAAAATTGACAACCAGGGTAACAAGTCTTGCCCTCTTTATGCAGTTTAAGGATCTTCTCCACATACCAATCATAATCATGTGTCTTCTCCCAAACCTCATCCAACAACTCTGCATCCTTCAAGAGTGTTAAAACTTCTTCCTTTCCATGCTCCCCTACGTCGAGTATTATTTCACGAAGTTTAACCATGATGGAATTATCTAATTGCCACTTACGCCATAATTTGATGAGCTCATCAGTATTCCGAGGAAAATCATCATATTTGCGTCGTTGACAACTCTCCCACCCATGCACTTCCTCAATTCTTATAAACATATTATCCGGCGGTATAGTAAACCGTGCACGCATAAATACCAAATGATATAACAAGTTCAGCCGTTGTGATGAGTTGTGTGGGAGGGTGTCATTCTTACCAAGTAGATAATGCGCGGCAAAGTGTAACGGTACATCATCTGCTGGTTGTTGGTAATGTTGTGGATTGCGTGGTAGGTTCGAGAATATACCGAAAGTAATTTCATCCATTGGTACTACTTGCTCAATACCGATATCTAACATAAAAGCCCTTGGTCTTTCACGGATAGCTGTTGGTATTGGATAGCGTTTTGGTTTTTCCTTTTTATTGTCCTTAGGTGTAGTAGGGCTATCAGATAATTGTCCACCTTCAGGACTTACTACTGGGAGACGTCGTTTTGTTGCAGTAGTGGGTAGTACCGCAGAAGATGATGTACCCTGAGGAGTAGTAGGGTTTGTAGATGTAGATGATACATCAACATCAAATAAATTTTCATAATTAATAACTTCACGACGATGTAATGAAGGTGGAATTGGTGGCAGCGGTAAATTCCTAGTATCAGGTTTGATAGTGTATGTTGGCCCTTTATAATCGGGTGTTATTGTTCTGGTGATTTCGTTATTAGTTTTAACCTTGACATATATAGCCTCATGTGAAGTAACATTTGATGATGATACGGAGTTGACGATGATAGACTTTTTGAACTCATTTAGCATAAATGATTCGATCTTCTTTCTTTCATATAAAGTATTCCTGGCGATAGGTCTAAATGAATATTTTTCTGCATGACATTGGCCATCCGCACCAACAATAAATCTCTTCTTGTGTAATGAGGAGTAAACACCATAATTGGGAGATGGTGTATCAAAAGTTGGCCCTGGTCTAAGGTTTCCTACAGACGGCGCTACAGCGGGTGAATTGTGATCAATATGATCGACTATGAGGTCATCATCATTAATCGCGGGCGGCGTACTTGTTGCTATATTGCCGTCCATTATAATTATAATATTCTCTATATGTTTATGTTAGTACACCTCACCAACTCTCATGGTATGTAAGGTGTAAGAAAGCAAAAAACGGCCAAAGCCCAGGAACAAAGCCCAGGAACAAAGCCCAGCAAGAGTACTCAATTTATGTTCATACGATACGCAAACACGTTGATCTTGGTCTTGAAAGTAGAAAACCAACAAAATTTATAGCAACGTCACGTTGTTAGGTAATGAGTGCCAATTAATTGCGAGGATAGTAGAAAACGCCCCAATACACTTAGAAGCATAGATTGGTATATTACAGAATAGTATTTTCCAAAATGAGGACCTTCCAGCAGTCGTAATAGACTGCATATCAACTTAAACTGAGATTAGAAAAAGAACATAACTTGTGCATCGAATTTTTGCATTGCAACAAGCAACTCAACTCATATTATCGACTCCGGTAATACCATCTATTCAGCCATTAACCAATTCAAGAATTGAGATACGAAAAGAAGCCGTTTTTGGTGCACGAATTTCAATCAAGCGACTTTTAATCAGCTCCGAATTACTATAATATACTTAATCAATAATAGGTATATCATGCCAATCTACACACAAGAATATACCGACGATGCTATACCGTCTCAACAACAACAGCAGCGGGAACGGTCCAATAGTATCTCACCCACAACCTCAATGGTGGACCTATGCTTATACTCTACTCAATATCCTACTAACGAGCAAAGTGAGCCACTCAAGGAACCTTCGAATGAACCTACACATCATCATAAAGTTGCAAGTATAGACTCATTAGCATACACTGTATCAGGAAAGTCCGAGTTTGTGTTCTTTGTTGTGTGTTATGGTTGTGTTCAATATGAAGACTCGGTTCATTCGAATACTTCATTTGAACTTAGTTTGTCTTTATTTGATTGCCTTTGCAAGCCGCATTTAACTAACATATGTTGAATATCACTTCTCTTTCGTCTTCATAAACTGTGAAAAGCGCATCTTTTTAGCTGAATCTGACAGTACATTACCTACCCATAACCATAAATCACATCAACATCATAGACAAATTAAAAGTTCAGATTCTTTGTCATTAACATATACCAACACTTCATCGGAAGATGAAGTATTGGTTGACTACTTGTCTTCATCGGAACGAGAAGAGGAGGAACAACAAGAAGATGTATCAACTAATGAGTTTGATCAAATGATGAATCGAGGTGCATATCTTCGACAGTTGCGTATGCTAGCGCTAGCTGACGAAGAGGAACGTCGTCATCAAGCTACTGCTGCTTCTGCTGCACGACTTTGTCAATCTGTAGATTGTGAAGAAGAGAAGAAGGAAGTAGATTCAATTATTGAAGAAGAACTACAAGATGAAATACAAACACTACCCAACAACAAACGTCTACTAAACTATAATTCCTACCTGATACATCAACGATATTATGATGATTTAAAACATGCCGATATACACTACATTGATTATGGAAATATATACAATTCTCAAGGTGAGAATGGTGGACAATTGGTAGTTGAACAACGAAAGAGTTTAGGTAAGGGTGGATTATGTTGGGATGCTGCGTATTGCTTAGCTGAATTTGTTATTAATCGAGAAGAAGAATGGAGTGCTCAAACATTAGAAGGCGAGGAGAAGAGGAAACCAACGATTGTCGACTTAGGAGCTGGTACGGGACTATGCGGATTAATGCTTGCCAAGGCTACTAATAGTCATGTGGAGATTACTGAAGTGCCCGAGCTTGAAGAGTTAATGGCTGATAATGTCAAGCGTAACTTCTTTGGAGAAGATGATTCGTCTTCTGCAGATGATGAGATGATCACTGGACATGATGGCAAGGCCAAGGGTACCATCTCAAGTAGAGTATTACGATGGGGTGTTGAGGAAGATTATGTAGGTGCTCCATATGATGTGATTGTTGGTGCTGATATTGTCACATCACTATATGATCCTGTAGCACTAGCACAGACATTGTATGACTTAAGCCACACAAATACACGGATATATATTTCAGGCAAGTCAAGATTAGACAAGCCACATGAGATTTTCAACACTGAGATGAATCGATTGTTTGAAAAGGTTGAGAAGGTTACTGAAGTTAACAGTAGGCTTCGAAGTCCCGGTGTATTTGTAATCTGTGCAGAAGGAAAGCGATAGGTACTAGATGATTAGAATATAGAGAGATTAACTTAACCTTAAGAAGAGAATATTAATAGTCTCGACCTGAATTGACAATTGACAATCCTTTTTTCACTCAATCTCACTCATAGACAAACTTGAATCTCTCCTCCATCACAACCAAGTAGTACCAACTGACGACATGGCAACAGTGCAATGGAACTGATATTCAATTTGTTAGAGCTTGGTATTCTATTTCCTTTATAATCAGCCATTACAATTCGGCTCGCCGCTACATCATTCGGCTGACCGTCTTCTTGAGGCTCTTGTAAAAGTGACATGAAGACAGCCTTCCGTCCCGAAGCAGCACAGAGGAGGAGGTTACTTTCTCCTGGTATGGATACTAGGCCATCGTTGTTAAACTGATGAGATGTAACATTCATGGTGAGTTCTTTACCAGGGATGTTGTAAATACTGCTAATCTTGGTCGGGGGTGTATTTGTCAGATCCCATAACACAGCCGTTTTGTCACCACTAACAGATAGTAATCTAAACTTTGATATAGCGGCCAGATATTCAATAGACTTTGTATGACCTTTCCAACAGCTTAGAAGTTCACCTTGCCGACGATCAAAACAATGAATATGCCCCATTCTACTACCGATACAGATCCAATCTGAATGAGTAGTGACTGATGTCAATTCAAACGACGCTGTAGTATCGTCGTTGTTGTCGTTATTGCTGTCTTCTTGAGTTTCAGTTTCCTTTTTCAATGTTGATGTGTTCCAAGTGAGTCTTCTAAACATCGAGTCAGTTGTATTATTGATTGAATCGAATTGATTAGAGGAAGCTGAATTTTGACATCGAGTATCGATAATATAGAGATGACTTGTTGTAATAGCGGCGCATTCACCACTTGATTCACTTAAGATCTCTCCAGATCCCGTTCCCTTGGCAAGCAAACCGAATCCGATAAAGTCACTGGTAAGTGAAAGAGAATTGACTGTCGCTTGTTCGAAATTGTACAGATGAAGACCACCATCACATACTAAAATGTTGTTATGATCATAGAATTCAATCTGCTTGATTGAATCATTTCCAATCTTCTTCTTCTGAACTAACTCTGGTGGATGACGTCTTAAATCAAACAATAGGATCTCACCAGCACTAGTTCCAGTAACAAGCAAGCTCTCTGGTTTATTAGCTGACATGCATGTAATGTTAATCGGCGTTTCAGTGTCTGCTTCTTCTAATACAACAGAGTCTTTGTCTTTGAGAGATGTACAGCTCATCATTCTCGGCTGCCATAGGTATCTGACAATACCCTCTTCACTTTCTACTCTGTGTAGTCCTATCAACCAAGCAAGATCTCTCTTTGACTGTGAGTATTCTTCTTCATCATCAGGCGATTGAGTGACAGTAGTACGGGAAGATACTTCCATTGCAAGATGGCTGATAGACGATGATGACTGTGCCTGTTCGACAGGCTTTGTTGATGATGTCCTTTTCGGTGCACGCAGTTCAAACGCATCTCCTCCAATCGATTCGTGTATATCGTCATATGATTCTCGCTCTCGTACCTCATTCTCTTCTTCTTCTTCTTCAGGAGTCTCACCTACTGCCTGGGCGTCTGGTAATACGCTTTCTTCTTGAATACCTTGAGCTTGATTGAGCCAGGCAAGGAATCTCGTTGAAGATTGACAATGTACGTCAAACAGCTCAGCTCCACAAACAGCCTTCGCCTCCGTTGACAACATATGAGCGACGGTAATACCCGGTAAATCCATAACGTTATCAACATCGTAAGATTTGCCGCCTTGAGAAGCATCATCATGTAAAGCCATTGTAACATAGTTATGTGTCACATGAGCACAAAAGTTGTCTACCAGAGCCAATACTTCATAGGAGTGTGATGTATCTACTTTTATAACATCACGGATGAGGATACCCACCTCTTTCAATAAGTCCTTACTTGTATCAAAGCTTTCGTCTGATTCTCTTGTTGGTTTGGATATATATTCAAATGATGTAACTAGAAGCTGAAGTAATGGCAGCCCTGAACTTGAGTTGAAGTAGTACTTTACAATTGTCTTTGAGTCAATATGAGAGAGACCGTTCCGAAGAAGCACCGTCAGATCTCTTAGGGTACAAAATGAATTAGAGCGGAGTTGTGTTGGGATGATCGTACGAAGAATAGGTTTGCATATAAGGTTCCCTACTGACTCCTCTGGTAGGAATGGAAGTAGACTCGTCAGTGATTGGATAATTGTATTGCCTTGAGAAGTTGTTGTTGATCTACCAATGTTCAATAGCAGCGATGGAACCACATACTTGCAACATAGTGATGAGCCGAGTGTTTCGTCTTGAATCAGTAACGATGGATATATTATGAAAGTGGATTGTTGTTGAGTGGTAGATGAACGACATAATTGCTCAATGATGAAATCAACTACCTGAGTTATGAATGCCTCTCCAGATGAGGCAGAGTACATTGCTTTGAGTAATGGTATTGACAACAGCAGCTTGTTCAGCTCTTCTGTGATGACTTGATGCTTGTGTGGATTGTCCGACACATATTCTATAATCTTTTCAAAGAAGTTGAATAGTGATGGTACAATCAAACCATCTGGGAAGTCATCCCGATCATTGAGGTGAGATAAAAGGAGGAAGCGCACGAGACAAAATCAAGCACAAAACATACCTGAAATGTGACCTCTACTCAATGAAAGTATATACTTGTGAAATCTATCAGTGAACGCAGAGCCTATAATGGCACAGCCTTCTATAAAAGGGTCGATGCATACCAATGGGTATAAGATTGTTGGTAGAACCAAGCCAAGAGAAGCACTTGAGAAAGACTCGAGACAGTGACCACTTTGAATTATCCTCTGCACTTGTTCGAAATTGGTGGATCTTGACGTGGATTCATTATCATCTAGAGTATCCAAATCTCTTTCTCTTCGTCTAAATGACAAGCTCTGTACTTTGGATAATACTTGGTAGGCTTGTTTGAGTTGTCGTGGAAAAAGAAAATCATTTGAAGATTGGCGAATGTCAAGAGTACCTCTCTGTAGCTTGTCGATTGCCTCGTCAACCGATTTACTTGGGATGACTCTAGTCGAAGCATAACAATCTCTTAGCAGACTACCAAGGGTAGATATGTCTCTCTGTCTTCTAGATTCAAAGTCATCGATACTGTCACCATCATTACCAATCAATGGCGTATCATCTTCTACCATATTCTTATTACCTTGCTTGAATGTAGTTCGTATAGCTGTGGCTACTATCTTTCTTATCTCATTGTGTTTCTTTGGATGTGGAGCAATAAAGAGTTGAACAAACTGAGTCCGAGATGTTCTCATATTGTTTGTTTCACCAGTAGATGAACTTGCAAGAACTGAATGACAGTTGCCTTGACATTGATCTTGACATCCTCCATTGCCATAAGGAATGACAGATAGAACGACATTCTTCTCGTCAACTGCTCGCTTGCCAGACAAAGCTTCACCGAATGTCAAATCGATCCATTGATTAAGTTGACGACTGACATGCGCACTTTCCAACAGACTCCTATGGTAACTTATGAATGAATCTGAGATGTCGTTACACCAATGTGGTAAAGCCAGATCATTCATGTCCTCGTGTCTTGAATGAAAGATATCTGGTTGTAGGTTAGACATGTAAAACTCTAGTGTAGCTTCATCCGGTGACAACTCATACATTGATTCAACACTACTTGGATAATGTTGTCCTATGAAATCATCTCTGACAATTGCCTTTAAATGTGAAATGGGGAGAGCTCTTGCACGATAGACTGTATAAGTCAACTCGCAGATACTTTCCGGTACATGATGAGGTGGAGATGCATGCATGTAGGTATGATCTAGTTGATCGTCACCCTTCTTGAGCCTAAAGCGTGATTTGGATAAGTCTCTCCACGGGCTACCTGATGCACCAACTTTACCCTGATCACCTTCTAAATCTATTTCAGATGTAAAATCCGTTACCCATGGAAGAATTGGTGGATTGGAGTGATCTCCCACAGTTCTTCCGGCCGCTGCATTTAACATCATTAGATAGCATAAGTTGGTGAGCTGTCCTCTTTGCCATTGTACTGTCAGGACGTCGCCATAACCAGGATAAGGAAGTATTGTTTGGTGTTCTTCATTATTCAACTTGTCAGACTGAGGAGAACCATTGTTGTGGAAGATATTCCGCCACTTCCTTCTGTTTGGACTTGATTTGCCTTCCTCAATAGTCTCTTCATCATTATGGGTTTGTATTCTACTAGCCTTGTTACTCTTTTGTATATTATTCTCAGGCTTTGGCTCGGTAATAGGCACCACTAATCTAACCCAACCATCGTCTTGAATGAATATCCGATCAGGTGATAACTGTTCACCAAGAGTAACTCCTCGTGAGTGGCAGTAGCTTACAGTATTAAACAGTTGTAGAGCCAAGAAACGTATCCGAAGATCAGCAACATCAGCACGATAGCAAGAACCAACTTGAAATAACTTCCAAGGTCGTCTTCGACGTAACTTTGGAGGAGGTTGGTCAATAATAGCACGTGTGGCATCTCCAATCTTTCGTAAGTCATTCAAGAACTGATTTGGCATTGGCGTTGGTGTATCTTCGTCTTCTTCACCCTCACTATCTTCATGAAGCATATTCGGCTCGGAAGGTGAGTCAATACCCGCACCTTTTCTCCATCCAAAATCAATAGATTTGTGACAAGTGCAGAGGGTATCGTTTTGCTTTCTACCGCCGCGGAGCCAAGGAGTCAAACCCTTCTTCTTGGAAGTTAATGAGCCTACAGAGTTAGTTGTCAACGGTTCAACCCCATGCCCTTCCATTCCAGGAAACAATGGCCGAGTCAGAAAATCATCCGTCCTTAACAGCTCACTAAGTGATCTATGATGTGTTGGTGTGATATCAAACACTGATACTAGTGATTCAGACTTGACGTTGTTGATCAGATCAGGCGACGTCTTAGTTGTTTCAGTTTTATCATCATTCGAAGTGTATCTCGTACAAGATATAAGCGGTGCTAGACCTGGATGTAGAGCTTGGTATAACTTATAACTACCATCGGGTGAGAATGTATCCTCGGAATCTTTCTTTCTTGATGGTAATATATCGATTGTTTTATGTAGCAAATTCAAGCTGGTATTATCTAACCCCGTTGTATGAACTTCTTTTGTATCTATCTCTTCATCATTCTTATCATTTGATATACTAACATCTGTTGTGACCAATAGAGGTAACTTTGCATGAACAGCGCGTCCTCTTTTGAGGGTGCAGCTCAAATCTAATTCACATTTGCTAGTAGTTGGAGAGTCCTCTGGAGGTGCCCATACCCATGATATTAATGTATAATCAGAGTGGAATTGTTTCATATTCTTCTTCTTGTGCTGTTCATCTCTTATACCTCTGTGTTCTCTATGCACCGATTCTGCAATATGATCATCGTCATCGTCATCAAATAATGGATCACTTGTGGGTGATGATAGCAGTGAATTAAGTGAGGCCTTCATTTGAGATTGAGTTGCCGATTTAGGTGGCGTCGATGGTACAAGTCCATTGTGTTCTGATTGTTTGCCGAATATACCTCTTCTCATATTAGAAACTTGTGGCGGCTCATTAGACTTTCTGGATTGATTTGATGCATCAGTTGCATTCTTCTTATTTGGAGAAGAAAACTTTGTAGATGTATCTTCTTTTAATAATGGTCCGTAGTTTGGTGGTGCAATTACAATTGGAAATGGAGTAGTTCTCTTTTGATGTTGTAATCTACGTCCAGCTTTGGATATACTACCAAGCTCAACCTCAACTTCTTGACCAAATATTTTAATTGGTTGCGATGCCAATACTTTTGATGCACCATCACTCCCTTCCTCGAATGTAATGGTACCAATACCACCACGAGATAATGATGCAGTTAATACTTGCCCGAATAATGAAAAGAAATCTGTTAAATTATCTTTATCAACATCCGTAGGAAGATCTTTAACAACCAAAATGTTGGCGTTAGTGGTATTAACACTTGATTGTTCATTTATTGTTGAGTTTATATCATTATAGTATTGATCATCTAAACTTTCAAATGAGGTTGGTTGCCATGGATGATAGAATTGAAAGTTATTCTTCATTACTTCTAATTGTATATCTGTTTGATCTTTGGTGGATATATGTGTTGACATTATGTACGGACGGTGCATCAACATTTTCATCGTTTTTGTTGCAATAGATCTGGTATCCTCGACTTCCTCATTATCCAAAGGCTGGATCATAGCTTTTATATCGTCTACCAACTCCATCTATGAATAATATATAATCATTGATATATCAATAGCAGCGGGTGTACAATAGAGGTATAAATGAAGTGATAGTTGACAGCTATCACAATCCATCAATTTCGAACATGTGAGTTTTGTGCATATGATATGTGCACATCAGCAGTTTTCTGATTTACCAAGACTTTAAGAAACTTATATTGCATTTATATCTCTTATCAATCGTTTGGTTGGTGGGTAATATCGAAGACACCACAATTATATTATTAAACAATAGCTTGCTGTTGTTCCATCAAACATCAATGTTTTGAAACGGGGTTCTTACCCAATCTTTACTAGTTTGTATTAGTGCTTGGCGAAGCGCAGCAAAACAGCATGCAGCTTTTGTGATAAGATGTCTCACCACGCTGCCAATCTCTAGCATCAGAATTTGCAATGGTATAGCAATAGCAACAATGGTAAGGAACGTATAGATATGAGAGAGTATATACTTCAGTATACTGATTGCATAATATTAAGCACATCTTCATGTAATGGTGAAAATATTCGATTATTCATCGTCTGCTACTGCCTGCTTCAGTTTAAGTTTCGTCTTCGAACATCATCATAAGCGGCGGCGGCTTGGCCGGTCTATCAACAAGCCTCGGTCTTGTCAAACTTGGATATAATGTAGGTAAGTATATGTCTATTATGAAAATAACAGTATATAGATAGATGAACATTACATCTCTCACATTCATATACTGTTTCTTCTCTCGGGTATCCTTTGACTTTGACTTTAGACATCATCGAGTGTAGAAAGGAGTGGCTACAACAAGGATCTGCATTCGGTTTAGCTGCAAATGGTCGTAAAGCATTGAAAGAGTTATTTCATTCACCAGAATCTTTAGATGCTTTAGCTGACAAGGGTATCTACATGAAAGATTATGATAGCTATCTTCTCGTTTGGTATATGATACGAGATGCACTATTGGAAGAAGTAGAAAAGTCTGAATTGATAACAATACACATGGGTAAGACTATTGAAAGCTATGATGACAGTACTGATGATTCACGGATAGAAGTAGTAATCAAAGATGTAGACAGTAGCAAAACAAGCATACTGAATGGATCTCTACTCATTGCAGCTGACGGAGGTGAGTAGATGAGCATATCTTGTGCACATTTCTATGCACTTCTTATAATACATACATACTATAGTCTATTCGAATGTACGAGAACTAGCTGGTCTTGAGCCGGCAAAGTATGCAACCAAAACTAAGTGGCGAGGTTCGATATCTCGAGTACCCGAGGGCTCCATACTTGAACAGTTTCTAGACAAGGGAGTTGTTCCGTTAATGACAGATGAATCAACAGAAGACTTGAGAAAAGGAGAATGTATTCTAAACCTCTTCAACTTTCATCCAAAGATTGATAGAAAGATGACGTTTGTGATGAATGCTAGTGTTGTTGATGTTCCAAAGGGTACGCATCCAAGAGAGATCTTCCGCGAACATATCTCTAATCCAACTCATTTGCAAATCTTGGAGGAGATATACAAATTAGCACATGATAGAGAAATGAAGTATCCATTGGCAATGGCAGTGATTGAGCTACCCCAAGATGGAAGTAATGGATGGGGAGGTAGCGGAAGAGTAGTGCTTGTTGGTGATAGTGCACATGCTATGAGGCCAGCCTCTGGACTTGGTGGTGCTTTAGCCTTTGAAGATGCTGTTGTACTATGGCGTCTCGTTAAAAGTAAAGGTAGAGATTCTCTCAAAACAAAACAATCTACTAATGCTCTGGTGCATGAGTTTGAAAGAAGCAGATATGATCGAGTTAAAACGATTTGGGATAATCAATGGGAGGTCTCTGAAGGCCAGTACAAGAAAGGAGCCGCTGATATGGAATGGTCTAAATCTTTTGCTGAGTGGGTAGCTCGAGGTGTTTAATAACTTACTGTTAAAACAAATAATCTCTTAATCTTTCCATTATTCAGAGTTAGAGAAATAAACGCCTGGCTGTTACTTAACCTACCATTCTAATACTAATGTCTTGTGATATATTATCACATTATCTTTACACAACTACATCCATTCTTTACACTACTATACCCATTCTTCTTTACACTATACTACTATTCAGCTCATTTGTTATGTACAATCTGGCCATGTTTTGCAGCCAATTTAGTCAACTCAGTTTTATCTGGATTCTCCCAACTGCCGTACTTATCAAAGTCCGAATACATTTCATTGGCATGTCCTCCCGAAGCAGTGACACTGACAATCTCCCCTCCTTCCTCACCAAAGTAGTACCAGTGAACCGTATTGGCAGGAATATGAACAAAGTCACCGACATGAGCAATCCTCTCAAGCGTTGAATTATCCTCTATGATATCATCCTGTTTCTTAGTACCATAGTGTACTGTCCCTTTAGTAACGAAGAAACTTTCATCCCATGAATGGAAGTGTTGACCCGGTCCTTTCCCTTTTGTACCATCTTGATGGAATATCTCATGACCCTGCGTTTGTTCTTTTGTTGCTAATGGGGAGATGTTGAATCCGGCGATATCGTAGGGCTTTGGACGAGACGATGCATCAATGTTGAGAACTTCTTGATTGGAAGTAGTAGATGCCATGATTTGAAACGATGATGAAGATAACCGAGTTGTAGAGAAGACCGTGGAGAATGCAGTTGTTTGATCGAGTGCTAGTAACGATAAAAGAAGAATTTGTTGCAATTGCATGTGTGATATTGTGAATTGTGATATTTTGTTTTTGCTGTTATGTTTTGATTTTGATATTGTTATCGGAGTGATGTGATTATTGGATTTATGAGATGAGGAGGAGAGAGGCTTACACCATCCACCATCTTGGGTCGATATGATCATGGTTTTGATTTGTCTTTCAACAAGATAGGAGGCAAGATAGTTGAGTCCGCAATGGCATTGGTGTCGAAAATATCTTTCAATACTTTCAATACCACAAAAAGCTCCGTTGCGCAGCAATTGAGGGGCAATTGTGGTGAGTAAATAGAGCTACTAGATGTTCGACAAGATGTATCCATCCATAGCAAAGAACAGTATTGCACTGTAGGTGCTTAATTACTTCATTTGGTTGATAAACATAAGATAAGCATAAGATGTGATTAAAGAAAATGATCCGGTGTGCTCGGCCGGCAAAACAAATGAAAGAGACAATCTGAGTATGATAGCAAGACACCAAGGAAGACCAAAGGGCCTAAGTAGTTATGATGTGTGATGCGGATATCTCTTCTTCATACTATCATCACAATACCCGGTTAGAACAAATATAATATACTATCACCATCATAATACACAATTAGAACAAACAGCATATAATCGGATCAAGATACATACACAATTTACATCAAACATTACAGAAAACGACATTATATAAATATGAGATATCAACAATACTTTAAGATAGTCATATCCATACTTGCAACAAATCCAAGCACTGGATATATCACGACACATACAACACTACCTATTATACAAACACATAACAACAATATGCCAAGATACAGTCCTAGTTCAGATGGTATCTTACATCAAATAGACGGAAGTAATGATCAGATGAGGATACAAGACGCCTACTTGCAACAATTTCGACAAGTTGGTGACCCTCATATGGATAATATAATTTCATTTGCAAAGCATGAACGAATCATATCAAAAGTAACAGTAAATTATATGCAAGAAGCCTATAAAATGAGAATAGAACAAACATCACCTTCCCAACAAGAAATGGCAAACTTATATGCTCATTACTCTCAAGTTCCAAGCTGGGTAGACTTTGAACAACTACAACGGGGGATGGACGTATTCTTCAAGTATCTCCCTGCAGTCAGTGCTAGTCTCTTCTTCCGATCTCTTATATCAGGATTTTGCTTCCCTGGCATAACAGAAGTCTTGAATGAAACAGCATACCTCGGCAAGAAGAACAGCAAGAAGAGGAGTGGTACCTCAAACCGCCGGTTACTTGATACAATTACATACGTCACAGCAAATATGATATCAGCCGAATCACTAAAACCGGGAGGAGAAGCATGGAAATGGGGTCTGGAAGTTAGAGTAATTCATGGTAAAGTTCGACACAGATTGCTGAACAACAAGCAGAATAAGTGGGATACTTCCAGCCATGGCGTCCCGATTAATCCAGAAGATATGTCAGCTACGTTACTTGGATTCTCCCAGGCGGCAATTCAAGGACTTGACTGGATCCTTCCCATCATGTCGTCGGCTGACAAGGCAGATTACATTGCCCTGTGGAGATATATTGGCTGGTTGGTAGGAATCGATACTAGAAACGACAACATTGCACGACCCGAGACGACACTCGATCCTTTGGGTGGTAGCTCAAAACAGATTGAACTCATCAATACATGCATATCTCAACATTTGATCCAAACAACTGATGATGCCAAGAAAATGACAAAGCATATACTTTCGAGTGTTATTGGTCAAGATAAGGAAACGTCGTACAAACTCCTTTCAGTAATGTCACACAAATGGTTGGGGAAAGACTTTGCAAGTGCCCTAGATATCTCTATGACGAATAATCTACTTCTCAAGTCCATGGTGGTTGTACATATCAATATGCTTCGGTTGTATATGATAGCAGTGACAAAGTTTCGGCTTATTGGGCAAATAGCTGTGGATATGAACCGAAGGCTTACTTTGTTTGCAGTCAACACTATGAATGAGAGACGGAAGTTCAGACGCTCGTTTCTGGATAATAGAAGGGGAGAAACGAGTCGATGCCCAATGGCCAAGTTCATATCTTTAAAGGAGGATTAGTATTGTTTGATAAGTAGGCATAACATAAAACAAGTTCAGAAAAAACCTTTACATTCATATCATCCTCACAACATCTTCCTCATAGCTAGCAAGAGATCGACTAAATCTTGCTCTTTTCAATTGGTTTGATCCAGTGACAAGAATAGACACGAATATGAAAGAAGGGCGCAAATCTTTTTTAGGCTAGAATCAAGCAAGAATAAATGTTAAGAAGGAGACAGTTGAGAATACCTTTATTGAATATCAGAGCATATTATACAAATAGTTGCTGGTGTTATTACATTGGTAAGTCTGTGCTTGTGTGTGAGGTTGAGAGGAAAGAGCATAGCAATTTGTAAGGTATGATTTAAGTTGTAAATTTGTTTGCGAGATCCCTACAAATTTCAACATATGACCAAAACTTCAAAGATGCGATATGTGATAATAGAACAAGCAGTGCCGCCGTCCCACTACAACAATAATATGATATGTACTGGATGGCATGCATAGTCCATAGTAGTTTATCATGTTGAAACCAGCGGGCGGCGGTGCCGTTCAGTTACTTCAGAAAACAAAGAAAAGATTTTTTATGACACATCATGTGCACAAATCATCAGATATAATCAGATATAGCGGCACTCTAACCTATCTATACTCCAATCTCCTTTCTTATACGACACCCTGAAGGCAACAATAGATTTAAAACTCTAAACGCTAACACAATTAAATGATTGGTACCTCCATCCAGTTCTTCTCACCATACGACATTGCCGACCTCGGAAGCGGAATGTTCTTGATGGGGCTGTTCAACCTTAAGCTTGCCGCGGCTTCTTTTGGGATTGGATTAATCGGTTGGAAATACCGAAACTTCATCAACTATATCGTAAGTTGAAACATATATTTGTGCCAGTAACAGTTTTTATATATGTATATTATATAATATATTCTACATAAAATTATCTTTCTGCACTTAAACTTGATCCTTTACGTCGTGTTAGTATCATAATATCGTTTGCAACATAATGCGAATTAGATTATTCGTTGAGGTGGTATGCAGATGCTCTTTGGATCTTTTGTGGAAGGTGAGTGTGTTGTGGCGTGTGTATGTGTGCAATTATGTTAGAGAAATACATCTAATCATAACCCTCTGATAATGACAATGATAAACGCCACTCGGTATAACCAGTCAATCATGGTAACCTTCAGCTTCCTTGCCACTACATCTGCTGTTTTGGATTCAACTTCTTTGGGACGAAAGGGAGGGTATGTTAAGTATAAAAGAAAGAGTCGTATCGGAAGCAATAAGTTATTGAAATACTTAGTTCTGTTGTTATCCTTTGGTGCTGTGTCCGCTGTTGCTGATGGTATGGAGGGGGTAAATACGGCAAAGAAGAATACTGATGGTCCAATGAGTTTAACTGACAGTGCTAAACAATTGGATGAGGTATCGAGAATGCAACTCCGTGGTAACTTAAACCCCTCGGAGGCAGTTACTCAAAACAAGGTCATTCTTGATTCGCTATACGATCATTTAGAAAGCATCAAGGAACAAGTTGAAATTGGAGGGGACGGAACAACTATTGCTTTGCTACTGGAGTCTGTTATTATCGATGCTCAAGCTACTGCTGAATTGATGTCTGAAGACGATTCTAGTTATACCAACAAAGATGATAAATTGGACGCATTGGCATTACACGACAGTATTAAATATATGACAGCCTCTCAAGTTGACTCCATGGCACATGCTTTTACATCCAAACTCAAGGAACTAATGAAGAACATTGACGATGCTTTGAATGTGGTTAAGGAGGCAGAGCTATCTATTTCAAATGAGGGGGGTACTAGATATCATCGTCGTGGCACTGCAGAAGAGGAATGGAATGAAAGAGACTTCGAATTTGGTAGTCATGGTAAAGGAGATAGAAATGATTATTGGAAAGCATTCAAGGCTAATAGTGGGATTAACATTCCACGATCTTCGAAGTTGTCAAAGTACGGCAAAAGAGATTATGTCAAGTTGCCTAAGCTCAAGTTTGTTGATGAGTTGAAACAGAAGAATGGAGATCAGAGTCAAAGCCGCCGTCTACAAGAAAATCAAGAGAAATGCCGACCAGAATGTGATATTGAAGATTTAGATTGCAATTGCAGGCGCCTCTTTGAGTGTACACAGGCACTATCTTCTTACGACTTTGTTATGCTCTTCGTTGGCGGTTATGTAAGTACACACATCTTGTGACTTTCTCACTTTATCCCAGGAGAATCCATTCTAAATACATTCTTTCCTCTTCTTCTACACAGGTCGACAAAGATCCAAATAGTGAAGGGTTTGCAACGTTTGGTGGCAATAGCTTAAGTAATATCAATTTGTTCGATGCCGTGGATGATGGGCTTTCATCACATATCAAAGATATTCAAGACCTCGCCAAAGAAGATCAGGTGAACACGGATAATTGTTATGCCGTCCTTGAAAAGTTTCGTTCTGCATGCAACCCTGAGGTGGATTTTTGTGACGGGCCAAACCATCAGACTTTCCAGCTATCTACAGAACAAGTTTGTGGTGCAGTTGACTCTCGGACAAAACTAGATGTTACAGCCACTGCAAACTTGTTTGACTTTCAGAACTATGCGGTACCTCAACCTTTTACTGGTACAAGTGAAGTCAAGCATTTGCGTAATGAGTCGGCTGTTGTTTGTTGCAAAGATGACATTGGAGATGATGATGATGATGACAAGTGGTACCAGAATAAGGAGTATTGCCCATTTACCTCAAACAGCAGCGAGGGCATGTTTTTGCCATATCCAAGTGCAAAAGAATTCTGTGAGGAAGATGAGAAAGGTCGACTTTGTACTAAAGATGAGCTCGAGAAGAATTGTGGGGATGATTGGTCTAGAGGGAAGTTGGTTTGGTCATCAACAGAGGCAGCAGATGACATATTAGTTTGTCCAGCCATCAGTTCTGACATTTGTAGTGAATTTGTGGTGGAACTTGACAAGATATATGGCTTGAATAATACCTATGAGCATAACCGAGATAACTTAGGTCCTAAATGTGGGGAAGGATACGAGTTAACAGAGGCTGAGTGCAGAGAGGCCGGAAAGCAGCTAAAGATTGGACAAACACGAGATTTCAAGGTTGGCAGATGGGGTCACACTCCTTGTGAATGTTTCTTATGGGGAAATCAACTCCATTACAATATTGGAACAACCTGTGTTGCATCTCATCCCCAATATATTGGTAGTAACAAGGGGATTGTGTGCAAAACAAATAGAGGCAATCCAAATCCAATGAGAGTGAATTCATTGCTGCCTATTCAATTAGATTTTACAAATATTCATTTCCCAGTTGACTTTGATCGTGTTCTTTCATCTAGTGGAAGGCAACTTATTGAAGGGTATGAGTATTACAAGCATAGAAAAGTGTTCGTTACATCACAAACTTACAATGGTGACTTGAGAGAAGATAAATCTATGAATGGCTATGAGTACAAAACAGATTTCAAAGGCCCTAAATGTCCTGATGGATTAGGATTGACAGCGGCTGAGTGTGAAGAAGCGAGGATCGAGCTAAATCTTCAAGCTTCCAAGGTGCACGATAGGACAAGAGCTTGGACACCATGTGGATGTTTCATGTGGGAAAGGAAGGGTGATGACGTTGGACCACTTCGTTGGGATGGCGGATCGAATTGTCTTAAAGATGATTCCAAAAAAGATCAAGTTCTTGGAATGATCTGTAAAAAGCCAGTAGACAAGTCAGGCATTCTTGGTGCCGATGCAAAATGTCAGGCTCTTGCAAATGATGCTGGTCTTACTGGAGATTATAAAGCATGGATTTCTGATCGAGGGAACAGTCCAAAGTTAAACTTTGCAAACTTTAAGAATGATGATATACCCATTTCCTTCCAGCTTGTGGACGGTACCATTATTGCTCATAACTGGGATGATCTGTTGGATGATTCATTGCAACACCCAATTAATATGGATGAGAATGGGGTAACAGTGGACAGCCCTTATTTAGTTTGGTCCAGCACTAGAACAGATGGCACTCATTATGTGTCTAGTTCTGGTCGCAAGAATTGCGAAATTATTGACCCAGAAAGACCAACTTACACACAGAGAACCGGATGGGCTTCTATCTTGGGGAGCGGAAACACAGGTAATGCTCAAGAAGCTGGGCCTCCCTGGACAGCACGAGACCCCGCGTCACTTTGTTCAACAGAACGTCGACTTTACTGTTTTCAACAGAATCCTGTAAGTATGGGTATCATGTACATTATTTCGAACATATCTAACCATTGTATTGACAATGCTCCTCCAAAAGGTACTAGATGTATTAGATAGCCAAATTGAAGGAGTTTGTGGTGCTGCATTGGGCCCACTGTCAGAACTGACACGAGCATGTGATGAAAGTATGGATTTCCTCCTTGGCAAAGAAATGTCGACCGGAACGCTTGCTTCAATTGCCAAGTCAGTTTTTGGTAAGAAGTACATTGTAACACAACTATATAATATATCATCACCTGCATCTCACTCTTCATCATGGCATCCTCTTCTTTTCAATCGTCACAGAGGTACCAGATGAACCGTTTATACCAAAATGGGTTCCATGGTACTTAAGTCTAGTCGATACACCGACAATTGAGCGTAATCGTGCCTTTATGGATAACTATCTTAATGTTACAAATCCAATGCCTAATCCAGGCTGGCTTGATTGGTATCTATCCATACGGGATGATGAAGGCTTTACTCTGCCAAACCCCAATGGAGGAACATTCTTCTGTATTGATCAAGATGACCCATTTTCAAGTGCTACTCTTCGAAACTGCCAAGAGTCGTGGCTATATGAAGCCATCAACCCCTACACAAGTCGATATGAGGCGATTACTTATCCGAGTGATCTTTTCCCTTACAATAATACCCGTTGTGATGACTTCCCGACATGTCATCTTGATTGGTTATACACTTCAATCAATCCCTTCTCCGATAGTGGTACTTTCGAGGCGGATGCTTATAATGAGGACACTGTTCAGAACATATGCGGTGTCGATTATAATGATGCTGAAAGTAATTGCAATACCAACGAGGCTTGTCCTTTCAATGTATGTCCAGAGGGATTAGAATGTTATGCAAACGTACCCTGTCCAGGCTCGGGGCAACCCCAACAGCAACCGACCAATCGACCAACAATGGTATCAACTACTAGAGTTCCAACCCCTGAGATCAATGAGGGATGTGGACTGTTCTTTGACTACTGCAGGCAGTCAGATCCATCGTTAAATCAATGCCAACGTTTCTGGAAAGATTGCCGTGTCCAGCTGAATGATACTTATGCTTACTGGGAGTATCCTTTACCCAACTGTACAGATTCTGATATATCCGAGGTTGATATTGTGACTTGTCCTAAAGAATGGCTTTACGAAGAAGATAATCCATATGAAGTCGATGAGAATGAAGCGTGCTACTATTTTTTCAACACTTGTAGGGAAGAGGCCATTGGACTAGACTCGAACTATACTGAATACCCGATTGAGTTCTGTGAAGGTAATTCGAGTCTGACATGCAAAAAGGATTGGCTTGAGCAGGAGGTTAGCCCCTATTCAGAGGAGAGTAATAATCCAGACCCTGCATGTGATAGATTTTGGAGCCATTGTAGAGATCAACTCATACTTCAATACCCCCGATGGTATTGGCCTCTTCCAGGGATACCTACAAGTTTTGAACTTATGCCTGGTGAGTCAAGCAGTATATATATTTGTTTAGCCCAATGCAGCTAACTATCTTCTTGTCTTCTTGTATGTTGCTAGGTTACTGCTGTTCGGACACCCCTGATAATAATAATAGGAAGTATTTCGGATCTACGGTAAGTGTATGTCGTGTCTAATCGTTTGCAACCCAATATCCTTATCCCATCTGCTGTCCTTAATTGACCCAAGTATAATCCAGTTCGCAATATGACATGTCAAAACGATGGTCCTTTACACTCATGGTTATCACCTGAAGCATGTTCAAGTGCCAATGGTCAATGGTTCAGAAACCCTTGCTACAAACTTCAACGATGTATTGCTGACAGACCGGCCAAAGGGGATCCTGACTTTAATGATCAATTTGAGAAGTGGGTAAAGGATGAAGATATGGACATTTTCAATCCCTTTGATCAAGAGGAATGCTCCCAAACTCGTGAAGCACTGGGATACGACAAAACACATTTGGATGATGGTGCAGTCTGTGAAACATTCCATGAGTATAAGTGCGATCCATTCTTTGATGATATTGCATACCTTGCAGATGGTGCCGGTGCAGCTGACGGTCCGCAACAGTTTGTACAAGTTGTTTACAAACCCAAAGAGTAAGTGAGGAGTTTGCTATTTTTGGTTCAGCTGTCAAACACGCTCACAGCATGTATTCTCTTTATTACATACTTCCAGGTACCCCCCTGACAAGAAACTGGTCTTCGATCCGTTGCCCGAACATACATGGACTAAAATTGATCTTCCCACCAATCGTGAGAAAGATCACATCTTAGCCTTGAGAGATACAAAGATTGCGCTGAAAATATATCTTGATAATTTCAAAGACCTCAGTGATTATGCAGCATCTGTTGACACAATTACATGCGAATCAATACTCCCTTTCTTACCCGGCCCAGTTCTAATCATAAACATCTTTTATTACCTTTGCAAAATACAGGAATTAGTGTTGCTTACAGTTAATTGGGTTATCAAAATTGCAATCAAGTTGAGGTAAGTTTTACTTCTGTTGAGTTTAGATCAGCTACCAGGAATTCTAATCATCCACCTCATCATGCCCCTAGTTTAATTTCAGTGGAAGCCGCATATCAAGATGCTACTTTAACTGCCGTAAATGAAATAAAAGAATACAGGTGGATTGAAATGATATATATCAATTTGAAAAGTTTAGATGGATGGTGAGACACTAGTAGCTGGTTGGTATGGCACCCGCCAAAGGCCGAAGTTCTTTTCTATGCTAACACTCTCTCTCACCTATCATATCCTCAGGGCCGATGGGGCATTGAATACTATAAATCAAAACTTAAATGAACAACATTTGCAAATGCGTACAGAGTTACAAGACAGACATACAAATATTGTAAATGATGTGAACCAATACACAACCTGCAGTAAGTTCTCAAACAGTTCTCTTTTACTATGATTTCCTTTGTTCCCTGTTACTCAATGGATCACTTTTGCCACAACACAAAGTTGTCAACTTTCTTGGCATTCAGATCTTTAATGCATTGGAAGGTGCTGAAGCAGGTCGGTTAAGTGAGACGTGCTCAGGAGTGTTGGGGCTAAATCCGAATCGTCGTCTTACTGAACAAGAGAACCTCCTCCCTTTCTCTCTTGACGTTGTCTTCGGGTCGGATTCTTTCCCTAAGCAAATAAGCCAAGTACTTGTACAGGAAGATAAGATAAAGGAGACCCAGCTCAAAATGATGGCAAAAGAGGATGAAATTATGATTGACGTGGACCGTATTCGGGAACGAGCAAACGAGATGTACAACAACCAACAAGTCATGATGGATACCCTTTCTGATATACAGGAGGAACTCGATATTGACCAAAAGGATTCCAAGTCTAAAAAGTCAAAGAAGGCCAAGGGAGAGAAGACAGAGCAGTCACAAGCTGATGGAAGTGATCTTTTTGAGCGAAGACTCTCGGGCATTGAAGAAATGGTGACAAAGATTGAAGAGATTGTTGCGTCAGGTGTCAATGAGGTGAAGACTGAAGTCAAAGAGTCGATTGATGAGGCGAAGACTGAAGTCAAGGAGTCGACTGATGAGATCGTTGATCAAATGAAAAGCAGAGTTGAGAAGATTGAACATAAAGTTGATAACATGGAGAAGTCCATTGAGGATATCAAGGAGATGCTGTCTCAGTTGATTATGAAGGGATAGTTTTAGTTGTATAGTTTGTATATGTGTTTGGGCATTAAATGTCCAGTGTAGAGTATAATTCTTGCTTGTTATTACAGATTTACCATCACACTAAATTTACAATACTACGAAATGGAAACTATAACCTCCTCTTGCTCCTCCGTCTTCTTGACAGCCTTGTTCCTCTCATTACTGCTAATGGTATGGAAGAGTGCCAACTCCTCCGCTTCTAAATGCTTAATCACATCCATGTCTGAAGTAGTTTTTGCATCCTTCTTTCTATTCACAATCTTTGAATAGTACGATACTTGACTCCTCGTACCCTTTTGGATTATAGTTGATGCAAGACGAGATTCCCAATAGTTATATCCCATTGTACCTTTAGGACATATTCCTCCTTTACTACAGAACTTTGTGCCTGCATTATCATAACAATCTATCTCTCCTTCTTTCTCACAACAAGCTTCTTCACATGTACCTTCCCAATCCTTAGTGCCATGACACCTCACCTGTCCCTCTGGACACGAACATCCACCATTCTTAATCAATACACAACTGTGTGGTTCATAATTCTCATCGTAACACGTCGCTTCATCATCACGACAACATACCTTGGCACAATGTCCTTCAATATGATGTGGTGAGGATGATCGTCTTTGATTTTTAAAATCAAACTGATCCTTAAATAATACCTTATCGGTATTACACTTTTGTTCTCCCTCGGGACACGGGCACCCACCTTCATCAATTTTAGAACACCATACATCCCAAACAGTCGGGTCATCCTTATCTTGTCCATGGCATCGTTCCTCTACCCCCCACTCGCAACATACCGTATCACAATAATCTCCATATGTATCTGAATGGCATTGCAATTCGTTGAAGTAACATCTGAAATAATATGTGGTGTTTGTGTATTATGTCAGTTATGTCGTTAGACGTTAGAGGTGATAGAAAAAAGAGCTAGCGATACAAAACATATGAAATATACTCACGGGCAGGTTTCACCAGGATCAGCACACGATAATACATCCCGATTCTCATCATGACATGGTGTTTGTGTTGGTGTGCAGGTTGTCATATTAAATGGATGAGGTATTGGTGTTGGTGCTGTTGATTCATTGCTTGTGTTTCTTTTACGTGATTTACCAAAGATATTGGGATTATCCTCATCGTATTGTTGTTGTCGAAGTGATGTACTCTCTGCTCCTTTACTGACGACTGCTATGCCAACTATGGTTATTAGTTGTATGGCTCTCATTTCCGCAGACTAGATAATATTTATATATCAATTGTTGCCGCTCAAGTGAATGCTCTGAGATGCTGAGCTAGGGGAAGATCAAGCACTATATAATACACAATAGAACAAAACAAACAATAGGTAGAATAGTGGATTAATCCTTATACTGAGCCACCACGAGTTCAATGATCACACTTTGATTTGCCATCTCTTTATGTCGGTGGGTGGTATCCTAATCCACCACCAATCGAAAAATCAATAACAACTGATCCTATTATTGTTAGTATACCTTCAAAGATGCTATATATTGAAATAATATATCATACTGATTGTTTTTAAAGCTGCGAGGTCGAATTGATGTAATCAATATCATAGTAAGGTATAGATACTACCTTTATTTCATAATTTGCAAACTAAATCAGATTTTCCGCCTTTTTGGAATGATTGTGTGGCGCCTACTGTGCCATCAATAAAGCTATTCGTATACTACCACTGTTGTCAATAGATCACTTTTCAATGCTATAGCTGATCTAAGTGTTATTTCGATTGTGGGATGAAGCAGAAGAAGGATACCCGCTACATTAGACATTGATATTAGCCATTAGCAACATCTAATATGTCGGAGAGAAACCTCGGTCAAGAGATGGAACATCTCAAACAGAGATTAGATGCATTAGAAATGAAACAACAGCAATCAAAGCGATCTATACCCTCTGCAAATACTAATAGTTATGAAAATGAAGATAGAAAGTTTGGTAGACAAGAGAGTGTTGCAAGTGATCAAGCAATCAATTCAGAAGCTGCAACGTCAAATGTCAACAAAATCAACAGGCGGGGTATATCCTGGAGTGATTCTAAACCAAGACAAACTATAGATACGACATCTGCAACATATCGTGGCGAACATGGTGATAGCAGCAACAACATAGAATCCAAACCACCAATGAGAAGGATCAAATTCCTAGATCATCATATTGCAGAATCAGACGGTGGGAAGAGTCCATATGCAACAGCAAGTTTAGCATCCAATATTATTAGTGGTAGTCCACAGAATAGTAATATGAATGATCGACGATATACGCTACCTCCTGTTCCACCTCCACAACAACAACAGGCTGATAACGAGATGGGTTTGATGGGTACATATAATGATATCAACAACAACGATGGCGACAACTCATCATACTCATCATCAGTATCAAGTGAAGAGGCATTATCATTCTCAGGATGGGCACGTGTATTCTTCCAAGCACGACATGCACGACATGCCACACAAGTGACATCCGGTGCTACATCAACAACATCTCAGGATACATATCTCTACTTAACAATCCATTCCACAGCAAACGAATTACGTATATCCAATACAGATGACAGGTGGAAACCACCATTGATTGATCCACCCATACCATTGAAATACTTTTATGCAGTAAAGGTACCCGGTTCACATTCGGGTGCGGCCTTATTTCTTAAGAATGATACTCGACGATTACGAAAGTATATATTTCGATTTGAATTTATTAATCGTAATGTACATCAACCACCACAACGGTATTTACAGTTTATTAGGTCTGGTAAGGCTGCAAAGAAGAGTATGCGTAAAATGAAGAATCCATTTCATAAGTTAAAGACTGGTAGTGGTCATGGTGTTGGTGGTAACAAAGAAGAACGGAAGGAGAATATAAAGGCCGATAAGCGTCGTGCACAAGATGCATTTGCTGCACATTTAGGTACACTAGACGAGTTACTCCGTGAAAGTGATGAGGCAGCTGATCGATTTGTGGAATGTATTAATACCAAGAATGAAGAGGAGGAGGAATTGGCACGAACTCAACGATCACAACAGAATGATATATCGGGAAGTATGATGAGTGAAAGTTCAAGACGGAAGCGTAGTAAGCCACCTCCGCCATATTGGGGTAGCGGATTCAATCGTCCGTCAACTACTGATAATGAGAATAACGAAGATGATGATAATGTTGATTCGGATAGTGATTATTCCGAAGAGGATGATGATGAATTGTATTATGATGATGATAATGACGATGAAACGTTGTTTGATAAAGTGCAAGTATCGACAGAGCAGACATTGGAGACTTTATGGAATCATATTGTAAAGTAGACTACCTATTTACTTCATGTTATATACTTTGTGATCTACCCCCTAATCCGATCTCATTTGTTCCAGGCACTATGATTCTGAGATATTCAGTTCCCTCCCAGTTTAAACGCCTTCTCATGACGATAAGGGTACAAGATATGGCAACACATGTTCGATAATAATATCAGCTCCACAGCCAATACGGCTCTGTTCTCTAACAGTTGATTCCTCATGCTTGCGTTTTCTCCCTACCATTTCATTTATCTTATATTTCCAAAGAACAAGTTCAATCATTGAAGTAGCCTCCTTCAGCCTGTGGTATTCATCCTCATACTGGGCGAGTTTGGTCTTAACCTCGGAAATGAATGCTCTCTTTTGAATAATACTACGCTGATGGTCAGAAGAAAGTTTCGTGATTTTGGCCTTCGTGATATCATCTCGCCATTTTTTCAAACCGATTGCTTTCACACGCTTTGATATACTTAGTTGTAGTAGAGGACCAACTGCCTGGCAGATCCAATTATAAGTTTGAGGTCCATTAACAGATACATTCTCAAGAACTGTTTCCCAATCAATAGATTCCTCGGGAAAGTACTTTTCCTGCAAATCAACAAGATTCTGAACTCCATCGATTGCACCCACACCACCCAATGTTTCTACCATTAGATTCCAATTCATTTTGTAGTTAGGATAGTTGGATTGATAACTTTTTACCAAGAACTGTATAATCTCATCAGGTGCCTTCCCCCATATCGTATAAAGTAACGGAGATGCTCCCCACCTATCTTCGGTAATGAGATTCTCGGGGTACTTATCCACTAACACCTTGTATAATTCGATATTCTGCGATGTTGAGCAGGCAAGTATGTGTAGAGGCGTCATACCCAAACAGTCTTGCTCTCTACCAGTCGGGTCTGTTTTACTTCGTCGTCGACTAATCCTAATATCTGTTGCGGTATTCAGTTGATCAGTTGTAACATTGTTATATGATTGATAGTATAGCATCTTGTGAACTGGTAGATTATCGAATCTACATTTCAGCGCATTGAAAATACCCGCTTCTGATCCAAACAATTGCTTCAGATCTCTACAATCCATGAAAGTAGTATGAATGCGGAATCCATAATCACTATCTGGCAGAAGGAGAGCCAAGTTGCGTAAAGAATAGCATCCAATAAAAAAACCCTGTGTGACCATAATTCTACGATGGGGTATCTCGAGTGAAAATAAGGCGGGGCAACGGCAAATCATTTGATTAACTGAGGAGGTTGTGATTGATGCAGGAATACGAAACTGTGTAATTTTACTACCGTAAAATGGGTTATTACCAATCCTCTCTAAACCATCAGGTAGATGTATGGACAGCAAAGGAGCATCACCAAAGGCCAAGTGCCCGATATTTGTAACAGTGGAAGGAATACAAATGTGTTGCTTCAAGGATGAGCATTGATGGAATGCTTGATATCCAATTGATAGAAGGCCTTCACATAACTCAATCTCCTTCAATTTAATGCAATTGTTAAATGCATTTGCGGATATTGCAGTAACTGAAGGATGGATACGGGCACGAACTACATCATCTGGTACCGCCGAACCCTCTCCCATGTATACAAATACTTCCTCGGTATCGTTGTTATTGTTAGACATATTGGTGTATTGTTTTAATATATAATAATTAGATGCACCGACTTATGTTATAATTTTGGGCTCTGAGAAAATGGGCTTGTCAGCTTATCTAAATTCACGCTACCGTTATCAAACTCTGACCATTTGAAAGAGCATTAAAAGATGAAGTAGATCCTATACTTTCAGTGTATGAGATGATGTATTGCAATACTAATAGCCTCCGACTCACAGTTCGTAAATCAATTGTGGTATCCTTTAGGATACCTCTCCCAAAAACTATATACCCCTGTTCTAATTGAACATTATTACCCGCCAATTATAAGTAGGAACAGTATAAAAAGTTGTAGGGTATCATGCAAAATATTCTTTTATTATCCCTAAGGGTACAATTTGCTTTACAAATAAAATAAGTAAATAGTTGGTGATTGGTGGACTCAGCTATTGCAATAGTTAAACGTTAAACGATATGCCACAACAAAGAGTAAATCAACTTACACCCCGACGTAAAAAGTCGGATGGTGGCGTATTAGCACAATCATCATCTTCGGCAGCGGCTACTACTACTAAACAACAACAATCCCCACACAATAAAAATTTGCAACAGAATGCCAATGATGAAGAGCCGACCCGCATGATTGATACTACTAATAAATCAACTACTGCTGATAAGGAGATGAAAACTAATGATAACATGAGTACTTCATCCTCTAATACTACCGAAGAAGAAGATAATAACAGTAGCAGTGATAGTGATAGCGACGATGAAAGTCAAGATAGCGAACAAAAACAACTATCAAATTCCAACGCCACCACAAACAACACAAACTCTAAATCATCACAACTAACATCCACAGAACGTGACGAATTATCCAAAACATTAACATTACCACCAAATATAAATCACATTAATGAATTATCAGATTATGAAATATTAAGATTACGTAACATCCAACGGAATGAGGCTAAATTGGCAAGTTTGGGATTGTTCGCTGGTATTACCAGCAAGAACGGCGGTGCTAATAGTAATAATAAAGGAAAGAAAAAGAATACTTCACCAAAGAGTGCAGCGGCAATCAAGGCAGCGAATACACGACGGCGTAATGCCGAAAAGGCAAAGTTGATGATTGAAAATCATGAAAAATGGCAACGTTCTCAACAGCAAATTTCAATGGAGCTCAATGGAGGAGGCAACAACACTTCGTCAAGTACAACTGCAATATATGCATCATTCAAAGGCAGCAGCACTTCCTACTACAGATCACAACCATCCCGTACTGCCAAATCCAAATCCATATCCTACACTTCTTCCCCTCAACACAAAACTACACCAAAACGTATCCAACAATGGCATACCAATCTCTCCCTCTTGAAAGCCTACCATACTCAACATCAATCATACAATATATCCCGAACTTCAAACAATGGAAAGTATAAACCATTGGCAGATTGGTTAAATCGACAACGTATACAATATAATAAATATAAGAATAATGAAAAACATACATTGGATAATGAACGGGTTGGGATGTTAGAGGGATTAAATGGTGTTTGGTGGAAACGTACCCGTGCTTCTACTTCAAATGGCAGTAGGAAGAGAGAAGTATCATTTGGTAAGAGTAGAGGAAAAGATATTAATATTTCATAATCTGATAATTCATT
>Ga0214477_100002_pt1 | contig 168108 bp, 127 predicted proteins | sample M1_20Mar14CPVII9_FD_165058 | JGI IMG/M metagenome (GOLD analysis project Ga0214477, IMG submission 165058) | Marine eukaryotic communities from Monterey Bay, California, United States - M1_20Mar14CPVII9sort6BwellC16 | ecosystem: Environmental > Aquatic > Marine > Unclassified | place: USA...
CCTCATTGTCTAATGAAACACTTAGAGAGCGTATTCTCACGGGTGGTGGTACCGGCGCCACTCGAGGATCACTATCAAAAGTTGCAACTCGATATTCTGAGTTTTTGCAAAGTTTATCATCTGCCTCCAACTCAACTGATGTTAATACAACAACAATACAATCAGCGGCAGCCGCATTAGAAACAGAATTATCACTACATGATCTCGAGATACGCAAGTTACTATTATCATCACAAGCATCTGATTACAACTCATCACAATATACACAAACATTACATGATATGCAAAATACACTCAAGTCTACACAAGCAGACATACAATCCCTAACATCAACATTGGTTAATGAACGTCGAATTAAATCAAATAGAGCAGAATACAACGCATTAGCTAAATTAGCCAATGATCAAAAGTTAAATCCAGTACGAATTACACAAAATGAATTAAATCAAATAGAAGAGGAAATAAATACTGTACAAAAGGAAGTAAAGGATGTTCAATATGAATTATGTGTGAAAGAAAAGTTAATGAGATGTTTTATGAGTAGTTTAGGTGATTTAACTACTATGTTGAAGGAAGAGGAGATTAGGAAGAAGAGTGTGATGGAGGGTAGTAGTAAAAATGATGGGGGTGAAAAAGAAGACGATATGAAAGTAGATCAGGGAAAGGGCGTGAAGAGAAAACGAGATGATAATGATAAGGGTGATATTGAATCAAGTGATGGTAATAGTAATGATATTGGTGCTCTGTAGAGAATGAGCAGTAAATGTGGTGAATCTTTATCTTTTATATCCAAGCAATTACACACGGGGGTGGAACTCGTAGATATTATTGTGTACTATGTTAGTATGAAAGAGTATAAACTTAGTTTAACCAGCGAAGTCTTAGTGACACAAACATCGGGATATGAGCAAAGTATCATAATAATTCTCAGGCAATCATGCTTCTTCGGCATTTCTCTTCTTCTCTAGTTGTTGAACACGAGCTTTGAGTAACTCTACTACACTCAAGAGTGCCTTGTTCTGAGATTGCAGTTTCTCATTTTGTTCTTCGAGCTGCTCAAGACGAGTCTTAGTTTCTTCTCCACAATCTTCGTATATATCACCATACACCTCGAAACCAATTCCATGAAGGCAAGTTTCTCGGTAGTTTTCATCAAGCGGATCATCATCATCCACTTCTTCAGGTACCTCAATACTCACGAAGCGAAAATATGTATAGATATTGCCGGCAGTGTTGTTGACTTGCCATGTTTGGCGATGATGCTCTTCCATGTAATCACAAACGGCCTCCTTTCTACTCTCTGTTCCTTCACATTGTAGGGCCATATCCCATATATATTCATCGTCATCATTCTCATTCGCGCCTCCATATACTTTGGCTTGTCGTCCCCTTGCTTCGTGTAAAACATCCCAGTTCTTTCCGTCTGTACTAGCTTCTAAATTCCAATCACCAGCCATGCCGTGACAGCCCCCGGAACGGATCGAATAGTGAGTTGGAGAAATAGCTACCCCGTCACGTAAATGAAAGTTGATGGATCCACCAGCATTATCTGAATCACAAGCATAGCAGCCCATCATAGCTCCATTCACTTCAGAGAATATTTCATATATTAGTCCACTGTCTACTTCGTTAGCATCTGCCACTTGCTCCAGAATGGAATTGATCTCATTTCCCTCTGGAGTAGGTCTATATTGAACCATTATTTTCATGTCATTATCTGTGCCTTTAGATCTATTGGGTAAATGCGTTGTAATATAAACAGCTCCTCTAATGTAAGGATTGTCATAGTCTGATGTTCCCTTCTTTGTTCCTAACCAATACATGATACCTTTATCACCATCATCTTCAGGTGAACAGCTAAATGTAATTCTCAATAACTGAATCAAATGATCTAATCCGAAATATAATGCCTCGTCTCGTACTAATTCCCATAGCTTCTTGTTCGTTTCATATAAACCGATTCCTTTTGGCTTGGTGCCGGTATTAATATACTCTATAATATGCTGAAATATACTCGGATCACGATCTAATTTGTATACATCCCGTCCTTTATCATCTACACGGTCTAAACCTGCATCCAACATACTATCTTCACGAAATCGTGCTGAGAAATAACTGTTTCCATTGTTAACTTTGAGTAACTTTGATTTATTGCAATAGAATACTTGTCCTCTCACGTCGAGACCTATAACTGTATCGGCATCAGCGTCACTATCCATTTTTATGATTTATTATAATGTGTTTTGATGTGTAGATAATACCTATATACAACAGATATGTTATATATAGTCAAAAGATTGAAAGGTGCACCTACAAAAAATGACTAGTAACTATACTAGTAACTTCTGTATTCTGTATAATACACGTATTTTTTGTGTGCTCTCACCACCGTGCAAGTCGCCTCCAATATCCGGTACAATAAATTTTTATCAAATTTAATCTCTGTATTCTGTATTACACAGCAGAAGCTTCTCAGGTTATTAATACGGAGGTAGGAGATGCACTGATTCAATATCTAGCATTGGCTGATCGATTGCTGATTTGCCTAGTGTTTAGGGCGGTTCTGTCTAATATGAGAGATATGCTATGTATAGGCCTCAATTGTATCATAGTAATTGTTGCCGCGGCGTTATTCGTCTGATCAGCAATGATGTTGAAGAGGAGCAACAAGGACGTTGATAGTAATGGTAGCAGCGGTGGTAGTGGTATTGCCATGCTTGAAGATCAGCTGCCAACTGAGCAAAATAGAAAAGCAACATTGGGATGCCTGGCAGCTATTCTCAATATAACATTTGCATCTCATCAACGTGTAGATATCGTCTCTAATAATACTATATCTACTGGTGGTAGTAGCAGTGGATCGTTAAAAACACAGGGTGACGATAAGAGTGTACAAGATGATACTACCCAAGACAGTGTACATGATATGTCCAATAACTTTACAATAAGAGATGATGAATTAGAGGATGATACAACAAACACTAAATCATTCATGAGTAGATCTGCTACACAAAAACAACATCAACAACAGGCAATACGTTGTGCTAAAGCCTTTCAAAAAGAGTTACTAAACATATCAGCAGAACTTTTATTTCTCTCGTCAGATCATGCAAAAGTATTTCTACCTAATTTAGATATTCAATGTACAGATCAAACTATGGAACAAGAGCTATTATTACAACCATTCTTACAATCATTAAGTAATTCTACTGAATCATTCAGATGTATTGCATTATTAATGTTCCGCTTCTTATTGTTGAGTGGAGAAGAGAAACCAAAACATGATAAGAAGAAGGGATCAGTAGAAGAAGTAGAACCAGAATTGGATAAGATGACTATAGTGGGATATGATGCTCGTGTACGATATGCATTTAAATACTTGACAGTATCAATATTATCCTATTGGGAAATGAAAGAACATTCAGAATTCATGACATATCCATCAGCTGTTTCATATAGTACAAGAAATTTTGAGGCATTAGAAGAGTGTATAGCATTACGATTGTCTATCTTACAACAACAAATGATGGATGATAAGAAGAATAGTACCTCGGCATTATCTGGACAAAAGAAGGAGAGTACCATGAAGCAGAATGTTATTCGAGGATTAAAGGTTGGAGGTGCCGGTGTAGCGGCAGGGACGCTATTTGCGATTACTGGTGGACTTGCGGCACCGGCTATAGTCGGAGGCATCGCTGCCATCACCGGGGCCTCGTCAGCTGTGGCAGTGGTGGCTACAGTTCTTTTGTTACCTGCCGCTACTACCATCTTTGGTGTAGGCGGCGGAACCTTAGTTGCTTCTAAAATGTCCAAACGAACAGCCGGCCTTGAGGAGTTTGATATTGTCAAGATATCTTCTGATGCTTGTGATGCCAATAAAGACAAGGATGACAAGAAGAAGAAGAGCAAAACCATCACAACTCCTGATCTCTCACGGACAGTATGTATCAGTGGCTGGCTCAAGGATAAACATGATTTTCAGCGGCCATTCGGTACAACTCCAAGTAAACTTGACGATAACCACGAGCTCTTTTGTCGATTCTGTTCGGTCTATCAACCCGATGTTATACCAGAATGTGGTAATATCCTCAAGGAATGGCAAGGCAAGGAAGATGAGTTGTGGGAAATGTGTAAAAGTTCGTATGGTAAAGATCCAAGTTCATTACTTCCTCTGACTAGTGGTCCTAGATATGACGCTATGCTTATTGAAAATGAAATGAAGGCTGTTGATGATTTAATCCGTATCATTGGATTACCATTTCCAGAAGAAGCCAACCAATCATCTATGAAACCAACTCAAGAGCAAATAGATCTGCCACCAACTGTCAATCTACTATCAGATGTATTGGTATCTAAAACAAAGGAAGAAGGAGATGGGCCCAAGAAGAAGATCAACGACACAGTGCTTAGATCTTACAAGGCGTGGGATTTTCACGCATCATATGGTAGCACTGAACTATACGTTATTTCATGGGAAAGTGAACTCTTAATGGAGCTATATGGCTCGTCGAAGGAGTTTCAGAAAGATTTGGCTAAAAAGGCAGCAGGCGAAGTTGCAAAGAAGACGGCACTAGCATCACTAATGGCTGCGGTGTTTGTGCCCTCGCTTATCCTCTCTTTGTCGAATATCATTGATGAGAAGTGGACATTGGCAACCGAACGGGCTGACGAAGCGGGTATCTTATTAGCCCAAAGCCTACTCAACAGTACTGCTGGACATAGACCCGTCAGTCTTATCGGCTTTTCCTTCGGGGCTAGAATGATCATTTCATGTTTGAAAGAACTGGCACGGAATCAAGTCATATGGGAACGGCATAGAGCGATGAAAGAGACTAATGTCATGAGTGGAAGTACCTTGTCCAAGGCGGCATCGTTTAGAAAGAGTCTAAGCAGTATGTCAATCAAACCAAATGAAGCAAAAGAGGTTGAGTTTAGCCGAGAACCGGCAAGCATCATTGAAGATGTAGTATTGATGGGCACCGTAGCTTCCGTAAATGCATTAACTTGGACCTCGTGTCGCGGTGTTGTGGCTGGACGTATTGTGAACTGCTATTCAACAAAGGATATGATATTGGCATTAATGTATCGTTCGAAGAATCTTACTACTACAGTTTTAAATCCTCCTGTTGGCATCAGCAGTGTCAAAGCTCCAGGTGTAGAGAATTATGATGTATCCCATCTAGTAGCCGGTCATGGAGAGTATGCAGTGGCAGTACAAGAGATTCTCCAACTCGTTGGATATAACCAACCCATGAAAACAAACGTTTAGAGGAGTAAAGATAAGCCATGTATAATAACTGATTAGCAAATTAGTCTACAAAGAATACCTCTCATAGATATGCACTCCATACATTCCAGATTGATATTATGCTTCAATAATTGTCTCATCGAATGCAAAGTCCAAAATATAACGTCTCACTAAACTAGCAACTCCATCCTTATCAAAGGATACTTGCCAAACGTTTGAGTACTCCTGAGAATGGTAGCAAACGTATATCACCCATTAGAGAAGTACTTCGTCTTGAAGATCTACCACTGCAATATTAGATAGAGGTATGTTGTAGCAAATGACTAAGTCAATTAGAATCTACTCTCTACGTACAAACCGAACCTCTGGAATCAAACATGACACCATCTCACTAGTCTGGATAATGTAACTCAAGGTAGTTTTATCCAAGTAGGGAATCCAATTAGCTGTGTATACCGACCACTCATGTGTATCTTTATCATAATACTGAACAGCTAGTCCCTTTGACAAGACGAGAACCTGTGTATTGTCATCAAACATAACTTGTACGGTGCCGTTGCTAAGGAAGAAGATTGACGCATTCTCCTTTTCCATCCAGTTCTTGACGAAAATAGGCGGAAGGTTAGCGGTACTTGACTGAGGAACCGGCTCGACGATAGAAACTTTACGGTGTTCAACACGAAGTCTATTCAATAAATCAAGTAGCCGACAATTCACTTCGTCCTCTGGGAACACGGAAAGTGGAGTTGTAATGTCTCCTGTTGGGGTCACGGTCTCCTTTACAACACGAAGAACGCTCTGGGCATTGGCATCAGACGAAAGAAGATATCCCTGGGGTAGGAATCTAGATTTTTCTCTAAAATCCTGGTGACAGCTCACGTATGTACTTCCATCGTTGAACAGTGTAGAGAGTGCAGAGAGTCTTTCTCCTCCATTGAGTACCCTGAAGCTGATTATGTGTTGAGAAGCGCCATGAACTATTGAGTCGTCAATGATGCGAATCTCTTCACAAATGGATCGAGTGAGAAAGTATTCCATATTAATGAGTTCAATCACGGCTGTTAAGTCAAAGAACAGACAATAAAATAAGTTAGAGATCGGTATATTGTTCAACATAAACAGAAACATATACTAAAGCACAAGATGCTACTAACCTGTATTGATCACACGAGGTACGAGAGGACCACTCTTGTCCCCGCCATTGTAATCCAAACGATATAGAATGTGTAACCAATCACCACAGTCATCACGAGTAATACCAAGTTTGTTGTTGATATGGTGAGGACACTTCTGTGTAAAGGCCGGTGAGTTTACAATCTTGTTGTCACGTCCGAAACAATGATCGACATCACTCTGATCAGGCATGGCTTCATCACCATGTGTGGCCGCAAGAGACTGCACTCTCCTACGTCTTTAAGTAGGCTTGAACTTCTCCTCAAAAGATTCCGCGGACTTGAATGGACCGACCTCAGTATCCAAAAGATCATTAAACACGCCACCTACTTCATAATGGATTGGGTTATTTACACATGCACCATATGATTCCAAACCACTCCTGAGAAGTCGATGTAGGGTTAGTCTGCCATGGCCGCCTTTCCTCTCAAACAGATAGGTTGTATAACCATTACTAAAATGGTCACTGGCTTTGAATGGCACTTCTCTAATCGTAGATGAGGTTCCATCACCGTGTAAGTATGTCATACCATCCTTACAGTGCCCAGCACTCATATCAATAACCCTACTACTTGTAAGTAAAAGAAGCAATCTAGATCCCATGACCCTTGTAACATCGTTGTCTAATGGATCCCCACGTTCTTGTTTTGATTTACCTTGGCATTCTTGATCATCATATTCTGGTGGCATCTGTAGAAGGGTTGGTTGGTATTGGCAAAGAGTGATTGATATTTGAAAAGAGTGGTTAGTGCATATATATCAAGCAATCATGATACAATAGAATGATACGATATGGATAAGTCTTGACTTACCGGAAGGGCCAATTCTCTCATTGGCTCCTTCGTACCCTCACGGATTAGACCGTTAATCACACAGACAATTCCCTTTTGGACAAGTAAAGCAAGGACATATCGATCGAGTAGCAGACCACAAGCTTTTCTACCCATTGCCAAGTATCCATTCGTAACATCATATCTATCTGAACTCTTCTTGACCTTGCTGAAGTCTAATTCAATAGATGAAACCAAACGTAGTATACGTCCACCCGAACCATCAATGATGTTGGAATAGTTCCCACCATAATTAGCATCGTATATTTCTCCCACGAGAGAAAATGCAGCGCCAAACGACATGACATCTCCTTTACCATCCTCGAATACAGGGTTGGAAAGAAGAACTTCGAACACAGCAGAACCATCCCCCTGGGAACAGGCTGCGATAACTTCTAACAACCTAGGAAGTTGCTGTTCGAAATAATTCTTACACATAGCCTTTGCTCCCTCTACTCCAAGCTCAAAGATGTTTACTAGACCAACCCCTGCCTCAATATTCTTCAAACCATTCGTTACTTTTGAAATAGCACCCCCCTCTTTAATGGAATATGTTCCATCAAACTTCTTTGCCCCTCTTGCCAAAAGACTACAGGATTTCCAATTATCATCATTTACCTTCACTCCATGAAACTTTAATTCGAATGTACGTATGATCTCTTGTTTGTGATTCAAAGTACCAGGTCCACCAATCCTTCTCCCCATTGCCCCTGAATTTGACCAATCCATATTTTGATTATCTTCCTTATATCGTGTAATGTGTTCTACTAACTTATTGCGATATTGCCAACAGCGTGGATCTAATGTATCATCAACGACTGGTAAAACAGAAATAAATAGAAAGTGATGAGGGCTGCCTTATACCATACACTATATACCAATAATTATATACTTTACTTACAAGCACCAGATTCAATTAGATCTTTACGTTTTTGTCGTGCCTTTTCTCTTCTAGATAACCCAGAATATGCGTCTGTTTAGATGTTTAATAAATTGGTGAGGATATAAATGCATTCATGAGAAACATGTAGGAATTATTTATAACAAATACCATATCCAACATAATAATACATACCTTCACCAACACTATCATCAACTTTACTGTTCTTCTTTCTACCCTTCTTTTTACTACTCTTATCAGAAACAATATCCCCAACATTATCACCACCCTTGTTCCCTGACGTAGAACTTTTACGTGTAGCACGACGTTGTGATGGTGTACGGGTGGAGGATGCCCGTGCTGCAGCACGTGTTCCAGTGGAGGCACGTCCTCCAGTGGAGGCACGTCGAACGGAGGCATGTCCTCCTGCACTAGAAGTCTTCTTACTGTTCCTTGGACGACGGTTACGCTCTTTCCTTTGTTGCTTTGCAATAGATGCACTAGCCTCTTTTTCCTCAGGAGATTTAATGGCACTTAACCATCCTGGTACTAATGCACAATATAAAGATATTATTGAATGAGTAAAATAAACCGAAGACGAAATAACACATAATATACCATAATATATCATATCATATATTGAATAACACAATAGTATTTTAGCAACTTACCTTCCTCGGGTTTCCTCTTCCTACTACCTTCTAATCCTTGGGGTTTATTGCAACTACCAACGGATGATGATTTATTATTTGTTGTGGTGGTGGATTTATTAGATTTGTTTGGGGTGAACCGTTTGGTACTTTTTGTAGGGTCATGTTGCGATGATGCAATGTCAACATATCCTGTTGCAGTACGACGACGTTTGGAAGGGACAGGGCGATATGTGGAATCTCCATTGCAATCATCACCACAATACCGAGGCACATTGCTGTAGTGTTTATCATGATAATACTTAGCAGCATTTTGTATATTACCTTGACACTCTTGTAGAGCTTGAACTATACCAAGAATATTGTGGTCGGCCTCCTCAATGCCGTGGACAAGTGCGAGGCATTCTTTCACTGCATGCACCTCAACCTCAGGTGGTCCTTTTGCGCTCATGATGCCGATAACTTTCTTGCCTATTGGTTAGATGTTGGTAGTCAATAGTTGGATTGGCACATGGCGCACAAAAGAGAAAAATGAACTTTAATACTGAAGTTTGTACGTTACGTAACAATTTCTACTTTCTAGGTCAGACATTCGATTTACAAAAATATCGCTCTTTATTCTTGCACTACTACTCGCCTTCTGATTTCTGAGTCAAATACTAATCCCAAATGTGGTGTTGAACAGAGGCGGAGTTACAAGACAACAAAACGAATCACCAACTAAAAAACAATGTAGTAGTCAACAACAACAAGAGACATCACCAATGGATAAAGCAGAAGAATTAAAAGAACAAGGCAACCAACAAATCAAATTACAGAATTATTTAGATGCATATGATTATTACACTGATGCTATATTGGCAACGCCATACGGAGAATCGATTGGTTTAGCCGTGGCAAATCTCCCTTCTTCGTCTTTGGAAAGTATATTGGATTACTTGTATCTAATCCTAGCCCCTTACATTCTCTTTTCATTCCAGTATCCATAATTCTGTATATCGTGCTTGTATGAGCAGCAACAAGTGCCGTACTACCGAGGGGTAAGTCTTTAATAGCTTTGATGGTCGGGCAAACTGAAGGGGCATTACTCTCTGGATCCAACTCCTCTGCACCCTTTGGTAATTGCTGCACTTTCAACCCTGCCAATTTTGCCGTGGGTGCTACAGTTTGATATGTCCGACGCTTATGAGAGGAATACACGTTTGTTAACTTCTTCACGATACCATTCGCCTTCATCCAGTCCGCTAGTAGTCGTGCTCTTGTCAAACCCTGACGAGAAAGTTCCAAAGCACACTTCTTTTGGCCGCAAACTTCATTGAGATTCTCACCAGTATGTGCCTCGTTTTTACCACCAATATTGGATGGCTTCACTGCTGCAGCCCTACTATAATCATCGTCTACTACTTCATCATCGTCGTCTTCATCATCATTATCGGGAGTAATTAGAGCAACATCACCGTCCCATTTCAGATTATATTCTGTCGTTGCAGGTCCTAATGATACTCTTGTCTTATCTCTTTCACCATGACGTACAAAGTATACTGTTGTTTTTAAGCAAGATCGAGATGATCTACTACAGTGTGCACATTGTCGAGATACATCTCCTTCACAGCAATCACAACCTGTTACTACTCCATCAACATCATCGATCTCCTTTTTGAATTTGCTACTCTTGCTATCAACCTTCTTTGCCTTTGCATCTTTTAAAGATTTGCTCTTTGCACTTTTGCCAAGTATTGCAATTGTCGTCTTCTCGGCCTTGGTCAGTCGTTGGATATTGATATCATTATTATCCCGACGAATATCTTCAGCGGCGACAAAGAGAAGAATGCTCAAGGCAACCAATACAACAGCGTACTTTTGCAACATCATATTGCACATATATACATGTGTGTAAAGCCGAGTGCCACATTATGATAGATGGAGGGCTCAACATTGTCGTACGTGGGGGGCTCAACATGAGTGTGAGAGACTTTCGATGTTTCACTAAAAATGGTATCCTTATAGGGCGGTTCTGTCTAATATGAGAGATTTCTATGTATAGACCTCAGAGCTAGTATGTATTTACTCATAACATCTCTCTCTAGCTAGAGAGAGGTATGTGTGTGTTATTAGTAGGCTGAACCCTTCTATTGCTTCATTCTGGTGCCTTTCAAAGATATATTTATTATCTACATCTGATGCGGCGTTTAGATTTACAACCAATTGAGATTGGGAGATAAGCAATATAATATATAAACACATACCTCTACAATTTTTCTATTTTGCAACTCTTGTGCTTGTGGGTGGTATCACCTGAATAGAGTTGAGCTTTTACGGAACAAACATCGCATCGTAGTGTACTAAATAGTATAATAATAATGTCAGATAATTGTATTAACGACATCGTCGATTCTGGGGCAGCAGATATAGATTATCCTTTCTTGCAATTTGGTTCTCATAATGATGAAAAAGAACCGCGCTTATGTCCCTTTTTTCTACAATGTGGGGAAGATATGGCGAAAATGCGCACCCTTAGTGAAGAGACAATGCATAGGATTAAGCAGAATGATCCTTCATTGAACCAACTACGGATAGGAAGTACGAATAATGATATAAATGAGGAAGATAACAATATAACAATGAAATACATTCGAGAATTTGCCAAACTTGGTACACTTTATCTCGGTAGTTATATTTCAGAGAATACTCATCTTACATCATTGCAGCTTAAAGGTGACACATTTTACGAATCTAATAATCGTGCAGAATGTGATGATAGTGAGTTTTATAATGGATTGAAAAACAACTCCTCTATTACTGAGTTAATAATTAATGGATATGAACATAGTATCTTCAGTGGTGCCATGTATACTATGCCTCAAAATATTGTTGGTGGAGTAGTACAAGAAATCTTGCAAGTTTATCAAATAAACAGTAGTCACTTAACTCGTTTGGATATACAACATGTCAGTATTATTGAGAATGGGGCTGTTGCTTTATTTGTTGATACTCTGAGGAATTGCACAAATCTCATGTCGATTGCAATACAGCACTGTTATATACACGAAGAACAAATGGTACAAATAGTTGAAGTAATCAGTGGACATCATGTATTGAGAGATCTTCAATTGAATGCGAATGCCATTGGACTACGAGGTTGCCAAGCCATTGGGACCTTGCTTCAAGATCCAAATTGCAATTTACGCAGTCTAGATCTCTCAGGAAATGCAATCACTGCTGATAGGGGTGTAGGTTTTGGAGATGATACTTATGTTCCCTTTTCAATCATAGAGGACATCTTCATCACATCATTATGTGACAAATCAAGCATCAACAGAACATATTTGTCTAATCATATGCTTACAAACTTGGACCTGCTAGACGTTTACCAACGTGGAGATACCCTTACTTCCCTACTAAGAATGAACAAGAGTAGTAACAAAAGTCACGTTGCAATTAGGAAGATACTGAAATTCCAACCAAATGTCTTTAGCGATATGCAACCCTTCTTTGCAGATTGGATATCAGATGACGACGAACAAAGTTTAAAGGCATTACCTTATATTATTGATTGGTTGAATAAAGCGGCCAGGATTACTGCACAATCATCGCCAGATATGATTTATCAATACAAGAATATTAAATTGAAGAAGCTATCCGCAATCTACGAGTTTGCTCGTACTATGCCGGTAATGTTTGTAACTGATATTGATGTGACATATATTGTCCAAGTCCAAGAAAATGATCATAATACTATCGAAGCTAAACTTCCTCAGCAGAAGGACATGATAAGAGGAGTTGCTTCAGACAAGTGCTGCTTGATACAGTAGTAACTAAGGGACAATATGATCTGTGTCAATATAAAACATACGGAGATAAGAAGGGGAAGTAGTTACCATTTAGCAGCAGCGCATCGCAGGCGATATGGCAAGATACCGATTGGTATCCTCATCGGTATCCTCGGTAACTCTTCTACTCAATCACGAGTGAACTTCAAGACCAAGTGATTCCTGTTCCCTTGGAATGATCTTCCAGACAACAACAATAGAATATTGGATTATCATCCTCATAAAACAACTTACCAAAAATAATATATCACAACACAAATAAAGCAAACAAACAAAACAAAATGGTTCATTTCATACACTCCAAGAAGCCGTATGGCTTGAATACACTCGACTTGACAAAGCCAAAAAGAAGTACACCTACAATCAACTTCATAACAAAAACACATTATATACGTGAATCTCATTTGCCACCAATGGACATTGACGTATCAACGAGAACTGTATCTAGTATGTCAAGTGTTAGTGACTGTGATGACGAGCCTTCGATTGTCAAGCATGCCCCGGCCGATGGAGAGCGTAGACATAGTATACTGAAAGTTAAGACTCAGAGGAAGTCAATCAGTCAAGGCAAGAAGAATAGGAGAAGTAGTATATGTCAATTGACAAAATCATTCTTTGCTAAATCCATGGACGATAAGAAGATGATACCGTCTAATATTACAAAGCAGCGGTTGAGATTCGGTTTCGTTGAGTGCCGAGAGTACGACATAACTGTATCAGATAACCCAGCGTCCCGATCGGGTGCATCAGTAGAGCTCGGATGGAACTACAATGTAAAGAAAAGTGTGCACATCGATACATTTGAAGAGATACGACGTCCTCAAAGAGCCACAGATTTTCAAAATGATAAGCGACTCACTAAACATGAACGGGAAAGACTTCTTAGAGAGTTTGGAGTCACTGATCTACAAATCCAACAAGCTGCCAAGAGTGCTGCCATAATACGCAATCAGAGAAAGAAGTCTATTCAGACGATACAACATGATAAGCTGCATGAGAAGTTTGAGAATAGCATGGCTAGAGTTAATAGCTCTCTACAATATATCATGCGAGGCAAGCCTAAATCTGATGCTGCTGAAGATAGGCAGATTATTAGACGTGCATCAGCTATGTTGGCAATAATGGACTATGAAGAGGATAAGAATAGCGGCATCCTGAAGAAGAAAAGAGCAGTGGAGGGTGGCGGCATTCTCAAGATGTAGCTCACAATAATGATAATGATGCTATGTACATAACAACTGAAGTTGCATGATTATGATTCTTCTATATCTTACATAAACTAAGCCGAACTTAGAAGCCATGAGATAGAAGCCTTTAGATTATGTTTGAATATAGACTATGATATTCATTTATATACTTTTGACTTTGTGCAGACCATACTTGTCACTTTCTCTCGTCAACCCAACTCTAGCCGCTTCTATTTCCTCCTCGTCCTCGTCCACTTCCTCTTCCACGGCCTCGACCACGGCCAGAACGACCTTGTCCTCCACCTCTTCCTCTGCCTCCACGGCCGCTATTGTTACTTCGTGATTGTTGGCCACTGTTGTTTCGTACATCACGCCCTCCAAAGCTTTGCTTGTTTCCTGCACCCCCTGCTGGGCCTACTAAGTTTTCACAATCCTTCTCCAAAAATGTAGGTACTTCCTGCTTACTCTCAGTTAGTTGCTGAATCAACTTGCCGGCGATTTTACGATTACCAGAAGGAGCATCCCCAGGTACATAGAATGAGGTTGCTAATCCTGTATGACCGGCTCGACCTGTTCTGCCAATACGATGTACATACGAGTCGAATTCATCTGCCGATACGGGTAAGTCTACATTGATCACATGCTCGACACCCTGAATATCTAAACCACGAGCAGCGACATCAGTAGCCACCAGTATACGACACTCTCCAGAACGAAACTTGGCAAGTGCAGCCTCTCGTTGACTCTGTGACCGATCTCCGTGAATATCGACAGCAGTGATAGGTTTAAAAGTATAATCCCAGCCTTCTGGCCCTCCCTTACTAAGCTGTTTCTTGAGCCACGTTGCACTACGCTTCTTCTGAACAAAGATTAATGTCCGCCCACTTGGGCCATTTTCAATACTCTCCACTACCAACTTGAGCTTCTGCCTCTTGTCAGCCGATGCCTTGACGATAACCTGCTTGATACTATCAGTACTACTACCCACACGTCCCACTGCAATCCAAGTATAACTACTCCTAAGGAACTCGCTTGCTAATTTCTGTATCTTATCGGGAAATGTTGCACTGAACATGAACGTTTGACGATTAGACTTAGGTGTCATACTCGATTTTAATACAAGGGTACGTATTTGTGGCTCGAAGCCCCTGGATTTAAAGGAATAGAAAGATGTATGAGAGAGATATCTATGGTAGTAGATGCCCCAACCCTGGTCATTACTTACATATCCAGCATACGATCAGCTTCATCAAGTACCAAAAACTTGACTTCTCTTAGACTAATTATGTTCCTTTCAACAAAGTCTGTTAACCTTTTGGTTTTGGAGGAGATTAAATTGAGAGGAGAAGTTCGTGTGAGATTAAAATTGGATACACCGCTGAGCTCACACCACACAACACAAACATACAACATACCTTCCGGGAGTAGCAACAATAACAACACTACCAAAAACACCAGCAAATGCCAATTCTCGTAACTGTTTCTGCTGTGAAGCTCCGCCATAGACTGCCACAGTTTGTACTTCATTCATATTAAAACATAACTTTTGTGCTTCTAATTCAATTTGTGAGGCTAATTCACGTGTCGGTGCTAAAATTATACACTTTGGAGATACTGGTTCATGTTGTTGCTGTTGTTGATTGTTCTTATTACCATTCTTTAGCTGTTGACTCTTCTTTCCATTATTAGTACCAACCAAATTCACAACAACAGGTAACAAAAACGCACAAGTCTTCCCACTACCAGTTTGTGCACAACACATTAAATCATGCCCATTAATACCCAAAGGAACAGCATGACGCTGTATTGGTGTACTCTTTGTGTAATTCATTAACTTTATATTACTTTGCAATTGTTTTGAAGGGAGTTGTAACTGTGAATAATCAGTAAAGGTCATTTGTTTTGTATCATCTTCTGTTGATGATGCACCGGACTTTACTTCCACTTTAATATTATCATATTTACTAAAGTTAATTCCTTGTGCACCTTGTTTGCCGAATAAGGCTATTTCACGTTCTTTTAGTTGTTTCTTATTGACTTTATTATTATTGGACTTGTTAGTTTGTTCAGCGGCAGCCTCACGTTGACAACTACGGAAGTAGGCATCTTCGGCATTGGCCTTCTTTTCCATACTCTGTAGAGTGTTATATGAAGAAATATATATGTGGTTAGTATATGCTTTTACTGTATAAACCAACAGTGCACCTTCTCGATTATGGTGCATATCATATGCACAAAAAAATATTGCAAACGCACATATCAATGCACACAAAAAAACTTACCTCAAGCTGCTTAGCACGCCGATATGATTTACGATTGGCTCTCTTTTGTTTACCATCTACAGCAATTGGTACAGCTGGTACCTTGGTTGATGCCTTGTGTGTTGTATTATTCTTACCACCTTTCTTCTTATCGTCATTTTTCTTTTTTGTGTTGCCATTGCCATTTTGTTGTTTATTATTGTTGCCATTATTACTCGACGATTTCTTTGCAGCCGTCGATCGAGCACGGGCAGCAGCTGCCTTTGCCTTATTGGATGTTGCTTGTGGTTGCTGTGTAGCCGTCATGATAGGCTGGTAGTAGTGGAGGCTGATTGATTTGAGAGTTTTGTAAAAGTATCGGTTAGACTCTATCCTTGGTAAGCCAGAGATAAAGATTAGGTTAGAACCATCTCTACAAAGCAAGACCGATATGTAGATTTGAGTCGGCTCGTGATTGTCTTCAGCTGCACTTGATCTTGTTCTCAATTATGTTACTTCGATCTTTATCTCATAAAAAGACAATCACTATCAAAGCAAAGTAAACCAAAAACATACAATAATGAAATTCAACACAGCAACAACGTCCATCTCTCTTCTGTTCTACTTCTACTCTATTCAGATTCAGAATGTAGCCGCATCTCAGTCTAAGTTCACCGCGGATAATATTAGGCCTGGTTTTGCTGTGCCATTACCACCACCTCCTGATAGACCTACACCTCGGCCTCCTCGTGATTCTACGAAGAGAGAGAGAGTAGGACGAAGATAAAGCCTAGTCCACCTAGCTCGTCGAATTCACTGAGACTAGAAGGCAACACCCTCGGCACTAGATGAGCGATACCAAGAAGAACAACACGATGTCAAGTATGTAGCAAGCGACACAGACACTGACACTGATGCCGGGGTAGATACCTACACATATAGTCTTGAGTTTGATGTTGACATGGATGATGAACCTATCCCTGACGACTGTTTAGATAGAGGATTGGCAAGATCAAACTAATGATTCCAACTTTACATGGAGTGGATTCCTAGTCCAACTTCCCAATGATGCTAAATTTCTAAAGGGCAGCGGCTTTTTTACACAAGGAACAAGTGATAGTGAAGGGAATGGATTGATAAGGAGGATGCTTCTTCATGACTATGAATTTACAACAGGTGATGAGCAACCAACTATCTCTGTCAACTTCAATGACGATGCATTCCTTGAGACTTTCAAGTTTGACTTCCCAGGTGGCAGTGAGTATCAAGAAATAAACAAGGATTTGAATGGGGTGTTGGGTTGTTCTGATGATAACGAACCGGAGGATATCTTCATCGAAGAGAGTCCCGACGACATTGCTACTAACACCAATCAAACCTTGATCATATCGTTGAGGAGAATTCGGCGGGTTACTACCATAACATCATCAGCAGTCGCATCTAGTGGAAGGTTCGTGGGTATTGCAACTGCTGCTCTTGTATCAGCTTTCCTATGAGAGCTTGGGCTCGTATTTGTACATATGTCATAAGCCTTGACAGATAGCATAATGATGTAATCATGACTCAGACGTATCTACCGTAACTTTGTAATTAATAGACATTCTTAGTATTTTCAATCTTTTTGTGTTGCTTGCTTGATCCCCCAACACAGCAATGAAAAGAAGTAGATATTGCAGTAGATATTGCAGATGTGACAACAATTTCTACACAATTTCTACCATGGCCGATGTTATACATTTTCTACATCAATATCTACACAATCTATCTAAAATAGACAACTTGCTTTGATGGAGAAATAATCTAACAATATCCGCGGCAATTTCTACCAATGGTATCTTAATATGCAATAACTACTACAATATCTACTGATGACATCGAATTCTGCCGTTACTTTGTGGATTGATGTTTTATTTTTCTAAGTCTGTGTAGAGGTAGCACATAGAGTAGCTCATAATTTAGCAACAGCCACTATCAACACACCTCTATTGCAATAACCATCTATAACTACTACTGTGTTGCCACCGAGTAATATTATTATTGCAATCAGCACTATCACCATCCCGACGACGCCGAGTACTCGACGATGTTTCTTTTCTACTACCGCCAACGATGTGCACCAGCCACAACAAGTTGTATATTGATAACTATGAAGTAGAAGAGAGAGGTATGTATGGTATTGGATAATCGATTTATCGATCAACCCATGCACCTACTATGTCCATGGCACGTCGCCCACTACGCCAGTCTACGCCGCCTCCCGGACACATAGGCACCATCGGCGGCCGCCACTCATATACATTCATAGGAAGGAGTTGAGCGATTGAAGTAGTCATGGAGGGTGGCGGCACAAGTTGAAGTATCTTTGGTGAGTTATTGATTTGAGCGAAGAGAATCGAGACTCCTGGATGGCGGCGGCAACAAGGTTATAATCACCAACACTACCGTGTGATGATCGTTGTTATTTAGACAAGCGGCGGTGGTTGCAGAGAAAGAGGAGAGAGACCATACGACGAGGAGAGACGAATATCATTTTACCATGTCATGTTATTTTTAGATGATAGAAGAAGCTATTACTATCTATAATTGCAACAACAAATATGAATACCAACGGATAGTAGAGATTGCTGTAGAATTGGTTACTTCGGGTAGATATTGCCGTAGAAATGGTTGCTGCTCGGCTGTCGACGGCATCGCTAAAGGGTACCCAATCGTAGATATTGTAGTAGAAATCAACCTCAAAATACAACTATTGCAGTAGATATTGTACTTTACTTTAGCGATTAGCTGCAGCACGATTTATCATTGGTAGAAATTGTAGTAGAAATTGCAAATCGAATACCATATCGTAGAAATTGTGTAGAAATTGGCAATATCTACTGCAATATCTACCTTTTTTCATTGCTGTGAATTAGTCGGTGTTAGTCTGTTAGCATGTTCATCAATCCCCATAAGCAGCAGCATAATAAACACATTCGAAATCTAATCCAAACACATTAAACTCTCTCGAGTATCAACCCCCGTCATCGGATTCGTACCCTTTGTATCTTCCCTCTCACATATTAACATTTGTGTCTTTTCAGGAATTGTTGCATCGGTAAAGTCACCACCTTCTAATGTTTTGACATCCAATAGACTTTGAGAGAAGTACCCACCCACCGCCTTAATATTTTTGAAGTTGGCATTATCCATTTGGCCTTTTTCGAATGATACACCTGTTGCATCTGCACCTTCAAAGTTGCTATCAATCTTTATATTGTTTTATTGTTTTGGGGCAACATTTGTTGATATTAATACAAAGCAAAAGCAAAAAAGTGCATAAGATATGAGCAAAATAGGTACTATACAATCGTTCAATATGGAAAACAACTACACTTACCAAAACAGCACCAAAGAATCTACATCCTTGTAAGTTGGCTTTGGAGAAATCAACAAACTTTCCGATAACCTGTAATAGAATTGTGAGTATATAAAGATATTATGTATGTAGTTTGTTTTTAACGAATATAGATAACCACAAAACAATGAATATACATACCTGAGTAAAATCTTTCCCTTTGAGATCTAATGCATATAATACCAATGTTATAAATATATAGGAACATGCGTGTGAGCTACATAATACCATAGGTATAACGAATCAACTAATCACTGACATACTTACTCTGGCTACTAAAATCCTTTTCACTTATATTAGTACCAGCAAAATCCAACCCGCCTCCACTAACTGCAAATGCTGGTGATACTGTACCTAATAATATAGCAGCAGCTGCCAATGTTGATGTAATTGATTTATGTAATGATCTTGAAGGAACATCAGCATCATTTAATGTGTCAGATTTTATTGCAGAAAGTTGTGTGTATCTTTCAGTAATTACACCACCAACGACGTTATTGTTGGTTGAAGGGATAACAAATGCATTTGCACATGGGATAGAGAGCACGGCGGCCGTGGATACGATTGTAGGAAGGAAGGATCTCATTATTGAGGTAGTGTACTAGTAACAAAATAAATGACGAATGACAAAAATGGGAGAAAAAAGATACCGTGATGTTGATTGATGATCGATTGAGTTATGGATGGTAATATAGATAGTGAGAAGAACAACAACAGTGGAGTTAAACAATAGTTATCTACCGTGAAGAATACCCAGTATAGTCAAAAACATAGAAAGAGAGTGAGCTGTTGACAATGAATTCGATAACAATGAATAGAACCAATCAACTCCTTTTGATGTTTTGCATTATATTATTGCAGGGGGAAGTGATGGCATTTCAACAACCGCACATCAAAACTAATACCAAACAACATGCAACAATGTACACGAGAAATAGCGTGGTAACATCGTTAGTATCAACCAATAATGACACCGAAGGAGCTGTCCAGAAACAAATGACAAATATGTTTCTATCATCTGCTTTTGGTATGTGTCTTGGTAGTTTAATGACCCCACAGCTGACAAATGCAATTGAACAAGCAGATATAAACACGGGTATTAGGAATACAGGTACGGCAATTATGATTGCGGCTGATGGTAATACCGAAGCAGCAACAACAAAGTTACCTGGAATGTCAATAACAAACTACGCCAAACAAGTCTTCGGCTCGCCATTAGTAGGAAGTACTCCCGGTATATCGTCAAATAAACCTATTCAGATTGATCCAAAGTATACCACACGAGAGGAGAGGAATCGAGCATACGATGAAGCATTCCAACAGGATGCACGTGATCGAGATGCCTACTATGGACAACGGGCAATGAAAAAGAGACAAGAGGCTGAACAAAGTATATCAACGTATAGAGAGCAATTGGGATTAGATGGCAAGGGAGATACAAGAACGAGAGTTGGAGAGGAGAGAGTGGAAGGGTTGGCATCATTGAAAGAATTGAAAGCTGATTATGCATTAAAGCAGCAAGAGGTCGACTCCTCTGCTGTTTCAGCTAGTAATGAATAGACTAATATATTTATATGATGATCACAATGTAACACGAGACAAGAAACAAACGTGCATCGATGTTGTCTACTGTGCTTTGCCTATCTTTATGATATCTAGAGCTTGACCAGTCCCCAACTCTTGTACCATATGAATATAATCATAGCTCTGGATTAGCCAAAAGCATTCGCCAGATTGTTTCCACATATGCTACACTTTCATCGTTACCTCCAGACTCACACAACAAATGAATCGGTAGCTTTTGATCAGAGTTACGTGCACGTACAACCGCCATCTGTTTGTCCAACAAGTAATTGACAACCTTAACTGAACTGTACTGACATGCAATGTGTATAGGAAGAAGCCCTTGATGATTAGCAACCCACAAAGTATCAGAGTTTCCAAAGAGCAATACTTTAATAACACCGAGAGATGCATTGTTTTGTAATGAGTGGTGGAGAGGCAGGGAGCCACTCCCATCTTGTGTACATTTGTAAAGGGTTGACCAAAATACTGATCTGTAAAGGTTTGACAATTTCCATCAAGGACCATATCTTCTGTAACATACTTCAATTGGTCTTCCAAGAAGCCAATCACAGTTGTATCGTTTGGGTCTTTCTTATTCTCTCTCTTTCTTGCCAGGTCAAGTGGGGTATTGCCATCCTCATCTATTGCCCAAATAGCTTCTGGATAATCATCAAATAGACATTTAACAACAGGTAGATGTTCGTAGTACGCAGTACAAGCCACATGCAATGGTAACCTTTGCTTAGCATCTGGTGCTGATGCTCCACTCGGATCACATTCTAGCAGTAGTTCAATCACCGACACAGCAATACGAGTATATGTATCCTCCAATTGTACATTAACTCGGTCAAAGCCGGTAGCAATGTGGATTGGCAAACCTATAATTGTTTCGGCCCTAACCGTTTCTGGACAAAGAGCTAAGAGTTCTTTGCAGAACTTAGCCGATTTGTGGAAAACAGCATGATGAATAGGGAGAAAACCAATATCGTCCACTGATCTCAACAAAGCGTCACTATTGATCAGAAGATGCAAAAGACGAATCGAAGTAGAATCATCCAAACCTATGTTGCAACAAAGATGATGAATAGGAAGACATCCAAGATGATCAACGATTATCAAAGCCTCCGGCCACGCGTCAAGGAGAAGCTGCACTACTTCAAATAATAATAATGAATCCACACCTCTCATACCACATGCTTTGGCCAATAATGTTCTACCCCGAGCATCAAGATAGCGTACCGAAGAAGGTTCAGAATCGATGATTTGCTCCAACAAAGCACTGAATGAAATACCTAATCCACATTCTAATGACAGGATCTCGAAGCGCGTATAGCAATCAATCCGGTCATCATCCTTGAGTTGCAGTGATTGACATGTATCAGTTTCTGAAATGAGTTTTTCATTAAAGAAGAATCGGAGAGTAGACAACTCCACAGTTTTGTTATGGTCTGTCGCTAGGACCTCCACATATTTCTCGAATAACTCTCTCATTTCAGTTGATTCTTTTTCTTTTACCCAGAACTTGAGCTCTTCTCCAGTATATCTTCTCACCAGAATGGTTCTCAAGTTGGGGTTGTACTTGTAAGAACATTTAATAATAGCACCATCCTCAAGATGTAATGATTGTACTGTCTCAGTTCCAGAGATTGATCTTCGTGAATTGCACCTGAATACATTACGTGACCCATTTATGAAGAATTGAAGTTCAGATTCGCGGACATTATTATGGTCAGCATATGCCTTGAAAACTTTGCTCATTCTTGTTGACTTCTTTAGCTTTAACATCGTTTCGCCAAGTTCTTTGTTTCTTACACTGATAATTAATGCGTCTGACTCTGCCGGTCCCGAGTAAGCACATTCAATAATCGCCTCATCCTCGAGCTGTAATGATTGTGCTGTTTCAGTTCCAGAGATTGATGTTTCATTACTAGTACCCGACATATTACGTGATCTTATGAAGAATTGAAGATCCGATTCCTGGACATTGTTCTGTTCAGCATATATCTTGAAAACTTTGCTAATTCTTGTTGACTTCTTTACCTTAAACGTTAATTCCCCAAGGTCTTTGTTGTTTACCCTGATAATTAATGCGTCTGACTCGGACATGTTATATAGGTATGAATTTTCGATACTACTATAATGATTCGATGCTGTATCATAGATGATAAAACTAACGCGTATGAGTGATATTACCCCAGACTACTACCATTCAGAAGGGCGTATAAAACTAATGCTCTGGTTATATTATCAACATGCAACACTCTCTAATGTATACCAATTGTATACTATTACTACGGCGTGTGTACCTTTTGGTAAAATCTTTGCTACTCAATAAATATTGAATGTCAATTTCTAAGACTACTACCATTCGAAACAGCGTTGAAAACTAATGTTCTGGGTATATTATCAATATTTAATACTGTCTATTTGTATACCAATTGTCTCCCCAAGGCACAGAATCATCAAGGTATGTAGACTGCAAACATACAAATTAGTGGGAATAAACAATGAAACATCCACACTATAGACCTCATTCTATACGAAAGCTTTGGTATCCTTTTTACAGCAGTCAACTAAAGAAAAGGGCCGATTCCGGAGGTATCTTTTTATCAGTTGCCTATAGTTGAAGTTCATTTCACTAAACTGTAACACTCTCACTCTTACTCATTTGCCACTCCAACTTCCTCTTGTTATTGTTGGCCTCTCCTATTGGTGGTATATATTCTCCTATCCATTTGTTCTGAGCATATAGAGTATACAATGTCATCACTAGAATCGTCGTTATCAGAGGGGCGGTATCGCCGTCGAAGAAGACGATACGAATCGACAACTAATCATTGCGTTGAGTCATCTATATTACAATGTACAGCAGCTGTTATCTTCCCTACACTGTCTACCAATATACATACAGAGGTACCATCAAATAGAATATATAGAACTAATAGACATCGTACTAGAAGGAAAGCAATACCAATGATATCGAGCTTGGTCTTGACCGCTTTGATAATTTCAATAATTGCAGTAAACAATTGCTGCTTTGCATTTCAATCTCCTGCTATTATACAAAGTAGAATACAACACGGATTGGTAAGTTAAAGGTCATATTCTGTGATGTATTGGTTTAAGGGAGCACAGGGGTGGCGGCTTGTGCCCGTTGTACGAGCGAGAGAGATTTCATGCACAAGATGTGTACTTTTTTATATCTGTTATTTGCCCCTCTCTCTCACACACTCATATGATCTCTAATTTCAATACAATATACACAAAACGAACAATCTTATCAATATAGAATCAACCCCAACTTAAGGGGGCAACACACCATATGGCTGCCTCGAGTAGATCAGAGCAACAAGTATTATCCTCACCAAATAAGTCTAATAAATCCAAACAACAAACTAATAGAAACAATAACAAAAGGAAGAAGCAACAATATAACACAAAAAAGAAACGTCGTAAACAACGCTACAAACGTAAAACACCACTAACACCAACCGAATTATCACTCCGTCAATCCTCTAAACTCCGCCGTACACAATATGAAAATATGCGATCCCAATCACTTGAAAAGAATCAAGAACCACCAAGTATATGGAGTTTTGATTCATTATTCCCGGAACCTATATTAGATACATATTGTATTAATGAAGATTTATATGGTGATAAAGTGAGAGAAAGTAAGGTTAAGGAACGTCATGAGAAGAAACAGTTAGAGGCTGAAATGTTAAAGAGACGTAAGTTGGATTTAGATAAATCTGAGAGGGATTATTTGATATCTGTTGATAAACAGAGTGAGATTGGCACCAATGTAGAAGCTGCTGCTGCTGCCGAGGGTACAGGCAGGGAAATTACCAAGGAGCAAGATATCGAATTGACACGTCAAACTATCATGAATACTACCTCCTCCTCTGCGTCGTCAACTTTAAATAGTGATACAACAACAACAACAACAAATACAAGGGAATTGGAATTAAATATATCAATGACACCATTATCATCGTCCTCCAAACAACAACAAAAGCAACAACCTGTAGCACCAGTAGACAGGACACTAACAAGATTAGTCGAAGATCGACTATCAGGATTTACCCGAACACCCTCCGGCTCTATCCAATATTCAACATCCTTATTAGATTCCTCACGTGCAGTGCAATTCCGCGAGGGGATACGATTAGGCAAGGCATTAAATATCAATATCGATCGATTATGTCATTTTGCAAAGAAGGATGTAAGTCATGGCCGATTAGAGGAAGCACAAGAATATTATATAAAAGCACAAATTATGGACCCAACGGATGGCCGACCATATCTTGGATTAAGTCGAATTGCAACTAGAAGAGGTGATTTACAACATGCACGAGGATTATTAAAGGAGGGGATACGTAAAAGTTCGGGAGGGTTTGTGAATGTTAAGGGTCCGTCGAGTGTTTCTGTTGTTCAAAAGAAGAACAGGAAAAATAACAATAGAAATAGCGGAACTGGTGGTAATAAAAGGAATAAGAGTGATGTAGATTTTCAAGAAGAAGAGGGGAAAACAATCGGGACGATTCCCGACGTTGGTGCTAATCCATTTCTACTCCAGGCATTGGGTCAATTAGAAGAAAAGATGGGTAACTTATATGCCGCGGAGGAATTGTATTTGCAGGCATTACGAAGTCGACCATCCCACGCCGCGTCATGGGTAGCATTGGCACAATTACGTACGAAGAAATTACGTCAAGGTGCCTCGGCGGGCAGAGCGTGTTATCAATCAGCTGAACGTGAATTACTCCGTATTGGTGCCAAGCCAAACCCGTTCGTTTATACCGCATGGGCAAGTATGGAATATAAAAAGGGTAGTCGTGAGGATGATATTAAGTGTTTACGTCGTGCACGTGAATTGTACGAGAAGGCACTAAGTGCTGATCCACATTGTTCCGTGGCATACTTGCAATTGGGTGTAATGGAGTCTGAATGTGGTAACTTCGATGAGGCTAAGCAGTGCTTTGAGAAGGTATTAACATTCGATCAGCGTAACTCTCGTGTACTACAGGCATATGCTATTATGGAAAGTAGACGATTACCGAAGGAGGATGTTGATTCACGACGGGTATTAGATTTGTTCGAAAGAGCACTCAAGGCGAATCCACGAGATGCTGGTGTATACCAGGCATATGCTTTATATGTAGTCGAGTTGGGAGATATTGATTCGGCGAGGGATTTACTAAGACGGGGTACGGAGGTGAACAAACGACACCCTCCCGTATGGCAGGCTTGGGGAGTGTTAGAGACTCGGTTCAGTACCGCCAAGAATGCACGAGATGTATTTCAGCAGGGGATATGGGCATGTGCTCAGCCGGGTGGTGGACAAAGTGGAGGTAGACGATGTGCACGTCTGTGGCAGGCATGGGGTGTGCTTGAGGCACAGGAAGGTGATCATGCAGCAGCTCGACGATGTTTCAATAGAGCATTGGATGCCGACCAACGAAATGTGGCAGCAGTTACGGCATGGACATTGATGGAGGCTGAATTGGGGAATTTTGCCGATGCTCGATCAATCTTTGAACGGTCATTGAAGTTATTTCGATCACCAAGTGCTGATAAGACGTCTATTTGGAGAGCATACGAAGTTATGGAAGAACGAGCAGGTAATACAAGAGAGGCACAAAGGGTCTTTCAACGATCGATGAGTGAAACTATGACCAAGTCCACAATAGATGAGGAGGTATTAATAGCCAGGGCAACAAACCCGAGCAGTGTCGACGGGGCACAAGATATGATTGATGCCGCCGCGTTTGATTCGTCAAGTCCAAAGTCATCTAAGAGAAATCAAGAAATAGAAGTTTCAAGGTGGGATACAGAAAGTGGTGAGATGGATGCCGAGGTGTGGATGAACAACGGGTCAATAGAAGGCAAAGTACCAGCGAGTATGATGAAGAGACTGAAGACTAGATCCTCTAATGAAACAAGATAGAATTTAACTGAAGTAACAATGACGGCTAGTGTCCTCCTATAAAGCTTTGTTGATAATAATACCCGCACCCCGACGAGATCTATGTCTATTTCCTCTACTCGTCTCCATTACTCATTTCCTTTTCAAGAGCACTGGACAAAATATCACAATGGCCCTTATGTTCAGGCCAGGCCGCAATTTGACAGTCCCTCGAGCAGTACTGTTCAACCATGCATCTACCACAAACAGATAAAGCTGCACGTGTCCTCTCTCCATTACAATGCCAACATATGCCTATCTTTTGAAGAGTTCTCCGTGCCTCCAAATGCATCTTCTTTAGGCATTTGCAAGTTGTTCGTTTGCGGTAAAACTTTAGCAAATCCCGCATACAATTGCCTCCTCTAAGATCTCTACTCTTTAATGATACTACCCGTTCATTAATGACTGATTCAATATTACCTGTGCCGTTGTAATGTTCAAGAACCAAAATGGATTTAGCAATGCATAAAGTATTATAAAATGCATTACAATAACGCCGTAACAATAGGTTTGTCCCAATATGAATGAAGATATTGATTGCTGTGTTCCTGCAACTTTCATCTTTCCATATTTGTGGATGCTTTTCAAACATATCCTTCATATTATCAGGCAGTGACGTTTCTGTGTAATGTAAATTCATGATAAACTGATCCATAAAACATGAAATAGGGTGGTCATAAGTGGATATGAGACGATCCTCTAATATCACATCACAACCATGATTACACTCCACACTCGTACTGCAAAAACTCCGCCAAAATACACGTGCACTCTCTCTCTCGTTTTCCTCCTTCTTTGCCAGTTGCTTTGCTTTTCTATCCCTCCCTTTATTTCTTTTTCTAGACGATGCCGGCATTATTAACTGTCAGATTGTTTCTATTGTTGATATACAATTATAATTTGACTGCAAATACGACACGATACTAAACTGATATACTACTAATGCGGCGGTGTTGAGGTTGCGTGGTATCTTGTGTGGTTAGTTTGTGGTGAAGTAGTATGCTATTTGTTGCACTACCTATAAATCTCCTCGACGTCGGATAACCAGATGTCAGCGTATCTTACGAGCACTCTATATAACTTTCCGTATAATAGTACTATATGAATATATCTGCTCCAACAATGCTCTATATAATACTAAGCAATGGCACCGCTATATAGTACGTAATACGCCACTTACTAAACATAACCAAGTGTGACAACATAAAGGCGGTGTTTGGACTTTTATTCCCACTTTCATTAACTCCTTTGATTGCGCCTATTTGGGAAGACGATTAGTATACAATTAGAGAGTATTGAACATTGATAATATAGCTAAAGCATTAGTTTTTGACGCTCTTTCGAATGGTAGTAGTCTTAGAAATTGGCATTTAATATTTATTGAGTAGCAAAGATTTAAAAGTACACATCTTGTGATTGGATATTGACATCTAATATTTATTGAGTAGCAAGAGATTTAGCAAAAGGTTCACATCTCGCGCTTTGGGGACTTGATACTTAATTATCTTTATTGTATAGTATCTCAGTTATCGTCATTTTGCACACAAAGTTAGGGTCAGAATTACGGTGAAGAATAGATAAGTGTACCAAAATTTATTGCAATATGTCAGAGTCAGACAGTGTAACCATCACGGTAAACAATAAAGACCTCGGAGGAGTGCACTTTAAGATCAGGAAATCTACGAAAATGAGAAAAGTGTTCAAGATATATGCTGAACGAAACAATGTCCAGGAATCTGATCTTCAATTCTTCATAAATGGGTCACCAATCTCTGGAACTTCCACAGCACAAGAAGCTGTACAAACGATACAACTCGAGGATGATGCTATTATTGAAATCGAATGTTCTTACTTGGGAGAGATTTGTAATCCACATATCAACATGTCCGAGTCAGACGCATTAATTATCAGTGTAAGAAACAAAGGCCTTGGTGAATTGATGTTCAAGGTAAACAAGTCAACAAATATGAGCAGAGTTTTCAAGGAATATGCTGAACGACACAATGTTCGCGAATCTGAACTTCAATTCTTCATAAATGGGTCACGTAATGTATTCAGGTGGTGCAATTCACGAAAACTTATCTGTGGAACTGAAACAGTACAATCATTACATCTTGAGGGTGGTGCTATTATTAAATGTTCTTATAACTACAACCCCAACTTGAGGACTATTCATGTGAAAAGCAATACCGGAGAAGAGTCCACGTTCTGGGTGAAAGAATCAACTGAAATGATAGAGATATTCGGGAAATATGTGGAGGTCCTAGCGGCAGACCCTAACAACAAAACTGTCGAGTTTTCTACTCTCCGATTCTTCTTTAATGATAAACTCATTTCAGGAAATGATACATGTCAATCACTACAACTCAAGGATGATGACCGGATCGATTGCTATACACGCTCCGAGATTCTGTCGTTAGAATTACTAAGGCAATGTGAATCAGATATTTCATTCAGTGCTTTGTTGGAGCAAATCATTGATTCTGAGCCTTCTTCGGTACGCTATATTGATGAATTGGGAAGAACATTATTGGCCAAAGCATGTAGTATGAGCGGTGTGGAATCATTATTTGAAGTAGTACAGCTTCTCCTTAACGCGTGGCCGGAGGCTTTGATGATTGTTGATCATCGTGGATGTCTTCCTATTCATTACCTTTGTTGCAATTCAGGTTTGGGTGATTCTACTTCGATTGATCTTTTACATCTTCTGATCAGTGATGATGCCACTTTGATGAGGATAGCGGATGACAATAGTTTTCTCCCTTTTCATCATGCAGTTTTCCGCAAATCGGCTAAGTTCTGCAAAGAACTCTTAGCTCTTTGTCCAGAAACGGTTAGGGTAGAATCAATTATAGGATTGCCAATCCACATCGCTACCGGCTTTGGTCAAGTTAATGAACGCTTGGAGGATGCATCTACTATTGCATTACGGCATGTGTCGGTGATTGAACTACTGCTAGAATATGATCCAAGTGGAGCATCAGTACCAGATGCCGTTAAGCAATGGTTACCATTGCATGCGGCTTGTATTGCCTACTACGAATATCTCCCCGTCGTTAGATGTCTATTTGATCAATATCCAGAAGCTATTTGGGCTCGTGATGTTTATGGGAACACCCCACTTGATCTAGTAAGGTTGAGAGAGAATAAGATAGACCCAAGCTATACAGCTGTGATTGACTTCTTGGAAGACCAATTAAAGTATGTTACAGAAGACATGGTCCATGACGGAAATGAAAGTACAACAAAATCGGCTAAATTTTGGTCAAACCTTTACAAATGTACACAAGATGGGAGCGGCTCCCTCCCTCTCCACCACTCATTGCGAAACAATGCAACTCTCGGTGTTATTAAGGTACTACTCTATGAAAACCCTGATACTTTATGGGTAACTAATCATCAAGGGCTTCTTCCTATACACATTGCATGTCAATACAGTTCAGTTAAGGTTGTCAACTATTTGTTAGACAAACAAATTACGGTTCTATCGGCACGTAACTCTGATCAAAAGCTACCGATTCATTTGTTGTGTGAGTCCGGAGGCGAAGATGAAAGTATTGCGTATGTAGAAACAATTTGGCGAATGCTATTGGCTAATCCAGAGCTATGATTAGGCACAAACATATCTCTAGATATTATAAATACACAGACTAAGCCCAGTAGACAACATTGATGTGTGCTTGTTTCTCTTGTATTAGTCTTATATCATATAAATATGTTAGTCTTATTCATTATGTTTCAGGAGGAGTCGACCTCTTGCTGCGAATAAACCAGTATTTGAATAGATGATTCAACCACCATTATCCCTATATGCTTGGCAGTGGATTTATGAGAAATAGATGCAAGCACTAGTAGCCTAAAATCATCTTAATCTCAAGGCTAAGGTATCATCTATTAATACTTGGCCTAACGACGTCATTTATCTTGCTGGATCCTCCCCTCTTAAACTTACAACTTCACTCTTCTCTTCCTCTATTTTGATTGATTCGTCTGCTTTGAAGGATACTCTTTTGCCTCCATTTGATTCATCTACTGTTGACTGACGAGGCTCACATCCCTCCTCGATATTATCGATCTCTTCTTCTTGATCAGCCGAGTCGTCTTTACTTCGGACTTTCCCCATAGCAGCTGACACTAGACCTGAGAATCTTGCTGAATTGGAACTGCCGACTGAGTTTGGAGGTTGCATATAATCACTATCATATCTTGTTCCTGGACTCATGAAGCTCTCGTCATAACAACAGAAGAATAGAGTGACACATATTAATGCCCATACTTTCCGCATTCTCCCATTCTTTTGTATCATATTGTATCTTGGTCTAAAGTAAATAAGTGCATTAAAGAGGCCCTGACTGCCAATGAAGGTGCCAGCCAATACACCAATAATGGGGTGGATCTCTCCCCCTAACAGCTGTATCAACCTTGCCAGTGTTGGAAAAGTCCATACTATAAAGAAGGCTCCTGCATACAGGAAACATTGTGTCTTTACTTTTTGAGTCCTCACAAGCATTGAATTCTTAATCTTTATCTCTTGTTGTTGTTGGCCATTCGTTTCGGATGAGGATGCTCTACCACTATTACTCATTTGGTTGTATCTTCTACTTGAATGTCTTAAACTTTGACGTTCATTATCACGTACAGATTTGTATATCATTATCATTGCAACAATGCAAAATGCAATTGCTGTCCACAGAGGGGCAAAAAAGAATGCCCATCTGTAGATTTCAGCATTGTCACCTCGTATACAGTTTGTTTCTGTTAATCCAGTTCCCCCCTTCTTCACTTCATGACTTGATATACAATCAGAAGGATATGGTGCAATCCAGCAATCCCAATCTGCTGGATTGAATAGTTTCAAAGTGAGTTGTGTAATAGCGGCCGCCAATCCAAGAAACCAAGGAACTCCATGCATATAACGCTCAACTCCTCGTATTCTTGTTTCTGACCAACCATATTTAATTGTTAATAGATATTGCAATTGCAAGGCACACATGTATAGAACAGCCGATGCATTAAATAACGTAACAATAAACCCCTGTATGTTGCATGTTGTTTGATTACCAATTGCCCCAAGAGCTCCACTATCAGCTGGCATGAATAGTGGTGTTAATATCCATATAATACTGGTGCACAAATCACTTATTGATAAGCCTAAAATCAATCGTTGCTGGGGTTTGCTTCTATTAAATGCTGATCTTGTGATTTGTGATATAATCATCAGTGACCCGATGGCTGATAGAAAGCATGAAATCTTTTGCAATACAAATAATGCAATTTGGTATGAGTCTGTCATGTTGCTATAAAGCTCAGGCGATGAGGATTAATATACCGCGAACTTTTGTGGTAGGAACGCAATATAACAATGTATTGTCGCCGCTAACTGGATGGTAGCAGACAAGCTAAGAGGCAAACAATCGTCTCAATATCACAATCATCACTTTTACGATTTACGATAGACACCAACACTCTCATAAAAAGATACCACTGACCACTCCCCTAAAAAAAAAGAGAAACCTACCCTAGGGTACCCTACTTGTGTTATTGCTTTGTGTTACAGTTAGTGTTACAGTAGTGTGTGTTACAATGTGGTGGTAATTACATTATCCTACATAGCATACATCCTATCTAGGTTGTGGACTGTTCAGACCCAAATCTAATAAAAAGTCCTCAAACTCATTCAGAGAATCTAAAGCATTCGTCAACTCCTCCAACTTGTTCTCTTCGGCCTCCTCGGATTGAGCCTCGGCCAAAGATGGTACATTCAGAATAGACGTCCCTGCTACTTCTTCTTCATTTCCTCTAGTACTATCACTCGGTTGTTTCCTTGCTGGCCTACCGCGTTGCGGTGTTGAAAGGCCTTCTTCTTGCTGTTGTTGTGGGGCAGCAGCCGCCGCTGCGGAAGTTGATCGGGGTGACATAATATCTGGGGGCAGTGCCTCTATATCCTCAGAGGATAGACTATCATTGAGACTATCAGGACTACGTCCCAAACTCTCATCTAAATCTTCAAGGTTGTTCGTTATGTTGACACTTTCCAATACTCGTAAACACTCATCATGATCAGATTGGAATGATCGTTCGAATGAGTTGTCTTGTTGTAGATTGAAATTTTGAGATCGTAATGTATCAACTTGGTTACGGAGTTCGTCGACTGATACCTGTAGTTGAGTGGATTGCTTGATAGCATCATCCTTCTCGGATTGGAGTATGGCAGCCTCGGCCTTGCATTCTTTTGCCTCGGTGGCGAGGTGCTCATTCTCAGATTTGAATGAAGCAAGGACCTTCTCCACTTGGCTGTTGGACGTGCCACCTCCCTCCTTACTTCTTGGTATACTGGGATCTTCTTTCCCACCCACCAATAATTCCCGCACCCTCGAATTAGCTCTATCCCGTTGACCAACAACAACACTAACCAAACTTTCTAATTGAATAATCTTCCTCCGTTGCATAAGGGCATCATCATTCGCCACCTTCTCACGCTCTTCAAACTCGGCACGGTCACGTTTACGTTTCGTTTCACTTTCCGTAAGTCTATTCCTCGTACGTTGTAATTGGGATAGCAATTCATCCTTCTGTAGCTGCACTCCGAATAATTCCTTGATTTGTTCCTCGGCCGAATCACGTTCGTTTATTATCTCCTCAAGCTTGTGTTGTAATTCCTCGACACTCTTCTCTTCGGATGAGGAACAATTTGATAAGTCTTCCTCGGCGGACATTTTATTATTAATGGATGCTGAATGATTATTATCTTGAGGTAGGGAAGAGGAGGGTTTGCTATCGTCATTCTTCTTGCTGCTATTATTATCCGGATCATCAAAGAGGGGATTGTAATTAATAGGGTCAATAGCTGCCAATTTCTTAGTTAGGTCATCCTTATCATCTTCTAATGATGAGATACGTGTATTGGCGAGTGTAACCTCTTCTTCTTTCGATTGTAGCGATGATTCAAGATGTGATATCTTCGCGGCATTATCTTGCTTGGCACGTTTGGCAGTTGCCAGTAATGACTTATACTTGGATTGGAGCTTTGCTAATTGTTGAGCAACTTGGGGATCATGAGCAATAGGAGGGGTTGTTTTTGATGATGATGCCGCCGCGGCAGTAGTGGTACGGGTACGACGCGTGGATCTGTTACTGCTATTGTTGTTATTAGTTGATACCACATTTGTCTCAGTTATTACAGGCATCGAGGGGTGTCCTCGACCAGAGGAAGCCTTCCCGTCAACGTCTGCTGCAGCCGCCTCTCCTCTTCTTCTTCCCACTGCTGCTGAAGACACGGAACTAAATGGGGAGCTACTATCCCCCGACGAGGCACTAGTAGCACTAGTTACACTAGACTCGTCCGCTTGTTGTTGTGTTTCTTGATGGTCCTGCTTGAGCATGGCCTTCGTGAGAGCAGCATCAAGGGAGGCAGTGGAATCAAGTCCTCTCTTCTTTCTGTTACTTCTTGTCTCTCTTCCTCCCTTATTACTTTGAACCTCTTCCTCAGAATCATCGGCGGGTTGTTTTGGTGTTGGTGGAGTTGTCGAATCAGCTACCTGTGTAGCACCCATGACGAGTAAACTTGCCATTTCTCGAATTGCCGATACAGCAGCAGCCTCTTCTTCCTCCTCTGCCGCAGCAGCAATATTGTTATTGGTATCGCCATCTTCTTCTCTCTCGGAATTACTACTAGCACCCCGTGTGACCACCCTCCGAGGTGTATCCGGTGTAATAATAATACCGGCACCCTCGCCTGTAATTTCGGTAAGACTTTTACCACCCATATTATTACTATTGTGCCTCCGCGGTGGTGGTGGTGGTTGTTGTTTCTTTACCTTATTCGGAGGACGGCCCCTTGATGCACCTCCTCCCGTATTTGGTTTATTATTATTACTACCTGCGTTGCCATGTTTCCTTTGGCATACTTTTTTATCTGTGAAATTGGGGAAGAAGGGGAAAAGTGAGTTTATGGGCATGAAATAATAAAAAACAATACACCAAAAACCCACACCCTCCGATAAAATTCGTTTCCCACCCTTCAAACACTTTTAATATCCACCTCTCCAAACATCTTTAATACCCCCATATACCCCCGTATGCTAAACAAATAAACATTGAACTTACCAACATGATATTGCAATCCCTTTTCACTTAAAAAATCTTTCGAACAGTGTGGACATTTTAATGGATTAATAATTGCACCTTGATATAAACTATTACTAACATTGCTTCCATTGGTAATTGATGTACGTGATTTGGCTGGACGACCTCCCACCTTCTTTTGAATAGTTTCAGAGGTTGCTGCAATGGTTGTGGTAGTGTTTGGGATGTTTGATGTATTTGAGGTATTTGAGGAGGTTGTTGCAATGGTTGTTGTTTTTGTGGTGGTGGTATCCTTGGATTGTTGTTTCAATATTAAATCCCCCGACTTATCTTTTACACCATCTCCCGTGTCTGACGCAGTAGAATTAGATGCAGCCTTAGAAACAACAGCAGCAGGTGCAGACTTTCGTCGTATACCCTTACCCATATCACTTAATCTCTTCACTTCCAACTTCCTATTATCCCTTCCTTCCCTTTCCTTACTCCTATTATTATTAGTAGTACCCACTAAACTAACCCGCCGTTCTTTCAACGTAACCACACCAACACCTGCTTCATAATAACATTCTAATTCACATTCCTCACATTGCTTACTATCATACGAACATACATAATTACAACGTGGACAACTAAATCCTTCACCACATTTTACATTGGATGTAAATGATGTATTGGAATTGTTAGTGTAGGGATTGAATCTTGTTATTTGTTTTAGTTTACGTTTTGGTCTTATACCAATTTGTGTTGAATTGTTGTTGGATGTGCCATTGATAGTGGAGGTGGATGTGGGTAGAGGGGAGGCAGCATTAAATGCAAATAATGGTTGTTGTGTTTTATTTTTATTGTTGGTGGATTCACGTTTTTTATGTGACCTTTTAGTTGTTGGAATTGTTGTTTTAGTTGTATTGGATGGCTGTGTTAATTTTGATTGAGGGGTAGTGGTTGATGTTTTATTATCATTAGTACTTGATGTGGGATTGCTAGGTGAACTGACCATTGAGCTGTCATTATTATTAACCTTAGACACAGGCGCCGCCGCGTCTGACGAGGTGCCGCCCTCTGCCGTGACGGCCAAATTATTGCCTGAAACAGCTCGCTTTTTAATTGGCTTCATATTTTATATTGTTGTGTGGTATTAGATTGGGGGGCTGGCTACTTGCAACGCGTAGGCCAATGTTAGGTGCACCTAAATAAAAGTTGTTGTGTGTGATGTTTTTCTCTCTCTCGGTACCCGGCGGTGCCGTAGACGCGCAATATATACGGCGTGATTTGATGAATAATTGTATACAATTAATGCCCAATATATGGAGCAGCTGCCCAGTATATATATTAATTGCAATAAGAGCTGTATAACTACACGTCTAAAATCAAGTTGTTGTATGTGTGATGTTCTTTGTGTGGGAGTGCCGTAAACGCGCGGTTAATACGGCGTATTTGAGCTGATAATTATATGCGCTTAAAGCCGATATATTGAGGAGTCGCCTGGTATATTAATTGCAATAGGGTAGGTATATACTCGCCGTCTTTTAGAGCTCTACAATAGAGTGATAGTAAGAGAGGAGTTGAATTGGCGCAGCGCGAAGGAAATGACTTCGTACTTTTTTGTGCTAGAGGTTATTAGTAAGCGATGGAGAGTTAGTGTACCTAGTTTAGTTTGCAAATAGTGTGGTCTTCTGCCTATTATCAACATTCATCTATAATATTATACGTCTTCGGTTTTGTGTAGCGTTGGCTCGGTAGAGGCGGCACGGCGGCACATATAACTTCCCATCATTTTTTTTAGTTTGAAGTCGGTTCACCTTGTCATATATCGTAATTGCTCTACCCCTGTATATTATATAGTATATAGAGCATCGTTGATCAGATATATTTATAGTGTTTATAAAAGATACACTGATTATCCGACGTCAAGGAGATTGATATATAGGTATATAATTTGTATAGGATGATGTGTATAGGGGAAGATATCGCCTGAGAGGTAAAGAGATAATAATAATAGGAGAAAATCAACAATACATAACAATAAAATGGACAAGCTAGAGCTAGCCAAGGAATTTGGAAAATGATAAAGAAAAAGAATTGTTACAAAGAATACAAAATCTCAATACAGAGAAGCATAATGTTGGTATATTACATGGCAGTAATAATGCATCAGAGGATGATTCAGTTGAAATTAATGTTGGGTACTCCCCCGGGACAGTTATTACAGCAAAGCGTTCAATATTAACAAGTGTGAAGGGATCAAAAATGGAGGTATTATTCAGTGGTCGGTATGATAAAGTTATAAAACGAGATGTGCATGGGAAGATATTATTACCGGATGTTAACCCTGCTGTGTTTCAATTTATTATAACCTATCTGGAAAAGTTGATGGAAGCAGAAGAAGCTAACCAAACCTTACTTCCCGATCTACCAAAGTTGAATGATGAATACTTCCATCTCCTTCCACAACATCTCGATCTATTTGGGATTGTATTGCCAATGCTTCCCAATAGTAGCATCGTAAAATCTACAACAGAAATGAACTGTCTTCACAACTGGTTAGAGGAGGTGGATCAAGGAACACCCTCCATTATGTGGCCAGAAAGACATGTGAGAAAAAGCTCGGATGGGGAGTTCAAATTGATCTACCGCTCATCACAGGATGGTCTAACAAATAGCGACTTCCACTGGAAGACTGGAAATCATACAAAACGAACAATTACAATCATTGAAACAACGTGTGGTATTGTATTAGGCGGCTATTCTGATCTCCCCTGGGTGTGGCGTGGAGGGTATGCTGAGTCGATAAAGACCTTCTTGTTTGTATTACGGAAGAGTGATATTGCGGCACCTATTAAATTGAATCAGACTAGAAATTCTCTTGCGATGGACGGTGACTGTGCTATTTACAATGATATTAGCCAGGGACCCTCATTTGGGGCAGGACATGATCTAGAAGTAAATGATTCAATTGTCAAATTATGCATTGGTTGCACTTATGAGGCTGGGCCGTTCAAGCCGTACTCATCCTTATCTTATGCTGTAAAAGAAATGGAAGTATATCACGTCACCGATATGCCAGCTAAAGGAGTAATTGCTCAACAAACTCTTGACAAAGCAGCCTTGGAAGCTATTCCAAAGTACAAGTCGGTATCAGGATTTTCGGATGGTATCAACAAGGCAATCAAAGAAAGACAAGAATCACTTCGGTTAGCCGAGGTAGAAGTATCTCAACTTGAAATTGCATTCAAAAACGAGAAGAGTTGTGTTGATAAGTTTTCAGATTGCGATAAGAAAGTTGATTGAATTATATGCCCCCCATATGTACGGAGAAACACATAAAACAGATGAGGTTAGATAAAGATAAAGGAGTCCTTCAGGATTTACTTTTCCTGATATCGAATCTACCCTAATCTGAAGCTACTAGCACAACTTTTCCTTGGAATATCCACTCATCTTCTCTCTCATGGCTCTTCTCAACTCCTACTCCTCACAAGTAAACCTACAACAGAGTTTTCAATTTTCAACTTTTATGAAAACTTAGAGATAGAGCTGTTAGTGTAGCTATTATTCTATATTAATATTTTTTGAGTAAGTCTGGGCTTTGTAGTGTTGGCGGCGGTGGCACATAAACATATACTATATTGTGTTCATTTTTTGGTTTGAAAAGTTGGTTCACCATATTGTACCCTATTATCATCGAATCATTGCTTTGCCCTTGATATGTGTATTGATTATTGTTGAGCAGATATATTTAGAGAGTTTATAGAGATAAGCTGATTATCCGACGTCGAGGAGATTGATATAGGTAAGTGCACATGATGTATGTATGTATCGAGAAAATATTTTATTGCATAGCAACACTCTAACCTACTCCAACATGTCTATCGCCCCATACCAGCCACAATAACGACAGCCCCCGGATGCATTGAAATCAGAAGTTATCGTATCGTATTTGCCGTCATCATAAATAATTAATAATGCCTCCGTCGTCTAGAAAGAGAAACAAAGGGAAGGAGAGAAAAGCAAAGCAGCAGGCCAAAAAGGAGGAGAGTGATAGATTAGAAGCAGGTTTATTTTGGCGTAGATTTTGCATTGGTCCTTATACGGGGCAAAGATATACAGAGATAATGAATGTAACCATGGGTGTGCGTTGGTACCAGAGGATCATCCTGTTACTAACTTTATGGATCAATTCTACCTAAATTTACATCTCGAATTCGCCAACAGTAAACAACAATTGAGAAAGATATTCAAATCAGATACACAGATATGGAAAGATGAAAGTTACAGAAAAGCAGCTATAGATATATTTACACGTATTGGGACCAATTTGCTGTTGAAATATGAAGAAATTGATGAAGAAATTCCTTGTGGCAAGGTAAGGTCTACTTATGGAAGTGCTTTAATTATTGCCAATGTCATTATTGCACTTGAACATTACGATGGCGAAAATGATATTGATTCAGTCATAAAGAAACGGGTGGTTATCTCAAAGTGGAGAGATCTAAATGTCACCATTAGTACCAAACGTGACATATTAAAGTTTTTCCGCAAACGAACAACATGTAAATGCTTGAAGAAGATGCATTTAGAGGCGAGGAAATCATCTATTGTGAAGGTGGGAAAATGCTTTTTCTGTGATGAAGAGATGGAACGTGCTGTTTTATCTGTTTGTAGTAGATGTATGGTTTCTCAGTACTGCTCGAGGGAGTGTCAAGTTGCTCATTGGCCTGTCCATAAGAGCAATTGTGATGAGTATGTTCGTGTCCACAATAGTAGTATCTTGAATTCTAAGTAGATATGAACACCAACTGGTTATACTTTTAATCCTGATATCAAAATCTACCTATCACAAAGTCTAAAGTCAGTACAAGTTCTCCTTGGCGTACCACTCATACATTCTTTATTCTCAAGGTTGTAAACAAAGTCATACACCGCCACAATACTCGGATAACTTCCGCCTTGTTCATCAACCGCACGGTACAATAGATTGTTCTCAAAGTCAATCACTAGCCCTTCTGTATCCCAATCTTGCGTTGGTATATCAATAACTGCCAAGGTACAACCGTCTCTAGCTGGATCAATCACGGCGAGTTTACTATCTTCTCCAAAGACTGACCAGATATACTTGCAATGCCATCTTTACCTATCCCACCGTCGAAGCAAACAGTTCCATTTGATTCTCCACTTGAAGTGATTTCATATACTCTCCTGGTATCCTCAAGGCCCACATAAAAGACTGCTGGATTAGACGTACCTACCTTCCATGTTAGACTTTCAATACCATCCGAAGTAGGTAGACATGGTAGAGCTCCTCTTAAAGAATGAGACTCAATAACTTCCACTGAACAGCTACCTCGATTTGAATTGAATTTGTATCTTATCTTGAATAGATATGGACGATCACTACTACCTCCCCTTCGTGCACAAGATAAGCAATCATATCGTCCTCTGAGTACCACTCGCTTGGTACAATGGTAACGCCCTCAAAATCTGTTCTGTAGTTGAACACACTATCATCCTTCCAAACGCAATGGCCAGAGTTATAATCGGATAGATTTAGGAAGAAGATTTTGCCCTCATCAGAAACGACGATAAGATGTGATCTATCCGGAGCAAGTGCTAATCCCGATGCTTCATTTGATGTTGTATCTTTAAAGAATCGTCTACCGATGAAGCTTTTTGAAACTTAACGTTGGTTGTTTTGGATTACTTTGGTCTCCAAGTTATCACCGTTGGTTTTACAGTCGGGCTTGTTGTTATATTATTAGAGGTGTGGTTGTTGGATACTGATGATGGCAAAGAATATCTACTGTTGTCATCGTTAGCCATTTTTGTTTCGTATGGCAGTGGAATAGAAGAGGAGGAGGAGGAGGAGGATGGTACTACTTCATCATTTACATCATCATGGACCACATCATTTATTTCGACTCCTTGATTCGACGACGAATCTCCTCCACCAAAAAGAGCTGCCAATACTACCAACAAAATGATTATAATTATAATGGCAGATACTGCCGAGCATACCACACTATGTTGATGCTTCATGGTGATATGATAATATAATATATTGATGAGGAGCAATGCATTTGTAGGAAGCAAAGTAGATTCACAAAGTATGACTTTGATCGACGCGAATCGGCAGCGTCTCGGAAGATTCATTCTAGTGTCCAATAACATACCAAGGTAATCACTAGAGTAATTTGTACCGTAATAACCTTTCTGAGTTGAATGCATCACGGATAGAAGTGGCGATTAAAAGATACCACAGAGCGGGGGTATGGTATCATCTTTATGCTCTCTTCTATCTCCTCATCCTATTCTAAATCGATGAATAAACACGAGACTACTAATTCTGATTCATTATCTGTGTTCAGTTGATAAATGGTGACAAAGCTAACCGATGTCTATCTCTGGGCTGAGCCTTTTTACTAATATTGAAACCATAGCTTTCGTGGCACATCATGTGACCAACTACTTATCTTCCAATTCATTCGTCCTGCTCGCTGTCGATGACATTCATCCTTTTCACGCATATGATCATAAAGTTTTTGATCGGCTGGGTGATAGCCTCCACTATGGAACTGCCTTACCGCAGATAGGACAGTTTGAGTCATTACAGTGTCCTGTTTCCCACATGTGGTCCTTGAGCTTTTCATTAGCTGTATGAACTTTCCCACGATGGAATAGTTTTCCACAGGAAGGACACGATGCAGAATCATTGTTGTCGACCCTTTTCTTCTTCGTCATGTTATCACCATATATTATAAAGCTTCCTATCTCCTTTACTTTTTTTGAGGGTTGGTTGACATTTGGGTTCGCATTAGGTATGGTGTTTCTCATAAAGCGATTCGTGATCACTCATGTAAGGTAGCTCTTTCTTGCATGTTGACATCTTGTGTTCTCATAACGGAGTTCTAATTTCATTATGTGGGATTGTATCCAGCAACAATACGGATCATAATATCTCAAAACAACCACAATATATACCTTGAAAAGAAAGAGAAGTCATCATGATCAAGAATTGGATAGTATCAATCGTCATCATTACTACCCTTGTCGTGGGAGGTGTCTCTGCTCAACATGGCCGTGTTGGTGGCCTTCGTATGAAGAGAAACCTAACCCCCTCAGGAAAGACCTCAGGTAGTAGCACCCGTTCCTCAACAAAGGGAGATCTATTCTCAAAGTCTCAAGGGTCTTCCGCTAGATCTGGTGGTACTGAGGCGAAGGCCGAGAAGACTGACAGGAGCGGATCAGATCGATCCAATGATACCAAGGCCAAGTCCGAGAAGAGTAATGTCTCTATCCGTTCTGAAGGAGGTTCCAAAGCGGAGAAGGGTACTGGATCTACCCGTTCAGGAGGTTCTACTACCAAATCCAAGACGGGAGCACATCGTTTATTTACAAAGGCAGAAAAGACCAGTAATGGAAGTAGCACAAGATCCGGTGGTGGCGATGCCAAAGCACAGAAGAGTGAATCAGGATCAACCAGATCAAACGGTGATGCCAAGGCCAATAAAACTGCATCGAACCGATCTACCAACTCTGCCAAATCAGAGAAGAGCGAGATTGTTCGATTGTAAGATATCAGGAACCTGTCGGTAATGGTATCTTCCAACTTATCACAGCTGTGCCCGATAGTAAGATAACCTTGTAAAGTAGATATGTAGGATGATAATTACATCTTTCCTTCCGTAAGAAGAGAACACACTATCATCCATCATTAACAGTATCTTCTGTCATACTGAAACATCAGCAACACTCTCATGACTCAAAGTAATCTGAAATGTATCTTTCCAATCAAGTAAATCAGCATTCAAACCAATACTTGTAACCTTCATACCTGATTCATCCATTCCACATAATTCTAATTTGATTTGTGTTGATTGTAATGCATCCATCATACCACTACCACCCGAGTGATTATGATTACTATTGCCGACATATCTGCTCCAGGGAAATATTGGTAATGTTTTCCAATCTATCCTCTTTGAGATGTGTATTCTTATTCCTGTGTTATGAAGTGGTGGGATTATACCACCACTGCTACACTGACGTTGTTTCTTGATATCTCTATCATCAAAATGCTGCTTCTGCTCATTGTCATGCGATCTATTGACACTACCAAAACCAACTTCATTAATTGAATGTAAATTACCCATCAAATCAGTAGTAACTTTATTAGGTACCCAGCCATCATTCTCTAACCATGTAGATAGTTTGTTGAATAGATTTTCCTTCTTCTGACGTGATGACGACAGTGATGTATCAATGTCTGTGGTGGAAGGAGGAGCAGACTGTGATTGAGGTATACACCTTCTATATCCTTCCTTGATACTATCCAATCGTTGTTGTACACTAGACGTGCCACCGTAATAATTACCATTATAATAATTACCAGCATCATCTCCAGAATTTGATATTATCCATGTTTGTTTAGTATTCAAATGTAATCGATTTGTAAGGAAGGGTGTTTGTATATTGAGTGATATTGTTGGTGCATATTGTAGATATCGTTTAGGTATTGACGTTTGTGTGTTATAATCATTAGTGTATTTGGCAGAGTCATACTCGATCGAAACTTGTTGAGAAGTTTGCCATATTATATTGCCCATTGTTGCAGTTGATGATGATGTCAATGAGGAAGATGGAGATTGTATCAAACATAATCGAGTGGTAGTATCAGATTTATCAAATACACATTGTTCACCTTCTACATCAATCATCCAATTCGTCTTCATTGATGACGACGGCTCGGCGGATGTGGGGAATATCTTTCTGTACAAATTGTTGAATGAATCTAACACTTCTCGACTTCGTGTAGAGGATGTACTAATGTGGTTACTTGAATTTAAACCATCAACATCTACTGCCGATTTTGACAAGGAAGGGAGTCTCCAAGAACATCTTGCAATATATCGCGTGGCACCATACCATATCTCATCTAAATCATAATTAGCACCGATGTATACATTTGGTATTAACTTCTGCATCTTCTTGTTGTGTTTTGATTGTGTTGGTATAGTAAACAATGGGATACTGCTCTCCTTCTTATTATGAAGCTGATTTGATATTGATGTGTCATCATCTTTTGGTGATAGTAAATGACACATGATTCGACCTGACAAGTCTAAGTTGATTTTACCTAATCTTCTTTTCAGTTGATGATTTGTATTGTTGTTTGATGATTCTTCTGCTTGAGCTTGATGTTGTTGCTGTGGATGATTTGATGATGTATCAGATGTAAATAACATATTTGAATCGAGTAGTATTGAGGTATCTTTATTAGATTGCATCATTTGATCTAGTTCACCAAGTGTGAACCCTTCTTCTTTATCATGGCTATTAGTAGTACCCGCCGATACTCTTCGTCTACCAATGAATGAACGAGGTGACTTGATGGCATGTACATTGTTGCAAATGATAAAATTGTTTGCTAGACTTGTGCAGATGATTGCGTAGGTGAGATATCGTAAAGCCATACTGCCCAAACCACCTTCTAAAGCAAATACAGAGTTCATATTGCAACTCAGGTGTTTATGTATGCAATATCAAACAAACAGCCACGCCAATAAAGCAGATAATAGCTCTAGGCGTACTTTTATTTTATTTTATGTCAGATAGAGCTAATCGACCTCATAGCGATCTTGGTCTTGACCGTTGAGTGAGTAAAAAACCAATAATGAGCACGACACACGATGGCCAGCATTTCATGTGAAGGTCAGCGGCGGCGGCTCATATTCAACAGAAAGATTGGTTAAAGTCGTTGTTTATAGGAGAGTATTTATATAGGAGAGAGTACGCTATTGAGGGAGCGAGCTTTTATTTGCAATTATTAGCGATAAGCAACATATTATGCTACGACAACTCAATTGCTTTTCCAACAAGAAGAAGAGGAAAAGAGGGAAGAAGCTAGCTGATGTTGCTAACCACCAATTACTATTAACATCTCCAAGTGGTTCTAGTTCAACATCCGCTACCAGGAGAATGTAAGTTTTTGTTGTTGTTTATTGCAATTTTTGTGCATATATGTAGTGCAACATATTATCTTTTGTGCACATCTTTTTCTTTGCAATACGCCCAACCACATTCTGTCATCATCTTCTTTATACTACCACCTACATATAAAGAGGAAGCCCGGACACAGCAAATACATCGATATCATTATCACGTCTTTCATCATCTCAACAGAGTAATCGCGATCCTAGGAATGATGATAACAGGTGAGTATCTTCTTCTTCTTGCAGAGAACGGTTTGTATCCTTTTTATAACATCTCACAATCTAACATGTATGTATATATATCACAACTTTACAATACAAACATTACACATACAACAACATTTGTAGCATTCCAACATTAGATTCAGATTACAACAATTTACAATCAGGAACTTTCTCTGTATCCGATGCCGGCGGCACTCTTGGTTCTGGCGGAACGAATAACAAATCTCTATCCAACTTTTCATCGGCATTGGGATTTGGTCTATCACCTTCCGTTAGTGGACCGTCATCTTCTTCATTGGTAGGCAGCAATAACAATAATCAACAACATCCATATCATCAACACTTGATGACGACACAATCCCCATATACAACTCAAAGGGAAGAGTATATAGAGATATACGCACCAGCAGGGAAGTTGGGTGTAGTAATTGATACACCAATGTCAAGTTCAACACCAATAGTACATGCCATTAAGGATACATGTCCAATTAAGAATGAAATATATGTGGGAGATAAGTTAGTTGCCGTAGATGATGTTGATGTTAGAGAGTATCAAGCCGTCGATGTTAGTATGTTAATTGGGAATAAGAGTAGTCAAGAGAGGAGAAAGTTAACTATTATACGTACTGCCCGAGGTAGGGATGGAATGTATTAAAACGCAAGGATCTAGCTGGGAGAGAATGTTGTAATGAAATCTTTCTACTTTAATGAAAGTTTAAAGCGTCTAATATACATTCTAGATTATGATACAATATCTGTCCAACTTTTTTCATTCATTAACTCTTATGAATGGTATGTTATAGAAGAGTCATGCCCATCTAAAAGAACGTAAACAGCTATGCATACGCATCACAATACATCCCATGCTTAGGCCAATGAAAAACTTGACACTCCCTTGAACAGTATTGATTAACCATGCATCTACTACATACAGATAGATGGACACGTTCCATCTCCTTATCACACCCCCAACAGATCCCCATCTTGGGAGTTGATTTTCTTGCCTCTAAATGCATCTTCTTCAGGCATTTGCAAGTTGTTCTTTTGCGGTAGAACTTTAAAGCATCTCTCCTACTGTTGATAATTCTAGTGTCAAGATCTCTTATCTTTGATCTTACTATCCGGTCATTGAGGACTGATTCAATATCATCTGTATCATTGAAATGTTCAAGAACCAAAATTGTTTGAGCAACGCAACAAACATTCGCAATATCAGTCCGCTTGCTCACCAACATATTTGTCCCAATATGTACTAATATATCTCTAGCTAATTTCTTGTAACTTTCATTATTCCACATCTGTGTGTGTGATTTGGATATCTCCATCAAACTCTGTGATGCTGACATTCCTCGGGAATGTAAATTTATGTAAAATTGATCCATGAAGTTTGAAACAGGATGATTATCTGATACCACTATTTCATGCACATGCTTACATCCCGTAGTATGGCAAAATATCCACCAAAATCTATTTGCATCCGCTCTCTCCTTCTCCCCCTTCTTGACCTGCTGCTTTGCTTTTCTTTCCTTTCCTTTGTTTCTTTTTCTAGACGATGCCGGCATATTGATATTATTCGTGTATCAAACTATATATGCTAATAGTGAGAGATTATATGCATATAGCTATATCAAACGTATTCATAAATGTGCATTGATCATATCATATATCAAACCAACACATCAATATCTCTACACCACAACTACAACTCACCTCTACTTTTGCAATTGCAACAATTTAAAGATCTCAAAGGCGAGTTGTCAAATCTATCAAATCATCTCTCGCCGACTATGGAAGTCGATTCTCGGATATCTTATCAACTAAGTAACCATACATTTACAATCACAATCGGCTACAAGCAGCTCCAAACATGGTGACAATAGACTGCCTCCCGGCCCTCACAATAACTGTAACTGAAAACTAAATTTGGCGATACAACTACTATTCTCACAACCGCTATGTCTTATTAGCATGGCGTGGATATCAAAATAACCATCATAAAGCAGATTGAATCATTATATATGATATCGTATAGTATCATTATAAAATTAGGATAGACGTCAACATATGATACCGATAGCAAGATATTGAAAATTGATATTGGCTGCACCTAAAAAATGACATATGTTCTCTTTGTGTTGACTACCTACAAATCACGTCAATAATATAAAAGAATAACATTATTTAAGAGCATAAGTAGTATATCAGGTAGTATTATCGGTCGTCGGGGTTGGTATGATATAGAATAAGTGCACTATACGCCGCCACGCCGCATACTTACATTACAGCTTTAATAGCTTTTAAGAATTTAAACACTGCCACATATATTTTACATTACAAATAACATTACAATACCATATGCCAGCATCATCAAGGAAACGAAATAAGGGGAAGGAAAGAAAGGCTAAAAAGGAAGAGAATGAGAGATTGATGGTACGGAATGAGTGGCAAAGATGGACAATGAATAGTGGCTGTGACCACTACAAAGTGAAAATACCAGACGATCATCCCGTTTTGAATAGATCTACTTTTCGCAAATTATATGAAGGATAATATGAATTTGATTGCTAGTGTTACGGATACATTCCAAAAACACTCAAAGGTATGGGCTGTTGATAGTATCAGAGAGACGGCAGTCACCATGCTGACCAATATTGGGACAAACATGCTATTAAGTGATGTTGTCGATGTTATGAGAGCGGATCCTATGTATATTGCCAAAATCATTGTCTTACTTGAAAATTATGCTGGTGAAGAAAAAGTACACTTTACCCTTTATAACCCAATTGTTGCAAAGAAATTAAGGGATCTTAATTCTAGTAGTAGTGGTAGACGTGATGCATTGAAGATGCTTGAAAGAGTTACATCTAGAGGCAAGGAAGCGTATCCCAAAGATGGGTCAATGCTACCATTGTATAGAGAAACCGGAACGTGCATCTCTATCAATTTGTAGTAGATGCAGGGTGGTCCAATATTGTTCGAGAGAGTGTCAAGTTGCGGCTTGGGCTGAACATAAGACTCTATGTAATGAGTATGCATAGCTGTTTACGTTCTTTTAGATGCACCTTTTAACCTTTGTTTTTACGCATGACTCTTCTAATATACATACCATATAAAGAGAGAGTAGAAGATGGGGGGGGGGGGGGGGGGGGACACTGACGATGCTATTTATGACAAGTAACAAAAAGGATAGTAATTGATATAGAAAAAAAATCATCACCCAGCACATATAATAGAGGAAGCCCGGACACAGCGAATACATCGATATCTTTATCACGTCTTTCATCTCAACAGAGTAACTGTGATCCTAGGAATGATGATAACAGGTGAGTGTTGATGTTTATGTGTTCTTCTTGTCCTTTCAACAATTTCTTATATCTAACATTTATCTACAACGAACTTATACGATACAAATATTACCTACAAAACATTTGCAGCATTCCAACATTAGATTCAGATTATAACAATTTACAATCAGGAACTTTCTCTGTATCCGATGCCGGCGGCACTCTTGGTTCTGGCGGAACGAATAACAAATCTCTATCCAACTTTTCTCAAGCAGCGTCGGCATTGGGATTTGGTCTATCACCTTCCGTTAGTGGACCGTCATCTTCATTAACAGGCAATAATAATAACAATCAACAACATCCATATCATCAACACTTGATACAATCACCATATACATCCCAACGGGAAGAGTATATAGAAATATATGCTCCGAACGGCAAGCTTGGAATAGTAATTGATACACCCATGTCAAGTTCAACACCAATAGTACATGCCATTAAGGATACATGTCCAATTAAGAATGAAATATATGTTGGTGATAAGTTGGTGGCAGTGGATGATGTTGATGTTAGAGATTATCAAGCCGTGGATGTGAGTATATTAATTGGGAATAAGAGTAGTCAAGAGAGGAGAAAGTTAACCATTATTCGTACTGCAAGGGGCAGGGATGGAATGTATTGAAACACAAGGATGTCAAGTGAGCAATAGCTGTACAATAAACCTTTCTACTTTAATGAAAGCATATTTGTGGCGGCACCACTAGAGAGTCATCTTTCCAACCATTCCAACTACTTTTTTTATTTTAATACTTTATAAATTAAATCCCGACATATGCTTATCAGGATTATTCCGACGAGGAATGTTTATGGGCAAAAACATATAAATCGCAGCTACTCTTATGCTTAGACCAGTCGGCAAGTTGACATTCTCTTGAACAGTACTGATCAACCTTACACCTACCACATACAGATAGAGTAGCACGTTCTCTCTCGTCTTTACAATGCCAACAAATTCCCAACTTTGGTTGAGTTTTTCTTGCCTCCAAGTGCATCTTCTTTAGGCATTTACAAGTTGTTCGTTTCCGATAAAACTTTAAAGCATCGCGTTCATTGGTAATGATTTCTGGTTGCGTATCTCGCCACTTTGATAATACCATCCGTTTACGCATTGCCAAACCAATATCATCCGAGCCGTCGTAGTATGATTCACAGCGTTTGTAATGTTCAAGAACCACAATAGATTGAGCAAGGCATAAAGGCCAAGTCTTTGGCGAACCTTGCAATATCATATTTGTCCCAATACGTACCAATGTATCTATAGCTAATTTCCGGTAGCTTTCATTAGTCCAAATATGTGTATGTGCTTGAAACAATAACTTCAAATTAATTGATGCTGTAAAGCCTTCGTTACAATTGTAAAACTCATCCATGAAGCTCGAAACAGGATGATCGTCTGACATCTCACCACATCCATGGTCACATTTTGTAATACTGTAAAAACTCCGCCATATTTCATGTGCTCTTGCTCTCACACTCTCCTCCTTCTTGGCTTGTTGCTTTGCTTTTCTATCCTTTCCTTTGTTTCTTTTTCTAGACGACGGCATTGTTATATCGTATCAAACTATATGATAAAAGTGAGAGATTATCGGCATATAGCACTATCAAATTTATTTATAAATATTTATTAACCATTAATATCAAACCAACATATCAATATCTACACCACTGCAACTCACCTCTACTATTGCAATTGCAACAATTTTGTATATCATCTCAAATCTCAAATCATCTCTCATCGATATGAAGAAACTACGGAAGTCGACAGTCGCAGATACCTTATGAACTGAGTAACCATATACACACGTTACAATCACAATCTGCTTACAAGCAGTTCCAAACAAGATGAAGCCGCCTCAACCAACAATACAATACAATGCAACAAAACAATGATGAAGTGAAAATTGGCGATACAACTACTTTCAATTTGCTTGAGCTTGGCACCATTGGCGGAATATCATAGTATAATCATCATAAAGCAGATTCAATCAGATATCATATAGTATCATCATTATTTTTTGAGTAGACGTCAACATGATACCGATAGCAGCTGATAGCAAGCTATGAAAAATCGATATTAGTAAAAAATGACATAACTAGACACAACCGACCACCACATCAAGTTACATCTTATATCATCCCCGGTATAATATAACTGAAAGTATTAGGTAGTATTAGAACAAAGTGCACTATACAGCAAATTATTACAATCAACATCAATATAGACTTGCAAACCATCAACAACACTTATGCCGGCGTCATCGAGAAAAAGAAATAAGGGAAAAGAAAGAAAGGCAAAGAAGGAGAAGATTGAGAGAGCAGAAGCACATGAATTTTGGCAGACTTTTCGGAGTAACAGTACGGGATGTAATCATGGATGCGATGTGAATATATCAGACGATCATCCTGTTTCTAGTTTTATGGATCAATTCATCATAAATCTCAAATGCATGGCAGTATCAGAAGCTTTGTCGGTTATGTTCACCACTCATCCGCACATATATAACAATGGAAGTCACAGGAAGTTATTAATAGATATATGGACACGTAGTGGAACCAATATGCTGTTGCACGAAACCTCTCCATTGACTTGGCCCGCAGGTATTGCCCAATCTATAGTGGCTCTTGAACATTACAATGGTATAGATGATATTGATTCAGTTATGAGCGAACGGGTGACAAGATCAAAGGCTAGTAGCGATCTACACTCTGATGCTAGCAGTATCAAACGTGATGCATTAAAGTTTTTAGATTCGGTCTTCGATTCACGGGTAGTATGTTTAAAGAATAAAAATCTAGACTCTGGTGTTAGCAGCGGCAGGCGTGATGCTTTAAAGTTTTATCGCAAAAGAGTATCATGCGAATGCTTGAAGAAGATGCATTTAGAGGCAAGGAAAAATACTCCCAAGAAAGGCATATGCTTCCATTGTAAAGAAGAAAAGGACCGTTCAACTCTACTTGTCTGCATTAGGTGTATGATTTATCAATATTGTTCAAGGGAGTGTCAAGCTGCGGCTTGGCCTGACCATAAGAGGAGATGTGATGAATATGTCGAAGCTAATAGGGAAGAGGATGAATGAAAAAAGCCCCCAACACTGAGATTAGATTCAATTAGATAGCAATTCATAAACGATAAATATTTCATATCAAAGTACGAATAATACTCGAAGTGTAATGGTGAGACATAATCATAATCATTCCAAATAAAAAGTTATAGTAATCGATGTACAAAGAAAACGATTTATGACTGCCTTCTAATATACACATTAGATTATGATACACTACCCACCCCAACATATATATCTCCAACAATCCCTAATACTCTTTACACCTTGCCGCCACTAACCTTCCTCATACCCTTCCCCTCACGAGCAGCTTCAGAGTAATCTTCCAACCGATTATAACTCCGTACTCTACTCCCTCCACCCTCCTCTTCGGCAGCATTAATCCTTAACATTTCCTTACGATGTGTACTAGTAGTAATTGGTAACTTTACACTATCACCCAAATTCAACAGACTTAATAAGACATTGAATTCCTCCGAACCGGGTGGAGGTGGATTAAATCCAGCCTTCTTCAAATCATTAAATGTTTGCAATTCAATAGATTGGGTAGTTAATGCACGTTGTTCAATACTTTGTACTCTATTTGATTTTAATTGTTTAAACTGGTCAGTGCCCGGTGTTTCACCAAGTCTTTTAAGTCTCTCATGTGTATGTTTTGCAATGCGTCGATGACTTACACTAGTGCTACCGCTGTTTGCAAGTTGACGACGAGTACTGTCTGGATTAGATGTGTGATATAATTGTAAATGAAATATTGTTAATGTCACACCAATAAATAATATTAGTGGTAAGATTATACTGTGGGTTGTTGGTGATGTTCTATTGCTATGACTCTTATGTCTACTTCGTCGAGATGATGATCTTTCACCGTCTTTACTATTACGACCTCGTATATATAAACTAACCCCGGCTAGACTACCGAGGTTTGTGTCATCATCGGACGCCTCTTTCTTCTTTGTTGCCACCATGTTGCCTATTATTGGTAAACAGTAGCGTTGCAATGATATTATGACCGCCGCTCACGAGACGAGAGTTGTGACGGAACCTATCGCCAAACTGTTTTTCTAGCTCTTATTCTCCCTTCCACCTCGTCTTATGTAGCCAGTGCTGCACATTCGAGAGAGGGTCGAACTGCCTAGATTCAATGTCATCTTCTTCTGATATGACATATATCAAGAAGTTGACGTTAGTACTGCATATCCAGATGAGGTCTTCATTCTCGTAGCAAGTTCAAGTATCTTGATGAAAAGTATCTTAATCGTAATCCGCTCAGGCGGGAGCAGTTTACCCGTGTTAGGTGTATGGACCGGCCTTAGTTCATTGCAAATGGCCAAAGTAACGGCAAAACATTATAGAGGTAATAACTTTGCTGCTCATACGTTAGTTCTCTCAAAACAATCAAGTATTAGAGATAGTGTTGATGCTGCATATCACATGCGGTTATATCAAGTAAAGAATACACAGTATTACTACTGCAAGATAGTGTAACATTCATTAAGTTCAAAATCAAAATAGATAATTTAGACGCACCGTGTATGCATCATATGCAGATACGATGCTATAGAATGATACAAATTGGGTTACAATAAAATCCTAAATTGATGGTGTTGTCATCTGAAGGGTTACATTTGCTAAGTAATGTTGCTATATGGCGTCATGACTTTGAGACGATTAATGATAAGAATGTTGCTATGTGGCACCGTTACTACACTGATGTAATTAATTATTATATCATGAAGGAGACTCACCGTGAGTGGATCGATAATAAAAATAAGGAGAAGAAGATGAAGAAGGAGTACTCAACTTCTGATGGTTGGGAAGTTTTTAGGTTTCAAATTAGTGAAGAGCATCGTATCAATCGAACATTTAACACTTTAAATGATTTCTTAGATTATTGGTTTCATGAGTATCACAATCGTCAAGAGAGTAGTAATAGAATAGAGCCATGTTATATGAAAAAGGACACAAAGAAACAATCAGGACAAGGTCCAACCGGAGTCCAACAAGAAGCCTTGGAAAGATATCAAAAACTTTGCTACACTGATAAAGCGATATATCCCAACCAATTTTCTTACCCTGACATTATGTCAGGGTACGCTAGCTTCTACGCACAAACCATAGGTATCCTCTACCCTGACAAATTGTCAGGGTAGAGGATACCAATTTTATTGCAATAGATTATATATCGTATGAAGAAGCCACCGATACTCCGCATATACTACGCTCGACGGCCGATCCGACGGTGCAATTGGCGCCCGCATCGAGTAGCTGCTTCATAGTCGATCGGTGTCGTCAAGATGAGAGGTTGTTGATGTGAAAAAAGAAAAAGGATACCGTAATGGACGCGTGCTCAGATTTGCAACAATATATTCCACGTCACAATGTTTTACCCTGACATTATGTCAGGGTAGGATCGCTAACGGTTAAAGATTTTATTCGTACCCTGACAAAATGTCAGGGTAAAAATTGGTTGGGATATAGAGCAATTGGAAAGGAGTACTTTAGAAAGAAAGTAGTCTATTCCCACATGAGTAATGTCAATAATTGATGTAACGAGTATTCAGTAGATATATAGGGCGTATAGTTAATGCAATTGTCATCTCTATCTTTATCTATACTCTCATTCCTCCAACATCTTTTATATCCTACGTCTCTTCCTCTTCATTGCATTCTGTATATCAGTCATCGTACGCTTCTTTCTAGCTTTGTTTGATGTCTTCTTTACTTTTGGCGTATCCTTTGCTAGCTTATCAAAGCCAGCCGCCTTCCACGCTGCTTTACGATCCCACGTCATCACTTGACTTTGAGTCTCTACTCCATCTGCTCCGATCGGTTTGAATCCGCGGAAGAACCAGTCAGTATACTTGTTCTTCTTCAGCTTCACCATATACTCCATCGCCTTCTTTTCCTTCTCGAGGTGCTCCTGTCGACAGCCAAACGTATATGATCTCGATACTTTACACGCGACAGAGCAACATATAGACCCTCCCAAGACATCCTCAATAGCGGAACCGGGTGCTGTGAAACAAATATGATCAACCTCCGTATTGTCCTCCCCTGTGCCTTGTATATGGTCACAGCAAATGCTGGCTCGATGGGAAAGTGATCCTTCATTGGCATTGTCGATGCACTAAAACCATGCTCCCATGACCCTGCAATAGATTCATCCTTCCACTTTCTATTGATTTGACCCCACCGGGAAGGGAGTTGTACGACAACACGGCCGTCGTTCGCTAGTGAGCCATGAGTCCATTCCTCTCTCTTCCTCTTATTCTCATCCTTCTTGTTTTTAGAGTCACCATCGAAGTCAGCAAACAACTCTACATTAATGGCAGCTGGAGGATAATCAATATCCAACACAGGAGAGTCATGTGTTTTCAACTCGTCTCTGAACAACTCATCCTGCTCCATTGTACCAAATGAGAGCGAATGATACTTTATCTCAACACCATTGGCAAGACCAATATCAGTATTAATGTTCTCGGTTATATATCCAGCGGCACCCGGGACAAACATCTCATAGAAACAGTCATCCTCCATGGCAATTTCCTCATGTGATTGATCTTTTGGCCGGCCTTTCCATGAGTCGAATTTACACTGTCTGCGCCACCGCACAGCTGTTGTATTGTGATGTGACGCCCAACGCTTGGCTTGCATTGCGTTCAACTTGTGTCTCTCGGCATTACCAGTCACTACCATTGTTGCAAACGCAAACTCACCATTCTTCAAATCCATATCTTGCCCAGACAAGTCATTGTATAACTTCAAATGTATCGGATGAAGACTTCCATCAGTGCTCATCTTTTCAAGTAATGCAGTATGCTCGGGGTCCTTTGAGCGGTGTTGCTCGGTCAGTTTGATATACTTCACCCTCTCAAACAGTTGGATACCTGATCTTTTTAGACTCGAGCACCGCTTTGAATCCACATTGCCTGACAATGCAGCTCCGATATCTTCTCCATCATCAATTGGATCGTCTCCCTTCTTACACAATGTTTCTTCGTACTTCATGGCCGCACCCGCCAATGAATCCCCCCCCACAGGAGGTAGTTGATCGAAGTCACCAAGCAACACGACTGCACGACCACCAAAAGGACGGTTGCCACTATCTGGATACAATTGCATCAATCTCTCATTCAAATAAGCAAGTACATACGGCTTGACTGTAGATATCTCATCTACGATGATGCACGATATCCTGTCAAGGGGGAATCTGTCGATAAACGCCCTGCGCTTGTCTTCATTCCACGGTCTCACACGTCTTTTCGCAATCTCCTCGGTGCCATCCTTATCAATCACCGGGATATCAAACAGCCCAATTAAAGAGGAGCCATCAATATTGACTGCGGCGCCACCAACAAAGGCCGACTTCACTATACTCCCCACACCCATTCTCGACGCTATCCCATCGAAGGTCTCAACTAGCTTCGACTTCCCATTCCCAGGCCCACCGCATATCAACAGGTATGGTGCTTTATAATCGTCGTCTTCCACCCTACCCTCATGCATTGCAGTGAAATGGTCACGAAGAAGTTTCACTGCCTGATCTTTGTCCTTGGATAGGTCCTGCTTCTCCAAATACTCATCAACATTCCTTATAATCCACTGAGGCACTGGGCAGCACTTCGCAGCGGGTTTAGTATCAAGAACTGGCTTAGCTTCCTTCAAGTTCGTATACGAATCTTCATTTAATGGTAATGTCATTGCTGGATGTTTGGTGTTCATGGACGACCCCCGTTCTTCCGCAGTATCAGTCAAGCATCGCCGAATTATAGATACACATTCACTTCTGTGCTTATTGATACGGTTGATTTTATCCGCTTGCTTCTCGCTCATATCCCTTTGCACTCGTGTTTCGTAATCGAATACACCAGAATGGGTTTCCATCGCCCTCATCCTGTTCATAACAGCTTCTCTCTTTAGACGTTTAAATTCGTCCCCATCTTTCCATATGGTTCGATTCCTACCACGATAATTTGCCAACATCATGCGCTTAGAGGTATCCACCTTCCAGCCATGTACATATCGATCAATCTGCTCCAATCTGGAGTGGTCGATTGCTCGATCACTACACCTCAACTTAGATTCAAACTCGAGGAAATCCTCCCACTTGTATTTGTATTTACAATCCTGGCCACTCTCATACAAATCCTCTTCGGCTCGGAACATAGTCAAGTAGTGAAAGGCAAATGTATCGGCTTGCTTCCTCCAACGTCTCAGTCTCTTTTTAAAGGAACTGACATCTTCAAAACTCGAGGCTTCAGGTTTCCTGCCTGGGGGTGCTGGCATTTTACAGAAGAGCTTAGGTGTACACTGCTTGGCTCTGAGAATCTGGTAAAACACGGGGCCGCTCCCATCCTTCTTCGGCAAACCAATCCTTTCTTTGAGACCACAACCAAATTCAAACTTTCTATTCCGTTTCCTTTTTTGCGTGGCGTTGTCTTCTCTATCTTTCTTTGAGCTAGATGTCACACTAACAAGAGCACAATACTCCAACCGATTTAGATTTTTCAACTCTGGTCCTCGGTAGCGATACAGTTCTGGATATGATACGACGTGAAACTTCCCTTCTCCCAAGTTGAATACTTTAGAGCTTCCATATGCTCCCTCCTCATGTAGCATGTCAGTCTCTTCACAGCATTCATCTTCAAACGTCGCCCACGTGTCTTCTACATCATCTTCTCTATCAGTTTCTTCTACAACCCCATCTTCGTCATCATCATCGGATGACTCGTCGGCATCAAACTCAGCCTCGTCATCACCTTCACATGCCTCAAGGTCTATAACATTACTCATTGGCTCTAAATTTTGATATAAACCAAGCTTTGTAGTGTCCAATACAAAGTTCTTATACCCCTTGGCATCATAGTAAGAGAAAATCTCTGAAGTCATTCGTGCATCTAAGCCAAACAAGGCACCAGCGGCTTGGGTATCTGATATCTCCATCTTCGAGTTCATCCTATTGAGTGTCTTCTGTAATGTGTGTTGGACAGTTCGTTTTTCTGTACCAGAGTCCTCAGCAACACTGCGATGAGTCAGAGCATCGTCCTGGGCCTTGGCGATCACAGGGAGTGCATCTATTATCTCAACTCCATTCTTATTGATGTATGGTCCAATGTAGAATAGGGCACCCCTACTCTGTTCCTTTGACCCAAGAAACAGCAAGTTTGTGTTGCAACCAAGCAATGCAGTAAGGAGGGGATTATAATCAACTACAAGCCCATTTCTATCCTTAACTTCATCTGATATTTTGTCGTATATCTTCTGCAGCCTATCGGTCTCCTCCACCGTCATTAAAACCTTCATGATAGAGTATAGTTTTGGCATGAACAAAGTAAAGCATGCGTCCTGACTTGACATACCATCCGCGACATTCTCACTTGAATCATTGCCACCAGTGAGTTCCTGATTTGAACCTTCAAACGCGTTATTGACACCAACAGTCTTATGATAAAGTAGATGTATCGTCTCCGAGTTGGAAGAATGAGCATCAAACTTGTGCCTTTTCACAAAGGTATCTCTAACCTGGTCGTACAAGATCACATTCACATTCTTCGCTTTAGCAAACAAATGCATTTCCAACTCATCGCCCCCAAGTCTGTCATGTTGAATAAGATTGGCATATTGCTCGATCACAGATTGAGAATCAACACTTTGTTGAAATGTCTTATCACCAACAGTACTCAAACGTCGAGTGACTTCATTCTCCAATGTTGATACTCCATTTTTATTGGATGACATGAATGACTGATGCGGATTTTGTTTTAGATGATTCATCAAGTCGCGTTTTAAACCTCGAAGGGTAAGCTGAGAAGATACGATTGGATTGGACGGTTTATTACTACCTACGATCACCAATCCTTGCATGAGGTTATGGAATAGGTTATTCTTGTCATGCACAAAGTCGTATGAATCAACTTGACTATCCACCCATGTCGTGTGGTCCTCTCTAAACTCAGCACAACTGGACTCATCAAAATTCTTTTGTGTATCAAACTGACCCCAAGGCCAATCGTATCGAAGTAGCTTATAGTGCTTGTCATCATAAAACAAGTGTACAGTGGGTCTATCATCACCGATGAAAACACCATATTGGAGGGCAATGTCATTCTTTCTCCCACTAGCGTCTGTATCAAACGATCTGTCACCGGTAGTAGAAGCTTCCCACCTTGATCTCATCTCTTGTACAGCGGCATCATAAGAGCCCGTCCTCATTATCAACAACTCGATTTCATCTGACGACCACAAACTACGAATATCTTCATTTCCAGGAACATCAATTTCATTTTTAATGATTTGTACTTGTGAAAGAAAGTCGCTGTGTATTGCTACATTCACACCATACTTCTTGGCAAACAGATAATACTCTAAACACCCTCCTTGCTTACATTTGTACGGGGTATCATCACGCATCTCTTTATAATATTCTCGGATGTCAAACTCTTTATCCTTCGGGTCGGGCTTGGCAGAAATTTCCCTTGCATTCCTCTGATATTCTGCTAGATCTTTCAAGGCAATTACACCAGCTTGTGCTACATCTCCCAAGGTGGGATCAGCCGAGTCAACTTTTGCCTTGACAACTTCGTCTTTATGTACTCCAAGTTGTCTCATCAGCTCATTACGCAATGCTTTTGTTGTCAAACCCTCGGCTACATCAGGCCTCGCTCTTTCCAAGCCCTTCAGTAAAGCACGAAAGAGGCAATTCCCATCCTTGGGTGGATCATAAAGTACCCCATCATCGACGGATTGAGACATCATTTGTTGGTACAACTTTTGAAGGATGTCTTCTCTCGTCACATCGTCCTCTGGAAGGGGTTTCAATTTATCATCTCCAGGTCTTTTCATCTCCCAAACAATAGTTCGTGGATCTGATGATGATAAAGGAAACAGATTCTTACTCGGATGCCTTTCTCCATCCAGTTTGTGAAGTGGAGTAATATCGTCTGATGCTTTGTAGGCATATTTATCGTCTTCCTTGTCTTCATCTGCTTCTAGAATAACAGGAAGTGTCCCCTTCCTCTTCCCACTTGGCTTGCAGAGCCTACAACTGCACTTTCCCAATACACCCTTAAGACACGTAAATGTATGCTGATGAATACCGTTACGCTGACAAACTGTCGTACATACATGACACACGAACCTTGATTTGTCTAAAGGATCGGGAGATATCTGCATAGCCTGTGGTGTCATGGTTCTTCTGGTAGGCTTGGTGTCATCTTGATATGAACAGAGCTTGTCTGCCTCCTTGGTTGCCAAGTCAGCCACGTGCTGCTCTTTGGTAAGAGAGGCGGAATACATGGACTCCAAAATTGATCCAACTCGTTTGCAAAGCTCAGGCATGTCCGAAATCAGCTCGAGGAAGTCTGGAGAGATACCTCCCCACAACACAACATGGAAGTGAAGAGATCCTCTGCCGGTCGTTTCGGTCTTTCCGAAGTAAGCTATATTGGTACCGGTGATTCCAATATCATCTCTGTCACACGACACAAATGACGTCCTACGAGAGGATTGACTCTTTCCACCAATGATTATCGTCATCACATCATTAACGAAACTCTTGTAAATCAATGCCGCCCCAACCGGATTCTCAGTAAGCCGTGTGAGCCTTTCAAGGTACGTCTTGGGTATAGGGATACTCCCCTCTACATTATAGCCATTCCTCAGCGCCTCGTAAATCTCACCCGACACTTGGCTTGGGAATTTAGTGTTACCTGATCCGGGGGTAGTGAGTCGAATCGAAGATATATTATTCACATCATCGATAGCAAATGTGAGGAATGTTGGAGCACAACCAAATCTTCGACCCAGAGCCATGATTTCACCTTTGCTCCGGTCCCTCTCTATCGCACCAAATGTCACAGACTTGCCAGCACCCGCAAGCATTGGAGTTAGCACCCTCATCACCTCCCTTCCCACTGAACTATGTGGGTCAGCCGATGCCTGTTGCAGCTTGGCTTGGAATTCAGGGGATGTGTATAGTTCGACGAACGCGTTCCATTTACTCTTATCTTGTGTCTTGGCGTGCACTGATCTGAGAACCTCATGCCTTTGCATTTGATCAAAAAGATGGAATATAAGAGGCACACACGATGCGGCTGAACAAGTGAATTGCATAAGAAGATGATGCCGCTGCTTGGTAGTCAAACGAGGTGCTTCATGACGTGGGTCGTATGCAGTCCCAAACAAGAATACATTCGGATAAGCCTTGAGTAGACCCTCATCACCGGTCATAAACTCATTATACGGCATCTCCTCTCTGAATGATTTAGTCAGTTTCTTCTTAATCGCAGCTTCTTCGTATTTTGCATTACTCTCCGCTATAGCAACTTGTTGATCTTCATCAATCCCCAACGTGCCTGCACACGAAAGCAGAAAGTCATGGTCGGGATCTGCACGATTGTCATGAGGTGTCTTATTTGAATCAGTAACATTCACACATCTCATGGGAAAGTCACCAACTTCCAATTCATTTTCATCACAATCCAGTTGTACAATGCTGGAAGTTGTTGTACCACGAACACTTGCGTAGTCATCTCTTGCGATATCGACTTGCTTCTCGAGTTCCTCATCGTCAATCAACTCCGCTTGTGCAACAAGTGCTTTATTACAGTAATCCATAGTCTGTTTGAACTCATTATAGGGAGGTAACTTCTGCAACTCTTTGTCACCTTTGTACCATTTGCTAATACGCCCCCAACACGCCTAGCCATTGATAAATGACATGTGCACGACCAGATACATTGGCACCCTTGGTAACCCGCGCAATCAATCGATCATACTCTCCTTTGTGGTTAACAAACTGGAGCTGAACATCGCCATTTATACTCTCCGTAGTCAACAACTCCTTTACAACCTGTGGACTATCGTGGTCGAACATGATACCACAACCTTTTATAGATGAATGGGCGTTGGTGCCCCTAACGGCCTCAATTTTGAATACATTGATGTAGTGTCTGACTTTAGATATGATATTACGCTCCCGTAATGTCAAGGGTGTTAAGCCAACTCGTCTAAAGTTACCGATGTCAACACCACTTGCTATTGATAACTCTGGAATCTCTGGCTCAGGGTCGTTTGTATTTTCATTTTTCTTATCAACACTTCTATGACAATCGCCACATAACATGACTTTAAATCCAATCTCACCATCCTCTTCATTATACTCTTCAACAAATTCAGGGTGTAAATGAAAGTATTTCACTCTCTTGCCATGATAAAAAGGACATTCTGGAGGGCAACGCTCACCACAAGGGACATCCTCGAGCAAACAATCTTTATAGTTGCGACTACCCTGGTTCAAGTCTTTGATCAGATCTTCGTCTTGTGGCCATATTGAATAGGCATTGGATGTCTTGAATTTCTCTGTGTTGCCATCCTTATCCACTGGTAAATACAGAGGATCTCCATCATCTCTATGCATTCTATCTACATGCTCTCCCCATTTCTCATTATCCAACTTGAGTATGTCCAGTTTATTCAGGTCAACATATTGATATTGACGCCCGTCACAATCGAAGTCTCGAAGTCCACAGCTTGCACAAGTGAAAAGTGGCGCATCGATCGATTCACCAAATGTCCTCTTCCCCCAAGACAAACCTCCTCTGCCCTGGGCCTCGAGAAATTTTGTCCCTAGCTCGTGTTGCTTCTCTGGTGTCACTTGCTGACGCTCTTGGATCTGCATTATCCTATCAATGCAGTATTTTCGAAGGATATCCCTGATCTTGGAATCACACTCCTCTACCTTCATCAAATCCTGACTTGTACGATCGAATAGATCCACATGCTCCCAGTCAACAAATGGGGTAGCATCCCGTTGAAAAGGGGGTAGGTTTTTCTCAAATGACGAGTACGTTGGGTGCTTCTCATCAACATATTTCTTGATATCAATGTATGCCATAGGATAGCGCATTTTTTGCTGTGGGTCGTCAGGATCATTCGGACATTTGAGGATGAAATACCTCTCTGCCTTGTCACCAACATTGACAGAATCGATTTCACATTCCCAATGCTTGTTACCTTTGAAATGCTCCTTCGTATCATCATCTACCCACCAATACTCCGGCACTTGAAGCTTCAATCCAATCAACCTCGTGGCCCACTTTTCATCAACTACCGGGGTGCAGCTCGGTGGACACTCCTTTGGAAAATCAGGAAGGTCAAGATCCTTGAACGAAGGCTGATCCTTGTCAACATACTCCTTGACTTTCTCATACGTTAATCGGAAGCACTTCCTGTTACAAAGACATTCCTTGATACTCTCACATGTCTTTGGACAGTCACCGTCATCATCGTCGTCACCAACAAACTTGCAAATATACCTCTCACCACTTTTTTTACTATCGATGCTATCATCGATGCTGTTCAAGACAACGGCACCATGGTTGGGCACTCTCATTTTCAATCTCCCCACCAAACTATCAGCCCAAGCTTTATCAATGTTCAAAGGGATTATAACATCCTCAATCAAGTTAACATCTATATTGCTCTCGGGATTGTCAAGCCACCCCAATGCAGCGATCCCAGAATCTTCTATACACTTGTCTTCTTGCCACTTTCTCTGACAGGCCCATTCTTCTTCATCAAACATTGAATGAACCACCTCGATCAATGTACACCGACTCCTAATAGCCTTAGTAAGTAACTTAGTAAGAACTGGTCGAGAACTTTCCAAAGCATCCTTTGACATCATGTCGTCTAAATGCAAGTATGCGACCAACCACTTTGATTCTCTCAATAACCAAGTTCCATTGTTGTCGTACCAAAGTTGCACGGCCACTTCTGGATTGCCTTCAAAGTCAGCATCATTGTAATAATCTTTACCGGGTACCTCCCACACTTTAGTCTTCTCAAAAGAACAAGACATGTCCTCCCGCTTCTGCTTCGATCGAGCTCGAGTAACGATCTTTCGGGCTCTATCATTAGCCTTATTCTGAGGTTTATTCATTCGAGCTTTGGCCTTAGCCTTTGCTTGAGCTGTCTTCTTTCGGATTCTATCATTCTCCTTATTTTGAGGTTTATTCATTCGAGCTTTGGCCTTATCCTTTTCTTCATCAGCCTTTTGTTGGCTTTGATTCATCCTCCTGGCTTTTTCTAATGCAGCTTTACGTGCCTTCTTTACCTTCCGTATCTCTGCAGGCGATTTGCCATCATAGGAGCTTGCATGCTTACTGCGACGAGACCTTTTGCCTGTACCCCCTCCAATCATCAAAGCATCACCTATACCATATAATGAGAGAAAAGGGCAAAGAGATCAGTAAACAAGCTAAGTGACGAAAGTACACATAGGTGGACTCACCTATATCACGATAGTTGGAACATTCAGTGTCATTGCATCTCTTGTTACTGCATTGTGAATGTTGTGCAAAAGCACCTGGTATGGATAGATCATCAATAATAGATGTAGGAGTTGTTGTATAGGTGAAATCACCCTCAATATCATCTACAGAAGATCCACTTTTATCATCCCTACCACCATCATCCGTGTCTTTTTGAGTATCACTACTCAATTCTTCCTCAATCCCTACATTGGATATCAAGATAAGAAACGGTACAAAGTGAGACAACTCAAGATACGAGTTTGTAATATCACTTACAGCCTAAACATTGGCCTGGTACTCACCTGTATTAGTATCAGCGCCAGACTTGTCATCTTTCATACCTTCTAACATCGACTCTTCACCAGATGAACTACTGCTTGAGAGAGTATCGAGTGTATCGATCTCATGATTGGTGCGACCAAAATTTGAACATCCAGCGTCGCTGCAGCAGCTCTTGCTATTGCAATGTAAATATTGTGTAAAAGCACCCGGTATGGAAAGATCAACATTTGTAGGCATAGGAGGAGCTGCTTGTTCTTCTTGATTAGGGGCGGTCTTCTTCTTTGAATCATTATCATAACCAGAGCTTGATACTTTTGAGTCTAATGCATCGATATCATCATTAGAGTCTTCTGTATTAGACGAACTGCTTGTACATGAGAGAGTGTCGAGAGTATCATCTCCACCCTTCTCCTCATCACTTCTTACTCGCTCTTCCAATGCAGATTGAACTCGAAGTCTTTGGTTGTACATGTACTTGCTAAGTATATTCTCAACCTTGGCTGCGTAATAACTTGTTATAGCAATCCTACTACGTCTTGGTCGAATCTTGATATTGAGGAGCATTCTACGTCTCATGTCCTTGATTCTCCTCTTGAATTTGGTATTGGAGGCCCCAATCAAAGCAACAATATGACAAAGACGGTAAAACTGGAGCTCCTCGATCATTAATGTAGCTGGATGTACAGGTCTTCTATAACGTTGAGATCGAATTTGCTCAACATGGTCAACTGAAGTCCCAACAGCTATTCCATTTACCGCGAGAAAATCTAGGGCTGCCTTCACTGGATCATACTTAATAGTATTAGAAGGTGCAGTTTCTTCTTCATCTTCTCTCACCTTTGTCACCATCAATTCTAATTCTAAAGCCTCCCGCTTTGCATTTGCTACAGCCTCATTCAAAACATCCCAATCAGCATCAGTTTCATCAAAGTGAATCTCCTCACGCCTGGACTCTTTATATCTGACCGTAGGAGCCGGACGTACAACTTTTCTACTTTCGCATATCTTCCTGTATAGACGCCTCTTGAACTTGAGTGATCTTCTTGTGTTCGAGTTAGTAGGTTGATTGAGAGTTGACTCACGACCTACACCTGGGGACGCTTTGTTCTTGTAGTGATTAATAACTTTCTGCTTGGCAACTTTAGCTTTTCTGCGGTAGTTATGTGTACGAGGTGTACTCTTTACAGGATTATGGATGACCACATACTTTTGATTGCGTTTGCCAAGTCGATAACACTTACTTGGAGGTGATGAACTGGGCGAAGATTTCATACCAATGGTAGCAAGTCTGGCTTGTTCTCTCCTTTCCTCTTCTCGTTGTATCATCTCTTCTCTTGCCTTCTTCTTCTCAGCTCGAGCACGTCTTGACCGCTTAGATTCACCTGGACGGTTCCGTCTGATTGGTGTCGGGTGCTTCAGATCATACCAAACTTTGGCCTTGGCGTCTTCTTCATTCAATCTGTGAGATATGAGAACCAAGTAAAGATAAACTTTGTTTGTGAGAAGATTGAATACAAGAAGAATGATAGATGTACAAACCAACCTTACCCAATATTATACTGTTTCTTGTAAGCCTTTGCTTGATCATTTGTTATTCGACCACCATTTAGAAGCTTCTCCAACCCACTGGCGTACTTCTTGATGTTATTGGACTTGGCAGTCTTCTGAAGATACCCATGTATCCTTTCAATCGAGCTGCACAGATCATTATAATCTTCTCTACTCATTAACCCCTTCTTGTTTAATGAACTAGTAAGTCTATCCACTTCTTCGTCCGACCACTTCAGTCCAAAATGTAGAGACTTGTTCACAACAGTGAAACGAGGTACTGGTATAAATATCTTCTCTTCTTGATACATGGCTGGAGTATCTGGTCCATCGTCTTCTATGAGATAGCTTGCATCTTCCTGATGTACCTGTGGCTGTTGCAATTGACGCAACTCCTCACGGAGCATATCATTTGAACCTGTTCCGACAAGAAAACGTATTTGCTCCTCTGTTGGTTCTTCGCCACCAATCCAACATACCTCTTCTGTTGAGGTGTTATTGTTTGTATCCTCTTGGTGAACCCGTGTCTGTTGCAATTGAGACAACTCCTCACAAAGCATATCATTTGCTCCCACATCGGCCAGAGGTACCGTCGAGCTATCTTGTGTCATTTCATGTTTAAGTTGACACAACTCTTCTTTCATCAAATCATATGTTGTTGATCCAGTAAAGAAACTTAAAAGTGCATCATCAGTTATCTCTTCACCGTTATCCCAATACACCTTGGACATTATTGACAGATAAGTATCTTGCGACCAATGGAGGAACTAATATAGCCGTTACTTCTATATTCTATTGCAATAAACTGGTCGATAGATGATAGTTCATTTATGATTTATGACTAAAAGATTAATTATGTTTGATCTTATTATTGCAACGGCTCATCAAATAAACTTATCTTTGATGAGAAACAAGTATGGCAGAGCCACTATTGCAAATTATGTATGATTATGAAGAGCGAGCATTGTTATTATTATTATTGAACACGGTAGGGCTGATCACATGTAGGGCTCTTCAATTGCGGTAACAGCCAGTTGCTTATGTTATTACAAAAGGCTGTATATCATCTTGATGAGCCCGAAGGGCCTCACCCAACGCCAAGGGTTACATTATTATTATTATTGATAGATAAGTTATTATTAGTTTATTGATGGGGAATGATGGTAGTGTAGTGATGAGTGATGAGCCCTTGATGAGCCCTTGATGAGCCCCAAACATTTTTTTATTCGAGGCGATATCCGTTCTACTCGCCAATTTTCACTATTCATTCTTAAATGCCACGAAGGAGAAGGACAATAAAAAGCTGTTGGAGTTACCTAGGGTAAACTGATCTTAGAGAGAAGGGTTGTGGGGAGATACATTAGCAATGATATGGCTCGAATGCTGTCAAAGGTCTTGATACATTCAATATTATCTTCTTCTGATGGCATATATCAAGAAGTTGACGTTAGTACTGAATAGTTCAATAGTGGCAGTGGTCAGAGTGCTAATTCAAGTCTTGATGAAAAAAGAAGTATCCTACTACCATACATACTCATAGGAGACATGTCGGATGGTTAGATGCATTTAGTAATGACAAGGACTACCTCTCGACATTATTATATATAAATCTAGAATTATGTATTCAATCTACTTGGACATGGCCATCTCTTGGCTACATATATGATCATGCAGCTCTGGCAGACGACATATCCGACTCTTCAATCGATATCCTCCTCACTTGTTGGACACATTGTTCTGTACAAAGTTTCTTCTGACCTTGTTGACAACAAGTCAACATCATATCATGTAATCTTCCTCTAACTGCCTTGATCAGTGGTGATGTCTGCACATTATCAATGTCAAATGCCATCGATATAATCTCAAGATACCGATACTTCATATCAAATGAGAGGATACTCTCGTGCATATGCTCAAGAGAGTTGAGTATAGCTGCAAGTGCTAGACTTGATCGACGTAGTGGTACACAACCATAATCAGTTGTGGTTAGTTGCCTGTATGATTCGTCACGAAGTTGTATCTTAGCCTTGATCATATCACCGGGAAGGAGAGCCAAGATGTAGTCAACAAACTGAACAGAGGTTGGACCAAACATCTTCCACTCAAGAGCACTCAAGATGTCCTCTTCACATGATGTGATTTCATCTTTAGTATACATGTTCTTTGTAATGTAGCTTAGCATATCAGCACTGAGTATATTCACTTCGAGAATCTTAATTGCAATGAATAGGGACGATACCGCCACTAGTTGATATTCATTCCGATCACTTCTTGCCTTGGCTGCTCGTGATGATGATGTACTCGAGCATACTCTATCAAGGTAGTTGATTGCAACGATAGCTGTTTCACGGTGTAGCTTCAAACGATCGACGATATCGAATACCCATTTGCATACCTTTGCTCGATCGGAGATGCCAATCTTGCTCACTTTCAAATAGTTGTTGCTGAGGTAGTGTACTTCTTGCTTGAGCATGGCCGATATAGTATCGTGGATTTCTTGTTGATCCTTCATTGATATTAGACCCTCTATGGTTTCTTTATTGCAATGGAGACTATTTGGTGTTGTCGGGGATGATGAAATCATAGTCGTCGACGATGATGATATGGATAGATGTTGACGTTGATTTTGGCTGCCTATTTCCTTCATGTTGATTGGGGCAGATGTATGATGATCTTATAACGCTCGTTGATGTGAAAGTGTTATGGGGTGCTTGATTGCAAAGGACTGAGTAGTTGTGATCACCGAGCAAAACTCACATCGCCTAGTCGTCTCTCTACTGCCTTTTAGATGTGCCCTCGTGTGCTGACATACCGTTTAAAGAGATTTGCAAAGGTCATTACACCGCTCGGTACAAAGAGACAGGACATGATGTGACACTTAATTAGGCGAGGAGGCTCCAGTAATGACAATATTACGATCAGTATCAATCGGCCACTGACTGTATCACCCCGATTAGAAAGTCTCAATGTGTCTCTTCATGGTCTCCTTGTGTCAGAGGGTTGTTGACATGAGAGAGGCCTTCTCATCATCCTAGGCCTCATCTGCTTCAAATTTATGGAGAGAGTTCAATATAGAATAGGGATAGGGCTCAATAAGCCATTCCTAAGAAGTACAGGAAAGTTGCAAAGAAGATACCACATCCAACTTCTGGTAATATTCAGTATTTACACATAGCATACTCTTAAGCCCAGTACGCTATGAACATAGACATCGTCTTCATCGAACCTCTACAACTCATTCTTCACTCCTTCACTTTCCCCATCATCATTCAATAATGCCTCTTCAACGGCAGCTCTATAATCAAATGCTGCTCCTGGTCTCATCATGGGTAAAGTGCCATATGCCCATACCTGGAAGATGCGCGTTTCACGATTCATGAAGTGAAAGAGAGATGATAGAAACTTGCATTAGTACATGCGACTTGCAAAGGCAGATAAACAAAGGCAAACTAAGGTCAAATGAAGTAGTCAAATCACCAAGACTACATTCTGAGCACAATCAGTCACATGATAAAACAATACTAACGCGGACTTTCTTGAGCTTTGATAGATATCTCTCGCCATGTATTGTACAACTTACTCTCGGCACGTTTTTGTTGTGTCTTACCCAATGCTATTGATGATCCCAAGATTGCCTTGGTACGTGATACACGGAGTGATTCATACACTGACATTGCCTTTGCAAATTGTTGTAAGTCTAGTTGTGGTGCAGGTGTATCCTCCTCCTCGGTTGTGTTCTTCTTGATTGGGCAGAACCGACCAAGGAGCATACTTAATGTTCCAGCATCCTCCATTGCCATCATTGCACCCTGTCCAATGTAGGGTACGGGTGGATGAGCAGCGTCACCCAGCAGTACGGAACGTCCAAGACTTTTACCACCCTTATCATCGCTAGGCTTAACATGCCAACAATCCAATCCTTCCCGACTTCTTAATCCCACTCTCAATACACCCGTTAATGTATCACTTTCCAATGGCAATAAGAACTGTTCATCCCAACCATCCTTACGTAACTTATTTGCCAATTCTTTACATTCCCTTTTAGCCTCCTCGGGTGTTAAGGTACGCCATGTATCAGGCCTTTCGATTGGTGATGGGAAGTAGATTTGAAATACTGTTTCCCAATCATTATCATTATCAGGGGAAGAAGTAGATGATGGTGCACGTGTGGGATAGTAACAAGCATGACATTTGGTAGTTGCACTTGATGGAAAACATATACCACGAACTGGACGGGGTGTATTGGCACATCCCATTAAACATGTCACGCCTGTATATTCTGGTACATACTCTTCTTCATCATCTTCTTGTTGCTGATCATTATTTGAAGATTTTGTTGTTGGATTGGTAACATAATTCCGTACCTTGGAATTAATACCATCGGCTCCGATTAATAACGAGGTTGTTACTTGTGATTCATCCTTGAAATTTAATAATGTCTTGGCATCATTATCTTCTTCTTCATTACTGTTGATGGAAGTTACACTTTGCAATCGTTTACCAAAATGTATTACAATACCAGCATCTATACACGCATCATGCAATATTTGTTGATACTTCCAACGTCTAATACCCAATGATAGTAAATCAGTTTCAATTACTTTTTGAGTACTAGAAGTACGTTCACCACCTTGAAGTAACTCTCTGGCACTTGATCCAATCGATTGTAATATATCACGTACACTACCCCTCCTTCCATTAGTACTACTACTTGCAATGCTAGTCCGCTTATTGTTAGATTCCTCTCCCCCTTCTTCTTTAACAACTCCTGCAACTTCTAACCTTTTCATAAAAGAAGAACGTATGGAACCAATCGATCCACCTCTTGGACGATTATTGGCACGTTCACCTTCTACATCTTGCGATATTATTTGTGACTCCTCTTTACCCTCCTCAATACCTTCAATACCCTCATCATTTCCACTGCTAACACTTTCATCAACATTATTAATATCAGGCAACAATTCATCCTCTCTTGCAACACCAACCTCCATACCATCATGTCTCATCCATCTTCTATATATATATGTACATCCACCATTTCTAACATTAGTTAATAATTTTGGTGATATATGTTTTAATATACGTAATCCATTTGGATATAATCCAATTGCACCTCCGGCGTTGGAGGTGTATGATTTGGTTGATTCGTAGATATGTATTTCTAGCTTTTGATTTGATTCTACTTTGTCATTAGAAGAAGATTGTTCTTCAGAAGTAGTTGGATGGTTGTAAATTTGATCAAGACATAGTGCCAATACTAAACCGCCTATACCCCCGCCTACTATGACTAGTGGATGATGTTCTATTTCACTATTGGCGGTAGTATTGGTATTGTTCGTTGACATATCTTCAGTCTTCATATTGTATTGCAATGTTTGTTCTTTTCAACAAACAGGCAATGGAAAGACGCCTGGCGAATGGTCGTCCTCTAGATTGTGTGAAGTCTTAGCAGCACTATAAATACCACAAAGAAGAATACAATACATAGAGCTAACCACAGTAAAAAGTGTAGCATCAATACATCCATACCATCGTCAACGTCATCAGAACTTTTGACTTGATCATCGAGTGAAAATTGAGGATACGGTAGGGTATCCTTGCAAAGTAAAATGAAAAAATGCTGAGCAGTATTATATGTCTATGCAATATTGACAAGTACCCTATTCCTGAGCGGTTATATAAGCTAGCCTCTTAACTTTCCCATTATATTTGTGTACCTGATTGTCGGGCAGTAAGTTTGTTAATCGTCCAGAGTACAATCTAGCTCAGGCTGTCTTTTCCCACTGCCTTTGGTTTTGTCGAGACTGCTGAGCTTTATAAAGTTGATTGATCTTCTGGCAACAAGCTCTAGATGTCTATGATATGTCACTGTCATCTCCTCTATGCATGCTTTGGCACAGGACGTGTAGTCGTAGTCGTATTATAGCCGTTATCTGGCTACTGCCTCATCACAATCATTGCAAAGTATCACAAAACTGAAATGAACACACATGATATGCTCACAACACAATCCTACAGCCTCCCACACATCAATGTCAATACAAACTCTCCGAATCATAATTTATTTATCTCCAACGCCAACACCATAATGTCTGCATCTCTTACTAAGCCAGCAAATCATCACAATGCTGCTCACGAGGATCAACAAGACATTCATGATACTATATCAGCCATGCTCAAACAGGAAGTAAACTATCTCAGCACCAACTATTTGAAAGTCAGCAAGATTTGCATCTCCGATCGAGCAAAGGTATGCAAGTGGGTATTCGATATCGTCGATCGTTTGAAGCTACACCATGAAACAGCCATTGTTGCAATTAGCTACCTTGACAGAGTATGCTCAAGTTCATCCTCATCACGAGCAGCAAAGGCAAGAGGTGATCGGAATGAATATCAACTAGTGGCGGTATCCTCCCTATTCATTGCAATTAAGATACTCGAATTGAATATACTCAGTGCTGATATGTTTAGCTATATTACGAAGAACATGTATACTCAAGATGAAATCACATCGTGTGAAGAGGACATCTTGAGTGCTCTTGAGTGGAAGATGTTCGGACCAACCTCTGTTCAGTTTGTGGACTACATACTCGCCCTCCTTCCAGACGATATGATCAAGGCCAAGATACAACTCCGTGATGAATCCTACCGGCAACTTACCACAACTGATTATGGTTGTGCACTACTACGTCGATCAAGTCTGGCACTTGCAGCTATACTCAACTCTCTTGAACATATGCATGAGTGTATCCTCTCGTCTGATATGAAGTATAGGTATCTTGAGATGATATCGATGGCATTTGACATAGATAATGTACAGAAGTCACCACTTATCAAGGCAATACGAGGAAGATTACAAGTATTATACCCTCATGATGATATGGCTACTCCCACTCAAGGCCGAGTCTCTCGTAGAATCACAGTCGAAGAGGCTAATGTTTCCTCCGCTAGAGCTGCTTGATTCCCCTCATGCTATGGATATTATACCTGGACAAATGAGTAAGATAAAGGTTGTAGATAAAGCTAAAGCGTTTATAAAGTAAGGTTTATATTTCTACTTACCACAGAGGTACAAACACTCTTACATTCCTGATAACCCTCTAGTCATTTGTTTCTGTTGTATATAGAGTTGAGTTGCTGTTTGTTCGGCTTCTCCCACTCGTTTCATTAACTCACTTTCAGGAAGACACTGTAAATTTGATCGTCTCATGGCAGCTAAGGTTCTATTTCGACATTGTGATATTGCGTCAGCATTAACGCTTGATTCGCCCTTCGCCGCACTTGCTACCAAAAGATTGCATACTGCCTGACTATGTAGAGTAATAGCAGCATTGAATTCTATCTGTTTTTGCATAAACAAGTTGGCACTGGCACCCAATCCACTATCCATTGGCCCCTTGATTGACTGATATGATGAGCTGGTAGAAGCAGTGGTATAGGAAGCTTGCTCTCGTTTTGGTAAGTAAGGCCTCTTCTGTTCATAACGGTATTGGACCAGGGAAGTAAGATCGATCTGTTCCTCTGTCATCCAGCAGCCACGCTTTCTACCATACTGAAGTACGAAATATTCATTAAAGCCTGTAGCCGGATCAGTGTGAACATATCTAACAGCAGTCTTTCCGTGGGTATTGCTGTGGGCATTGGATCTACGAGTTGCAATTGTATTAGCTTGCATTGCCAATTGAGTATCCATGTGAGCTTCAAGCACCTTCAAACTGTGGAGCAACCCTTCATATGAATTACACGCCAATGTTCTTTTTCTCCAGTGATGACAAACCTTAGTCTCGCCGACCTCAAACTGAGAATCATATGTGATACAAGGTGCACGAGCCGAGCCTGCATTTCTTCCAAGCTTCTTGATAGCTGGCCGAGGAAGTGTGCCATTAGGTTCGAATAGCATCCTTCCAGCTACCGGCCAGAAGCCACGAGGAGTTTTGTCATTCGATTGACATAGCTTTTGGAGTTTGTCAAGCTTGAGCTCGACAATTGCCCTCTCAACCTCATCAGTTTCCATATCCTCACTGATACCCAATAGAATTTCAAGTTGTTGGCGAATCTCATTCAATCGTTCAGACCTTCTCTTTTTAGATGGAACCGAAGTATCACGCTTGGATCGTTGTCTCTTCTTCTTTGTTGATGATTTGGACTTACTTGCAGGTGTTTTCGTTTCTGATGGTGTCTTTGGTGCTGGTGTTTCGACTAATGATGAAGCTTTGACTGCCTTGGCAGGGGAATCTATCCCCTCAACCCTTAGGCAAGGGTCCTTGAAGACGCACTGTTGTTGCAGGAGTAAACCTGGGCCTCCGTACTCAACCTTATCAAGGCAATTTACACAAGACTTGCAGTCCAACTGTGAACATGCAGCACATTCACACTTTGTCTCATCTTTCTTCTTTTCAGGTGATACTTCTGTTTCATTGTCCAACTCTTTATACTCGGTGACATAGCATTCTTCTATATCTTTCTCTGTTAGCTTTTCCAGGACATATTTGACATCATACTTTGTAGTGGTCGTTCCATCTTGATTACTACTTGAATGAACCTTGACGATCCTTCCCACACCGCCGTACTTGTTAGCTCCCGGTAGAATCCGTCGTTCAACATTAACGGCGGTACCTACTGAAAACGTCTTGCCATCATTCTTTTGTGAAGGATCTTGCGCTGAAGCATCGGGTTTGACAGGAGTGTACGAGGATTGATCAGCTGGGGTAGTGGTGCCGTCCTCCTTAACTGGGGTAGACTCTTGCTTCTTCATGTAGACCTCCATCTCCTTTTCATATCTCACCTTGTCAGCCTCCGCCTTGTCATTCCACACAGCCTTCTCACTTTGACTCATTGATTTCCATATACGTGATGCAACTTTGAATATATCTGAAGCGGAATGAGTGTCCTTGATCTCTTTAGACTTTGAACTGAAGAAGTGGTTGTATGCATGCATTGGCTTTTTCGGGGCATCATCACTTGTTCCTTCTCCATCTGCAGCAGCGGTACCATCTTCAGAAGACTTGATTATCTTTCCACGCTTATTCTCAGGACCTGCACGTCGGAATACTTCCTCCAAGTCTCCATTGAACATACGGAGAAGATCACTATCTTCAGCATTCTCCCACTTTCGTCGTACACTTTCCCTTTCAAAAGTCCAATCGTCACCAGACACTGTAATCATAGAATCCCCGTGCGTGGATTCCCTGCCGTGTTTACTATACCAATTTGAAATAAACACCTTGAGACTAGTGGCATCCACAAGTTCAATTAGAAGTGAACTAAGCCTCTTGATAGACGTAGCTGCTTGCACCTTGCCCCTCCATGATGAATTGCCTTCCTTCACATTTCCATTTGAATTAATGTCCCATTTGGCAATAAGTAAACATCCACCGTTGAGTGATCGTTCCAGCTTGATCATCTTATCACGTATTGGTTTCATCGGATCGAAGTGGGGAATTCGTACATTGTAGTTGCGCTCCTTCGTCACATCATTAATATGTAGAGACAGTGGTGCACTGATTCGAGTAGGATAAACATTCACATCAGGTACTACAGGTGCCGAGAATACGAATGTCCCTATATGGTCCTGGATCATTGGCACATGAGGGGCACGACGATAATCATTCATAAATACTGCTGGGTTGATGTGTTCAGGAGTGTTTGTATGAAGTAATTCTTTTAATTCCTTCTGATGGATAATTAATGAACGCAAACTCTCATCTTGTAAACTCCAACTATTCTGTTTGTCTGCTGTTTCTTCGTTATTGTCTGATGCCGTGGGCAGATTAGTAATAAACTTCTCAGCATTAAAAGGTAAACGTCGCCATGGTAACGCCAAACAGTATGTGGGTCCGAGTAGCTTGAGAAGTTGCTTAATTTGAGGAGCGGTTAGAGGTATCGGAGGTTGAGGGGTGCTTAGTACTTGTTTTGCCATTGATGGTTGTTTGCCTATATCTAGTGGATCAAATGGCTCAAGCGTCGTTCTATATCGAGCAAACACTTTCCCAGAGGTGACAAGGAATTCAACGTCATCTGGAATATCACACTTGACTTTCTTCTTGTCTTTCTCGTGCATGTCTTGACCCGGTTGATGAATAACTTGAGGATTCTTCTTATGATGTTGCTGTTGAGATGGCATTGGATTTGCTACAGGAGAAGATTGAGGATAGGGAGGCGGCATACCAACATAACCCGGCGGTACTTGTTGGACAAAAGGTGTAGGTTGGGCCAATTCGTTTTCTCCTTGTTCAGTCGAAGGCTGTTGCTCTGGCTGCAACTCAACATCATCCAACGTAAACCAACCCAGAGATGGTCGCCTCTCCGAACCAAGAGGACCCTGTAAAGTGCAAGTACGTACATGAAAGAATAAAGATGAGATACCAAGTCTTGATTAGGGGGTTGCAACTTGCAAATCCAACAACTTACTATCTTGCTCACATCAACAATCTGGCACTCAGGACAGAACCATTTCCCATCTGGCAGTTTTGTGTAAGGGCTCATACCACTGGAGAAGTATGCAATGGATAGATGTGTGAGAAACAAGTACAACTCAAGGAGAAGGATAAACTAAACAATATTTCGGCATCCAGACAAAATAAGATAATCAACTTACATGCATGCCCTATGGACACTGCTAGGACAACCATCACAACACAACAGATCACCCTCCAATCCGCATATTGTGCACTCATCTTGGTTTATCATTTCTTCGTAATCTTTTGACTGAGGGGCAGTGCCATATCTAGAATTGAAGAGTCGGGTAGCTGCTTCTCGATGGCTAAAGATGTAACTGAATTCGGGCACTTGGAGAAGTTCATCAAGTAGGAATTCAATCATTGATAGTTTGGACGAGATTGAGAGTGCATGATAAGGTGTACCCTTGGAGAGTTGAGAAACTGCTTCCACATGTGATAGTAAGTGATCTGCTGAGGAAGCAGGAGTATCACTCGACTCGTCACCATTTGGTTTATCAGATTCATCCTTGCGTTTTGGTACACTTGTCGTGTCGGAGGAAGGAGTGGAAGACGGTCCATTTAAAAGGTATTGCTCAAGCGAGGTTGCAACCTTATCCGAAACAACAATAGCATTCTTATGAGCCGAACCATAAACGGGTATCTTGTTTAGAGGAATTGGTGGATACGTTCCTTGACTACCTCCCTTCATGGTAGGTTTCACCCATGTACTTTTCTTATGCTCCTTATTGTAGTAAAATGTCTTACCGGTTTTGTTATCAACATGTTGTGTCCATCCTTCTGTGAGGGTTGCATTAGGTACCAGCCTGGATCTTGGTTGTTGACTTGCTTCTGGTTTAGTAGTATCTTCGTTCTGGGTCAAATCTACGACTTCACCTGTTGTGCCTCCTCCTCGAATATTCTTTACCAATGGGTCTGCCACACTATCATCTGTATCCGCCGCTAGAGGATTAGGAACTGTTTCGTTCGGTAATGTATATCCAGCCTTTTCTCGAGCTAATGCAATTCGTCTTTCCATTTCAGTCTTCTCCTTCTGACTTGATAGAGCCGCAGTATGGGCAGCTTTGAGAGCTTTAGAATTATCTGTTGGTGCTGCCTTGAAGTAAGGGACTTTGCTACCCAAATATTGGCTCCTCTGTTCAGAAAAGGACAACTTGTTGGTTGATTCAGCAGAATCCAACGCCTTACCAGCAGAATCTAACGCCTTCTGCCTTGCCACAGCAGCCGCGTTCATGATAACTTTCCTCGATAGGCCATGAGAATTGGCTACCTTTAATAATGCTGGATCAATCTTGCCCTGAGGATGACGAATGCCCGACAAGATGGCATCTCTTAAAGCAACCTTGGCTTCTGGCGTAGCATGGAGTAACGCCTTACCTTCTGTTGCAGTGAGAACAACCCTCTTCTGTTGCTCAGCTCCTCCCGACTGAGACGTTTGAACCTTTTTTGGCCTTCCTCTCTTCCTTCCATTACCCGCCGAGGCTCTCCTTGGACGTTTCTTTCCAGGTGATGGATAATCATCATCTGAATCAAGATCCTCCGCCGAGAAATCACTCTCTGATGAGCTGTCGTTTGACTTGCGTGATCGTCCACGTCCTCGTCTATTCCTCTTCTCGGGTAATTCTTTCATCTTCCTCTTCTTGTCTTCACTAAAAGTTATACCCTGCTGTGCTGATGATACCTTTTGATAACCCCTAATTGCTGCATGTATATGAAAAGGACAGCATAAGAATAGTCCGGAAGCATTCCTCTTTCCCAACGGACCAAAAGGACATTGATCAATCCACTCTGGTTCAACCTTGGTAGTGCTTAGTATAAACTTTGGATTCAAATCTATATCAACCAAGGGCTGCATAGCCTCACTCTTGACATTAATAAACTCCTCGTTATTAACTACTTTCTCATCATCCTCATCACCAGCAGTACCAACGATACCCTCCTCCATTACATCATGAAACTTCTCTTTCGTGGAATTGGCATAATCTTGATAGAATAATGGCCACGTTGTCGAATCCAGAAAGGAAAGGTTGGTACCTCCCTGCATTGGAATCAACTCTGTTTCTTCTTGACCAACTACTTCAGCAGTGCCAATATCAGTATTACTCTTCTTTGTGTTGTTTACAGTCGCATTTCGCTTCTTCCGAACAATATGTTCAACACCACCATCACCAAATCTTGTATATTCACCATAATTCCTACCAAGTCCACCATTGGCAAATAACACTCGTAACAATCGAACATGTATATCACCCAATAACTTGGATGGAAGTGGTAACATTAACGCATTTGTAAAGGCATCTAATGTAAATGGACCTAATCGTAATTCATTTGATAATGTACGTAATAATGAGTAGGCCGCGGAGGCGCGGTATGAATGGGTTGGTGAGAATGTTGCGGGGATACATATATCCATTTGTTGCTGTTGTTGTGCAGGTGTAGTAGTTGAGTTTGTTGTTGATTTGGACTTCTTCTTGGTTAATAATGACCTCAAGTAGGCTATAGAAGTTTTGTCAATAGGCTTAGCCGCCGGCTTTGATACTGAAGACTTCACTTCTGACTTATTTGTAGTTGTAGCTGATGAGGATGAAAGAGGTGCCGATGTAGCTGTTTTAGGAGATGCCATACGAACACGCTCTTTCAAATCCTCCATAGCCTCATCCACATCATTATCATCATTGTCACCACTCATACCACTCGGTCTCTTACTCTTATTCTCATGATGTGGACAACGTCTCATAATACACTTCTGTTTCTTCTTATGCTCACCACCAAACTTTGGTTTGTCTAAACAATTTGTACACGTACCACAATCTGGACGTTTACATGCCTCACAGTTGCCACATGCACGTGTAGATTTTGAAGACGGTGAAGTATTGATACTGCTATTGGTTGAAGGATTGGTTTTGGGTGATGTCTTTCGAGAGTTTACAAACTGTGGAGACACTTTCTGAGGAGATGAATCATCCTTCTTTCCTTTCTTTGGAGATACTCCATTTGGCAAGTTTGCAGTAGTATCTGAAGAAGCTGACTTCTTCGATGCACTCGATTTCAGTACATCAAGTCCCTCAGCCTTGATACAAACATTGCATACCCCATCAGCATCTTCTTTTGACCATTCAGCAACACAATAACTATGTTTCTTCTTTGAATTACCACACATACTACATGTTTTAACTTGCTGCTGTACTACTGCCTCTTGAGAACTAAGATGACGAGGTTGTTGTGATTGTTGTTGGTTTTGACGATTAATAATATCTTGTTGTAATAATTGTGCTCCTACACTTGCTGTTTGTGGACTAAGTTCTGCTACTGCTGCTTGGGTGGCAGATGTTTGATGATTATTAGTTGACTTGGGAGAAGTAAGTTCTGATACTGCGGTAGTTGATATCTGATTTAACCTACCGGTATCTGATAGCAGATATGACTTTGTTGTTTGTTGCGATTGCACTGCTTCTGCTGCTTCGGCTTTGCCCAATGCAGTCTCCCTTACATCTTGACTACTTCCTTGTTGTTTCATAAGACCAGGAGGTACACTTTGCTTGACAAGCCCAGGAGGTGCACTCTGTTGAACAAGACCGGGTGGTGCATTCTGTTTAACCAAACCGGGTGTCTTGTTGTTACTTGAACCAATATTCAATTGAGGTTGAGTTTGTTGAGCTGAAGATGCAATGGATGGATGACAATTACCCGACACTGACACTGAGCCTGCTTGAGATGCTGATCTGTAATATTCATGTGGTGTCATTGTTTGTGGAGTAACCTGTTGATTGTTAGCCACATGAAATTGATTATTGTTCACATGATATGCATTACTTCGTCCTCGAGATGATTGTGCACTCCTATCATACGTTGCAGAAGATTCCATCATCCTCTGCTGCTGCTGTTGTTGATAAGGTGAGGTATTATTGTAATAAGCTCTGTATTGAGATTGAACTTGTACTTGGGGAGATGCAGAAGATTGAGAAGCATATCCATATTGAGTTGTAGGCTGTTGATGTTGCAATTGTTGTTGTTGATACGATGATGGATGTCTACTACCATTGTTTGGCGAAGTATACTGTAATACATGAGACTGAGGATTAGTAGTAGAAGATGTCAACAACACTTCTACTCCTTCAATCAAACGATATCCATACTGAGCAGACTGAGGCTGAGGTGGAAACCCATTTGATTGCTGTTGAGATTGAGCTGCTACAACTCCTTGAGCAACACCTTGATTATTATTGCTTGCAGAAGATTGCATACCACTATTTTGTTGTTGCTGTGCATACTGTTGTTGTTGTAACTGTTGCTGAGAGTATGCACTGAAAGAGTAGGCATTATTTTGCTGCTGTTTTTGTTCGTCATCCATGATTGTTCTATACCTGTTTTATACAGAGCAAGGTGGAGAAAGATTGATATGAGCAAAATATATAGATATTATATATGCATAACAGATACACTGCTTTATTCAAACAAGGTGCACCTAACACAACATTTGCAATGACTACATTGTTTTAAAATGGTGCATATCATATACACATATTGATACAACCCCCTCAAAACACCACCACACACACTCAAAACATAAATGAAGCATCAATACACGCACCTTATACGTCGTATTAATAAACCCAGTACTTAAATGAACTAAATGCTCGCCAATCAAATCCATCAAAACAAAATCGATAAGGACAAATGACAAATTGTAGAATTAATAAGATTAGGTGCGCTGTGAAATTGTCTGTGTCTAACGCGACGCTGAACTCCTCGGTATATATTAGATATATGTTGTTATTATATGATATGAAGAGGGGCGCCGCTGATATTGCAATACAATAGTCTACTACTACTGAGTTAGTGGTGAAGTACACTCTACCAATTCCTCTGTACAAAATCTACGTACAATCTATCTACGACTATATAAATTAAACTTTTGCTCTTATCAGTTGCCTGTGCTTTAGCTAAACTACCACTGTCTCTTGCATTTTTCCAGAGACAGCAGTGGCTAGTGCATCAAATAGGGCCATACACTAATTTCTGAAAGCCTCGTTATGAGGCCAACCCTTTTTACGGGAAATGTTAGTGATTTTGAGATGATGAAGTGGGGTCTTTTCATTTTGGGGAACCTTTGATGTTGGAACTCGGTGGATGTCTTTATTTTTACGATAACGAGGGTAGTAATGAACAATCACAGAAGGTCTTCTATACAGCAGTGGGTATAGATAACCGGTTTATATTACATAAATCATTTAAAATTTCAACTTGAACTTATAAACATACGATTTTTTGGTACATGAATATAGGTAGGACGTCATTTTTTTTGTTCAACACAATCAACCAAAGCCAAAAGAAGCCAAAGTAATCATCATCTCTCTAGTTATAATTCTTTTGGTATAATAATAATAGCAGGTCTACATATACTGCCAATATAGTAGACAAATTCATATTGTTCGGTTGACAAAAGGGGTATCTGATACACAAGACTCAAGAGGTGAAAGACATTAATACACATTATTATATTTTTACAATGGACGATGACGATAGTATTAATGAGTACTACAATCAAGATATTCCTCAACATACTACACATTTGTTGGACGAAGAGGTACTAGGTCAAATCAAGTTGAATGATCCAGCCATTACTTCATTGGCAGTTAGCTGGTATGAAGAAACTGGATATGCACAGAGTGTGAATTGGACTGTGGAGCGAAAGGCGATTGGGTATAACACACAGCTAAAGAGGCTTTCTCTCAGTGGTTTAGGCGACAATACCAGAAGCAAATCATTCTGTATTGGACTTTCTGATAATCAATCCATTGAAGACTTTATCATATGCGACAGTGAACTTCCTTTAGTGATCGCTGATGAATCAATTATGGCAACCCTTTATCCCTTTTTTGCACACAATAATAATTTGAAAAGTATTGAATTTGACGAGTGTAGTATTGGTGATGATAATACCCGCATGTTAGCATTCTCTTTGGAGAAGAGAGGTAACAAAAGCACATTGAGAAAGATCACCTTTTGGGACTGTTCTTTGGGAGGAGAGAAAGTAGTAGGAGAACTAATGACGGCCTTGGAGGCATATGATAATCTCAAAGAGCTATCACTGATTGAATGTGAGTTCGGGGGAAAGGGCGGTTTTGTATCTCTAGACTTGTTACTTCAAAAACCAAACTGCAGTTTGGAAAAATTGTATATATCACATAACGATCTTGATAATGAATGCTGCAACATATTGGCGAAAGTGCTTACCAGAAATAGATCATTAAAAGTCCTAGATTTGAGCAGCTGCGTGTTTGATGAACAGGGTATGAGATCACTAAGCAATTCATTGGTGAATAACAATACACTGAAGCAACTCATATGCAAATGCTCATCCATTGGCAGTGCTGGGCTGACTTTATTATCATCCCGATTACCATACATGATATCATCATTGAAGGTGCTAGATTTGAGTGGTTGTTCAATTGATGATCGAGGAGCAGCAACATTGGGTAGTGCTTTACAAAGTAGTGTTACAGCTGTGAAGGCTTTAGAACTCAATCTAAGCTTATCATCTATCTCTGCATCGGGATGGGATGATTTCTGTGTATGCTTACGAGATACCAACTCATCATTGAAAAGACTCTCTATTGCCAATTGCGGTATAAATGAAGAGAAGATAACTGTGTTATCAAATGCACTGCTCAATAATTCCACTCTGAAGACGTTGAACATCAGTCACAACAATTTGGACTCGCAAAGAATCAATGTTTATGGTTTAATGCATCGAAGATCAATTGGTGCCGACCCTTGGCAGAGCTTCTCATCAGTCCTCCGCCATCCTAACTCAGGTTTAGAAGAAATCGACATGTGTGGTTGTGGTCTCACTGATGAGGATGTGATAGGATTTGCTAACGACTTGGCTAATAACACCAGCTTACGTAGTTTAGTATTGTCTGGTAACGGTCTAACACGAAGAAGCTGGGATGTGTTTTCCCTTTTTCTATTCAACAAAACAAGTATTCAAGCAACATACGAATCGAATCATACTCTGTGCAGTCTGTCTACGCCTGGGGACTCGAATCGAACTCTCCCTGATCATCTTGTATCATCACTGCAAACGAACGGGCTCGGAACCGGAGTTGCTCGTCAGAAGATACTTTGGCAATACTTCCTGAGTGGTGGGGATAGTATCAATGTGAAGCAATTTTTAGATATGGATATGAATGTTCTACCTCAGGCGATGTCATGGACCGGGAGAGAGGATGATGGTCATTCTTTGATGTTTACGCTGTTGCAGAGTATGCCCTGTTTATTTGAGAGTACAAGTTCTGGACAAGTGAAGAGGAGGCGTGATTTCTGAAAGAAGGTTCATTATTAGCTATTCATATATTCAACACAAGGAAGACTCAGTTTCTTCTAAAGTTAGAAGTTATTTTACATGACACATAAACCCCCCAGGTAAACTTATGATCCGTCTCCAAACCAGTGGCGGCACCTTGTCGTATACATATCACGCCTCTCCAACTCCAAAGATACACGTTCTGCCTCCATCAGGGCCTCAACATCATCCAACAAGGCCACTCGATTCTCCAGACGCTGCAGTCTTTGATCTACAATGTCCATGAGAGTGCGCTCAATCTGAGATTCCGCTTCGACAGCCTTTTGAGAAGCAGAACTTGCTACGGCCGCAACAAGAGATGCCTTCCGTGCCTCCGACACATCTTCGGTGCATTGAAGAGAGCCATCGATGGCAGCTTTTAGTACCTTTGGATCTACCCCATCAACGATGGCCGATAACGAGGCCTTGCTATCGCCGTTGGAAGAGGCATCGGCAACCATTTTAGCACTATCACTCGGTGGAGAGATGAAGGCACGCTGACAATCCGATGGGGTGACACCATCACCCATCTGAGTTGCAACAGCATCCCACTTAACCACGATTGTTGCCTTGCTCGATGGATCAGATCCATCAGCAGGTCGCTTCTTGGCATTTTTGAAGACTGCTACCTCGAGTGCCTTCACACGCTCAGTCGTCCAAACGAAGGGATCCTTGGGCGGAGACTTTCGTTTAGTTCCAGCAATACCTCGTAGCACAGGGTCGCTAGGTGCGGTCTCTCCAACCTGTCCTCCATTCAACAATCCCCAATCCATCATAAATTTATGCAACCTTAACAAACTACCGGCATCGCCAGGGACGGAACGACGAATGGCAGTAGACGTAATGAACTGTTGACCATTCTTCTTGGCAAGTTCAAGAATCTTTTCCCGTGCAGCAATATATGTGTCTGCGGTACGATGTGGTGCTGAAGAGTTGAACCACTCCGGTAAACTACGCTGTTCCAATTCAGATGGCTTCGTGTCTTCATACCAAGATGGCTTCACAATAGTAACTTCTTCTGCTGCCGTTGAACTTGATTGATAAAGTGAGGCAGAAATTTGAGTTCCCTCTGGTAAAGATACTACTTTAGCAAGCCCCGTCTGTGTTGGCAAAGGTGCAGGAGCCGGTGCTACTGTGGCACTCGAGGGTACAGCCTCTTGAGTTGTCGTGGCGGATGATAATTGGGCGTTACTGCTTGATGATGGCGGTGCGGCAGCTGCTGCACTAAGTGCGTTACTAACCAGTGATACTTGAGTATCTGTTAATGTTGATGCGGATGCTTTCGGCTGTGGCGCACTTGTTTGATCTTCTGATGTCTTTGTCTCTGACGGCGGCTCACTTTCAACATTATCAACATCCATGGCATCTGCCTTAGGAGGTTCGTCTGATCCTTCTTTGGGCTGTTCTGATGCTGGCTCTTCCTTGACTTCTTCGTTAACGTTCTTCTCTGTGGCATCGACTTGCATGGCATCTTCCTTGACTTCCGCCTGATTCTCTTCGACGGCTACATCACCGGCGGGAACATTGCCATCCTCGGCAGCTGGAGGCGAAACATTCTCAACAGGAGCCTCGGCGGCTGGAGGCGAAATATCCTCAACAGGCTGCTCTATCATTTCACCACCGCTACCTGCCACAACTTTAGCATCCTCTTGATTTGATGGTGCAACATCAACAGACTCCTCCTTCTTCCCCTCCTCCTCTTCTCCGCCACCACGCATACTAATTGCCTCCTCTCCTCCACCACTACCCTCCTCATCTTCGGGGTGAACTAAAATGGGTACACTATGATATGATGCCACGGTTGATGGTAAAATCGTTACTTCCATTTCATCCGAGGCTGGTGCCTCCTGCACTGTCAATTCCGTAACAGTCATGTGCTTTAATGAGGTATCAACAGATGGACGGATAAATCCCGTAGGCGGTAGGAGCTTACGCCATTCAGGACGGGCATTCAATAAGATTGCACTACCACCTTCCTTTTCATCTAGCAGTAGAGAAGGTTGATCCATAGCACCACCTAAAGAATAATCAGCCATTGCCTCCTTAACAATCTTGTATGGTTCCTCCTCAACACGTAAGGCACCATCATACACTACCCGCTTGATATGTTCATTCCGTAATCCACGTATACCCGTGTTAATACGACGTGGATTCATCCCTGTACCGTTGGTACGGCGTTCGGATGATTCACGTGATGGGATAATAGTCTTCGAAGCAGGGTCTGATGACGGCTTGGATGGACTAGCCGATTTACGACGTGGATAGGCCGTTGTGGAACTTGTAGAGGCAATAGATGCCATTGACAGTGCAGGACCAATGGCGGCGAATTCTTCACGTTTTGATTTCTTTGCCACTGGTTCTCCTCCTACCAATGGTACTACTTCTTCGACTGCTGACGGCAAACTATTCGTCGATGGATTGGATGGAAGTTGATATTGAGGAGGTGGATCTGGTTTGGGTGGTTTGGGCATTTTGGAAGGAGGTTTCCATGTCCCAGCCTTCATGGCCTCACGTCGTTTCTTATCATATTCAGACTTGGACAACTTCTTGGGTGATAATTGAGCTTTCTTAGCCTCCTCGGCTGCCAGCTTCTTGAGTCTCTTGGCTTCCTCTGCGGCCTGCTTCTTTGCCTCCTCGGCTGCCTTCTCTGCTGCAATCTCTTCACGGAAGTAGGCAATCTTCCTTCGGCTAAAGTTGTAGGGAGAGATATAGGGGGTAGTAGGGATATTTTGATGTGGTGGTTAGACACATGATGTGCACATACCATAAACAAGCAAGCTCAAAAACACACACAACTAAAACTCACAACTCCATCACGGCATAATCACTCTCAACACCCCATTCATTAAATTTTTCAACATCTCGAACGAACTTACACCCAACAACCGCCGGTCCATTCACAATACCAGGATGTTCATCCACTTCCAATATATTCGATACTTCCTCAGCACTCGTCCATTCATCATACGAACTAGGATGATACCACCAATGTACTAATGCCATTTGACGTATACCGGTATCTTCCACTGCTGCCTTTGCCTTTTCCAATGCCTTAGCTTCATCTTCAGCTAATTGTTTCGCATTTTGTCCACCTGGATTTAAACATGCTCTCATTGCACATTTTTGTTTTAGTTTGTTCTCACCTCCGAATTTACGCTTATCGAGACATTGACGACATGTACCACAATCGTCACGTAGACAATTCTCACATGATCCACATGGACCCTTTTTACTTTTAATACTTGCAGTGTTAGTTTTTAGTGGTGGTATTTTCAATGGTGGTATTGATACATTTGCCTCTTTTAATTCACTAACTGTAACTTCCTTAATTGTTAATGTTTTTAAATATGCCTTTTCGGGTGCTTCATCATTATTATTGGTACGTCGTATTTCATCATCAATAACTAATTGTGTATCATGTTCTTCTGGATCATAGGCAATAATATGTGTAACTTTATTATTTTTAATATCATTGACGTCATTTGTGATTGTGGCACCGTACTTTATTGCAATTTGTGATAATCGATTAATTTCATTGGAACCTATTCCTTCAGTTATTGATGTATCAAAGTAGAATACTTTAGGTTGGAGATGTCCGGCTGTGATTAGGTCTGTTTGGATTTGTTTAATTATTGATATGTTATCATCGAATAATTTTGGATTGTCAAACTGTTTTGTGTGGTGAGTACGAGGAGGAGTTGAGAAGTTTCTATAACATATACGTTGATGACCATCACCCAACAATACCAACAATACACATCAAACTACAACACATCAAAACAAAACAAACAACGTACATTAAAATTCCTCCAGGTAGCATGTTTCTTAACCCTAAAAGCTGCAATAATTGCAATAGATAATGGACCGTTAGGTGTACGGTCTGTAAATATTTGAGATGGTATACGTATTGTTGGCCAATATTTTGATGTAGATTTCTATTAGTTTGGTGTGGGTTGGGAGGGTACGATATAAGTGAGGTATAAAAGGGATAAGAAGGAGACATATCTTGTGCACAAATATTATATTAAATAAACTCAACACTAAACACCAACACAACTACACACATAAATACTCACCCTACCCAAATGTAAATCTTGAAACCCAACAATCCCACTAACCAACTTAGCCAAACTCTCTTCATTCACAATTAATTTATCATAACCCTCCTTTTTTAATTCAGAGTTTCTTGTTAATGCTTTATGTAATTTTGTATAGGATTTGATATCTTCCTTTGTTGTTGATGATGATGATGATTTAGTGCTGAGGGGTGGATATTGATTTTGAGTGTAGGTTAATGATTGGAATACCATGTTTGTTTAGATTGTTGATTTGGAAGGTTTGTATTAAGGAAAGTCTCAAAGAGGAGTACGATAGAGGTGATAGATATTTGTTTTGTTTCCTCAATTTTTATGAGTTAAAAGCGACGAACAGGCGAACTATCCGCATCACAGGTCTCTACCACTTGAATTGTAGGCTCGTTCTCTGCTTCTCGAGACCCCTGCTCCCGATATGCTCCATTTGGCAGGTGAGTCAATGGTTTGTAGATTGTATTGGGTAATAGAAGATATGGATTATGAACAAAAGATATGCATAAAATGAGAAAAAAAAGACGACGACGAGTATCCATGCGCGGGTCATGACGGTAACGACCCACTCCTAACATTAAAATAATGCTAGAAGCAACAAATAGTATGTACAAATCTTTTCTATATGATATCTATGTCTACACATATCTTCCCCGTCTGCCTTGCTCTTGACATCATTCATCCCGATCCTGGGCAGATTTCTGCTCTCTGTATTTCTTATCCTTTCATACTTGTCTATTTGTGCTCATCTTTCCTTGAAATCTAATTGCTGTTCTATAATTTGTACAATCCAATACGTCAATCCTGAAACAGCCAGTTTGTGACTTTCACCTCTTTCCACCACTCCACATTCTAGTTGCCCGTATCTATTTCCGGGCATTGACAATTTTGTCACATGCTTCCTCTTTATGCTCAGGCCAATGAGAAACTTGACACTTTCTCGAGCAGTACTGAGTAACCATACATCTGCTACATACCATTAGCAAATAACGTTCCAACTCCTTATCACAATTCCAACATGTACCCATCTTTTTCGGTTCAAGCTTCTTTATTTCCAAATGCAACTCCTTAATGCATGAACACGATGCTCGTTTGCGATAAAACTTTGAAACATCTCTAGTGTCGAAATTCCTAAACTGTATTTGTACCTCTTTACTGTAGATGGCTGCATCAATGTCATTGCTCCCACGTTCATAACGCTCAAATGTAACGATAATGTTACCCCAGCAAAATGCTCCTTCGAAATTTGGACATACTATTTCACTATCAGCGTATTCTATTGTTCCTGGAGAGTTGTAGGCACTCTTAATTCTTAATAGCATATTAGTTCCAATACTATACATAATGTCTAATGCCAGTTTCCTGCACTTATCATCGTTCCATATTTGTGGATGTGTTTCGAAGGAAGTTTTGATCATATCTACTGTCTTTGGACTCGTAACAAAATGTGTTGTTAAATCATCCATAAATGATACAATAGAATGATCTATTTCTTCCGGTACTACAAATCCATGTTTACAGAATACATTCTTTCCAATAAAGTCTAATTTACCTAATGCCCAACCTGTCCACAGCGAATGAGCTCTTGCCTTATCGTTCTCGGCCTTTTTGGATTTTCGATCCTTCCCTTTATTTCGTTTCCTTGATGATTGTGGCATCGTTGTAATATGTAATTATATAATATGAGCGTGCAGTAATACCAAAGGTATGGTATATATTCAATATATCTAAATGTGGTCGATTATGATCTCAGATTTCCCCTAACGGGATTTAAAACATATAAAGTCACTCATAATTCGTAAACATAGTATGTAGCACCAGGGCAATAGCATAAAATAGATAATATCTCCTGTTCTCGCCAGCGGTTATATATTATGTTATGCATATACACATAGACACCTTAATCAAACATAATACTACCATATACGCCAAGCAACAATGACAAAACACACAAAATGAAAATGAAGGATACCGATGTCAAGAGCTTTAACTTTGGGGGATGCATGCAATATACTATATTGAGAATTGACATATCTTCCGCCGCCGCCATATACTAAGATGATCAGTGTAATGCTGCCAAACCTCCGTTCTATACGTCGGGTATGCCCACCCCTATTTATTTTGATATTAATCACTCTATCATCAAGTTTTACACCCATCAATGCACAAAAATTAAATTCTTGCAATCATGGCGGAGGACTTTATGGTACAGGAAAGTCCGCGTGGTATTGTTTTATCATGTGAATTCATGTTTTAATATGAAGTCTAGTGATTTGGCTATTCATCTGACCTTCCTTATTGCAACCCACATGTACTAACATTGTTACAATCATCTCTCTTTCGTCTTCGTAAATCATGATAATGCGATCTTCCAGTAATGGATACAATAGAACCAATCAATGATACAATACAAAGCAAGTATAATAGTTTATCAGATCGGGGTAGATTTTTAACTGGTGCCTGTGTTGGTTTTACTGCATCCAGGGTTATTGTTGGTAGTAAGAAGTTCGTGATGTGATGTGCATATCTTATGCATTGATTGCAATCAACATCTCATTTCATATCTAACCCAATACAACATCATACCTTGATTCTTTGCAACAAACAGCTACAATGAAAACTATCAAGACTATGGGATGTGCCTATATTGCGTAAGCCCAAGCTGTTTGTCATGTGCATATTTCATATTTTGCTCATATCTTATGCTCAAACTGCAAACATATCTATCTATCACTTCATGTATACACCATCATATCCTTATTATTCATCACCCACACAATAATACAATAGATTTGAAGCATTGGAATATTGTGGACTATTAAAAGAAGCACGTCGGGAAGAGAATAAGCAATTAATTGCACAAAGTCGAGATTATGTTCTCCGATCAGTGGATAGCATAAGACATGATATACGAACTCAGTTACACCCATTAAAGATATCTAGTAGAGTGAAACGTAGTATGAAGAAGGATAAACCTGGTACTGTTGGTTTTGGAACTGGTGCCTTCTTGGGATTTGCACTGTGATATGCAGGGAGAAGAAGCACGGGTTGTACAAAAGCTGTTTGGTTTAGAAGTCTTGATTGGATGCGGCTAGAATATAGATACTGTTAAAGTATGGTACCATGTTCCCTTTATCTCTTATAAGACCATTTTAAGCCTAGGGATGTATATATAATAGTTGCAACTTCATAGCTCGATATATAGAGATCATCTTAGTAAATCCGCATCACATCTATTCTCCAACTCTAACAGTCTCTGGATAAGCTAGAAGGAGCCGATAAATAGTGTCTATATATTCTAAAAGCTGTTAGATGATGCTCCAGATTCACATAGTAAATGAAAAGGCAACTTCCCATCAACGTTACGCTCTGTAACATGTGGACTTTGCTTCTCTAACAGATATTTGAACTTCACAATTCCCCCCACGGCATGCATAGTGAAGGATAGAATCTTTATTTGCATCCAAATCGTTCTTAGTATGATCATCATCAAGTAAATCCATCAGATACTGAACGACTTCAACTGAACTAAACTCGCAGGCAATGTGTAGAGGGAAAGCCATGTTGTTATCAGGTACACGTAATGCCAATGTATTTCCCTTAATGCCAATGTATTTCCCTTAACTAATAACTTGATAGATCCAAGCGGAGCATTATCTTTCAACGCATGATGAAGAGGTGACCAGCCGCTGTGATCCAATGTTGTCATGGTGTTCATATCTTGTGCTTTCTCGGCATAGACTAGTTGTTTTTCAAGGAAGGAAATCACGTCTGTATCTTCTGTCTCGCGGGCACGTTCAAGAGCCGTGCGTCCATATCCATCATCCTCAAGAATAGCCTCAGGATAAGCATTAAAGAGTAGCTGCACTGCTGAAAGATTGTCACCCCCGGAATCACATGCAAAGTGCAATGGGTATCCTTCATCCTCAATGAGATTAACTTGAGCCTCCTTAACTGCCTTAGATGCACAAGTCGGATCTTTCATCAACAAATATTTGATAATGTCAGCCTTATGTGCTCCAAACTACCTGCTGCATGATGTATTGGCCACCACCAAATATCAGCTCCGACATTGATACTTTCTGGGTAAATATCCAATAAATACTCAACACTATCGAGCCTGCAATTGTCACTATAACACGCCAAGTGGATTGGCAACATCCTATCGGCTCCATGAGGAATCCTGACTGATTCTGGGTGTGCACCAACAAGTAGCTTGAGGAAACCGGGTGACATTCCATATCTAGCCGCCGTATGAATTGGTAATCTCTCCATTGAGTTCCCACGCTCAACTGATCCAGGGAATGCCTCAAGAAGTAAAGTCAAAATGTCTACCGACACCGCCTCAATTTACCTATGCAGAGATAATGAATAGGAAGATTTCCAAACTGACCCTGTTGGGAGATTGACTCTGGCCAACCATTTAGAAGTAATTGAACAATCCTCAATGTGACGCGTGGATTTTGACAGGCGATATGAATTGGTAATCTCCCCATGTTGTCAGTTGATTGCAGTACAGAACGATCCGCGATAAGTGACTGGATCTCATTGTAATAATTATCGATTACGGAACTGTCCAGCTGATCATAGAGTTCATAATTTGATGTCGACATGTTAAAGAAAGTAATATACTACCCGATAACTTAGAATTAGAGATAATAATCACTACCTTTTACAACTGATTGATTGGCCGAGGTAGTTGAGATTTGATGTGGATGAAATTGGAGTGGCTAACATGCGGGTTTGGTCGAACTTGTCTCTCATTCATTCTACAACCGTTCATGATCGAAACAAGATACCGCACTACTCGGCATGATTACTTCTCATCAATGGCTCTTTAATCTAATCCTTGTTCTATATCATCAAGAGCATTACCAATCTCTCCCGATACATCAATTGCTGACATTGATCGTCGTTTCTTATCAAATGCAGCCTTGGTAGCCTTTTTCACTGCCACACAAGCAGTCCAACATGCAAATACTCGTTGTTGTTGTCTCTTTGTACAATCTATATCACTATCCGATTCTAAAATTGTATTCCAAGCCATGAAGGCTGATATAGTACCAGCCAACACATCACCGATACCACCACTTCGTTTCAATCCGCCCTCTTCTTCACAGTGCATTGTAGAATGTATGTTTGTTATTGTATCCACACTACCCTTTTGTACTATAATATTGTGGTTCTCTGTAATTGATTCGCTACTATTAATACTACTCATACTATTTCTGACTAACGATAATGATAGTGCATCATTCAATCGTTTCATTTCCATAACATTTGGTGTCATGGCACATTTTTCATACCCTCTCAATTCAACTAATAATGAGCTATACTCCTCTAAACTCAACATGTATAGTGCATCTGCATCTAATACCAAAGCCAATTTTAATTCCATTGCTTTATGTATAACTTGAGAAACTACCTTGAATACCAATGAATGTCGTCCTAATCCAGGTCCAATACACAAGGCATGTAATGATGGCAACATTGTTATTATACTCTCCACAGATTCATTAATGTATTCATCTTGTCTATCCTTCACTTCTTGTAACTGTTGACCTAATCGTTTCATCTTAGTTAATCTATCTGCTAATTCATCCATCTTGTCATTCTCAGATTGTAATTCACTTTGGATCAATAGATGTTGCTTCTCATTAGAATTTTCAAGCTTGTTCAACATTTGTTCCATCTCTTGACTATTGTTGCTATTGTTCGCAGTATCATCCATATCAGTGGAAGTGTTTGCAGTATCCATGATTATATCATTGGATTGTTTACACTCTTCCAACTTTTTCAATAGTACATCTTCCTCCATCTGTAGTGCATTCATCTTCCCAATAGTGTATACACTTTGAACCATAAGCTCAGGAGAGTAACATTTAATTGGCACAGCCGCCTCTTGTGCACAAAATATAGTTACCAAGTCTACACCACAGTTTAATGCCGATTGGGCAGCATAATAGGGTGCACCTGTATACTTGTCGGAACCGCCAATGATTGCAATTCGACCGTGTGATCCCTTGTGTGATTTGTTTGTTAATGGTGGAAAGAGATTGTTGGTATATGTTTTGATATTATTGTTTGATGAGTTATTGCTGCCGCTATTGAGTACGTCTGACCATTTTGTTGATAGAGAGGAAGAAGAAGAAGTTGATGATAGAGATGCCATTAGTCTGATAGTGGATGATGATGAGGAACTTCTATTCAATAGTGACACAACTTGTGGGTGATATTTTGACTTTGTTGCAATGAATGATGTAGAGGTTATCAAAGAGCGTCGAGTTGTGGAGAAAGCCGTAGTTAATGATGATGTATGATGACCAAATAAAAGACAACAAATAGACATTAGTGCTGGTAATATCATTGGTGATGTAGACGGCGGCCTCTTTGAGGGGTTTCCAAGGGCCAAGGGATGGAGTGTAGTTGCTAAAACTAAACGGTGATTTTACTCGTACAAATATTCACTTGAACGCACTCGTAATAGAGTAAGTGAAAGCTAGAAGAACTAATGAGGATAGATTGTGTATACATAAGACTCGACAGTTATATGTTTAAGATTTCTATGTATACCACATATTACTATCTACTTAATTCATATCAGTTGCTGTATGTGTACTAGTCTTGAAGACGGGCTCGCCCTGCTTTTCTCTTGTACGCATGTAAAGAACCATACCAACAGCAACAAGGAAGAGACCACCGAAGACACTACCTAGTACAATTGCCAGGGTATTATTGTTTTGGGTTGCTGCTTGTGAACTTGTTGATACGATCGTCTTACATGGACCGTATCCAGCGTAATAGTCTGATGTTGCTTCGTTCCAAAGTCCACCAATATCAGCACAGTTAATGCCAAGATCTGGGTATACACTTTCGAATGCCTTCTTCACGGCAGCTGAGTCAGTGGAGGATGCGTCAACCTTCATGTTATCGTAAATAGTTTGAGCAGCTTGCTTGTTTGCAGCATAAACTCTTGGAAGTACGGCAGCCGCGAAGACAGCTCCTTCGGCAGCCTCCTTCTCCCCTCCTGACAACTTGTCAACCTTATAGGCATATCGAAGAGTACCTTGAATCATGGGAACGTACATCTTGTCGGTGATCAACTTGACAGTTTCACGTGCCGCGGGACAGTTACCACTCTGCAATTGATAGTTACCCAGAGCATACAAATCAAACAAATCATAGTTCAACTTGGACTGACCAGCCTCATCAACTCCATCGACGCCACAAACCTTAAAGTCTGCACAACGCTTATCGGCTAGCTGATGTAATAGCTTACCATCATCGGTAATACCATCTTGACCCTCGATCGAGCCAGTGTAGAAACAAACACCCTCATCCCAGGCATGTACGGAATTGTAGTTATCACTGATAATACCTCTCTGACAATCATCAAGAGCATCCTCGAACTCTCTAATAACATACATAAAAACGTTCATATAAGCGGTACCCTTCTTGATGGCCTGTTCACGGCCATCTAATCCATACCGGGAGAAGTCAGCATTACCTCTTGAGAACTTGGTAGCCTCACCTGCAAAGGCGGCCTCGACCCACTGATGTGCATATTCGGATGTACCGTAGTAATCATAGAAGTATTTGAAGTCAGTGTATGGACATCCGGGACAGCCGGAGAGCATCTTGTCATCGGCATCCTTGGAGAACTTGGCACTGTGTTTGGTATTTGTGGATGAGAAGTTATAGAGGACATATGATGTGAGCATAACCGCTTATCAAAACAAACCATATAACATACGACACATATCGGATATCGGATAAACTTACATGGTACGATCATTCTTATTATCACTCTCAGGAGTATAAGTATAAGCATACTCCTCACCATCAATATTAAAGGTACCATCCTTTTCAAAACAACCATCCAAATTTGATGTTCCCAAACCACCAACTTGACATTCCATGTATGAACTTTGCACATCAGTAGTTTCATATAATACATTAATAGTTTGTGATCCACTTGGATAATCCGCATATGACTTTCCGGCTACTTCAATACCAGCAGCATTGCGTCCCATGATACTATCACCCTTTTGTATAGATTTAGATAATGGTGTGGTTAGTGAGACCTGTGCATATGATTTAGAGTTCCCGCCTTCGTTGTAGATACGACGTGCTTGTTCGAATGATTCAGAGGTTTTTAATGCTAATTGTGTTTCGATTGCTGCCTGGTCTAAATCTATTGCGCAGTGATCTGTAACCTATGATATGATTTGGATGAATTGTGATGGGGATAGAGATTGCAAAGAAGATATAATAGATGAGCATATATTGCAATGTGGATCGTCGTCATACATAACAATATAAGCAAAGAACATACCTGTGAGCCAGGATTATATCCAGCAACCTTTTCATATGATAAACGACGACGCAAATTGTTCCATGAAGAGGAACCCTCAACGATGGTTGATAATGTTAGAGCGATGGCAAGTGAGAGCTTCATTGTTTTGTAGTATTTGTTATTGAGGAGAGGAAGAGGTATATTGCAATAGTGATATATTGATGGATGACAGGAATTATGATGAGTTGTAGTTGTAGTTTGAGAGATAATCTTTTGTGCGTAGTGTAAATTGTTGGTGATGGAATAGGTTAGAGCTAAGAGAGTATAAAGATTCTACTGCATTAGCAACAAATAACGAATCAGTTCTAGAAACTAGTTTATCTCAAAGATGATTTGAGTAATGCTATAATGAAAATAGCTTGGGAAAACATGTCTTGCACGATTCTTTCTGGTAAAGCGCGTGCCCAGTATCCTCTTTGTTCCTCTTGGATACAAAGTTTACCCATATATCCGAAATTTTAATACCGGATGCACGCGCTATGCCCCTGGACATAATCACAGGGCACAGGGCAGCAGTCTATGGATTTCTAACCTAAAATTGTGTTAGAGTTATCCCCTCATGCCGTACTACCAATGAAAAATCTAAAATCTAAATAAAGTTCGGCTGTGCGGTTGATGGCTGGTTGATTATAACATTGATTGGATATAATATAATGAGGAGACGACGATCTAAAGTAAATTACATTGCAATGTTGTGGGTACCATCTTCATGTGCGTTTCATACTTCGGTGCCGCTTCATTGCAGTAGGAAACGAATAATGACACATGATAATATGCTCAATCACAATCGGCATTGCAGTGATGGCTACTTCTCATATCAACAACAGAGACATCATACTATGCAGCAACGTTTACAACTCTCTGCTACTCAATCTGATGATAATGATGACGATGACAGTATATCAAAGAGATCAAAACGAAAAAGACAATCTTCCTACCCATCATCAACAACTAACAACAGAGCAACATTCTCAACAGCCCTATGTATAATACCACCAGACAACACATGGGATACAATCCAAAAAGCAAGACATTTAGCACGTGATACAACATTCTACAAATGGCCACCGTCTATACGATTATTTCATCCCTTTGCACCCAAGTATGAGATTAGTAACTTGGTTGGTGAATTGGCATCGTGGTTTGATGAACAGAATTATGATTTATATGGTACTGAGTTTGAGGGTATATTTGATGATGAGTATGAGGTGTTATTAGATGAGGGTATGTTAGTTAGAGAAGATACTACATCATCAATTAGCAGTGACGAAAACAATAATAATGAAATACTATCAGCATTCGAGATAACATTAGATTCCATCCAAATTCTACCCCATTTCGAGGTACTAGATGCACGTCTCGAGGCACTCGAAAGCAAACAACAAATACCCAAACAACAAACATTGGATATATCAATTGAAGAACGTGAATATCAAAAACGTAAAGCACAAGGTAAAAAGTTGATAGATGAACAAGTCATCATGGGTAAGAAACGGAAGAAGGAACGTGAACGAAAGAAGAAACTAAAACAGAGATTGAAGATGATTGAAAATGGTGAGATTGATCCATATGATACAGCTAGTGGTAGTGGCAGCAGTGAAGATGATATAGTGGAAGATACAGATAAAGAAGACGAAGCATCAACAGATACGAAAAAGAAGAATAGCTACAACGGACCATGTGTCATCTATCTATCACCAAATGATGAATCACGTATCAAACTTACAACACTCCGTGAACGATTAAAAACAGACTTGTTTCCTATGTACGATCCATTCTCACCAAGTAGTTCAGTTAGTCCATATCCAGAACAGTTACCTCGTCGGCAGGGAGTTAAACAACAGGTGACTCAGGATGATAAGGAGGAGAAAGAGTCACAGTTTAAACCGTTATTACCAATTGCAAGATTTGCAACAGTATCAGATGCAGTGAAAGTTGCCAAGATATTACAACAGACTTGGGATCCATTAACATTTAATGTTACCGACTTGCAATTCATATCAAGAGATGATGATTCAGATAAATTGGTACAACAACAACAACATGGTTCGTCTTCGGTTGTTGGTTTTGGTAGTACTGAATCAAGAGGAGGAGGAGTAGGAACGAAGAAGAGTCAGCAGTATGAATCGGATATAGATGATATACCAGAGGTACGTTATCGTAGGAAGCACGGTACATTATCATCATCTTCTTCTTCTTCAGCGGCATCGTCATCACATCAACGTATGGCATTAACAACATCTGGTGAAGTCGAAGACATTTCCAAACAGGGTATATATGGTTGTGATGCCATGGTAATGCTGTTAGGTGAAGAGCCTGAGGAATCGATTATGGATGAGGAGGCTTCACTTACGATGATAATGGATGATGATGTTGACGACGTCGAAGTTGACATAAGTCGTGACGAACCCTTCAGATTGGACGGTTTGGAAGAACAAGAAGATACCAATATTGGCAAAATCAACTACAATGAAATATTTACAACAGCCGAACGAGAATATCAACGTATGCAAGCACATGAGGAATTATCAACAGCATCCTACGTTGGGGATGTACCGATATTCGATGAAAGTGTTACCGATATAGAAGCATGGTTAGATGATGATGATAGTGATGTAGATGATGATGGTGCCACGGTTGTTATTGGTCGAGCGCAATTCTTCATGGGTGCCATGAGAGAGTTCGTTGGTATGCCTGCATCAAGTGCAATTGACTCCAAGAATCGAATAATGAGTGGTGGTGCCAATGCTTTATCGAGACGAAAAGGTGCTGTTCATAGAGCTACTCATGAAAGTTGGGATGAAGGTGACTATGGGAAACGATGATGACATTTCGAACAGATCCGCCATCAAGGCAAACCAATTCGTAAAAGTTGAGTACATATGTAAAGTTATACCATTAATACCTAGCTGTTCATCTCTTATCCGTATTGATGACCTACAGTTCTTATTAATGAGTCCTATTTTTACATCGATTTTAAACTCCATGACCTCTTACTTTATTATACATTATTTCCCTTCATCACCGATCAAATAACATTCAGTATTCTTACTAATAATATCACATAATGGATTACGCTTACATGCTCTCCATGCCAATCCTGTACATTCATTGCTACTCTCTTTTTCTTCGAGTACTACATCTTCAATGGGTTGTACTTGAGGAGACACACTTGGACTATTTGTAGGCTTGAAAGTTGACGGAGATACTGTCGGATTGGACGTAATAGGAACGTCGCTTGGCATGTTTGAAAGAGTAGGACTAAATGTAGGAAAACTCAATGTAGGGGAATACGTTGGCCAATTGGTCTCTTCTTTCGTATCTTCTTCTTCAAGAAATGTCATCATACTCATACTAATACTCAAATCAACAACAGGAGACAAAGTAGGGCTTAATGTGGGGAATAATGTTGGAAAGTATGACGGATATGGAGTTGTAGGTGAATATGTTGTTGGTGCATTCGATGGAGGTTTGATAATACCAGTATTAACAAACCCAGGAGTATTACAACTACCACCCTCACTTTCATTTTCATATTCTTCGCCCTCTTGCCATTCACATGGTGAATTTTTACGACACTTCTTTTGAGTAGTATATTGTGCACATGCATCATCATCGACTTGGAGGAAACTAACTTGTGAAGTAGAGGTACATACTTGACCATCCCATGAACATTTTGGAATGGGAATATCTTCGGCTACTCGTTTGCATTGTTTTTTATTCATTGTATTGCAATCAATCTGTTCAATATCAGTAGGAGTGTTCTGCTCCTCGTCGTCAACGATGATTGCAACAGGCTCCTTATCCTCAATGGGTTGCATAGATAATTGTTCTTCATCACGGACTACACCACGAGTAATAATTCCATCTCGTTCCAATTGTCGTTGCTGCCTCTTGACTGCACGAGATGTGGTGAGTATTGCATTCTCCCCTCGAAGACGTTTTGGTTTATTATTACTACTATCATCGTTGTTGTTGTTGTTGTTGTTGGATAGTTGACGGTTTGATGCATCTGCTGTGGATGGAATAATCGTTGCCAGAACTGCAGCATAGGCTACGATGGCAATCTTCATATCTTTTATGATATTCGTAATCACTCGAGATCGGGTAGTACCAAACACTCAATTACTTTTGACGAGGTTTTTGTGTCTATTACTCTATCTTATGTATACCCTGTCTATTGCATACAGAATTAAAGTGATGCTAATCAATGATAGTCTCCTTATCTATGGTACACCATTATCATTCATGAGAGGAGGATGGAAGTTTCAGAGTTTTTTTTAGTGGCGTGAAACTCCGAATATTGAAAAATGCCTCCAACCTCGCCGCCGCTTGGCCAACGTGCCACCAGTTGTTGCCGCCGTAAGGCCTTCTATTGTTACTGTGTACAATAGTAAATATACTTACAGAGGCGTTTCATAGAATAAAACGATACGAACATATATAAAAAAAATATTACAATTATGAATTGCAACAAGATACTTTTCAACATCGGTCTAATCTTCCTATGCTTTGCAACCACCGCTGCGTCAGCAGCAGCAGTGGCTCGTAGTGATAATGATAATAAACATGGTAATATAAGACGACGTCAACTTCGTAAAGATAGCGAGGATAATACGCCGGCGGCAGCAGCGGCAGTAGGGGTATCCAACGAGAAACAGATTCATACTGGACCATATCGTTTATTTCACAATGGTGGACAAAAGACGATAAGGAATAACGATGATTATAAGAATACAACTGATGTTGCATTGACAACGAATAGCTCTTCGTCGGCGCAGATATTGACCAAGGATACGTCGTCGGTAGACAATAGTACAATTAATTCAACAAAAGATACCTTCATGACGATTGATGAGGATACTTCTGCTATTGCAACAACAACAACAACAACAGAGAATGATACCTCCACAGATAATGAGTCAGACAATAAAGAGAATAACAGTATAATTGATTGGATTGGCTTGGTATCAAATAATGGCACCCTAAGTCAAAGTACCGCTGATGAACTTATTGATAATAACGAGACAACAGAAACTACTGAAACATCAAGAGATGACATTGAGGTATCTTCTACTTTGATATCAAGTAAACCACCCTTAAGTCAAGCCACTGCTGATGAGCTTATTGATAATAATGAAGCAATCAATAAAACTGATATAGACGAGTCTACTACTACGCAGCCTACCATTACTACTCCTACTACTTATACTTCGTCATGTTCGGCATGTTCCAATGGACTAACAGTTCCTGCAACTACTAGCCTTGGATTCAAAACATGTGGAGATCTACTAATTGATGCACAGAACGTTGACGAAAGTAGTGAAGAATGTACAGCAATGAAAGGAGTTGAAAAGATTTGTTGTCCAACTATATGCTCAGTATGTATCGAGGGAAGTGTACTACTTGCCAATTCAAGTAGTGTATGTACCAATTTAGTAATTGATGCACAATCAGTATTTGAATCAAGTGAAGAATGTGAGGTAATACAAAAGATGGGTAAGAAAAAGTCATGCTGTAGTCAACAGCAGCAGGAAGAAGAAGAGAGAGATGTAGAACCACCTCCATTGGTGTTTAATGAATCTTCTACTTTACCAATGATTGAAGAAGTTGACAATAATGGTAATCCATCATCTGTATACCCCTTAGAGGAATGCAAAGGAGATTGTGATCGAGATTCGGATTGTCAAGATGGATTAGTATGTATGCAACGAGTGGGTAATGAAGTAATACCCGGTTGTCAAGGCAATGCAAGATCTGGTATAGACTTTTGTATCCGTCTACCAAGCAATCAACCAACGTTAAGTCTGATAACATGGTCACCCACTGGTAGTATTGATACTTCAATTACATGGTCTCCCACCACTCAACCAACCACGGTGGATGTTGATGATAAGGATGATAGAGAAGCAACAGATCAAGTTTTGAAAAGTTACACTACTACATTTGCAAGTGATACAACATATGCTGGTAATATGTTTGATATAGTTGCATTAGATTCGAATATTGAAATCATATCAATGGGGATTAATACATATGTATCTTCATTACTTGTTCAAGTGTATACACGAATTGGTTCATATCAGGGATATGAAAATGATATTACTAGTTGGACATTGGTTGGTAGTGCTACAATGAAAGGACAGGGATTGGATACACCAACAATGATTGATGAGATCTTCAACAAAGCCGATGCAATAGTTATTCGTAAGGGGAGTAGACAATCATTCTATATTACAAGTGATGGGCCTTATATACGTTCAACGAAGGGTAATTTTTTTGAGAGTATATCTTGGAGTAATGCCAATGATATTGAAATTGCACAAGGTGTTGCTAAACGATATCCCATGACAGATGGGACTGTATCAGCACGGATCTGGAATGGCTTAGTTCAATATCATACAGTGGATGAATCGTCGTTATCTTCTTTGCCAGTGACATTTAGTCGAGGTGATTTATCAGTTGTTGATCCCAACCTTGGTATTAGACTGTGCAAGGGTATGTCTGCTAGGGTGATTGCGCAAGCTAACCAACCAGTTCGATTAGCTAACGGAAGCATGTCTACTATACCATTCCACTCAATGCCTGACGGGGCAGCCATTATACCAATGGATGACGACGGCGGATATGTATACATTAGCAACTCGGAGATGACGGAGAAGAAAGGAGGAGTATACGGTCTGTACTTTAATAAGCATGGAGATATTGTCGATTACAAGCAGTTACTATCGGGTACGACTCGTAACTGTAGTGGTGGCAAGACTACTTGGAATACATGGCTGAGCTGTGAAGAGTATGGCCGCGGTCAATGTTGGCAAGTCGACCCGAAGGATCAAAGGTCACCACAAGTTACAAAGCTAGGTGGTAGTGGAGGCAACTATGAAGCGGTAGCAGTTGATCATCGACGAAGAAGGCAGCCTATTTTTTACGTGACGGAGGACTCTGAGTTTGGTGCATTGAGAAGATACATGCCACCGTATTCACAAGCAACGAATGAGCCATTCACTGGGTGGGATACATTGCATCAAGAAGGAGGATCAACATCATACTTGCAATTTCTTGACAATAGTAGGTTTACTTGGACGAACGATGAACAGGCGGCACGAAATTCCCAAGCTCAGTACTACCCGAATGTCGAAGGCGTCGACTTTGATTCAGAGAATGGTGAATTGTACTTTGTATCCAAGAAGAAGCAAGTTCTCTTTGTTCTCAACTTGTTGGCTCGGACATATACTACCACCACCACAAAGTTTGGAACTTTGCAGGGAGGTGGAGAATTCAAACAAGGACCTGATCACATTGCAACACATGGTGACTATCTGTACTTGACAGAAGACAGTGGGACTTCGGTGGGTGCCTATGCACTTCACAAGCCAACTGGAAAGAGGTATGCCATGTTTGAAGCATATACTGGTAAATATCATGGTGACGAGACTACAGGGTTGCAAATTAGTTCTGATGGGACAAAGATGTATGCCGCTTTTCAAGATTGTGGATGCAGTGGATCAAATAGTGGGACAAATCCAAACTGTGGTTGCTTATTGGAGTTTAGCAGGGATGATGGTAGATCTTTTGATGGTGCTACAGTGGGTCTCAAATTTCACTCATCATCTAGTTTGGAATAGATAGTTTTAGATATATTTAAATAGCAGAGAGATCTTTAGGATAGTAGTAATGTGAAGTACTATTACAAGTGAATCATAAGCGCAAGAGGGGTAGGATACCGACCTGGGTATCCTTAAATCAATATAAAAATGGAATACGCCTCTTGAGAGCAACATATCCCCTCATCTACTGCATATGCAAATAGCACATGGTGTAGAAGGAGAATGATACGTTAACAAGCGAGAGGTGCCAAGAAGAAGAAACGGCCGTCACACATTATTGACCGTTTGCTACTTACGAAATGGAAATGAAATTTGACACCACTGTACTGTCGATATGGTATAACACCCCAATACAATGGCAGTGCCTACCTGCGTAGTAGATCATTATCATAATTTATCCGAGATTGGTTTCTCTACTAAAAGAGACAGCAACAGAGATGGAAGACGGCAAGATATTGGTTGTTCAATGTTGGGCTCGTGATAGTGGAGATGACTTTGCTGTCCAACACCCAGCGTTTATATCAGAGAGTAGTTATGCTAAATGCCAAGAAGATATTGCAGTTGCAGATGAAGAAGAGCTGATATGTATAAAATGGTCATCAACGGGACACATAACACAGGTACCAAGATCTCATATTTCATTGGATTTAAAGCCTCGAGCTAGACGACGACCACGTGCATATTCTCCTCCATTGCAACAAACTACTACGACGACTACACCCAACAATAAACGCAAACGAAGTCGTCAGGAAAAGAATAGCAACTCGACGACTACTACACCGTCAACTCGAAAGAAGAAAGGATCTAAAACTTCTAAATCAGATATAGAAATCGATAACAGCCCATTATCTCGCTTCCTACAAAAAGGTGTCAACTCATCACACAATAGCAGCTCTCCAAAGAGACAGCAGCTACTTGAACAACATGGGAAAGAAGAAAAAGAAGCTGTAGCAGGACCATTATCAAAGTTTTTAGTCAAAGGTATAGATTCTACAAAGAAGAGTACACGTGATAAGATGATTAGTTCTCGTCGTGTTAAACAGGATGGCAATAGTAGTAGCGATGAAGATAAAAAGCAAAAGGCATCAATAAAACCAGAACCAGTACATTCATCTGATATGAAAGAGGTAAAGGTGGAAGAAAATAATGCATATGGATATGATACCGACTAATATTGGAAGACGATAATATTTCAAATATCCCAAAGACTCATTAGATCATCACTTAAAAAGACTGTCCCTACTCCTACTCCTAGTTCTATATTAAACTCCTTCTACTCCAGGTTGTTCACTGCTAATATCAGGAGCTGTTTCCTCTGCTTCTACATCATCCTCGCTAATCATACTGGTATTGCGTCTCTCTTTCTCAAGTTTGTCAATCTTCTCCTTACAGGCGACGAGTTCATTCTTCAACTTTTCATACTCTTCTTCTTTTGCCTCTGATGTGCTATGACTGACAAAAGGTACAGCAGATACAATTCGGAGGCCTGATTCTTGGATCGACGAAGCAGATGACGCAGCCGAATGTGATGTGTACGCTTGTGATCGGTTTGCCTTATTCTCCTTCTCCTTCCTTTTCTTCCTCATGAGGAAAAACTTGGGCAAATAAACGAGCAATAGGAGCGAGATACTCACAATGAATATCATCGATGCTTTAAGGAAATAGCTTGCAGTAGGATTGCTATCCACAATAATGAGGAGAGGAATTCCAACTAAGCATACTTCAAACCAACTTGCTACGGCAATAGCAAGGTATTTGGACTCGCTGTACTCATCACTAATTCCCCTAGCTCGGTAGGCTTGAATACAAGCGAGGACCAACGCTCCAATGTTCACTACCAATAAGGGAATACCAAATGACTGGAGGCCCTTGTTCTCAGATCGACATGCACCATAAGTTTCTACGTCATCCTCAGTGGCGACAGAATTGTCATCAGTAGCAAGTCTAACAAAGCGAAGGGGGTCGACTAGTGTCCATGCAAGGAGTAAGACAAAGTTAAGTCCAAACAGTATCACAATGGCTTCATCACATCCTTCTCAGTCACTTTCAAGCGAGTACACGATCGGGCTGCCGAGAAGAGTTGGTTAAGCCTCCAAATCTTGCTCACCAAAGCGGCAAACGAAATAGTAAACCCTGTCGAGACTAGCCACGGCACGGCCATACAGGCGGCATCAGCACCTGCTTCACTTGCATTCCCGTCATCAAAGCCGAGAGGGATCATAGCACTCCCCATTATCCCAGTTCCAATACAAATTAAGACTAGAAACAAGGGCTGTGAAGCACGGACGACCCCCATCTTTCTGTTTACTAGAGTCCAAACTGCAAAGGCACACGATGCTACAATCACAGTCGCTGATAAAGCCCAGCCGAATGCAGCCATCTTGCCAATGTGATTATCTTTGTTGGCGTCCATAACTTGAACCGAAACATTGAAAGTCAAATCAGAATCATAAAAACAATCCGGGTACATGTCATCTACTACATTCACTGAGATAATCGAAGAAGATGTTCCAGAAGCCATCTTGTCTACATGGATTTGATAATCGATAGTAAAGGATTCACCCGCTGGTATGCTATACCCTTTGCCATCTTCCACGATAGACTTTGTTGTTCCGACAAATTCAATCCAAGTAGATGGTGTCTGCGGGAGGATTACAACATCTAATGCACCGCTATTCTCCACAACAAAACTCCCAGATACCTGGTCATCACCACTCCCTCGCTGATAGTCGATATTGTGGACACTATCAGAAAGAGCAACTTGAATTGCAGTGTCCAGTTATCTTCAGGAACAGCCACTAATAGCGTCCAATCCGAAGTAAACTCCCATCGGTCAAGTAGGACATAATAAGGAGTTGCCTCGTTCGAACCAGTGAGAGTAATATCAATTCTTTCATATCCTCTCTCGCTACGGGGTGTATTCAGTACAGCCTTCTGTAAAGCAGTCCAGTTAGCGTTTTCCAATTCAATAACAGGCTCATGGATAGTATCTCCTACTTGGTAAGTCTGGTTACGACGATCAATACCAATAGGTTTCCCCTGAACATCAAATAAACGGTGTTCCTAATAACAAAAGAGAGTAATAAGTAAGTTTACTTTCTCAATTGTCATGATAGGCACCCCAAAACAACTCACCTCCATTCCAACTCGCTCTGGATAGATTTTCTCAACAACGCTCTGGCTAATTGCAATAGCTTTGAAGGTTTTACTATCAACAAGGAAGGCAAACGATCCAGGAGTCAGTGATCCCTCAAGGTCACCGAGCCATTCTGAAACCGATGAGAGCAGAATATCGAAGCCTAGATGTGCAATGTAGTCATCATTGTACTCTTGTCCCCTCCAAGTTCCTGTGTGATAAACAAACGAGACTGCTGTTACCATTGCACGACCTGTGGGGTCCGCTGCATCGGCATCTGAAGGATGAGAGTGGAGCAAATGAATGAAGATTAGGATGAATGTAGTAGACAGAAGTTAGATGGCGAAAGGATCAACACTCACATGGCCCAAAAAGCAATGAATCACGGGGTTTGCTTTCATTCTCTTCTGTAAAGTATGCTCCTGACACCATATCATGTGAATCGAATTCATTTCCTTGTACATCTTTGGTATTAAAGAGAGTTTAAGAGATGGATGGTTTAAACTCGGAACGATACACAACATAACAATACCTTACCTGCCATAGTAAATGGATGACCATAGAGCTGTAGTGGAGGATAATACCATAAGGCATCACCCCAAGATAGAACATATCCTGCGGCATATAAATTGTCAAATGGAAGAGGTGTCTTCTCAGCACCTTCTGACCTACCATTTCGGTGACAAACGTTCCACTTTGACTCCCTTGACCTTCGATCAACAAGCCAGGGCAAAATGTCTGTGGAAGAATCAATCATAGCCGCATCAGAGGCCTAGATATATGTGCATTTCAGGTAAGCAAGATGACAAGTGCATAGCAGTTTCAAAGGATACCAAATAACATACCTTGTCCCCAGTATGTGGCAAGTTCTTCGATTCAGACACATACCGATCCATTCGTCGATCAATTCTATCATCTACCCAAGCTAGACCGGCGGTAACAGTTGTGTCATTCATTGTTAAGTTTCGTGCCTCGAAATCAAGCGATGTTGCTAGATCATTTAACACTGGGGCAAATTCCCGTGCCCCATTTACAATTGCCTCTGACATATACTCTCGCATCAACTCAACGTCATCAATCGCCCCCTGGAAGAGTGAACGGGTATCATGAGAATAAACTCTGGTAACATCAAGACCACCTAATACATCGCAAATCTTGAGTGTCTTGCTATTTCTATCGGTATTTGTATCACTATTCATAGAGTCTTCGTCTATGCCTTCTTCATTGGGTAGCCTGCATTCTCCAGGATCGTTGGTGGCCCTCCTTTCCCAATTTGATTTCCTTTGATGAGACCTAGTGGATTTCATCTTTCCAAGGCTCTGCAAGAGGTCCAGAGGAATGGCAGAGCCCTGCCATATGATAGTGCTAATGATTGTGGTGAAGATCGAGATCTTCATGACTAAATTCCCTTTACAAAAGGAATGCTATCTATTGGACTGAGATATGATATAGATGTTAGGAGTAGAAGGATACACGAATAGTAAAATGTATAGAATACCAACACAACAAATAAGGAGACAAAGACATTCCTAGTTTCCAAACTCCCGATACAAAACATCCTTAATATTAATATCTCTTATACTCCCCATAATTATTAATTGTTGTATTGCATATGATATGAACAAAATCGTCTCCAACCCATATTTGCATCTCTTCTGAATATCTACTCTATGAACTATGTACTTTTATAATTCTCCCATATCTCAAGATATCGTTTTGGTAATAGTCCAATTCATCATAATCATGACTAGGACTAGAGACGATGTTGTATCATAATCATTCTCATGGATATGGTTATAGCCATGCTCTCAATGAACTGATGTGCAATATGTATGTTGTATAATATATACTATCGACCTCTACATGATTAATCAATTAATCCACACATAATCAAGTAAACCTGGCCTCATTGTAAAGATCGCATTGCAATAATGTGTGTCCGATTTGTTATTGTATCTTTTTGTGAATGGTATATTCAATGACGCTTCTTTACACCGCCGCCGCCACCGCCAAAACACAAACAGATTCATCATCGACATATATAACTCACCTCTCTTGCTGCTATTCTATTGTAGTACAAACACTACTATAGAAGACAACAACAGATGTTGTTGTGTCAAGAGTGAGAGTAGCAAGCAAGCCCAAAGATCATTCGCAATGTTCCCTAGAAAATTTAGTAGAGTAAAAGTGGCAACTGCTCTCAACTGCTACGCCAGATCAGATATGAGATGAGCATATGGCTTACCGCCACAGGAGGCCACAGGTCACAATATCAATATCATTATTGGCACTGATGTTTGCTATTATTCGTTGTTGCCTTCTTTTATTTGGTCATCGTCGTACATCATTTACTACGGCTTTCTCTGCAACTCGACGCTCCTTAGAACCTTCTATATTCATTGCAACAAAATCAAAATATCACCCACAGGCCCAAGTTGTGTCATTACTCAATAGAAGATCCTCATCATCTACTAACAGACTAATGTCATCTCTATCGTCATCAACCTCTTCTTCTCTACCAACAAAAAATGGTCAGATGTACTCGATAATAACAACAACTCATTATCAAACAACAATAATATCAAAACATACACAAACAATCTCTTTCCGCCATTAACAAGCAAATCACACAAGGGATCACACGGTCGTATTGCAATCATTGGCGGTTCTGACAAGTATACAGGTGCACCATACTACGCGGCTCAATCGGCACTAAATTGTGGTGTTGATTTAGTGACTGTATTTTGTGCACAAGAGGCGTCTGTGCCGATTAAATGTTACTCTCCCGAGTTAATGGTTCAAAGTGTATACTCTATTGAGGCATTGAATACACTGCAGAAGGAAGAAGATATATTATTGAAGCAGCTGGAAGAATGCAAACAATCCAATGATATAATCATGGATACAACTGCCACTGCTGATGATACTAATGCAAACAATAGCAACAATCAAGAGATGGAACAAATGTTGAACAAACTTGAAAATTCCAACGAGAAGCAACATCTATTGATCCAAAGTGAATTACAATCTGAGAATGACAAGATGGATGAATTAGCAGATCGATTGAGTAAGATGAAACAGTTAGGTCAACAGTTACAAGATGTTAAGGATAGACAAGATGCATACATTACTGAATCTGTAGAGAGTATAACAACAATGCTGCCTTCATTACATGCCTTATGTATCGGTCCTGGCTTAGGACGACACTCATTGGTATTCAAAGTAGTTTCTCAAGTTATATATAAAGCAATGGAGTTGAAATTGGCATTGGTATTAGATGCAGATGCCTTGTGCATGCTCAGTTTAGAGGAGTATAACAAATTATTAGTTGAATTGAGAGGGTATGAAAAGTGTGTCATGACACCAAATGTTATGGAAATGAGACGATTGAATGATGCACCGTCATCGGGAATTGGAGGTAGTGCTATTAGTGTATCATCAGCAGAGAAGCACAATATTATAGTACAAAAGGGTAGTATAGATACAATATCAAAATTCATACTACTATGAAATGTGAAGAAGAGGGAGGTTTAAAACGAAGTGGTGGCATCGGAGACGTATTGGCCGGTACTATATCAGCCTTCATGGCCTGGAATACAATATTAGAAACGGATAGTGATGATATAGATGCCACAAAGAAGCAACAACATCGAATATTTGCATGTTGGACAGCTTGTGTGGCAGTGAAAAAGGCTACCAAGGCTGCATATGATAAGAAACGACGATCAATGTCAGCACTTGACGTATCGGGTGAGATTGGTAATGTCCTCGATGATATAGAGCAGGGATTGGCGTAGATTAGAGTCAGCGGTTTGGTAGTACAGTTTCATGAGACGTGATGGCAGCCAAGGCACGAGTAGCAAGGTATCTTTCAATCATGAACGGATGAATGGTGTGAGAATAAAAGTTCGACCAAACCCGCATGCTAACCGCTCCAATAGCTTCAAACACATCGCCTACTTTCTACACACAATCAGTTGATGGATCAGAAATCTAAAGGTATTGGTCTTTCCTTTACCAAGGTCTAGTCAGCGGGTAGTACAATATATTACTTTTCTTCAACCATGTCGTCATCAAGTGAAATCTTCGCTCTACTGAGCAGTACTGAAATCGACAGCAAGTACGATGAACTCCAATTACTTATTGATTCAGATTGTTTTGTATTGCAATCAACTGACAAGTATGGGAGGTTACCAATTCATGTTGCCTGTGAAAATCCACATGACACATTGAGGATTGTTCAGTTACTTTTAAATGGTCCAGAGTCAATCTCTCAGCCAAATCGGCATGGCCGGCGGCATGGTGATCTTCCTATTCATTATCTCTGTGAGAATAACAACTTAGATGAGGCATTGTCAGTTGACATTTTGACTCTACTTCTTGAGGCATTTCCAGAATCAGTTCAGCGTGAGAACTCACAAGATGAGCTACCAATTCACACGGCGGCTAGATGGAGCATGACTCCCAAAATCCTCAAGATTCTAGTTGATGCATATCCGCAATCAGTTCGGATTCCTGGGGTTGATGGAATGTTACCAATCCACTTGGCATGTGATAGTGATAATTGCAGGCTCGATAGTGTTGAGTATTTATTAGATATTTACCCAGAGAGTATTAATATTAGAGATAACGAAGGGTGGCTACCGATACATTATGCAGCAAGTAGCAACGGGTCACAAAAGGCTGATGTCATTGAACACTTGCTGATGAAAGATCCAAAGTGTGCATCAAATATGAAAACAGGGACTGAACACTATCCGTTACATTATGCCTGTTATTCTAGGAATGGCAATCTTTTAGCAGTACAGCTCTTGTTCAATGCCTATCCTGAGGCTATTTTTGAGGCGGTTGGAGAATACACTCCTCTTGATCTAGCAAGAGAGAAAAGCCATGCGGCTATTATAAACTTCCTAGAAGCACAACTAGTCTATGCAGAGAAATCACAAGATACGAACGCCATGACTACATTGGATAAAAACGGCAGGGCAATATTACATCGGGCATTAAAAGATAACGCCTCTCTTGGATCTATCAAGTTATTGGTCAAAGGAAGTGCAGTATTGCGTATGGCTGATTACAGCATGGCATTCCCATTGCACATTGCTTGTGATTGAAAGTTGTCCGGTACTTGATGGAAATGCTTGATGAACGCACTTGGAACCATTTGGATGTGAATGATGATTCAATTCTACACTATGCATGCCGTGGGGGTAATTGTGAAGTAGTCAACTACCTATTAGAGAAGCAAAGCTCACATGTGTCCAAGCTTAATGCGGATAAGAAGCTCCCTATTCATTTGTTCTGTGAATCTGGTTCATCAACTGACAGTTTAGAACACACAGACACTATTTATCAGCTTCTTCTCGCCTATCCAGAGACTGTAAGAGAATACATGTAAACAATATCATTGGACTTAAGGTGGGAAATAGCATTTGTCCCCCTACTAGTTACTAGACTTATAGTCTTATTTAAAGATAACTATGGATGGTACAGTTTATAGTTTAATCTACTCTGTAACAGATCTAGCCGAATTCAATCGAAGCTGTTCAATCTCCTTCCGTAGCTTTTGTACCTTCTCCTCGGCTTTCTTCATCGCCTTCTCATGATCACTCTTAACTCGTTTCATCTCCTTCTTAAGCTGTTTATTCTCTTTTTTCATCTTGCTACATGCCTCGTTCTTAACTACTAATTTGGCAGTAAGTTGAGTACAGAAGTCTTTGTAGTAATCTTTTGTGCTTGACACGGAGTCTTCATCCATACTGTCATCATTATCATTACTTGTCGCCGCGGCATTTGGTTCCTCTTCCTTAACATTAGATGTGCTACCTTGAGCTGTTCTGTTTGTGGGTGGTACAGTATCATCTTCTGCTCCACTATCAGCAGCAAGATCGATAATCTCAATCCCGTCCTTGGTTGTATCTACCTGTTTGCTACTTGTCTTACTACTGTCTACACTAACAGATTGTTTATTTCCACTGGCCGGGGCCGGCGGAACAGTACTTTGATGCTGTTGAGTACTAGTTTCAGTTCTAGTAGTACTTTGGGATGGCTGCTGGTCTGTAGTACCAGGTGGTTGTTGACGCCTTTGTCTTTGTAGAGAGTGCAAGTTCATTTGCAGCAAAGGATCCATCATCTCTACATTCTGTTCTTGTTGGAGTTGGGGTTGAGGATTCCTGCCAAATCCAAGTTGAGGAGTAGGAGCCATTTGACCTTGAACTTGTTGGGCTCCTTGTATATTATTATTGCCAACCTGCATCGGCATAGTAACACCACCCTGGGCATGTGGAGGTTGCTCGACTCTCCTCTTCTTACTAGCTCCAGTATTAACAATGGGTTGAAATTGGAACGGCTGTTGTGCAGCATGTGAAGAGGCTGGGTTAACAATCGGTGGAGGAGGAGGAGGCGGCGGTGGCGGATCCGGAAGTAGCTTGAAATGTGTATCTTTACCAGTAACAATTGAAACTGCCTTCCTCTTATCAATGATGATGCTCTTCTTAACTCTTCCATACACTTTATATTTGGGCTCAAACGTTGTCAATTGAGAATTATCAATACCTTTCAATTGTTCTGATGGCAACTCATCAGAACCAAATGCCTTGACCTTATTAGTTACAGCTGCCTTACTATTGTTGAACTTGGCAAAGTGGTAATCGTAATAGAACTTTGATACACAACTAATCCATGCCTTCATATTAGCCTCATGGACTTCGCCATCTTCCTGCTCGCCAAAGGCAAGTTCCTGCTTTGTTGGGTTTAATGGCAGCTTCCCTTTAATGTCATCAATGATGATGGTAAGCCCTTGACAAAACTTTGAACTACCGTTTGCCATGCCTAACGAATTACGTCCATCTTCTTCATATGTGATTAATCTTCCCGATTGACGGCTGTATATGTAAAGAGATGCAGCCTTTTCGGTATAGATACCCTCATTAATCCTCATCCTGTCAAATCCACAAAAGACTCGTAACTTGTAGGCATGTTTAGTAGGAGTGTTCAGTACCTCCTGCATTTTATGGAAGGGAACAGCTTTATCAATCTTAACAGTAAATGATGATAATTCGACCAAACGTTGTGGCCAATATTGGAATATCATCTTGTTAATTGAACTGTTATACCTGCTAGGACAACCAATTCTAAAATCAAAGTCACTGCAAAATGAGCGTTTCATAGTTTATGAAAAGAAGTATTTCTGTTAGTGCATGTGGTTTCAAAAGCAATCAAATAAAGACAAAGCCGCCAATCAAATACTAACGCGGACTTTCCTGGGAATATGAAGATAAGTTCTTGGTATCATTTCCTGAAGATCCTTTATAGGATTAGTCAATATCATATCATTCAATATAACCGCAAATACATAATCATTATCGAAGAAGTTTAATATAGAATGATAATGATGACATAATCGATCAATACCGCGTTCTAAATCAAATTTACTACTACTACCATTACCGCTGCCGCCTGATATTGAGTTCCCATATTGTTTAATACACTCAGCTTCATGTATATTCTCATCATTAGTAAATAATGTTTTCATTTGTTCATGTATTGATGATGATATATCTTCATCATCATTTGGTATTGAAAATTTGAATGATGGTAGATATGGTCCTTCAATAGTTTGTAATGAGAAGGCTATTATGCCTAATTCGACAAAACCTTCGGCGCCATTCTTGATTAAGACAAAGCTCAAATTACTTAATGTTGCACAACCTTGTTTAAGGCCGACTCCCTGGATAGATAATCAAAGTTGTACCATAAGGCAAGGGCGAGTTATACAAAACAATTGAAGATCATTGTCAGAAATTATTACAGTATAGATATTACACTAGCAGATGTCACATTAGCTCACGAAAGAAGACACACACACACACATACACTACTTACATTCTCTCCAATATCACTACTACCAGAATCAACCTTACTTGAATTATATGCACCTAAACAATTCTTCATACTTTGTATTGGCCTATATGAATTATTAACTATTACCAATCCACTATTGTTATTCTCGGCCTTGTTACCAGCAGTAGTATTATTCATTACCGACTGTATACTATCATTGGAAGTATCTACTTCATCTGGATAGATGTGTACACGTCCAATGAAATCCCCTTCCTCACCTTCTCCATTATCAGTATCGTTAGTATTATTATTGATAACAACCGCCGCATCTAACGAATTGTCAATCAAATCTAATAATGCTAATAGTTTATTCTTAAAGTTTCTTTTCCAATGGCGCCACATTCCTTTCCCGTCTACATTTGTCTTCTTTTTGTGTGTTGCTGGTGTTGTTGCTGATTGTGTGTTGTTTTGTGGCGGTGGCGTTTGTTGGGTAGGCTGGGTGGTATCAGTTTGTTGGGTATCAGATTGAGATTGAGGTTGAGTAGGCGGTTGGGTAGTATTAGTTGCAATACTTCCAAAGGAGGGCACTGCATCTGCAGCCACCGCAACGACCATTGGATTACCACCATTTGGTGATCTAATTATCTTCTTCCCTAATGTTGGCATATTGCAATTAATTTTAGGTACGTATGATACTATATCAATAGCGAGTTGGTGGATGATTTGAGTTTTGAGCCAAGGGGGTATCCTACTCTTAGTAAATTAATATGAGGTCTACAATTGTCAGACTACCACGGTTCGAAAGAGTATAAACAGCAGATCTAGTGACAGTACTGGCAATTACGTTAACGTTGATTAGAAGGGTATACGGCGTGTCAAATAAACCTCGATCATTTTGCTGAATTTTTGCATTTTGTGGTTGACCCGAACCACCACCAATTGAATTATTAGTTTTCGTTAAATTGGATCTAATAGCCCTATGTCAACAGGATATTGTGTTATATTTACTTGGGTATCATATGGAGGCATATCGCTTACCATATCGTTCAATTACATGCATATTAATACATATGTTGACCCCGACGGTATCCTTATGGCAAATAAATATCAATGGCGTGGCATTAAAACCCCAATCACTTACCATACTTTACCTCAACTTTGCAATACATAGTAACTGTGTGGAAGCACGGATAGAGTGGAAGACGTCTTTGACCATTGATATAATCATTTGATTGTTGGTTCTCTTAGTGTCGATATTTCTGGTATTCACCAGCACTAAATTTGATAACACACAAAATTCTAAACTCAGTGCATGGTTCAACATCTATACTATCTATTGTCTACTAATATTAAAGAAAGAACATACCTTATTATGACGGATTCATTAACTCCGCTAGAAGAATTGGAGGACTTTTGTGAGTCGGTCGAACTATGTTCGCTGGCCTGCCTGCAGAGGCTAATGAAGGAAATTACGAATGCAGCAAAGAGATCAAAATCAATAAAAAGAGATTATGCAGAATTGATCGAATATGAATACCGTCCATTTTTTCATAAGGCATGTAAGAATGGTGATGTTAATCTGGAAGTTATTCAGTGTATGCTAGATGAGTGGCCTTGGATTGCTGAATTGGAAACTGAGCATTTTTGCCCTAATGCAGAGACTGAATCATTTGCAATTCATATGGCATGCTGTAATGAGCTCTGTCCGGGATCAGTTATTGAATTGCTATTAAAACGTGGTTCCGTTAAATCACTTAGAGTTGCATCAGTCGTTGATGAAGGGATAGAGAGTGAACTTGATGGAAATTGCGATACTTATATTAAGGGACTACCACTACATTACTACTTGGCAAGAGAAGAGAATGTTGAGTTTGATATTGTCAAAACGTTAGTGGAGGCATATCCACAAGCGTTACTGAATAACGACAATGATTTAAAGGTTTTGCCAATCCATGTGGCTCTTTCCAATCCAAGTATTGACACAAATACTCTATATAATATCATCGGATATATGCTTGAATTAGAACCTTCGGCTATACGTTCATTGGACAGGTTGGACAGGACTCTTTTGATTATGGCATGTCGGAATAAAAGTATGTCTTTGAAACTATTTCTATTAATATTCAACAAGTGGCCAGATGCAATCCGACAACATGACGCTTTCTTTAATCTTCCAATTCATGAGCTTTGCAATAACAAAAACATGGATGAGGCTGCTTCGCTTGATATTCTACGCCATATGATAAAATATGATCCTACTGTACTTCGGATATATGATGGTCAGATGGACCATCCATTTCATCTTGCGGCTTCGAATAAATCTTTTGAGTTTTGCAAAGAGATTATGAATGTATTTCCAGAATTGATCAAGACACTAAGCCATGGCAATTTACCAATCCATGAGGCATGCTATAACAGTAGAGATGATAGTTTTGAAACAGTGCAGCATATGCTGAAGCTCAATCCTGACAGTATTGACACAAGAAACAGAAACGAAGAACTACCAATACACATTGTAGCTGTGAGAGGAAGATCAAAGATAGTTGATTTGCTTCTCTTGCATGATCCTGATGCCGCATCAAAACCTAGTGACCATCGACGTTTGCCATTGCATGAAGTTTGTTCTAGTAGGGAGTATGCGCATCTACATACAGTACAAGTATTATATGATGCATATCCACAGGCTATCATAGCCCGCGACGAGCATGGATATATCCCGGTTGATCTTTCTACAGACCGAAATGGTCTTGCCAGAAGGGGTCACGAAACAGTTGTGAACTTCTTGCGGACACAACTGAACTATGTCCGAAAAGTAGAAGATACGGCAGCTCTATCTATCCGTAATGAGAATGGCCTCTTGCTACTTCATCAAGCGTTGGTGGACAAGGCTCCGCTTGGATCTATAAAACTCTTAGTGAGGGGGGGTCCAGCTGCATTAAACACCGATCAACCACTTCACTTGGCTTGTCAATTCAGTTCAGCAAAAGTTGTTCAGTATCTACTAAGGGAACTTGATGGAGGTGGTTTAGACCAGTTGGATACAAACAACGACTCTATTCTCCACTGTGCATGTCGTGGGGGAAATTTGGAAGTAGTCAAGTACTTATTGAACAATCACACATCATTGGTACCATCGGCAATGGCAAATGTAGAGAACAAGTTACCAATTCATATGTTATGTGAAGCTGGAAAGCTAGGCACGGTTGACTGTGAAAGTCCTGAGTATATTGAGATGATATGGCAGATGCTTCTTGCCAAACCTGAGGCAATCATGTCATGAGTAATGGTAAACAAAAGTAAAACATAATCGATGCAAGGTGTATTATTCTATGTATCATTTATATTTACATCTGATAAGAGTATTCTATGAACTTCTTCGGCAAGGACTAATGGCATGTACTTTGACAAACAGTCAACACTTCTACCTTTCATTGTCTCAATGGTTAACCATTCTGCTTCCAATCGAGCTTCATAGCTCGACAGGTCACTATCATATCTACCCAAGTTTATCGCAGCAGTCCGAAGAAGATCACCAACAGAGCTAGTGGTGCTAGTTTTGGTTTGTCTTAAATCAAAATCGGGATCAAGTTTCTTCCGTTCATGATATGCTCTCTTCTTCAACTGATCCGCTCGTAACTTGGCATTAACTTTCAGTTCCTCTTTACCCTTTCGTGTTATGGGCCAGAGGAAAGGATAGATTATCTTAATAAACCTCGGAGCATGATAACATTCCAATGGCGTACATTCCAATTGTTGTTTTCTTATCACAAGGTTACCCGCAAGGAAGATGATGATTGATATTATCATAGAAATAACTATCTCTGGTTTGTTTGGACTTAGATTGCTGTATACACCCATTAGAAACCCGGCCGTGTTCAATGTAACGGTGAATACTAACAAGGCAAAGCAGTATGTTAAACTTGTAAGATTCCGATATACATAATCATCTTGAGATGAATTGGCGGTTATTGAGAAAAGCCAAAAGTAAGCACTGAAAAGAGCGAGGAACAAGTTACATGCGAATGCAACTGCCATTATGCACTCAAAGATTCGGTTATGCCGTTCATATATAACGTTCCCACCGTATCCTTTATAACTCCCCCATTCGTAGATAATCCAAATTGCGTTGAAGAAGAGCGCACCGAAGATTGTGTATGCCTTTGAATATGGTACGAGTTAATGAGTATATAAGAAAGTGTGCATATCATGTGCACAAAAAGCATACAATAAATAACATACCTCAAATAGCATAATAATACGTTCATTCCGGATATGCATAGGTTCTAACGCCAATGCAAACCATAATGCATTCCAACTACCCATGGATTTGATATTAGTATCATCTTCCTCTTTTGTATTGAACCATGATGCACGACGTTTCCTCCTTCTTATATCATCATTATCACTATCTTGAGACTCTTCTTTGTTGTTATTGCTACAACCGACAAATAGAAACTTTGCCAATTGTGAATTATCATCTGATAATGCATCTAATACGGCATGTGATTCTTTCATATTTGATGTCTTGTTGTTTGGTGGTTTGTAATTTCCCAAGACTGTTCGTGGTTGATGTTGTTGCTCGTTTTCTTTGAGATCATCACTATCATAATTGCTGATATTATCTTGTTGTAGATTATGATGATGTAGTCTACGTGTTGACATTGCCATGTTTATACAACAGAAGTTGCAAGTTGCAAACCCTAATCCTAACCCTGTTACCGACAACGAATACCTTTAAAGCAACTTTTTTTAACTGCAATGTTCTTCTAGCCGCCACAGACGGTCACTTCCATACAAGCAGTATATCAATTCACAACATATGTATGCCTCTCCTATTCCTCAACGACCGCCCATGTCAACAGTCCTCCCTACATACCTACCATTAATTGATCATCAACAATAGGGACTCTTTATGTCAATTCGCTGAGAAGATTCCCAAAATTTTATGAGAGTTTGTAATTCTCAGTGTTAGGATTGTTTACATATGTGTTTACTGTTTTCTGTAATATGTACCTAATAATTATTGACGGCAGCTCGTTAATTGATAATTAGTAATAGTAAAGGACAATGATTCGAATTATCCCATCATCCATCCGGTCTTCAATCCGTGGCGTGGTTGGTAGCCGATCACCAACACTAGCCATCAACTCTACACTATCCTCCAACTCAAACATCACTTCTTTATCCTCCAACCCAACAACATACCTCAATACAACACACCACCACAATCATAATAATCAACAACAACAAAGGTCACTACACTTAACACCACGTGAAATAGATCATTTACAACTACACAATGCAGGCCGTCTAGCACAACATCGATTAGCTCGAGGATTAAAATTAAATATAGTTGAATCGAAAGCATTAATTGCTATGCAAATGATGGAATTGGTACGCAATGGTAAAGCTTGTACTGTAACAACTGATAGTAGTACCAATAATGGCAGTGCGGTACAACGTGAGGGAAGTGTATCAAACTTAATGTCAATAGGGACACAATTATTGGGTAGGAATCAGGTATTACCAGGTGTGGCTAGTTTAATTAAGGATGTACAGGTTGAGGCGACTTTTCCTGATGGTACCAAGGTACGTTGTTGCATTGAAGATGTATTCTTGTTTTGTGTATATGATGTGTGCAAACTTCTGTACTAACACTCTCGGCCTCTCATCACACATTGCAATTTATAATATAGCTCCTAACAGTACACAATCCAATATCAAAAGAGAATGGCAATCTAGAATTAGCATTAGAAGGTTCATTCTTGCCTGTACCGAATGTTGATATCTTTACACAAACTAATGAGAATACAGCTCAAGAAGAAGCTAGTGCTAGCGAGAGTGGTGTAGACGATGAAGAAATGAATATAGTACCAGGACAGGTTATGGTTGCGTCCACTCCTTCATCTATTGAAATCAATCCTACATCATCTACCAATGAACAAGACAATTCATCACACTTAATTGAATTATCAGTAACAAACACAGGCGACAGACCAATCCAAGTAGGATCACATTATCCCTTCCTTGAAACTAATCCTGCATTAGTATTCAATCGTAAGTTATCATTAGGACGACGATTAAATGTCCCCAGTGGTGCATCTGTACGATTTGAGCCTGGTGAAAGCAAAAGTGTTACATTAGTAAAGTTGGGTGGGAAGATGAATGTTGTCTGTGGTAATAGATTAACTGGTGGTGTTGCTGATATTGATAAATGGGATGAGATTGAACAACGTATGATTGATAAGGGTGGTTTTGGGAACATACAACAAGAAGGTTCAGTACAAGTACCAGAGGGGGCACCCTATACATTGACAAGATCAGCATATGCAGATGCGTACGGACCAACGACTGGTGATCGTATCCGATTGGGTGATACGTCACTAATAGCCCGAATTACGAAAGATTATACACATTACGGTGAGGAATGTAAGTTTGGCGGCGGTAAGTCACTACGGGAGGGTATGGGACAGATGACATCCATATCAGCTGAAATGGCATTAGACACTGTCATTACCAACGCCATGATTATTGATCCAATGTTGGGTATTATTAAAGCCGATATTGGTATTAAGGGAAATATGATACATAATATTGGCAAGGCAGGTAATCCCGACACAATGAACGGCGTGACATTAACACCTGGTAAAGAAATGATTGTCGGACCCACCACGGATGTTATTGCCGGTGAGAAGATGATTGTCACAGCTGGTGGTGTTGATACACATATACACTTTATTTGTCCTCAGCAATGTGATGAGGCTATTGCTAGTGGCGTAACTACCATGTACGGTGGTGGTACAGGACCAAGTGCTGGTACATCAGCAACGACATGCACACCATCTCCAGCACATGTTGAAATGATGCTTCGGGCGACTGATGATATGCCATTGAACTTTGGTTTTAGTGGTAAAGGCAACACGTCTGATCCGAATACTAGTTTAATTGATGTATTACGATGTGGTGCCGCTGGATTCAAGTTGCATGAAGATTGGGGCACTACACCCTCGGCAATTGATGCCTGTTTAACATTTGCTGATGAACATGATGTACAAATTACTATACATACGGATACATTGAACGAAAGTGGGTATGTTGATGATACATTAAGGGCAGTGGGTGGGAGGACGATACATGCATATCATACCGAGGGTGCAGGTGGTGGACATGCACCTGACATCATGAAAATCGTCAAAGAAGGGAATGTATTGCCAAGTTCAACAAATCCCACCAGACCATTTACAAGGAATACTATTGATGAACATTTGGATATGCTCATGGTATGTCATCACCTCGACTCTTCTATTCCGGAAGATGTGGCATTTGCAGAGTCTCGTATCCGACCTGAAACAATCGCCGCCGAGGATATACTTCACGATCTTGGAGCCCTTAGTATGATCTCAAGTGATAGTCAAGCAATGGGTCGTGTTGGGGAAGTCATTACCCGAACATGGCAAACAGCAGATAAGATGAAGAAACAACTTGGTACACTTGAGGAAGATGCAGCATCATCTGCATCTCAACCAGATGGATCTGATGATAATGAACGAATCCTACGTTATGTTGCCAAATATACAATCAATCCTGCCATTGCTCATGGTATGTCTCACTTAATTGGATCTATCGAATCTGGCAAGCTTGCTGACCTTGTCATTTGGAAGCCAGCAAACTTTGGAGCCAAGCCTGAAATGGTAGTCAAGGGAGGAACTATTGCATGGGCTCAAATGGGTGATCCCAATGCTAGTATCCCCACACCCCAGCCTGTCTATATGAGAGAAATGTTCGGGGCAAGACCTCGTGTTGCAGGAGATGGAGGTGGTACTTCTGTTGCCTTTGTATCGAATATGGCAGCCTGTGATGGTATTGGAGAACGATTAAATCTCGGTAAGGAGGTAGCACCAGTTGTTGGAACACGTCACATTAGCAAGGCAGACATGATTAGAAATGATACCACACCAGATGTTAGTATTAATCCAGAAACATTTGAGGTGGTGGCTGATGGGAAACGATTGTGGTGTGATCCAGTTGATAAGATCCCATTGGCTCAACGATACTTCTTGTTCGTAAGTTATTTGTATTGTGCACATCTTGTGTCTCTTTCTTGAGCTAATACATCACTCTTCCTTTGCAACCTACCCACTACATGAATCCAACAGTAATGTGCATACATTAAAGCCTTGTTGATAGTTTAATGTACAGTATAATCTAAAGAAGCGACTATTGTTTAGAAGTAAGTATACTTCTTGACTATGGAGTACTACCTACGTGTCACAATGGCACGCAAACCTAGAATCTTCTACCTAACAGAGTTTTCTTATTACATTCTTTCATGAAAATAAATGATAATTGCCATTGCAAATCTTTGTCAATCCGCCTATTGTTTGGAATGATCATAAGTGGCGGCGCCGTACCATCCTTATCCACAATGAGTAGTAAAGTACCTCCCAAATGTCCATGTTGTGCTAATCCTGTAAGTTGAAATGTTAATTTTCTTTATTGTTATGAAGGTCAACTTTTTGTGCACAAGATGTCTACAAGATGTGCACCTTGTGGGTATCTTTGTGTATGCAAATTGGTGTTGCTATTGATATATATACATACTCTTGTATATTACATTGATGGGGTAGTGCGCATATCTCTACCTAATTTCCTAAGTTATTTTGTATTTGATTGTATTCTATTATTACAAATTGCAACATCTCTCTCACATCCTATATCCATATAACCAACCAATACTTAAATACGATAAATAGTGGCAAGCTGCAACAGGAGATTTCTTTGCAAAGTTATGTGCCGAGTGTGAAACAACTGAAGAGGAGAAAGAGGATAAGATCGAGGGTGGATTATCTCGTAAAAATATGGACTTTGATGTTCACCCACGTGACAACTTCTTCCTCTACAGCAATGGTAACTGGATGAAGAATAATCCCATACCATCTGGATATCCGAGTTGGAATAGTTTCATGGCTCTTAACCTCAAGAGTCAGGAGGATTGTAAATCGATCTTAAAAGAATTAGAAGAGAAGTTAAAGAATGGAGGAGATATTACAGCTGAGGAGAAGAAGGTTGCATTATTCTACAAAGCAGCCATGGACGAGGAGGCCATTGAAAAGGTTGGGGTTAAGCCTATGAAATCATTACTAGATCTCTGTGAAGAGACTGCCAATTCGAAAGATGATAAGGTTGCATTTGCCACAAATTTAGGAAAGATGGCATTAACATATGGTACATCTCCCTTCTTCTCAATCGGCGCCGGACCAGATAAGAAGAATAGTGAACATAGTATTGCACAAGTTGCTCAGGGTGGTATTAAGTTACCAGACAGAGACTATTACTTTGACGAAGATAAGGAGGAGAAGAGAGTGGCATATAAGAAGACAATGGCATTACTATTAACTTTATTGGAGGATACAACAGCTACCGAACCTTCGGATGATGCTATCGCCACTGCTGAGAAAGTATATGATTTGGAAAAGTCACTTGCGGAGGCTCACATGACAAAGACGGAGAATCGTGACCCTCATGAAACGTACAACAAGATGACAATGGACGAATTAAATCAAGTTGGAGACGGCAAGTTTGATTTTGGTACTTACTTTCAATCGGTTACCGGGAAGGGTGTGGAAGAGATTGGAGATTTATGTTTAAGGAATGTCAAGGCACTTAAACGTGCGGCCGAAGTAGCCTCCAGCACAGATTCATCTACCCTCTGTGCTTACTTCCGGTGGTTATCAGTTGCATCATGTGCTCCGTACCTTTCGTCACCATTTGTTAATGCCCACTTTGACTTCTATGAGAAGACTCTATCCGGCACAACTGAGATTAAACCCCGATGGAAACGAGCTATGTCTTGGTTGGAAGGAGCTCTAGGAGAGGCTTTGGGTAAACTGTACTGTGCACAGTTTTTCGATGAGGAATGTAAAGATAAGGCCTTGGGGATTATTAAACAAGTTCGACAGAGTTTAGAAGATCGTCTCAAGGAGGTTGATTGGATGAAGAGTGAGTCGACTAGGTCCAATGCCCTCAAGAAGATGGGTAAGTTTGGACTGAAGATTGGATATACAGATAAGTGGCTAGATTATTCATCACTGATGATTGAGGATGGTGATGACTTCTTGTCAATGATATTCAAGGCGAGGAAGTTTGATAATCGCGAAGAGATCAAAGAGATCAATACTCCTACCGACAAATTAAAGTGGTTTATGACGCCTCAAACAGTGAATGCCTACTACCACCCAAACCTAAATGAGATTGTCTTTCCCGCTGCCATTCTTCAACATCCCTTTTTTGATAAGAATGCTGATGATGCCGTGAACTATGGTTCGATGGGTGCCGTAATCGGCCACGAGATGACCCACGGCTTTGACGATAAAGGTAAGCAGAAGTTGTCGAAAGGCATATGTTATAGTGTTGCAACTTTCACCAGCTAATCTCTACTTCCATTGTATGGAAATCATAGGAAGGAAGTTTGATCACGCTGGAAATATGGAAGATTGGTGGACAGAAGAGGACAGTAAAGAGTACGAGGCCAGGGTAAAGGTTATGGTTGATCAAGCTAATCAATATGAAGTACATGGTCAAAAAGTCAAGGGTGCATTAACTTCGGGTGAGAACATTGCTGATATTGGAGGTATGAGATTGGCACTCCGAGCGTTGAAAAGCACCCCGGGATATGATCCTACTCAGCTAATTGACGGATTCACGCCTATCCAAAGGTTCTTCCTGTCCTGGTCTCAGTGTTGGAGACAAAATATCACCAAGGAAAGATCTCTTCAATTATTAACACTGGACCCTCATGGTCCTAATGAGATGCGCTGCAACGGTACTGTATCAAACATGCCTGAATTTCATGAAGTATTCTCCGTATCAGAAACAGATCCAATGTACAGGAAGGTTGATGAGCGAGTTGATATTTGGTAGTAAGTTGATTCAAGGGGAGAAACTGTATCAAGAAAATCAAAACAAAAAGGGATACGAATGAGAACTCTGTTGTAGTGTGGTGGTAAGAAATTGTGCGTGGTATGAGGTGATGTCAAGCTGGATAGAAACGAGAACACTAGGTATCAGCAAATGAGAATCCTAGAAGCCTGAGGATCATCTACGCCTGTCGTATGTTCCCATAAATTTAGAGAAGAGATTCAAACAACGATGAAAATCAACAATATTAAATCATGTACAAGTACAAACTAATGAATAGAAGAGTTCACCCATCGATAGTAGACTGTGGTACCAAATCAAAGAGAAATAGACATATCTATGACAAATGGGCAACAAATTATGAGAAGGATATTAGAGAATGGGGATACAATCTCCCAGAGATAGTGGCAGATATTGTAGTGAAAGAAATATGTCCTACAGATCCATGTTGTACAAGAATCAAGATCCTAGATTGTGGTGCTGGCGACGGACTAAGTGGGGTAGCCCTGAGGAAGGCTGGGTGCTTGGATGAAACATCAGCCTATATCGCTGGTAATGATATTTCCCCTCGGATGTTAGACGTTGCAAATGATAGGAGATGTTATGATGAAATAAAGGTGGTAGACCTGAACAAGAAGCCTTTGCCTTATTCGGATAATGAGTTTGATGTAGTTACTTGCACGGGAACTATGACATATATCAATCCAAATTCAGGAGTACTTGATGAGTTTATCCGTATAACAAAGCCAGGAGGGTTGATATGCTACACAAATAGAACAGATAAGCTCGAGGATTGGAAAGAAGTAGAGGTAAAGCTTGAGGATAAAGGATTGTGGTTGCTAGAAGATAAAGTCGGGCCTATACCATATCTTCCGCTCAACAAAGACTACGGAGAGGATATCCAGGTTGTCATATTCCTTTATCGGGTACTTGAGAAACCATATGACGTTGCCAGAAGGAGGAAAGTTAATCGTTATCTTATGTGTTTGGACATGAAATAAGCGTAACCCATTATTGTCCAATCACAGTACTGTTATTCTCTAAAAAGTGTTGTTTATTTATCACACTCATAGAATAGATTAATAATGGCTACCCACATCTGAAGATCAATGAATATATGTACTAAGACACAAGTGCTTCGGGATTAGCCAAAAGCATTTGCCAGATAGTCGCAATACATTCTGAACTTTCACAGTCGACTTTGTCCTTCCCCGCCTCGCATAGCACATGAATTGGTAGCTCATTCTGCGTATTCACCATTGCCGATGGTACCAATGAGGTATGATTTGTCAACAAATATTGCACAACATCCAACTTAGCTCCTCGACATGCATAATGAAGGATGGAATCCTTGTTTGTATCCAACAAGTTTACTGGAACATCATCAAGCTCTATCAAGTACCGAACAACTTTTGCTGAACAAAATTCACAAGCCAAGTGAATAGGGAATGTCATATTGTTATCAGGCACTCGTATAGCTGAAAGATTGCCTCTCAACAGTAACTTGATAGAGCCAAGAGGAGCTCCATCTTTCAATGCACGATGAAGCGGCAGCCTTCCATTTTGATCAGGTGTTGATAACAAATTTGTATCTTGGGCTTGATTAGAATAGGCAAGCTGGGTTTGGATGAAGTTTATAATAGCATCATGATAGGAGGCACCCATCGAGTGTCTAAGTGGCGATTTCTCTCTTGCTAGATCAAGTGGAGTCTTACCTTGCCTATCACTTTTATGAAACGCATCAGGATAGACATCATAAAGAACTTGAACTTCCATTAAATCATTCCTTTGACAAGCTATATGCAATGGTAATCGATGATGCCATGTTCGCTGATGTGATACTTCTCTCGTTGCAGTGTCAGGATCATGCATGAGTAATAGTTCAAGTGAATCTACACTTCCCTCTGCTGCTGCCCTATGGATAGGTAAGTAACCGAAGCCGTCTCTTACATTAATACCTTCAGGATAAACCTCCAACAAGTATTGAAGAGTATCACTCATGTCGGCTCTATCACTCATGCAACATAAATGGATTGGTAGAAAACCGTTCATGCCAGTCATCTCCTTTACCGATTCTGGGTACATTTAGTACTTTACAAAAAGCGAATGGCTTGCAAGTTAGAGCATTATGGAGTGGAAGATTAGATTCCTCATCATCTACTCTCACCATAGCAGGATCGATATTAATCATAAACCGTAGAATGTCAAGTGATTGATTATCATCCACCATTTCATTATGACATAGTTTATGGATAGGTAGAGCTTCATAGGGATCATCCCTCAACATAATTGCCTCAGGCCATTTGTAGTATATAAAACGAACTATATCCAATGATACATTTTTGTTCTCACACACAACATGAAGTGGTGTGCTATCATTTCCATCTAACATATGTACAGATGAAGGTTCTAACTCGATTAGATATGTAAGTATTTCTTGTATATTGTTGGCATTTTGATTGTAGAGGAGTGCATGGATAGGATAGCATGGCCACGACATCTCTCCTCCACAGGAAGTCATTAAACATTGTGGATACGCCTCAACTAACATCTTAACGGTATCAATATTGACATTCTTATTTCTTGACAAATAGTAATGAATTGGCAATCCTGAGGCGTAAGTTTCATCATAAGTTTCATACAAGCCATCGTCAACTAAGCACATACGTTCAAATACCTCTGGATGTTCCTTAAATAGAAATCTTATCACGTCATCTGGACAATCCTCATTGCAACATAAGAAATGTATTGCCGTAATATCAGGGCAGAGTGGATGTACGTCGGTTAGGCCTGTTGCCCATTCTTCCAGTAAATACTGAATGATCTCCAGCGTCAAATTCTTATTGCTGCAAGCATAATGTAGGAACGGAGTATCATCGTAGGCATTAACCTCTCCAGGGTCTAATATCTCTTTCGCCAAGGTATTAATTTTTTGTTGCAGTGCAGTTAAAGATAAATTATCTCCGCAGCATAGCTTATGTAACTCTTTTATCTGGCCATATGCCAAATCAAATTCTGCTTGATCCTCCATATATAATGGCATATTGGTGCTTAGCGTTAGTTATTAATATTGATTGACAAGGTGTACCGTTACAAAATAAATTATGACACGAGATGCACATGAACATACAAAAAAAGTAAAACTTGATATCGTCTCCAAACCAACTTTATTCGAAAGAGTTAAAAACAACGTGTATACCCCTCTGTACCATTAGTATATTTCAAGTAGCGTATTGAATTGCAATAGTATCTAATATGTATCGTAATAATCGACTAGATAGGTATGTATGTCAGTCGGTCTATCATATCTATCTACTCTCATAAAAATAAAAAGATACCAAGTATAGTTGTAAGAGTACATAAAGACACTCTAATTATGATGGCCTCATTCAACATATGGTCTAGAATATATACAACCTCTCTACTATTAAGCCATGTCTTATTCATATAGAATATATCCATTTAATTGGTGGTGGTCTTTGAAAGTCTCTAAATAAAGACATCCATCTTTTTCTCACTTACTCATTGTTTTGCACAATGACGATTAGCTCTCTTGGTAGTAGACATGCTCATAATAAGACAATGAAGTTTCCACCAATAGCAAAAGCAATCTTCCTAGCAACCCTCTCTACCATTAGAGGTACGGCATTCACTCCTCCTTCAACACGATTTGTCGCCGCTCGTAGTATCGTATCTTCATCTCGTCCTTCTTCATCTTCATCAGTAGCTGCAAATTATTTCATGTCAAATCGTCAGCAGTCTTCCTCCAACAATGGAGGTGTTGCAAATGTTATAGCAGGTGCCTGTATCAATCTTAACATGCCATTATCATTACGTGGTGGCGGTAGTGCTTTGCAATCCACAACAGCAGCTACCGCAGAGGTTGAAACAGAGGCACCGACGGAAATCTTTCGTACAGATTATAAACCATTACCCTACAAGGTTAGTAATGTATCAATGAATTTTGATATTAGAGATGGGAAGACTGTTGTTGAGAGTGAATTGACAGTTGTTCCTAATACACTTGATGGTGGTAAGTTTGATAGTGCATATCTTGTGCATCAAAATATTTCAATTTTCTGCTCACATCTTATGCACACTATTATTATATATCTACACAAATAACATATTTGTGTTGTGTGCATATCTTGTGCATCAATATCTCATTTTTCATTTATTGCTCACATCATATTATGCGCAATGACTTATTTACTCAAATAACATACATACAGATCTAGTATTAGACGGAGAAGCAGATGCATTAACCCTCCTATCAATCAAGTTGAATGATAAAGAATTAGTAGATGGTATTGATTATACAATCAAGGGTGATACATTAACAATCCCATCATCAGTATTAGGCGAATCTACTTCAAACAAACTTGTTACCAAAGTTGAAATTGTACCAGAACATAATACCCAATTAAGTGGATTATATAAAAGTGGTAGTATGTATTGTACACAATGTGAGGCTATGGGTTTTCGACGCATCACGTACTATCCCGATCGCCCGGACAATATGGCAGTCTTTGATTCAGTAAGAATTGAGGCTGATAAATCATCATATCCCGTGTTACTTGGGAATGGTAATAAGATTGAAGAGGGAGATATTGATGAAGATGGACGACACTTTGCTACATGGAGTGATCCATATCCTAAACCATCCTATCTATTCTGTATTGTAGCAGGTAATCTTGGATCTGTCAAAGGATCATATACCACTGTTCCATCAGGACGAAAGGTCCATCTCGAAGTCTTTTCTGAACCTGGAAATGAATCAAAGTTAGGACATGCATTAACTAGTTTAAAGAAGAGTATGAAGTGGGATGAAGACACTTTCGGATTAGAATATGATTTGGATATATACAATATTGTTGCCGTCTCTGATTTCAACATGGGCGCTATGGAGAACAAAGGTCTGAACGTGTTTAACACTGCCTTAACGTTGGCTGATCCCAAGAGTGCTACTGATTCAGATTATGAACGTATCGAGTCTGTAGTCGGACACGAATACTTCCATAATTGGACGGGAAATCGAGTAACTTGTCGTGATTGGTTTCAACTCACGCTCAAAGAAGGACTGACAGTTTACAGAGACCAAGAGTTCAGTGGTGATATGATGAACTCTCATGCCGTCAAGCGTATCGAGGATGTCAATGGCTTACGAGCACGTCAATTTGCCGAGGATGCGGGGCCAATGAGCCATCCTAGTAAGTTTTGATTCACATTCTTTTATATTTGCTGCATTCATATCCTAACCTCATTCTCATCTCTTTACTGACAGTTCGACCTGAGAGTTACATCTCGATGGATAACTTTTACACATCGACTGTCTACTCGAAAGGTGCCGAAATTATCAGAATGTATCGTACTCTGTTGGGAAAGGATGGGTTTAGAAAAGGCATGGATTTGTACTTCAAGAGGCATGATGGGAGTGCCGTGACTTGTGATGACTTCCGTAGTGCAATGGCAGATGCTAATGATGTTGATCTTACCCAATTCGGACTGTGGTATAGCACCAATGGTACACCTACTGTGAAGTATCAATCCAAGTATGATGACGAATCGAAAACATTCTATCTTACATTGACTCAGGAAAGTAATATTGATGATCCGTTACACATTCCAGTATCCGTGGGCTTGTTGGATAAGGCAACAGGCAAAGAAGTTGTACCAACAAAGGTGCTTGATCTAAAGAAGAAGACACAAACTTTTGAATTTGAAGGATTGGAAGGAGAAGTCCTTCCTTCTGTTTTGCGAGGATTCTCTGCCCCTGTCAAGCTTGTTGGATCTTCTACTGACGAGGAGAAGGATCTTGCATTCTTAGCAGCTAATGATTCCGATGGCTTCAATCGTTGGGAGGCTGGACAGAAGTTGGGTGCCTCTCTCATCTTTCAAACAATGAAGGGCGAGCAGTCGGACAGTCGTACCGAAGAGTATGTGTTTGAGGCATTCGAAAGAACGTTAGCTCTTGATTCTGATGACTATGCCATTCAAGCATACCTATTGACACTTCCAGCAGAATCAACTATGGCTGAAGAGTTGGAGACTGTCGACCCCATTGCTTTACACAAGGCTCGTGGCGATGTGCGCAAGTCTATTGCACGCAAGTTTTACAAAGGGATTAAAGCCAAGTATGACGAACTAACAGCGGCAATGGGAGGAAGCAGTGAAGAGCTAAAGTTAGATGCTACATCCATGGGACAGCGTGGACTAAGGAATGTTCTTCTTGGATACCTGTGCACATTAAAGGATACCCCCGAGGAGAGAGAGGTTGCATCACAGCTTGCAATGAATCAGTTCAAGTCAGCTTATGGCATGACAGACAAGTATGCTGCACTCTCAATGCTAGTGTCAATGGATGGGGAAGATGATGTTGTTGCTCGTCGAGATGAGGCGATTAAGACATTTTATGATGATGCAGAAGGCGACGCGTTGGTCCTAGACAAATGGTTTACAGCACAAGCAGTTGCTGATCTACCTGATGTTCTTGATAGAGTCAAGGCCTTAGTTAAACACCCAGACTTTACCCTCAAGAACCCAAATAGGTGCCGTGCTTTGGTTAGTGCATTTTCAATGAATGCTGCCCATTTCCATGCCGAGGATGGAGCTGGTTATCAATTCCTTGGTGATATCTGTAGTCAAGTCGATAAGTTGAACCCTCAACTATCATCAAGAATGGGCGGAGGTTTAATTCAGTGGAGGAAGTACAGTGAAGAGAGGGGAGCTTTGATGAAGGCAGAATTACAAAAACTTGCCGATATGAAGCCCATTTCCGATGATCTATTCGAGGTTGTAAGCCGTGGTTTGAAATAATGTAGTGGAATGCTTGAACTGTAAATATAAAACCTGTTAGTATTGTGTTATTGTACTTCAACTTTCTTCTTTTTCTCTTGCCTCAACTCCCTCGGTCGACCTCCCAAGCCAATCAATCTACCACAGCCAAGTATGCCGCTAAACAGTATCGTTTGTACTAATATTGAATACACAAATAAGGCGAAGAAGACTTCTATCAGGTATCCATATAAAAAACTAAAGTCTGGCTCTTCTTCGGTAGGGAATAATGTTTCAACATCAAGTTGTTGAATATCAAGTATATCTTCATCATCTTCATCGTTGTTTGACCGAAAAGCTCTGAAGTATATCATTGCCATTGTAATCGAAAACACTACCATGACAATCGATATGGCCACACTCCAACCTGAGACAGTGTCACATCTGTGGTGATTGCAATGCCCGCAACTAATCATATGCCAGAGAGAGAAGTCGAACATACTGTGAGTGGCACTTCCTACCGTCCAAAGAATACCCATTTGAGATGCATCCAATTGTAAGCTTTGACCTGCTATTGTGATATCAGTATCAAATAGTTCTATTTCCGTTTCATTGTAAATCTGACGTCCCCAATTCTGTAATGTATCATCTGTTTCTCTTAACTCGTCACCCCATAAATATACAATATTAGTCACAATTAGACCAAATGCCAGACTACCAAATAGTAGTAGTATCCTATGCTTATTCTTCACTGGATGTAACTTATCATGACAAAATAAACCAAATACTAAATGATTATTTCGTATATAATCTCTCCAATCTTGACACCAATTGTTGCCTGGTAGATGATAGGATCGTACTGATAACTTTTGTATTATAATTTCGTCTAGTGATTTGATATCTTCTGTGTCTGGGGGTTCATCATCTTCATTGCTATTTGGTATATCCAATGATACTGGTATTGGCACCACTTCATCTAATATGTCGTCTTCATTGTTATCTTTTAGTATCTCTTCCTCTACAGCTTCTTCGTCTATTTCTTTGTTATTATGCACCTCTCCTTCTTGTATACCCATCACTTCTTCTGTTGAGGAGCAGCCTTCATCAACATCTTCTTTTATCTTCGATATCTCTTCATCATCATCATTATTGGGTATCTTCTCTACTATTTCACTTGAGCTACACCCTTCATCACTTGATATAGAAGTAGAAGCTATATCATGCTTAATTGTTTGTACTTCTTGACGATGCCGTTGATGATGTTGTCGTCCACCAATCACTATAATGTTTGGGTTAATATAATTTGCAAAGGGATATAATTTTGCCACTCGTTGAAGAGTATTCTGTACATGATGTAATTGATGCGCTGCTGCATCAACTGTTGCTGCTTCCTCTACCATGGTGATACCGCCAGCGGAGTTGCAAAGTTGTGCCGAGGAGATAAAGACGAAGTATCATGACAAGGCTCACTCGTCTACATCAAACACTCCTAATCACATAATTGGCACTTAAGATACCGCAAAATAGTGTGAGTAGTTGCACCTCCTTCAAAGCTACCAAGCATTGCAGCAATAGCACTGGTAAGATATTATGAGCCGAACTGCATATTCATCTTCTAATGACAATGGGTTTCAATGTATCATGTCTTGCTGTGGTACATCAGATAGTAACAACAATTTAAAACCAAAAGGCAAAAAGTATTCAGCAAAGCAAATATGGTTAACTTTCATCTGCATAGCATTTCTACTTGTATCGATATGGATATATCTAATACTGAGAATGACAGGAGTAACAATGGCACTTACAGATGATTATACACAAACGATACGTGAGGATAGAAAGATACATTATGAAATGCATAATAAACAACTTCTCCGAAATAGCAATACAAATAGCGATGCACAATCAATACAGAATCAAAATATTAACATTATAGAATCATATTATACTTCATCAAAGTTAATATCAAGAAGTGATAAAGTTAGAATAACATCTTCTGTAAGGGGAAACCTCGGATCGGCATCAGTGTTAAATCAAAGTCCTCCAGGAAAAGACTGGATAAAAGATAGATGGCAAGCAGCTTCGGACATGGGAGGTACAGCAATCAAAGGATCTCATTGGGTAATGCTTGACTTTACAGACTTATCTGAAGTATACATTACAAAGATAGTATTAGACTGGGAGACAGCTTATGCAAAAGATTATATAGTAGAAGGCCGAACTACACCGCCACCAAAGAATGAAGTGGGAAGTATGGATGATGGTTGGTGCACATTGTATGACGGTGCTTTAGAAGAATACAACAAGCATGATAGTATCATACATAGAACAGTAGAAGAGTACGGGCAGTCACCTGGAGTGAAACAAAAGTTACCTCTCCACATTGTTCACACAATAGAATGGACACCAAAGCTAGATGAAAAGGAGGCAACACAAGGTAATGAACATATCTGTCACAAGATGAAGTATTTACGAGTGTTTATAAGAAAACCTGCTCGAGGATGGGGCGTGTCTCTTTGGCAGGTTGATGTGTTTGGTGCCTTAGTAGATGGAAGGTAGTAACCATACAATGGTTGCAATCTAAGTATAGACTAACGTCAGATCTTCTATTCCATTATACAATTCTACTCCATTCCTTGACCTCTATATACAAAACTCTAATCTTCCACATAGTATCCAACAAAGTTATGCTTCAGTGCTCTTGCCTCCATCAACTTGTCTTCTTTTGGTTTAGCCGATTCCTCTCTGAGCTCCTGTATCTTATCAACCTCACTCTTCTTTACCTTGTTTGTTCCGCGGTATGTCCATAGTCCAGACCAATCGCTATTATCAGAGTAGGTTTGATCTATTGTTTGATCTACAACATTCCCCTCTACACCTTCTACTAATACTTGTTGCTTGTTCGCCTCATGTTGACGTAAATCAGCAGCCTTTAATGCTTCCAATATCCTTGCCTCCTTCTCCCTTTGTACGGATGTATAATCAACTAAACTATCAGGCTGAGTCGTTGCCTGTTCGTCTGGAGGCTCGTAGCTTGCCCCAATAGACGAATTCGTGTTGAGAGTAATACTCTCCGAATTGGCAACACCATAATCAGCAGTATCAGTGATAACATCTTCTTCCACCTCCTCTTGATACTGTCTATAATGTTCTTCATCAAAGACACGTCGCTTATTCTTCCGACTGTTCCAGCGTGATTGACGTAACTTGTCTAACATATTATCACGCTTGGGTGCCCAACACTTATGTCCCATGTCATTAATCTTCCAACTTCCCTTACCTTTATCCTCTGCTATTTTCCTGGTAAGCTTTGCAGAAGGATGTTTCGGTGCCCAATCTTTATCCCCTAAGGTGTCGAGATCATCATCCTTCATGCAATTGTAAGCACACAAAACAGAAAAGATACAACAGATTGCAAATGTACTAATGGATAAAGCAAAGACCAAATCCCATTGAGATGATGTCCATTCCGATGGAGGATTGGCATAAAATGTCCATGCTGATGACTCGGCTTGCACAACCTTGTTCTGAAGATAGGAAGTGATAGAATTGTTACGGACAGTGGCATCGTCAGTATTCTCAATTTGATACCAAGCATCATCATCGGCGTCAATATGTGCATACCACTCGTCATAGTTTGGCCAAGTTTGGCCATCATCATCATTCACCATGTCATCAATAGCTTCTGCTGCTTCTTCGTCTTCTAGCCTTCTCCTTTCTTTTGAGATTATATCTGTATTGTCTTCGTCCAACCGTCTTCTCTCTGATGACTCGATGGCAAGAATATCGGATGGCGGCTCCTTCTCTTCAATCATCTCCATCATGTTGGCTCCATCTTCAAGCACGGGAAGTTGCTTCTCTTCATCATCTTCATACAACTCCTCGGGTAAGAATGATTCTGAATATTCTTCATCTTCTACCCAAGGCAATCCCTTGTTGTCACCCTCTAATCGTCTTTCATCCAAGACTACGCCATCACTAGTAATCTTTTGAATATTCTTCTCCTCTTCATATTCCTCCCTAAAGAATTCCAACAAGTCATCATTTACAATCTCTTCTCCTTCCTCATCGCTGTTATCTTCATCATCTTCCACCCAAGGCAAGTGTTCTTCTTCTTGCTGCGCATTCAATTGTCGTTCAATCTTTACATATGCCCCTTCCTCATTATATTCTTGTTCACCATTGATAACTTCCATCATATTATCTGCAGCGGTATCAGCAGAATGATGATCATGAGGGTCCATATCCCATGTTACGTGTGCTCCTTTCGATGGTCCTTTACTAATTATTGAAGTCGCACTGTCATCTTCTTCACTGCTACTATCATTGATGACTTCCATCATATCAGCTCCCTCTTCAAGTACTGGTAACAACTCTTCCTCCTCAGTATACTCCTCGGTCCAGAACTCGTTTACATCATTATTGACTACTTCTAAATGGGTATTATCACTCTCCTCCTCGTCTTTCATCCAAGGAATAGTTTTATGTGATGAATCCAATCGTCTCTCTTGTTTGACTATATCATATGGCTGTTGTTCATGCTCATCAATTGATTCCTCACTATCTTCGACCCATGGCAGATGTTTGCTATTATTGACAGTATCATCCAATCGTCTTCCAGTCATTATATAAGCTCCTTCCTCGGAGTTATCTCCGCTTGTCTTCTTCTCCTCCTCATTGCTATCATTTGATAATGCCATATCGTTATGTTGTTCATCTTTATAACCAAAATAGTCAATCATATCTTGTTCACTCTGTTTATCATCTTTCATCCACTTAATTATACTATCCACATCACTACTACTTTCATCTTCTTTATCTAATGATTTGAACATGGTTGCTGCAAACTGAGCCTGTCTCTCTTTTTCATTTGTAGATGATTGGTCTATTATTGATCCGCGTAATCCTTTCATACTACCACTATTTTTTGCAGTTTCAGAGTGTGGTGGTCTACCACTGATATCATCAGATGCATCCGATTGCCATGGCGTTAATGCTGCAATGTAGAGGAGGAGGACACATGATAATGATATGTATTGAGGTTTATGTTTGTGCTTCATATTTTTTGTATATCTCTCTCCCTCGCAAGGGAGATCTATCTGTATTATAAGTATAAGCTCTCTATTGGCGTTGTCTGTTGCAATTCAGTTCAGTACATGTAATAGTAAGTCAATCATGATATCACTGCGATGAAGAGTGGCATGAAAGTTAGAATAATTTTATGTTGAGCTACGAAAGGCTGGATACCACATGCTGTGACATTGATAGGCTCTAAAAACGAAAACAACCGGGGAAGTGCAGCATGGCTCTAGTACTTTAGATATCCGTGGTGTAGTATTGCAACAATATGAGTTCATCATCAATAGAAAGTAATAGTACAATAGTGGGTGATCAGGAGGTTATCGAGGATACCACAACCACAACACTTGATGAAACAACCACCCCAACAACAAACGAAACAACTCAACAACAACCAATAACTTCCTCCAAACTATCCCAAGGTGAAATAATATTCGTAACAATATTATCATTCGTTATATTTCTATCAATTATATTAGGTATATACATGTATATACGTCGTAAAAAATTAAAAGCAGCGGCAGCATTAAAAGAACAACAAAGATTACAAGATGAAAATAACAAACCAACGTTTGTTATTGATTGTCCAAATGTTGAATCACAAATGAATAGTAATAATAGTGGTAGACAACAACAACAAAGGAGGGGATCACAATCATCAGCTGGTACTAATAGTAATCATGGTAATAATAGTAGTCATCATAGACAACAAGAGAGGAGACAGAGTACAAGAAGATCAAGTAATGGTAGTATAGGGAGTGTTAATTCGAATTATAAAAAGGCGGCTATTGATCATATGAATCAGATATCTAGTACTGGTGGATATTGAGATATAGATACTGTATTGAGAATCTATATCGTTTTATGTAGTGGGAGCGAGGTGCGATAATGTGAAATGTATATTTAATTAGTTTACTTTCATAAGACCACGGATTAAGCAAAGATCGATAAGTTCTTTGGGTTGGAGTAAGAATCTTAACAAGCTAAAAGGAAGTATTATTGGAGGAGTATCACAAATCGAGTGCTAGATCTCTCAATATACCTTTTTACATATACCTATCTTCCCTACTAAAAGACTTTGTTCTTATTCAGGTGGGTTGTTGTTGTGAGCACAGACTAAGATATCACAATCTCCCTTGTGATTATCCCAATTGGCAACTTGACACTCTCTCGAACAAAACTGCCCAACCATACACCTAGTACAAATAGATAAGGATACACGCTCCTTCTCTTCTTCGCAGCCATGGCACATACCCATTTTGGGAATACTTTTCCTTGCCTTTGAATGCCTAACCTTCAAGCACGAACAAGACGTTCTTTTGGAGAACAGCTTGAGAACATCACGCTTATTACTACTAACATCCGGGTCAAGATCTCTTAATTTTGATGCAACTACACGGCTATGTATGGTTGATTCAACGATATCACTAGTACCATCATAATGCTCAAGAACCGTAATTGCTTTTGCTACATTCAAGACATTGCAGATATCAAAGTTTCTCAATAACATATTTGTCCCGATCCGTGTGAAAATTACTATTACCATATTCCGATAATGATCAGAGATGAATATGTCTCGTTGTGAATGGAAAAGACAAGGTAAAATCTTCAAAGAACCCATCTCTCCGATACACCAAACCTCAAAATATGCATTCATGAAGTTAGCTACAGGATGATCATTTTCTAGATTTTCCAAATAACAACCATGATCACATAATTGAGTAATTCCACGATGCGGGTCACCTTTTTTTACCCATCCTCGCCAAAGTGTGCTTATCTTTTCTCTATCCTTCTCCGCCTTTTTAGCTTTCCTATCCTTTCCTTTGTTTCTTTTCCTCGATACTTTTTTGTTCATAGGTTCTGATTTATTGTTGTTGTATACGATATGGTGGCGTAATATATTATGTTTTAGGCTGATGTCTTTTCAATATTATATTGTGGGCTTGTGTTGTATTGCATGAACTGTACTGTTGTTATGATATGTTTGTTACTATTTTGATACTATTCTAATACCGAATAATGGTAGTATGTAGGATGATAAGGGGTGGTACAGTAAAAGCTGTTTTACCAGAGAAGAGGTTGCTCGCCTTGCTCTTTAGGTTGCAGGTACACCAAGACAACTACATCAAACACCATACCGATTACCTACCTACCTTTTCTCCAAACAAGCTTTAGCGATGTTTTTACTCGGTCTTACGATAAAGTCGCTAACATTAGACAGAGTTAGATCGCCAATTTATTTGAGAGGCTAGGAGTAGAATATTAATATATTTTGTCAATTAGATTAGTAGTGGTTGTGGTAAGAAGCTGAGTAGTTATTCGGTAGTTGTATGTATAAAGACAACCAATAATCATAAACATAAGCAAATATTGGCAAATTAGGTGCACCGACATTAGTATCAACTAATTATGACCACTTGTTCAGTCTGTGCAAAAGAGGTAGAGAAACTCTTCCGCTGTACCCGATGTAAATCGTCTAGTTATGCCGTATGTAGTCAAGATTGTCAGCGGGTTGATTGGAAACGGCACAAGCGCGAGAAGTGCTTGGTAGTAAAGATTGTTGATGGGTTGCCAACTGATGAGTGTCCTTGTAATCGATGCAAGAAAGGATTAACAGACATTGGTGATGATGATGTTACAGAGTTTTTTAATGAATTGCATCTAGTGAGAGGAGTCAAGGGTGTGTGTAAGATTGTTGATAGTCAAGAGGTCCCTTTGACTAAAGAAGAGTTGAATTCTATTGCATATCCATATCAAAGGTTTACTCATCTTGGACAAATGTCGATTATGTCAATTCCCAAGCCCAAAACATTCTACTCTCCCAATGAGAAGGGGTTTACTGTGGCTCAACTTGCTGATGCATTGACAAAAGCAGAAAAGGGTAATGTGCACTTACACCATTCGATCGGGGCATCTGGTGGAGGTTGGTATTTCGAAGGCTTTGATCGAGGGAAGGATCCACATACCTTTATTGTTCATTGGGGAGGCAATATGAGGTCTAGCCGTGTGGGGGTGGGTATGGGTTTCAATCATATCAATACCCGATTGAAGCGTTAGGTCGTTACCGTCTGGTTCCTGGTTTATGCATATAAGTTTGGGGTCTTTAGGTTAGCTTACATTTATCAGTCTTTCGGAATATAAGGTGGATATTATGATTTTCTTGCGGTTATGGTATAGTTGATATATTATAAAACAAGTGGATATAGTTTTTTAGTGATTCTGATTTCATACTTTACTTTATTGTTGACTTGAGTAGCATTAAGTATAATACAACGCAGTTGCACCCTGACCCTTGATATAGATATTCTTCTTCTTTTAGTTGTTTGGTTCCCTCACTGCTAACTCTCTACCGTTACACTCCATGCCATTACCATTCTCCAACGCAACCTTACCATCCGCGGCATCATAAAAGGTAACAAAAGCGAAACCTCTACTGCGGCCATCAGCTCCCTTAACAATACTAACATCACAAACACTCCCCTCCTTCTTGGCATTATAATCAAAGAATGTCCTTAATTCCGCAGCCGTTGTGCGGAAGTCTAAATTACCCACATATAATTTATAATCACCCATCCAACCTGGAAGATGCGCGTTGCACAGTTTATGAAGACAAGGAGAAGTAAACATAGCATATAGTTAGTACATGTGAGTTGCAAGGGCAAACAAATGAATGCAATGGAGGGACAAATGAAGTAGCCAGCCAAATCACCAAGATTTCACATTGAACACACATATGTACATGATAAAACAATACAAACGCGGACTTTCCTGCTGGTAAATCCTTGGATAAGTTTAGTGCAATACGATCAAGGTCTGACTTTTCCGCGGGTAGTAAGTCATGTGAATCATTTGGAATATCGAATAAACGATCACGTGATTGATACCATGAGTTTCCACATACGGAACATTTTACACGGCTGTTGTTTTATTTGGGTGTGTTTAGAAAAAAAAGAGGTTAGACGAATGTGTTGTGGGACACCTCAATTATGACCTCCACAAAACAATACACCAATACACCAGTTCCTCATTCAAAATACCAAACAATCGATGCATAATAAAACAACAACTTACCATCCCTTTCCCCTATCACCCAAATCGGATTCATCAATTGCAAATAAACTTTTACATTTACCACATGTAATATATGTCTGTGGCAATGGCAATGCCTCTCCGTCGCTAACACTACCATCAGCATCCATTGTTACTGAAGCAGAAGCACCTTCTTGTTCTTTAATCATATCTAATCCATATAAATGTTGTTTCACTTCCCAATTTGGTTTGTTATTTGGTTTTGATTCTGATGTTGGTGGTGTGCTACTGCTACTTTCTGATGTTTCTACTGAACTATATAATGCACTTCTTCTATTATTTGATATTGATGTTGTTGTAGTAGATGTGAATGCATATCCACTTGATATTAGATGCATATTAATGCAAAGGATTGATAATATTGTTGATCTCATGATGTTTGTTGTGTATTTTTATTTGATGTGCGATTCGATTTGCAATAAGTTGTTGTGTGATTGTGTCAATGCCAAATATTATTAGCGATTTCTTAACTCTCTAACCTCTTCTCCTTAGCTCTAGCAATGCGGATGGCGCGACTGTTCACTACTATTACGTATTTTGGTACTCTTTTGGTAGGTAGTTATTATTTGGCCCTAATGACGCACGGGCGGAGCGAGGTATGTGTGATTTACACGTGAATAAGTACGTGATATATATTTTTTTGTGACTATTTCGTGATGTGAAAAACTAGCTAAAGATTAAGACGTGACGACAAGCTAACGACTCCTTGTGAACTCATTTTCTAGATTTACCTATCTATAAAGACAGGATTTGCTGCCACAAAAAGGCATCTATATGAACTGAGTATACGTCACCGTCGAAAAAGACAGTGCTAAATAAAACTGAATAAACTAATTTCCATTCCTCATGAACTGTTGAAGAATTTTTGACATGAAACCCCCTCCCGAATTGGAGTTGGAAACTGAAGCAGTATTACTCTGCTGTTGAGGTTGCTGCGGTTGAGGTTGCTGCGGAAGAATCAACTCAGTAACGTTTCCATTGTTTTCGGGAGGAGAAGTCTTCTTCTGTTGCTGTTGTTGAAATAGTAGAAGGTTGAGCGTATCATCCGAGCCACTACCACTACTAGTCGTCTTCTTTTGCTGCTGTTGGAGAAGTAAGAGCTTGAGTGAGTCGTTCGAGTTGTTGCTCTCCTTTTGTTGCTGCTGCTGAAGTAAGGTCAAGTATGACGTGTCCACCTCAGCCTCAACCGGGCTACTATCATTCTTCTTTTGCTGCTGCTGTTGAAGTAGTAAGAGCTTGAGCATATCATCCGAACCACTACTACTAGACTTCTTTTGTTGCAGCTTTTGAAGTATTAATAGATCGAGAATACCATCCGAGCTACTGTTGTTCTTCTTTTGTTGCAGCTGTTGAAGTAATAATAGATTGGTGATATTATCCGAACTACTACCACTATCCTGTTGCTGCTGTTGAAGTAGGAAGTACTTGAGCATATCATCCGAACTACCATTTGACTGATTACTAATCTGCTGTTGAAGTTGGTTCAGCTGATGTTGTTGCTGATTCTGACTGATCTGTTGTTGAAGCATCAACAACATTCCATTGGTACCATTGTTGTTTGAGTTCTGTTGAGCCTGATTCATCTGCTGTTGAAGAAGCATCTGTTGTTGGTTGCTGTTCTGTTGCATTTGGTGTAACTGACTAGACTGATTCATTCCGTTGGCAGTATTGTAACTTCCGTTGCCGTGGCGGTAAGAAAATGTGGTATGAACTCCCGCTGCCATTGTCGAATTCTGAGGCGGCTGTTGCATACCACTCCAGTTCGTGTGGACTAATGTATTGGGCCTCGACGTGACCTTGTAATTCTTACGGGGATTTGGTTCCAACCGCTCGACATTGACCTTGGTTGCTGGCTGGTATACAAGGGTTAGCTTGTCCCGACCTACATAAAAGAGACGGCCATAGGGTTCTTGCTTTTCCATATCAAATCGCTGGACACAGATACTACCCTCATTCGTTTGACCTTCAACCCGAACATGGCAATGACCGGGTTCGGTAATCGACACTCCACCCAACTGACCCTCATTGCCCACATACGTTAACTTACACACACTCCACAAACCAATTGTCTTTGCAGGTGCCTTTTCTGGCGAAGGCTCAATTGTATTGACGTCCAGGTATTGAAGTTTCTCCTAAATAAAGGAAAGGAAGTGATATTAGTTTGAGGTGAAATGATGACAAATGATGAAAAATGTAATATAATATATCTTATGTGTTCAAATCCTACCTTCTTCTTATTACTCTGGGCACTAGTTGCGGCGGAAGAGTCCTGTTGATTCTTTTCCGGTGAAGGTTCAATTAGAATAACTTCATCATCAGAATCAGACTCTTTAGCCTTCTTTTGTGTTGGTAGGCTGGCCATTGAATAGAGAGCCGAGGCAGCAATCGCAGTTTCCCGGTCTCGCTTTCGCAAACTACTGGGATCCTCAGTTTGTGAAGAGGCGCCTCCACCAACATTTGAGGATCCAGCTTGGTGCACAGCATCACCACTTCCACCACTAATCAAATAACAGCAGAAGAATAACATATAAGATAATGAGAGAAGATTGGTAACATAAATGTGGCACAACATATAATATGAATTCACTTACCCGGTAATAATATCTTGATACATCTCGGCTATACTTGGAGGCATATCTTCTGGAACACAACTTGCATCATGTAAGAAGCGGTCAGATGTTACTGATGACTTGAAAATTGCAGCAGGACGGTACCTATTGTGTTCCTTTGCAAAATACTTTGCAAAGTTTAGAAATCGAGTCCTTGCACTATCTTCATTATGAACTATGCATGATGTATTGCATAGTACATCATGCACACCTCTTGCATATTCATCTAACTTTCCCAAAATAATAAATACTTCTGACAGGGTAGCAGTAATTTCATACTTTGCTGATCCAATATAAACAGCAAAAAACACACACTTATCATCAATACACTTTATATCATTCAATTGATAACCATGTTGCATGAATGTCTTTGTATGCACCCCAAACTTAATACTACTATACTTTCCTTGAAGTGCCATTTCCTGACTATTCCGGCCGGGCATTTGACCCCACAGATTATTATTCGCATCAGTTGATGTAGCAAAGGAGATCTTATCTCCTACCATTTGTTGAATTTTATGAACATTTGTTGCAGTAGTCCTAAATGTCTCACGAGACTTATCAATAGATCGACCAAAATGTTTCGTACATTCATCTTTGTATCCATCCTCTTGGCACCGTGGTTCAATACCCCGTGTAGCCATGACAGCAAATGGTCTACCCCATTTTGAATAATAGGGGTCAACAGCCTGAGCTTCAATGGACTTAAATTCCGGAGAATTAATAAATCCTACCTTTGCTAAGTCATCAGTAAAAGTAATATAATTAGCTCCAATACCAAATAGTAATTTCATTGCGTTGTTTTCATTGCCTGGGTGTGATGTGAGCACATTCACTGCTTTGGTATTTGCATCTTTCATTTGAGGATGCTCAGATGTATCCCCCAATAGCATAGTGCATGTCTTGCTTCCAAATGAGAAATCCATGGTTATTACACTTGGTGGTAATAGGTATATCCACGGCGTATAAATTGTTTAACAGGCGCCAATAGAGTGTCAACGATTACGCTTTAAAGATGGTGCACCATCACAACTAGCAACTTTTTACGATAGTTTTTAGCATTGCAAGAAAAGAGTACCCTGTGGGCGTAGTACGAAAACGTCAGCCCATTATTTACAATTTAACTTCCAGCAAACTTCCAGCAATAGGAGGGAAGTGGAGTCGAGATGTGATGAGGAGCATATGGATGATGTCAACCACATACTGGCCCTGCATAGACCTCATTATTGATAAAGGAATGGCGTTGGTTGGGAGCAGAGGTTGATCTATCTAGTTTATTGCAATAGAGTTTGCCTAGGCCTTAGAAAGAACCAAACAAAATTGATTATTACATCTCAGCATAGCAGCCTTGAACCTCGCTCACGACTGTACTCCGTGGAATAGAACAGTGGTAAGTTATATTGCAATTCTGCTATATTTATGTGGAAACAGTTGATGGTATTGCAACAGTGTCGGGCGTCAGCTTGTGGTGATAGTGGAGGTTTGTGCATATGATATGATATGCATCACATCTTGCAAACGGTTACTTTTGCTTGCCTTGCTGTTCTCTTAATGGGATATAATAGTCTCTGCAAACTTGCCTGGCCATAATGTAGTTATGTTGTGATACATACTTGGTATGGTTGGTTGTGGGTGGCTATTGTCTCAGTTTCATAGCTGGGTTATTATTATTATTGCTGAAGATTCACATGATATGCATTATGCACCTTCTCATCCAATATACTAAAAGATTCTTATTCTCTTATATACTCCTTCTGGCAGATATACTCTATATTGATAGCACAACCAGCCATCTATCAATATCATCCCATCTTCCTACTACCAACAAGATGAGGAAAGCACGGCCATTCAAACCAGCACCCAAAAATGCATCAGCCAATCGAATCCGTGAACGATACCTCCACTCCTTGGGTGTACAACGAGGAGCTGATGTTCCACTAGTTGGTGATCCGAGCAATCATATTGTTGTTATATCAGGTTTGCCATCCTTACCCGAAGATAGAGCAACAACTAACGAGCATATTCTTGAATCTCATGACTTTTCTATATCAAGACATTCTCATCACACTGGAGCTACTCCCAGTAGTGGAGGCGGTGCTGCTTCTGATGCAGATGAGAACGATGACATGATGGAGAGTACCACCTATCACAAGCAGTCAAGGTATCGTAGTTGCAATGGCGATGCGCAGTCTCACTGTTCCTCGGTACTTTCAGCAGGCTCATCGTCTACAAGGGAGGCAGATTCAAGTCTAACATCCATGGCACTAGCCTATCCCACTGCTTTGCTTAAGGTACCTCCACCAGCAAAGCCAACGCCACCCCCAAGCAGTAATAATACTTTACCATTCTCCCTCTCTCCCTGGCGTACATCATCGTCGTCGCTATCCAAGTCAGCATCTGCTGTCCTTCTTGATTCGGCAGATGATCATTCGGTATCGTCTGTGGGAACATCCACCACGGCAGAGTCATCACTTATTGCAAGAGATTGGGGACCTATTCCACACCCTACAAGTGCTACATTATCAGTGTCATCTCAAGGAGGTGTTGGAGGGGAAAGTCCAGCATCAACAACAACTCCGGGAGTCTATTTTCAATGTCGTTCTTCCCGACCTCAGCATCACTGTCCTACTACCTCATCACTAGCACATGCTTTGAATCGATTCAATATTGATTCAGATTGTGAGGCATCAGTAGCATCGACTTCCATAGCCGAAGATCATATCATGGATGATGATGATACAGCATCTATTCACTCTCATACAAGTGCTGGAAGTAGCAAGAGTCAATTGTCTTCTGCTTCTCACAACATGAGAGTGGGAGGACGGAAGAAGAAGAAGGTTGGTAGAACACAACGTCTCATGGACAGAGCTGCCGCACATGAACGTATACTTCAAATTCGAAGTAACCAATCACAGAAAATGCGTGCAAATGTAGTCCACTCTCAAAGAATGGGCAATCGACAACAACAAGTGACCGTCTCTGGACTATCTTCTGTTATGTCTCAAGATGCACAGCTCGAAGATTGTGTTCGAAGTACATCAAGTGTTTGCAGTCAAGGCTCGATACCACTTGTTCATGTTCAACATGGTGGACCACAAGCTACTAAATCTCCTCTTCCTCTCCCTGCTCAATCAATGAGTGACCTTGGAAGAACGCCCACGGCATCGAACTGCTCCGAGTTACGGACACTTCGGGCACTAGGACCACCAAGTCATTACTTTCCTTCCCTTCCCATGGGAGTTCATGTTTCCAATAGAACCATCACGCCTGGTGAAATGATGCTGAATGACTGGCAACAGCAGCAGCACGTGTCAGATGATAGAAGTATCACAAGTACAACTTCAGCTCCCTTAGAGTATCACCCCCAGCTTGCTTCTGGTATACCTACGCCTCCTCCCAAGCTAGTAGGGATGATGTTGAATCAAGTTGAAAGTTTCGCTATGCCAGCATCAGTACCAAGTAACGCCCAAGGAAAGAGAGAAATCAATACCGAATCTTTAGAACATGTCAATCATGAGCAGGCTTCTGTTGATGATATAATGGAGGTGGCAATGAGCCTGTCAAAGCTGAGAGATGTTAGAATAGCTCCTACTATCCCTAGAATTAGATGATAACAATAAAATGTATTAGTAGAAAGTTGTATGTACATCCTACTCTCTCTTACACATATATGTTTCATACATAGTTTTAATTTCAATACAATGCTCAGTACAAATTCGAAGTATATATTATCACAAACGAAGAGCTATCTACACTTTTGATACATTCCCATATTACCAAGTTAAAGTGGCATAAACTACCCCAATAAACAAAGCACTCAAAATTGTTGTAGAAAGATGGAACTTCAAATTGCCAGAGCTATTAGCAGTTGTAGTTGGAGTAGCAGATGGACTACTACTACTCGTCATCATATCTTCTTCACTGCACCGCATCCACTCTCTTTCTTCATAAGAGCACGGAAGCTCATCTTCTGAGTTATATGCTGTAACACCATCAAACTCGCCTCCCATACATTTCATACAGTTTGGTTCATCTTTAACATCTACCTTCTCATATATTACAGTTCCCGCGAGTGGATGTACCCATATCATCTTGCCATCTTGCTGCAAACACCGTGAAACGACCTTGGTTACTGTATTTGTTGCAGGGTTTGTAGTATAAAGATTCACGCACTTGTTTCCATCCTCATCTTCTTCAAACTTGCAACCTGTTACAATTGGTGAACATAACATATCCTCTTCAATTATTTTTGGACCGGAGTAGTCCTGGCATCCTAAACCATCACCAACTACGCCTGTGCATTGTGGAAAATCATGTATAACTGACTTTGATGTATCAATCCATCTTGATCCACACTGCTCGATTAGCTCATCAGTCTCGTTAGTAGCTGTGTTCTTCCAATATCCAGTAATGTCTGGTGCCGAGGGATCAATTTCTTCGGTACAGTTTGCTAGAACATTAGTATATGGTAATCCTGTAAAGCCACATCCAGTGATATTTGATTGTGGCCAATCACCTGGAGATGGTGTGTTTACTCGAGGTATATCTTGTGCATCGAGTGCTGATGTTGATTGCAATTGCAAATCGAGGAGGAGAGCAACTACTACTACTGCAAACATACTGTTATGTCTATGAGAGCTTGCAAAATAAAAAGTACCGTCGCCTGTGCATTAGAACATCACACTCTAGCGCCTCGGCATCAGCTTGCAATTGGCATTTGGATGGACGGATGACGGATACCTAGCTGGCTCATTCATGAAACATCCTGTTTAGGTATGTTGTTGCAAGTATGATCATAATAACAATATAGAGGACTATTCACTCTCATACTAAACAATAACACGTTGATAGACTAAATACCATGCCAGCAGGCTTCTATCCCCGAACTACGCCAAAGAGTAGATCTCCGCCCAAACGTCGAATAGCTGACCTAAGATTTGCTGCTTTACTCGATGATGACAACGATGAAGCCTCGTCTACAGTCTCCTCTAATAACTCGTCAGATGATTCGCTCTTCTTGCATTTAGAAGAAGAGAGTTTATTAGATATTACTCGAAGTGAAAAAGTACCTTCGTCACCTACACCATCAATTGTTGAAGAAGATACCGATAGTCATGATAATCTCCTTGGTATCATGCCATTAGATAAACTTGATCAATTGCAAATGCCTAAGTTGATTGATCCACAGCAGGATATAGCGGTAAATGATTGCAGTAATATTAGCCCTACAACAACGGCTACGAACTTGTTATTTAGTAAAGCAGATGATGATACAAAGAGTACTGAATGTTCATCCGAAGTAGCTTCCATTGGAAAGGATGCGGCTAGATTGAACAATCGTCAATCCTATCCCATGCTTAACGATACACAAAACAACTTCAATAGGACAGACGCAACCAATTATCCAATACAAGTAGAAATGGCAAAGTCTGCTTTTCTTAAGAATCCAACCCCGGAGTTATGGAATGAATTGGTATCTTGCTTTCGTTATATGATGTTTATAAACAACAACAATAACAACTCGTTACATGATGGGTTACAAAACGATATATGTTTGGAAGAAGAAGTGAATGGGTCAACTGTAGAGTTCACTAGTGATGAGATATCACATGATTTGGCTGTGGATAATGAAGATGAAGGATGGGCTACTTTTGATGATGAACAAGCTGACTTGATGAATAATATATCTAAGCTATCCACTGCTAGATTACCAAGAGAAGAGACTACAAATACTGTCAAGAATCATCATCATGAACCAACATCATTTGAATTTATTGGCAATGTTGAAATCAATGAGGTATTATCTACTATAATACCCAAGGAAGAGAAGACAATGTTCAATCAAATCTTTCCTGAAATGACAAATGAGAAGAATAGAAATGAAGAAGACGATGTATGGTCCGAGGAACGAGATGTATCACCCCCAACATCACCTGATCGAAGTTGTGATGATGACTCCAGCAGTAGCAGTGAGTATGATCCAGATTTGATAAGCTTGGGACAGAGTAGTCAAGAAGAGTCAGTATCCCAACTCAATGAGTCCTTCGAATCCTCAGAGGCATGTTACGTACTCAATGAGGTATCTAGTTGGGAGAAGCGTATAGATAGATATGACCAAAGGTATGTTAATATAGTCGCGGCGGCATTAGAGGAAGTCACAAATGATGATACGGAAGGAGAATGGTTGGATGGTCAGATACTTGAAGTTTTGCCTGTCGATAACGAGGATGTCCTCTATGTTGTTTAAGCAAGGGATATGTGTATGTTTAAGCTGTATTATTAGTAGTAATTAGGTAAATAGAAGGAATAACAATACAAAGACAAACTTTTCAAAAAGTATAAACAACTAATGTATTTAATATCAGTTGATATACTACTATAACAAGTATGGAAGTGACCCCCCCGAGAATTTACAATTAATAAACTTCTTCTTCATCTTCGTTTATTTGGATGTATCCATTGCAGAAACCTTAGTTTCGGTATTCCAACTTCCTCCAAAGGGTGCCGCATTAGCATCTCCTCCTTCTTCTAGTGCACGTTTCTTCCAAGCTGGCATCTCCTCCTTCTTTTCTTCGTCCTTCTTGTGGTCACAGTCCCCCTTGTGATCATGTCCATGCTGCATTGCCAATAGTAAGAGTAAAATTGGATTAGGTAATCGATAAACTTTAGTGTAGAACAAAGTAATGCAATTCAACTCACCTCATGAGAGTGTTCCTTATGTTCTTCATGTTCCTTATGTTTGTGCTAAAAAAGAAAACCAAATAGTTAAGAGATACGATCGTTGGATACAATAGTAAACAATCCAATCATACAATAACTAAACTCACCTCATGTGAATGTTCCTTGTGTTCTTCTTTGTGTTCTTTATGTCCATGCTATTAGAGGATATGTAAATTGTAAGATATATCCTAAGTCAAATAGATGCCAAGCCAAACCAAATTATAATACCCCTCTTACCTCATGAGAATGATCGTCATGCTTTTCATCACATGATTTTCCGTGGTCATGTCCATGCTCATGAGCATCACAAGATTTTCCATGATCATGTCCATGCTCATGCGAGTCTTCTGCCTTTCCATGGTGAGCATCATCGTGTCCGTGATCTAATATTATGTGTATTTGCAGTTGCAATTTAAGATATTTGGTTGTGTTATGTTGTTAGATATGATCACATCATATGCACCAAAACACATCTCACACTTTAACAATTTTTGAAATACCAGATCATATATAACTCACCTGCTGTACACTTCTCATGTCCATGGTAATGTGCATGACCATCATCTTCTGGATCAGCCGCACGTTCAGCTGCAACTTTATGCTCAATTACTTGATCTCTTAATCCAGCGATGTATGATCGAAGTACAACTATATACATAATATTCATCAAATAATAATTGAAAAGAATATGAGATATAGTAATAGGAATATACATGCATATATACATACACAACGTCCTGAGAAAAGGATTTATGGGCTCAGAAAGAATGAACATATCTTATGTTCATTTTCCGCCCCTATAAATATAAACCGCCACCATAAAAAAAAACGTTCTAAAAACTCACCCTGATCTTTCACGGGTAGACGTGATAGTACCTCTTTTACATTAGCTGGTAGGGGGTAATCGGACGGCATATTAGGATATTTATTGGTTGGAGTTGGGGGAGGAGACAAATACTCTGTTGAATACGTTGCCTCGCCAAATTCATATCTTTATTCTCAATCTTAGTATTGAGTATGAGTATTATTATTGTGGCACCGTGGACTTGTTGATATATTGTGCGCATACTGTCACCATTATAATATAGTATTATGAATAATAGCAGTAGAGACTACTCTTCTATTAGCTCATCTTACTGTAGTAAAAAAGCCGTACGAATTCATATATTGAATAAGATACCAACTAATAATCACCAACAACAAACAATTGATGGTGATGAGCAACACAGTAATGATATTGATGTTGTATACAATACCAACATTCAACAGCAGAATGGCAAAAGAACTAATAAAAAGAAGAAAAAGGGACGTAGAAGATATATTAATGATGAACATGCCACTGTTTATATTGATATACCTTCCTCCTTTACTACTTCCAACAATAATTTGCAACAAATAGATGACTATCAATTTGAGATAGGTAATGTATATCGCCTCATTCGTAATATTGGACATAATAATTGCAATACTGTAAATGGTGGTAATGGTATTAATAACTGTGAAGAAGAAGTACAGCCTTTGTTATGGGTACCTGTAGTTCTTAGAAGATTCCCAACTAGTAAGCATCAAACATCATCAACAACAACAAATTGCAAAGAAGAAGGAGAACAACTACGCCCAAACTTGTATATACCACCCTGTACAGCTGCAACATTAGGACTACACACATTTCATACACAACATTATAAGAATGTACATTCAATGGTATACTTGCAACCAATTGAAGCTGTCGATATTTGCAAAGCATCACATGCTACTTTGAAAGAGATTGGTTGTCCTACTCCTGAACCTAATTTAGTTTGGCCGGTAAATGAAGAAGAAGGTGATACTGCGCAAGATGACGGGGGTAAGAATGCATCAAAAGATAATGGTACTGCATTTAGTAGGCTGGAATCTACAGATGTACCAACTAACACCAAAGAAGACATACAACTTCGTAAATTCTTTCTTTACCCACCTCCACCGAAAGAGGATGATGATGAACAACATATACATCTAAAGTATCGAAAGAATAATAAGATTCCAAAATCAAAACCTAGACAACGATTACTCACTTTAGGTTCCATCTTTGCTGTACCTTCCTATTATAACTGTGATATAAATAATAGCAACATGAATGATAATAGAGAAAGTGGTAGAGGTGTTATAAAGAATGTACGATATTATCAAGTGGTTGATATCCAATCATCAAGAACAGATGATGATATATCTAAGTCAAAAACGTCATGGAAGGATAGTATGGCATATATAGTCTCACCAATGACTAACCTGGTACTACTTCCGTCAACAACAACTGATGATGAGTCTAATCTGCATCCACAGTTGAATGAGACAGTCATGGCAAGACATACATGGAGAATACCACGTCCTTCATTGGTTATTTCATTTCTCCAATCTGTTCCTGATAAGCATATGAATGGTGACGAATCGGTAATAAGTACAGATAGTGGTAGTGTTCAGACGACGACAGAGCATCCATCAACGAATGATCTTGTTGACGCCTTATACTTACAGGGAGTAGTTCCAGCGCAGCCATCGACTAGCAAACAGAACTGTCAAGTTTGTGATCAAGTATATAATAATAAATTTGCATCAGCAGCAGCAGTCAACAGTGATAACAATCCACGGATCATACATATCATCGGAAAAGAAGAAAATCATATCCAAGAATGTATCAATGAATCGTCAGATATAATGAGTATGCGTTCATTTCATGTGAATGGTTTAGCATCATTTTGGGCACATTATAATCTCTTTAATACATATTCTTCAGCATTATCAAAGCAACAGCAACGCTCATCCCCACCAGCAACACTGACGGGAGGATTATCTGATAAGTTACGTGGACTATCAGCCGCTTTAAAAGTAGCAAAGCTATCATCACCATGTGTACTTCATATAGCAAGTATTGATGATGAATTATCACCCACGGAAGGTCATGCAGCTGATGTCGATGCACGTAAGGAAGAAGAACGAAGGATGTTGGAGGTTATTCGTGAGGCTACTTGCCCAGTATCTCCTTCTTCATCTTCGAGAGTGGAGCTTTCTTCTTCTCATACAACTACCGAAGAAGATGGTGCTCATATTATCCAACAAGATCTATTTCTATCACAATCAACAACACCAAAAGTCATCGTGATACTATCCACGTCCAAGGCACTCCCTCCTGGTCCAATCTCATCCTCTTTACTACAAAGTAGTATTGAAATATCACCTCCAGATATCAACTATGCACGTATACTTTGGGATAATAATGAAGATGGTACATTTGATATGCTATCTTCCTACTTGGTCGGCAAATCTGCAAATGATATACGATATTTGAGAGAGAACTTTATACCTCGTTTGAAGGAAAAACTGGTGACAACAGCCAAAGGTGGTGATTCATCTTTTGATGCTATCACCATCATCAAATCCTTGCTCCCTGGTCTTGAGACTGTACACTCATTTACACAATCGACTAGTAACGGAGGAGGATCGAGTAACCTACCACTCTCCTCGTCATCACTACCCAACGTTCGATGGGAAGATATCGGTGGATTAGAATCAATACGAAAAGAAATCATGGATGCCGTTGAACTTCCATTGAAATATCCAAATCTATTCAAGGGTAGTAGAAGAAGTGGTATACTACTATTTGGTCCTCCGGGCACGGGTAAGACGCTTGTGGCCAAGGCTGTTGCTAGGGAATGTGGTTTGCCATTTCTAAGTATCAAAGGCCCGGAGCTACTTGGTTCATATGTTGGTGAGAGTGAGGCTAATATTCGGGCAGTCTTTGATGCAGCTCGTTTGGCTGCGGTGGATTCTCAATCATCTTCCACCTCTTTAGTAGATGGAGATGGTGGATATGGTGGAGCATCAGTACTGTTCTTTGATGAGTTAGATTCACTAGCACCCCGAAGAGGAGAGACTGGACATGGAGATGGTGTCATGGACAGAGTAGTTGCAACATTACTTGGAGAATTAGACGGTGGCGGCAGTAGTAGGAGTATCGGCAAGCATTCTCAATCTGCCAATGTTATTGTAATTGGTGCCACCAACCGGCCTGATTTGCTGGATCCATCACTCCTCCGACCAGGAAGGTTCGATAGACTGCTATATCTAGGTCCTGCAAAGACCAAGGAACATTGTCTTAAGATTCTCTTGGCTCAAACACGAAAGTTTAAGTTTGAACAAGGATTGGATGCATCAACTGTATTGGAACAAGCTATGGAATCATTCCCACCAACATTAAGTGGTGCTGATCTATCAGCCGTGGCAAGTGGTGCACTTATGCAGGGATTGAAAAGAATATGTCAACAGATTGAAGAGGAGGTACTCTCGATCAACTCGGAGAAGGGAGTAGAGAATAATTCAGAACTGGCCGTAGATATTGATGATGTCATGGCATCATGGAGTAAAGAACAGCTTCAGCCAACGATGACAGTGAATGATTTTGTCGAAGCAGCAAAAGAGATCGTCCCGAGCATTAGCCCCCAAGACCTTGAGAGCTTTGAAAAACTCCAGAGGCAGTTCTCCTCTGGGCAATACTCATGATCATATAACAGTCTTAAAAGATATAGAAGACATGTGACTAATCATGACTATTACTAGATTTACTTGATCGTCTATCCTACCTTCTTACTTTGCTCTTCCAAAATCTATCTATGTTTGTCCATAAGTCATCTGGCTTTAGGGCTCAAGAATCCAACTAGGAGTGGAACGGGCAATTGCTAGTTCTTCCTCGTTCATTTCAGCACTTATGTTTGCAAATAAGGGAGTACTCAAGTAGCGTTCACCAGTATCAGGCAACATACACACAATAACAGATCCTTCAGGTGCCTTCTTGGCTGTCTCAACGGCTGCCCACAATGTAGCACCTCCTGAGATACCTGTCAAAATGCCTTCATTACGAGCAAGAGACTGACTCATTTCAATGCCTGCTGGGGAGGGGATTTCTACCATTTCATCATGTAACTCTAATTCCAATCCCTTCTCGAGTACAAGAGGAATGAAATCCGGTGTCCAGCCCTGGATGGGATGTGCTGGAAGATGCGCGTTTTATAGTTTATGAAGATAAAAGAGAAGTGATTGCAACAAATGTTAGTACATGCGGCTTGCAGAGGCAATCAATAAAAGCACACTAAGTTCAAATGAAGCATTCAAATCAACGAGAATTCATACTCAACACACGAGTTCATACAACAAAACAATACAAACTCGGACTTTCCTGCAAAGGCCGAGTGAGATGTAGCTGGACTGCCGTCGGCATTACGTTCAGTTTTAATGCCAGATCCAATAAGATTTGCAGCTGCAGGCTCAGCCAAGACAATCTTTGTATTGGGTGAATGTTCCTTAATGTATTTACCAGCTCCGTGGAAAGTACCACCCGTTCCATATCCAGTGACCCAATAATCAAGCTTAATGGAACTTCCCTTTAAATCATTAATAATCTCGGGGCCCTATCATAAGTAAGTCATATGGAAATAAGTGTGGTGAGCATATGAATGTATAATACACACAAAAGAGGAGAGATGACAATTTGCACACAATAAACAATGTGTCAACTTACAGTAGTTTCATAGTGAAACTTCGCGTTTGCCTCCGTCTCGAACTGATGACATAAGAACCATCCATTCTTCTCGGCCAACTCCTGAGCTTTCTCAACCATACCTGTCCCCTTTCCGGCCTTTGGTGTGACAATAACCCTGGTACCCAGCATACGCATGAGCTTACGACGTTCAATTGAGAATGGTTCCGCCATTGTAATAACACAGGGATGTCCCCTCTGTGCACACATCATAGCAACGGCTGTGTATTAAAATATATACATATGATGTGCACAAAAAAAGTAAACATCATATGAGCGGCCTTTTACATCTAATCATAACACCAAATCATTGCAATTTAAGCTACTTACCAATACCAGTATTACCACTAGTAGCCTCGACGACAGTTTGTCCAGGTTTTAAAGTACCATCCTTTTCAGCAGCCTCAATGATTGCTAAGGCCAATCGATCTTTCACAGATGATAATGGATTGAAGTACTCTGCCTTTGCATAGATTGTACGCCCGGCAGGACATATCTTATCCGATTTTTTACCAGTGGTGTATTACCAACGGCTTGACTTATATTATCAAGTGGGGCACCGCTATGATTGCAAAGAGATAGAGGGATAGTGTTAGATATTGTTTATTGTTTCATCTGCAATTTTGCATTGCATTGCAAAATAAAATCATATCATAAATCATCATATGAAAGAAAACTCTTACTATCCTTCTCCCCGTGTCTTCACCATGATATAAGTTTGATGTTTGTGTAGAACAACTATTAGTCTTTCCGCTTTATACTGATATTGTCTGCAGCTGCTGCTAATGAGAAGAGCTCACGCGGAAAAAATCTTTACTAGGATACCGTATCTTTCATAGGCCTATTGGGGCTAGACATTCCATCCGTAGTCTCACTGAACTCTGCTCAGCACTTTTTAACTTGAAGTAAGAACACTGCAAGCACTGATTAATCATCCTTTCACGGAGGCAGTGGATGCATCGTGACAAAGTCCGATCCCATATTTTCATATGACTTGTGTAGAGCTCTCATAATCCTTTGCAACGACAGCTAACATTGCTCTCTCCATCATAATCATATCATATTATCATCCTTACCTGATCATGAAGAGTACCAGTACCACACAGAAACAGATAGTAGCTGATACGCCCTCCGTCATCCGTCCATATACCTCGTACAATCTCTTCTTCCAACTAGAGAGAGAATACCTCTTGCAAACAAAACTTGGACATAAACCAAACATCAAGAAGTTGTTCGATCCCAAGGACAAATCAAACTATCAAGGGCCACCTCTTCCTCCTCGGTATGCTTCACTCATCCTTCCATATGACTGGCATATACCAGGGAAGGAGAAACGACGCAAGAGATCACATCGAAAAAGTCACGGCATCCTCGGTTTCCATGAGATGAATCGTCAAGTCAGCTCAAATTGGAAGACGATAGATTCAACGACACGAACGTTTTGCAAATCATTAGCAGATATGGAAGCTGTAAAGTTTAAGAAGAACAAGAAGAATACTCCTACTATGAAGAGGAAGTACAAGGTAAAGTCAAATAAGAATACTCTTGGTAAGAGTATTCTTGCTACCATTACTCATGAACAACAAGTAACTCAATGGATACAGTCTACCAAGAAGAGTAACGAACCATCTAATGATATGCTGGTAGATGATGTATTGGATAATGTCTGTGCGTCAGTTGATGTGGACTTTCTCAATGAAGACTTCTTTGATTTTAGTTCTAACAGCAGTGATGATATGATGTCTCAAGTTACATCGTCTACCACTAGCGGTAGTAGTAGTAGTAATTGCAGTGATTCTGTCATCTCAACAGTGGATATCTCAGACGATGATATCATTACATTATGGAAGGACACAACTGTACAAGAAGAAGCAGTAGCGGTTGAAGAAGTTTATAATGTTACCCCTACCAAAAAGTCGGATCAGAAGAAGAGAATGTCCTTACTCGCCACCCCCAAGAGGAAGACAATGGCGGCATGTACAGCTTAAGAATGAGGAACGAGGAGTTATTGTACTGTAACATTTACATATGATACCGCTAGAAGAGAATAAGCACAATAGCAGTAAACATAACACTTGTCTTGACTTAACATTACATATAGAACTACTCAGTTGTGAAGAAGCACAAATCTACTTCATGCTTGTTGTTCATATTGAGCAAGCTTATTCATCAAACTAAACAAATGCAAACGCAGTTGTATCTTTCCACCAGCATGTAGAAGCACGGAAGAGTTGCCAGCAGATCGTACCTTCTCATTGTAGTAAAAGATAGCAGAATCTTCCGCAAGGAATGGAGTGATCAATTCATGGTCCATGTTTGATCTAATCTCTGTCAGTACTTCGGTTGCTGCCATGGAAGCTACCATCTCGAGCATGTACTCGTCGTCTTTCCTTGAGGATGTACGATGATGATAACGAGACGATGACAAGGGAGGGCTTGAAGAGGATACATGACATTGTTGACGATGATGTAATCTAATAGCCGCAGCACCCTCTAGCAAACGGAGGAGGTTGACTGCCAATACATCTCCAATACGTGGAAGAGGGAGTTGTATCTTCTTCTTCTCTTCTTCTTTACTCTCTTGGATAATCTGACTACTTCGCTTGGCTCCTGAATAACGTCGTTGGGATAGGATATCCACTGATTGAAGACGACGTTCGTGTCGATCATTGATATAGGAAGTAGTAGAAGACGTTGATGATCCACCCCATCTCGAGGACACCACTTGATACTTCTCTTTGTTGCCATGGTTCTTATTAGACGTGAGACGTCGCTGCTTCTCAGAGTTGGATGAACTACCATTTGACTTGGAATCGCCATCCTCTTCTTGACCGCCGTCATCATCCACGGAAATCCTGCCGTGATATTGATTTGAATACAGTTCACTTAGGATAGAACATATCACCATGACACATTCAGTACCAAGGGAGGAAGTCTTGTCAAGGAAGAGCATCCGATGGAGGACGTGACAAACTGCCATGATCTTTTCAATTCGACGTTCGGCACACTCTCGTTCAATGTCTGTGTCCAATCGACGAGAATGCTGTTTAGACATGTGTGATGATCCATGATGGTATGCATCTCCAATGAGATCATTGTAGATGAGCTTCATGATTGCATCACGGATATTGTTATTACCACCATCTTGTTGTTTCGAGTGTAAACTGAGCGTGCTAATGCTTCTTGCTTCTCCACTCTTATTTGTAACTACTGTGGGAGATCCATTAGCATTCGATTCATTATCATCATTCTCATTTGTATTTGTTGCGTTGTTGATGGCTGTTGGGGAAGTTCTCCCAACTCGTGGCTTAGATTTCAATAACTCCTCTTGTCTAATCAAGGCAGAAAGTCTTGTAATGGCATGGTCACATAACCCATCCAATTGGCGTGTCGATTCGGCACTATTGCTGGTTTCAACAGCCGCCTCATAATCATACACAGCACATGGCTTCCTACTAACACTCTCATTCTTCTTTGTGGTACTTTGTGGCTCACTTTGTTCAAGTGTGGTAGCATCATCATCTTCTTCTTCCTTATATTGAACACTATTACTGCTCTCCTCCTTCATCTCAAGAGCACCCCTATACAATGGCAGCACGGCCGATACGGCTAGCTTGAGTACGTCTCGAGCATGCTGTAACTTTCTCTCCGGATTGACGTCAACACCTGGCAGTGGGGTAATACGCCTTGATGACGAAGATGCTGGTAGAGGAAGCAATCCACCTAGTAACGATGTCACGCCACTCATTCTTTCACTTGTTGGACGTGGTGTATTATTGTCAAGAACGCTGTTATTGATAATGCTACTCATTCTACTACCACTGGCTTTACCCATTGATCCTCGAATCAAATTAGAATTCAAGGTAGAGCTACCAACGCCTCTTCCTCCTCCATTAAATGACGTCCCATTATCAGCCACTAACGAATTACAGCTACCAACACCTTCCCTCTTAATCTCACCACCACACTCTTTCTTTTTATTAGCCTTGGCAAGTACAAATGCCAATGCAGTCTTGAGTGTACATTCCTCAACATGTGATAGAAATGGTGGGGGTACCGGAAGTGGTTGTGGATTATTCTCACTTTTTACCAATGTAGTTGAATTGTGATAGGAGTTTAATGCTGCCTTGAGTGTTGTGTTGAAGTTTGATGGTAGTAGAGGTTGCATTATTTCATTGTTTGGTTGATTTGGTTGTTGGTGTTGTGATTTGGAGGTGGTGGGAGATGTATCATCCTTTTTCGAATTGTCAATTGATTGAACGTTGGTTGTTTGTTTTGGGGTGGCAGAGCTTGATGCGTTGTGCTCATCGGATGTGGATTCAACAGCCATCTTATCAATGCCATCTTCTTCTTCTGTCGATGCATCTACCTCCTTCACAACTTCTTCATTCTTCTCATCATCCTTACTCTGACTTTCTACTGGTTCATTAGAAGTGGCACCCTCATCATTATCCTCATCAGGCCGTGGAGATTGCTGCTTCTTGGCATTATCGGAAGGTATTCCCTTCTTCTTTTGATGGTCAATCTCTTCACTCTCAGCCACAGCCTTCTCTCTATCTATTGAACTCTGAGCACCATCATCATCTCTTGCACAATGTGAATTCTCTGTTGAACTCTGACCACCATCATCATTCCCCCTTTGATGCTGTTCTTTCTGCTGCTGTTCTTTGGGAAAGTTAACATCACCACTACGTAACTTACAGGATGTGCTTGGTTCTTTATAGCTTTTTGGTTGGGCTACATTTCGTACCATTTTCTTGTTAGCACCTCCGCTAATGTTATTTCTAACGCCTCCTCTTGTATTTGTACTGTTTCCCCTACTGTTGCTGTTATTATTGGTGCTGTTATTGTTGTTGTTATCACCATCCTTCATACCAACCTTACTTTTCTTCTTTTTCCAACCTAAGCAATTTACACATCGACTTCTACTTGATGGATTATTATTATTACATTTATGACATGTCCATGAATTCTCGTCTTCACTCACATCTTCTTCTTCCATATTATTGTTGTTATTATTGTTATCATTGGTATTATTAGTAATATTGTTATCATTGGTATTATTCATTTTCTGCTGTGCATTATTCTTCATACCTTCAATCTTACTAACAACCTTACGTGCCTCAATTTGTTGTTCTTTCACACTTAATTTACTTGATGATGAAAAGTCTATTCCGTTACCGTCTATTATACAATATGCACAGCTCCAATCGTTATTGAACAAATCATTATTGTTGCTATTGTTAGAAGTAGAGGTAGAAGATGGATAGCATGAAGAATGAAAGACTAAGTTGCACGTTGTACAGTGTTGTAAATTGTTTGGTGAGCCGCAACACTCGCATAGTTTATTATGATGACTTGTTGATAAATTGGTTGTTTGGGATTGTTGTTGTATATTGTTTTGGTACTTCTCCTACCACGGGCCATCTTAATTGTTAAATAATTATACTTTTTACAGTTTACTCTTGCGAGTTGTTATATCGTTTATCCCCCCAATATTATATCAACCACGAATAATAATAATAATAATCTACCACTTACTTTAGTATCATTTATTGTTGTATATCTCCCAGCCAAGAGAGCCCTTCTTTTGAGGCTAAATACTGAGTATACTGAGCTTTCTAATTTCTACACTCGGGACCCCAGGAAATTCAATGAATCACGAGTAGCCACTAACATCTTGTCGTTATCAGTCAGTGGTTTTTGTATTGTATAAGATAGCGAATGAATAATCTAGGCCGCATATTATTTCAATCATTATACCTTGCCATATTCCCTGCCATCATCGTCTACTGTACCTATACTATATACACACAATTATACAACATATTAATAATTCTGAACTTTGAGTACATTTACACCAACCACACATCAATAATCATAGGCCTTTCACATATAGTAGTGTTTATTGTTGGTTTCAACATATTAAAATGCCTGGAAGATTAGATACAAACGTACTAACAATAACAATTCAATATTGTGGAGGGTGAGGATACGGACCATACTCACGATCTTTGAAACAATTTCTAATACAAGAATTTGGTACATTGATACAAGTACAAGAAATGAAAGATCGTGGTATTACTGGTAACTTTGAGGTAGTTATTGTTAATTCTAATACGTTAATACATTCGAAGAGAAGTGGTAAAGCGACGACTGCGGGTGAGAGGCAGGCTATTGTTGATAGAATTCGACAAGCTTTGGAGGCAAAGTAAAGATGGGTGTATAGAGGTAGCAAGTTTTGGGAAGTGTATAGAGTGGCATGAATAGAGAAAGGCAGGAGATGAGGAGATTTTATCTAAATGATTTGTATGTATGTGATGGAATGACGGCAATGCACTGTAACTGCAAAAGTGTAATAGTGCAATGCCTGATATCATCATCAATACAAATCAATAGAGGAGAATGCAAAGGAGAGGTTTTGATTCGGCTTTAATGTATTGTATAGATAATGAGAATGATTAGATAGAATTGCAAGTTAGGTAGTTTGTAGTGATTGGGCACATAAGATAAAGTTCAATTACTTACAATTACAAGAGAACGTGAAAGCAAAAGAATGTACAGATAGAGAAAGAATAGACAGAAGACAATTATAGTTTGTTGTTTGAGTTACAAATTATTGCAACTCTCTCTTTCTCTTCTCTCCTTTCTTAAATGTATAGCTAATCGTAGCAGTTATTTCAAATACCCCCAAACACTGTAACGAAAGTCGATTAAACATCAACAGAAAAGTTGACTATTGACTTCCTGCAAAGTGCACAAGTATCTTTCGTTTGCAACCAGGAATCAATACAGTCTTTGTGGAAGCAGTGATCACAAGGCAATCTCCTTAATACATCTCCTTCCTCATAATCACATTGACATACTTGACACTTCACTTCAGTATGATTCTCAGCCTTACCCACCGCCATTTGTGCATTCCATGTTAATGTTGGAAGACGATTGATTTGTTCCTGTGCACCTAATGCCCACCGTTCTTCTTTAACATCACCGATACGTTCACCAAGTCTTAGTAAGGCATCGTATGAGAGCTCAGCACTATCACCTTCGGCATCCTCTTCATCCTCAGCTACTTCTTCATTATTATTACTCTCTGGATCTTCTTCTGCCATTGCTGCTTGTAGTGCTGCCAAGTCCTCCTCGGAGAACTGATCAGCATTCTCACGTAGGTAGTTGTTACTTACTGCATAGCTTTCCATTGCCTCTTCGGCTATGGGATATTAGTGTGGAAATGAAATGATACAATGTTAGACATCTACACAGACGAGCACTGAATAAGAAGTTGAACAAGAGACACAATACTACGATCTGCTTTTCTTTCTTACCCATGAGTTGACGTGCAAGAGCTTCAGACTCTTCAATTTCACGTTGCATACGTTCCTCCTCGGTCTCTTCTTCTCCTTCCTGCTCTTCATCATAGTCATCATCTTCTTCATCATCATCATAGTCCTGATTATCCTCGGCATCATCTTGATTCTCCTCCTCGGCGGCGGTACCATTCATCTCATTCAATACATCATCTAAATCACCAATCAAGCTATCATCTTCATTACTCTCATCATTATCATTGTAGTTTGTTGAACTTTGAATCTCAATAGTCTCATCTCTGTTATCAGGGAATGATTCATTAACCTCTTCTTCTTCTCCACTCTCTTTGCTGTTTGGAGTTTTGTTGTTGTTGTTTGGTGTTTCCAAAGTCATATCATTATTCGTACCTGTAGCAGCAGCGGCAGTGGAGGGAGTACTCAAATCCATACATCCAATAGGAGATAGGTAAAAGGGATGTTCATACCGTCCATCTTCTTCATCGATGGTGGTTGTATGGCGATTTTCGTTATCATTGTTATCATCATCATCTGGCAAGCGTAGTGGTAGCGGTGCTACTACCGATGAAGACGATGGCGTCGCGCCCTTCATAGCACTACCTTTACTATCATTTGGAGATGGTGTATTATCATCAATGTTGGAATTGCTAGGACTGTGTAGTTCTAATGGTCGTATTGTTTTGGTTGGTGATTCCATTGTTAGTGTTAGCGTGAGCGTAGAGATGTTTTATATTTTGTTTGTTTATTTGTTTATTTCTCTATCCGAATTTTAGCGCCAGTTATGAAGACTATAACAATACTAATGTCAACCGTTTATACAATGAACAATAGTAACTGCACTGCACAGTTTGATGATATCAAGCATAGGTAGATCTCTCGGTGGGAGATTTCAAAATCAACGTCGAAAATATATATCCCGTATTTGTATTCGTATGTGTAAAATATCCACGGTAAAATCGCCCTGATAGGGATAAAAAATTTATTACTAGAATATAATAGCTCTTGTTCATTCTACCTAAGCGCGTATCTATCTCTATAACACACTAAGCATCAATTGCGGTAGTTTGAGATAACACCGTAGTCAATTTCAGCGATCAATATCAATGTAATCCAAGAGGTGTCTATTGCAAAATTGAAATTTATCACTAAGAATTCAGTATAATATACTATTATTATATTGTCATACAGCATACACATCGGGGTAGTATAATATCGCGTTGTACATCCAATAACAATAAATATTAAACACATGAGATGTACCACTCAAAATTTGCCAACCTATCATATTAACCACAACATCAACCCACACATACATTGAATTAGTAGTATATCAGTTTATTATAGTGTCGTGCTGTTTATGCAAATGTTACAATAGTATATCAAAGTTAAGAATACAATGCCGCCGTCGTCTAGGAAAAGAAACAAAGGGAAGGAGAGAAAGGCAAAGCAGGCAGTTAAAAGGCAGGATAATGAACATAGAACACGTGGGCATAAAATGTGGCGATACTTGGAATCGGGCAAAGTTGGATTTTGCAACCATGGATACAATGGGGCACTATCGGATAATCACCCTGTTTCCAAGTTCATGGATACGTTCTTTACCGATTGGACACAGAAAAACATAGAAGAGAATTTGAGAAATACATATCAAACACACAAACGCGTTTGGGATGATAGTAGTTTGAGAGAGTTGGTAATGGCTGCCATGTTTCGAGTTGGGACAAATATGTTGTTAGATAAGAGATCTTTATCTTGGGCAGCGTGCGTTGCTGAAGCCATTGTAGTACTTGATCAATACACCTATACGAGTGATATAGAGTCCGCTATTTGGAGTCGTTCTGTACTGAAAAAGTGTAGAGAATATGAATCAGGTGCTTCCAGCAAACTACGCGATGTACTAAAGTTTTATCGGAAACGATTATCTTGTTCTTGTCTAAAGATAGAGTATTTAGAGGCGAGGAAACATATCCCCAAGATGGGGGTTTGTTATGGTTGTAGAAAAGAAAAGGAACGTGCATCGCTAGATGTTTGTAGCAGGTGTATGATTCAGCAATACTGTTCGAGAGAATGCCAAGTTGCCGACTGGCCCGTACATTTGTCGAAATGTGATCGTTATGTCAAGGCACATACCATAAGGCTCAAATAGATGCAAGTAGATGAAATACAAATTAAGGAGGAAGTATCCAATTTATAAGCGTAGTTTCAAAATCGGTTTAGTTAAGCAAGTTCTTCTGTTTACAACTCCTTCGTTATCTTCTATACAGCTTTTATATAGCAGCAGTTACAGCTTTACATAGCTGCCTAACTTCATCTCCCTAGACCTCAATCCCAATCTATATAACTATGAACGAACCCCCTTTCTTCACTCATCCCTCCCAAAGGTACAACCACGTCCATTCAATATCCACAGAATTCCAGACTCAAAACAACCCAACCTACTTGAATCAAATGTACTCCTATTATTCGTAACTAGATCATCTTCTTCTTCCTCATTATTATTATCCATTAAGCTCCCCAACTCGAATAAACTATTCGAATTGATCGACTGATGTGTATTCGTACCATATGTAAAGTCACCATCCATACTAATTTGCGAATACCCATCATCAAATGTCTCCTGACTAGATGGTTGGAAACATATACCATCGAATGGACGTTCCTTCTGTTTCCTAATCTCTTCTTTAACTGCCATTGATATTTCGTGTGGTGTACTACTACACAATCGATCAAATGGTGAATCACGTCTGTCCATTGAATCGGCCACAACATTGATAACTAACTTTTATTCCTTTTGAAGTAATTCTTGTTTCTTCTTAACTTCTTGACCGGCAATGGTTTGCAGTTTGATTAGATTCTGTTGTACTCGTTCCTTCCTCTTTTCCTCGGCTGTCATCTTCTTCTTCTTTTTGCTGTTGTTGGATGACCTTCCCTTGGCCATACTACTGGTATCTTTGGCGGCAGAAGAAGCTTTCAGTGCCATTGTATTGGCATTCCTCTGTTGCTTTGCCTGTACCCTGCGTTGCTTACGCTTCGACATGAGTTTAGTAGACTCATTACCGCCATCCATTGTATACATGACTTGATTCTCCTTCTTCTTAACGACCTCCTCCTTAGATACAACCACCTGGATACCATTCGCATCCTCATCTGTATTAACAGTAGTAAATGTTTCATCAAAGTTAACTTCGTCAGGGAATGGATTGTCAGTGTTATCACTAAAACAAATCTCCTTTGATGTATTAACTTGATCTGGATTGATTAGTAGCTTATCTGTGTATTTGTTACCACCCTGAGAGTGTAGAATGTTAATTTGTACTGCTTCTTCTTCATCATCTTCGGAGACTTCGTTCTGATCTGCTGAATTGGGTTTAGTTTTGAATGATACTTTGGAATCCTTGGGTACATTTATCCAACCAACTTCTGCCTTCTTGTCCATAGACTTTGTCTTGTTCTGATAGGATGGACTGTAAACGTTATTCTCATCGGTTTGTGCTGGTGGATCTATAGCCTTGGCCTTACTAACTGTAGATGCAGATTTAGTAGCCACAGCCTCCTTCTTAACTTTAGAGGGCTTGGTCTTCGACTTACCACTGCTACTCAGTAAGTTGTTGCTAATCTGCTTCATTGGCCCTCGACTGCTACTTCTACCACTTTTACCGCCGCCGCTACCTTTTGCTCTACCTCTATTAAATGAAAATGTAGATGATTGTTTTTTAAATGATCGTTTAATTGCATCAGCTTTATCTTGCTTAGTAGGGCTGTCGTTGTTTTTATATGTGATTGTATGCTGTGGTGGCTTATTACTTTTAAGTTTAGTTGGTAAGCTACCACTGCTAGTAATAGAGGGTTTGCTATTACGTCGTTTTGGTATACTACCAATTCTTTGCATATCCTTCGTCATTATTAATTGTTTTGTGCTGAGTTATTGTGATAGTTCTATCAGATATCAAATAAGATGAGTTTGTGTTGATAATAAACTAGAGAGATTGCAATGAATACGGAAGTGCTCGATTTGTTTGGTATGTAGAATTGCAATACAATACCTCTTATATGAAGTTTATATGTAACGACGGAGTGGTATGGAATAGAGTATTCGTCAGACTACTCGTCATCAAAGTACTAGGGCATGCTGCATTTGATGGTCGTTGGTTGTACTTTTGCAAACTGACATTTAGCCACGCGTACTAATTGCATACTAACTTAGTACGACGATATACATAGGTATCTTATGTTTGGGTGTGAAAGTTTCAGTGGAACTTATTAGTGAAACTTCAGTCTAATGCCAATTTTTAGGCGGCACTTTCTCTACTCTAACTCCCAAGTCAAGGTGGCATGCTATAAGCGATGCAGCTATAATGATGAGGTATTACGACTGAC